>Ga0310081_100217_pt1 | contig 5758 bp, 8 predicted proteins | sample LakEriER3TotalB7_FD_194448 | JGI IMG/M metagenome (GOLD analysis project Ga0310081, IMG submission 194448) | Enriched freshwater cyanobacterial communities from Lake Erie, Ohio, United States - ER36.Total.B7 | ecosystem: Environmental > Aquatic > Freshwater > Lake | place: USA: Ohio | collected... | reverse complement strand
AAATAGGCTGGCTGGCTTGGTGGAAGTGCTTAGTTTATTGGCCGTTATTGTTGCGATTAGGTTTCCGGCTAGCGGAGTGAATGTGATCGGCATGCTTGAATTTCTGCGGAGTGTCTAAGGTTTCTGCGTAGAAACATAATTTATTTAAGGATAGATTATTTCGTGCGCAAGAGTCAATCCACCCATTTATTATTTGTCCTTTTGGGCTCGTCGACGAGTCAGTCAGGCCTTCCCTGATCATGGCCCTTAAGCGGGCCAGTCCCGGTAACTCCCCCGGCACAATCAGCGATCCTCTTAAGCCATTGATTTGGCAGAAGGACCCGCAGCCTGAGCAGAACCCCCCATCAGAGCGGCAGATAGCAGCCAGTAAAGCCACGTGAGCTTGAACTCAATGGCGGCGGCCAAGCCAAAGGCAAACGGGATTGCGAAGCGGCCAAGCGTCATGAGAATCGAGTCCTGCAGCCGGAAACGCTGCGCTCCAAAAGAATCGGACAATCCAAAGAACCCAGCCATGCAGATGAATGGGCAACTGGCCGTAAAGACGTTTTGGGCGCGTTTTGGGCGCGGCCTAAAAAATTAATCCTTAAAAAGTCAATTGGGGCAGGGGGACTCGAGGATATGAATCAGTGCTCCCAAAGCACCCGCGCTACCAAGCTGCGCCACGCCCCGTTGTTCTTGAATAATAGATCAGTGCAGACCAGTACTGGAATCCAGCTAAGGCAAAAGCTTGTAAGCGAAACCCAGCTGCAACATCAACGCCTACCAACGAGTTTTAGTTAATAAAAGAAATTAATAAGAACAACAAATTTCTAAATTCAAATTCAAGCTTTAATTACTCCTGGCCTTTGAAATAATCCATTTAGATAATGCTGAACTACTGCTGGTTCTTTACATCCCTGCTGAAAAAGAAATCCCGCTACCGCTGATTGCATCAAACGGTATTGATCCCATTCTGGATGTGCACTGATAAATCCAACCATTGCCAAAAATAAATCCTCTGGAAATTGGTTTTCCACACTCACTTGCGTTGCGATCAAGTCTGCGCCTTCACCCATTCAGCTTTCTTCTTGCCTGAACACCCATAAGGCCACAACAGGGGGCCACAAGTCAAAGACGATTCCAAAAGCCAACACAAGCCTTAAATTAAACAAAAATCCAGTAGCAGCAACAGTTTTCAGTATCAAGCAATGAAATCGCAAGCAGTTCTCGCCCGATTGCTATGGGCTGTCAAGCGGAAAACCTTTTTCCCTGTTGTTTCCTGCAACACCATGCCCCAATTAAACAAATCGCTAAAAAGGTTGTGGAAAACCGGTGGGAAACTATTAGTTGCCTGTTGAAAAATGCTCAGTTCAGTAGTGCTGATCAATCCAGATCAGCATTCAGTAATGCCTCAACACTTGCCACTTTTTGCTCCAAGGTTTGATCACGATCAATGCGTGTATTTACGTTCAAAGAACTAAATAAACGTGCACAACCCATGGCATGGAGTTGTTCATGGCAATTGCGGATCGCCAAAAACACCTGATCCCACTCCCCTTCGATGGCAGTGCCATTGGGATGCAGTTGGATTTTTAAACCTGCTGCTGTGAGCACTCGCTCACATGTGGCGATGAAAGGCGCAAGATTCACACCAACACCCACTGGTACTACACACAAATCCACAATTACCTTCATGGCCAACTGCCGTTGCAACAACATCATGGCAACACCCCATGACAGGCTCAAGGCAGTAGCAGCAAAACACTGATCAGTCTTCAAAACGTAGAAAAGGACTATGGGGTAAAAACCTTGCTCGACAAGGTGAACCTCGAAGTAGGTCCGAAAGAACGTATGGGGCTGATCGGCACCAACGGTTCAGGTAAATCCACCCTGATGCGCTTGATGGCTGGTCTTGAACCACCAGGAGCTGGAACGGTGCAGATAAATCCACGTAGCCGCGTGATTTATGTAGATCAAAATCCAAGCCTGGATCCAGATCGCACAGTGTTAGAGCAAGTTTTCGCAGACAGCGGCGAAAAAATGCAACTGGTAAAACGCTATGAAGATGTAACACTGCAACTACAGGCAGATCCTGAAAGTAACAGTCTTCTCGCTGAACTCGGCAGTCTTAGTGGCCGGATGGATCAATTAAATGCATGGGAATTAGAACGCCAATGTCATGAGGTATTAAGCCGTTTAGGTATTGATGATCCCCAACGCAAAGTGGGTGAACTTTCGGGCGGTTACCGCAAACGCTTAGCACTGGCAGCAGCACTTGTAGCCGAACCGGACGGCCTGCTTCTAGATGAACCAACAAACCATCTGGATGCCGTTGCAACAGAATGGTTACAGGGATTTTTGGCGCGCTTTCCGGGAGCCCTAGTTCTAATCACCCACGATCGATATTTTCTTGAAAAAGTAACAAATACTATTGTTGAATTAGAAGCAGGTAAATTAAAACGTTATCCTGGTAATTATGGGGCTTATCTAGATCTTAAAAATCAAGAAGATATCGCTGATGCCGCTCAGCAAAGGGCTTATCGATCAGTTATGCGTCGCGAAATGGAATGGCTAAGAAGAGGGCCAAAAGCTCGTAGCACAAAACAAAAAGCACGCATCCAACGCATTGAAGAAATGCAGGAACAAACATTTAAACCAGTGAAGGTAAAACTAGAAATGGCAAGCGCTGGAAGGCGCCTGGGCAAAACAGTTATTGAAATAGAGAATCTGCACCGAAATATTGGCGATCGTAAATTAATTAGTGATTTCAGCTATAGCTTCTCGCCAGAGGATCGCGTTGGCTTTATCGGCCCTAATGGAATTGGCAAATCAACGCTATTAGATCTAATTAATGGGCGCCAGCAACCTGATTCAGGCTTGGTGCAACGGGGTGAAACAGTTGTTATTGGCTGCTTTGATCAACATTCAGAAGAGTTATCTAATGAATTAAAAGTAATTGAGGTGATCAAGGAAGTTGCAGAGCGGATAGATCTTGGCCAAGGGGAATTTCTATCCGCATCTCAATTATTAGAGCGCTTCCTATTTCCACCAGCTCAACAATATAGCCCGGTATCAAAGCTATCTGGCGGCGAAAAGCGTCGATTGCACCTATGCCGCCTATTAATGGCAGCACCCAATGTTTTGCTTCTTGATGAACCAACAAATGATCTTGATATTCATACCCTTGGTGTACTGGAAGATTACATCGAAGATTTTCGTGGCTGCGTAATAATTGTTTCCCACGATCGTTATTTCTTAGATCGCACAATCGATCGCCTATTTTGCTTCCAACCCGGAGGCATCCTGGAAAGATTTGAGGGTAACTACAGCGAATGGCTTGAACATCAACAACAGCTGCAACAGAAAAAAATTGCTCCAACAACAGCACCCATAGCAGGATCACTAGTAACACCTAGCGCCACTGCAAACAATTCTTCAAAAACAGATATAAAAACAAAAGCAGCTCGAAAACGCAGCTATAAAGAACAACGTGAGTTAAATGAATTAGATAATACCCTGCCGAATTTGGAACTAGAAAAAATGGCTCTGGAAGCAAAACTACTCACAGCAAACTATGCAGATATTGAAAATCTCACCACACAACTTGCAGCTCTCTGCGAACGTATCAGTAAAGGGGAGGAGCGCTGGCTTCTACTCAGTTCCCTAGAAGCTGAATAGGTGCTATTGTTGGAGCAATTTTTTCAATTTGATGCCTAACCAATCTAATGATCTCTCTAATGGAAAATTTCGCAAAATAAATTTATGCATAGCAGCTGCCACAGTCTGCTTTGGATTTCTTAGTTCAAGCTTAAAAGTAAGCGCCCAAGAATATAATCGTGTGCCCTCATCAGACAATTCCCAATATTCTCAATGTATAGCTTATATAAATGGCAACTACCAAGGCGGCAGCTTAATGAGTCCGTATAAGGGGCAAACGAAAGCCGCCGCTTGGTGCACTTGTGCTTGGAATGAAACCCCAGAAGATTTCAGAGGCAATCTTGGTCAATATGCAGAATCAAATAAAGGGAAAGCCCTTATGAAAACCTGTGATCAATATTCAAACTGGGGTTCTTAATAAATTTAGATTTAAGCAGGGATTGAGGGTTGGCAATATAAAACCAGCAGCCAAATCGTTCCAATAACAGGGATCAAACCAATAAATACCCAAGCCCATGCTTTACCAGCATCGCGCAATCTACGAATAACTAGTGAAATCCCAGGAATGATAGATGCAATTGTATAAAGAGTTGTTAGGGCGCCAAAAACAGAAACTTGGCTTGAAAGGATCGCAAGAATAATTGTTATAATGAAATTATCAAGAAATGCATACCAGAAAGCATTTCTTGTGCTTTTGCCAGAAAAGTCAAAAGCACGCGTCCAAAACGCCTGATAAGCGGCAATCATTGGTTCAATCACTGTGAAAAATTCAAAGGCAATTAAATATAACTGTTTAAGTACTCAGGGTCAACTAAGTTTTCATAATATAGCAATGCAATCAATCTCAACTCTTGCCCCCTTTGGTAATGCTGCCACTTGAACGCAGGCACGGGCTGGTGATACACCAGTCGAAAAAACTTCAGCATAAATATCATTCACAAGCTTGAAATCAGCTAGATCGAGCAGGAATACTGTAGTGCGCACCACCCGTTCTGCTGAACAGCCAGCAGCAGTTAAAACTGCCTGCAAATTAGTAAGCACCTGGCGTGTTTCTAATTCCACATCACCACCTCCCACCATTGCCCCTGTTGCTGGATCAAGGGCAATTTGCCCGGAACAAAAAAGCAGCCCCCCAGCCTTCACAGCTTGGTTATACGGACCCACCGGAGCTGGAGCTTGGCCTGTTTGCACCGCTTCAATTTGCTGCTGATCCATCGCTGTTGTTGCAAACCAGCGCAATTCTCACAGCAAATAAGGAATCTGATCCAAAAAAAATCAGAACTGATCTTTACGGAGGCGAATTTCAGCTAGCACTGCTGCTGGATCCTGAAAACCAGTAATCGCTTGCAGTTCCTTTTGATCGCAACGCATAAATGGATTGGTTGCTAACTCCAATTCAATACTGCTGGGCACAGTTGCGATACCGCTTGCCCGCAAATCCTGCACCAGTTGCAAACGTTGTTTAAGGGCTGCATTATTTGGCTCCTGGCTAAGTGCAAAACGTAGATTTGCCTCTGTGTATTCATGGGCGCACCAAATCCGGGTATGGCTCGGTAGCGCCGCAAATTGTTTTAAAGAAGCCCACATCTGCGCTGCTGTGCCTTCAAATAAACGGCCACAACCGCCAGCAAATAGAGTATCCCCGCAAAATAATTCAGCCCCTTCGGTATCGGTAGGAGGCAAGTAAAAAGCGATATGGGCCCTTGTATGACCAGGCACCTCTAACACCTGCATTGAACGGCCAAATAAATTCAATGCATCGCCGGCTACTAATCCACGAGTTTGCAAAGGAATTCGCTCGCGATCTGCAGCTGCAGCCCACACCTCAGCAGCAGGCCACTGCTGTAGTAGTTGGGGTGTGCCGCCGATGTGATCACTGTGGTGATGGGTGTGCAAAATCAAAGCCAAATTCAGTCCCCTGCTTGTAAGCAGTTGCTGCACCGGCTCTGCTAGAGCAGGATCCACAACTGCGGCGCGCTTATCTGCTGCTACCACTACGAATATGTAGTTGTCGCGTAGCACTGGTAAACGCAGGATTTCAAGCATTGCAACTACTCCATTGCAGTTAGTTTGACGCCAAAGGCCAATGCCGGTGACTACAGTTTCGATTGGTTAGAAGCAA
>Ga0310081_100215_pt1 | contig 5787 bp, 4 predicted proteins | sample LakEriER3TotalB7_FD_194448 | JGI IMG/M metagenome (GOLD analysis project Ga0310081, IMG submission 194448) | Enriched freshwater cyanobacterial communities from Lake Erie, Ohio, United States - ER36.Total.B7 | ecosystem: Environmental > Aquatic > Freshwater > Lake | place: USA: Ohio | collected... | reverse complement strand
TCATTGGGATAACTATTGGGAGGTTCATAAGTATGAGTTCCATTGGTTGACTCAATTGACTTAAAGGTTGAGTCCCAATCAAGCCCATAAGATTGAGCCCTTACTTGCAAGGGAACTAAGCAAAGTGATAAACACAAGATAGAAGCTTTCATCAGAAAAAGCTATTTTATAATTTTAATTTAGCACCGCTGCAGCGGCTTTACCTGGCTAACGCCATGGCTACTGATGGTTCACCACTAACGCCATATCGCATCGGTCATGGTGGCTAGCTCAATTGATGGAGGTTGTTTGGAGCGGTTCCACTTTAAATCTTTGACAATCTCATTGCGTTTGATCTACGGTGATTTTTCGAGGTGCCCTAAATAAACTCAAAGAACCTTTTTAATTATGCGCAGGAAAAAGTGCCTCTGGATTCTCAAAGAGGTTTCGAACTTCGATAGCGATCTTGGCCAGATCAACCCCATCAGAGAAACGGTGGTCAAAGGTCCAGCAGAGATTGACGACTTTCCGAACCGCAGGTTTTCCCTCAAAAACCACAACCTTGGAATGCACGGCTGAAATCACGACTGCTGCAGGCATATGCATTGAGGCGACAAGTGGAGGAAACGCGATGTCGACCCCATACGTCATCAGAGAAGAGATTATAAGACGGCCCATGGGAAACTCCTTCGAAGGATAACCTTTGGTGGAAATACCCAACCGGTTGTTTAAAAAACCGACCACATCTACTAACGCACGGATCATAAAAAAGGGAAGAGAAGACAAGACGTTCGACGCTTTTTTATGGTCGGTATTTCCCTCCTGCTTGCGAAAGGCTTCTGCATATGATTTCACCTCAGCCGAGATCTCTTCTAACGTTTTTCTATCTATTGAAGATATTTTAACAGCCCCAAGATCTTTCCCGTCCCTGGCCGTGACCAGAACGCCGACATCCTTGGTGTTATGCCTGAGGAACCTACCCATGAAAAAATGCCCATTCAGATTGTATTTTTCATCAAGAGCTATTGTTCCAATGCCCTTGCTTAACGCGTGAGTAATGGTTATTTTTGGGCCAGAAGATGCAGCGTTGCTTTTTTTGATACATTCAAGAAGGCTTGTAACGTCAACCGTCTGTACGCCGAAGGTTCTTCCGTCTGTAGGCGGTCTCCACATGGAGTAGAGAAGGCGCCGTCTGGGTGAAAGTCGCTCGCCAGTCCATTTAGTTTTAAAGATTTGCATGTTCGGTGACCGTCAGGACAGATGACACCTTTTAGAAGCCTGTTATGCCTGCTGTACAAATGGTACTTGGACATTTGTACAAAGATGCGGGCTTTGCTACATGGGTAATCAACCGCCAGCACAGCCTCCTACCAGCAGCGCCAGCAGTATTGCTTTAGGTAAGTGCTTCACTATTAAGCGGCAGGTGTGGGGACATTAGGCTGACTCGCTGTCTCAGGGCATTTGGCGGCCCTTATATACACATAGATTATTTTTTATTTTTTTGATATTTATAAAAAATTATTCTTACAGATCTATTAGGCCACTTTTCCCCTGAGACAGTCCAAGTAGAGGGGGTAGATCCATTGCGCTGCTGCTGTTTTCAGCTTTTTCGTACCCTGAGACAACCCCCGAGACAGGTGTGAGACAGAGCCGATTTACCCTGAGACAGGGGGCTCTCGGATGGCTTGGTCGAGAATTGCGATTTTTTCAAGGCCACCAGAACTCACTCTTGTGGGCTGGAAATCTTCACTTGTGGGGTGAGACAGGGCATCCTTCCCCTGAGACAAAATGCCTGGGATTAACATAAAGCCAGCATAAAATTGAGCTAGGGTTTGCCTAGGGCGGTTATTTGCTTTTGCATCGTTTGAGCTTTCTTTTGTCCTTGGAAGACACCGTTTAGGCCCTAACACAGTTCCCAGTGCATTAGGGAACCTATGCCGTTGTAACGTATGGCGGCTGTTGTTGTATCTACTCCAGCCCAGATAACACTCAAACATTAAATCCCAATCAAGTTTAGTTACTTGCAGGTTTTGTTCAGAAGGAATCAGGCATTGATCAACCCAACGACTTAATGGGTCGCTATTGGCTGCCATATCTTTGGCCGAGTCTCTTAGCAGACCCTCTGGATCGTTGCCATTTAAGACGTTGTTTAATTCGTCTTGGCTCATGGTTAGAGCCCAGCTAATAGCTTCTGCCCTGATCTCGTCAAAGCGACTACCTTTAGGGTTTAATTGTTCTAGCAAGCTGTGATCAGGTTCTCCCTGGCGGGGGAGTGTATTTAGCACTAAGAGTCTTCTCAAATAACCATCACGGCAATTTTTTAACTCCAGGAGCTGGATGCTGCCAATAATGAAACGGCAATGCATTAGCTGTGAATCTTCAGATTCGCCAGCAAATAGCTTTCTTATTGTTACTGGTTTATTTTCTACTAGTTCATAAAATAGATTTATATTGTCCCCATCTCTGCGCTCAAGTGCTGAGGGAGTATCTGGAAAAACTAAAAGCCTGCGCCCTAAAACATTTTGATAGATTTTATCCCCGTTACATAACTCGGCTGGATGCAGTAATTGACTAATTACATTAAGAGGAAATAAAGAACGAATGAAATCTATGAGCAAGCCCTTGCCAGTGCCTGTATCGCCAACAATGTGGAAAACCTGCCCATAGCGCACAGTTGGATCAATTGCCCATCTAATAATTGCTTGCACTATTTCCAGTGCCCCTTCTGGATAACATTTTTTTACCATTGCTTTCAGTTCTGGTGGGCATCCAGAATCTTTTATGTAATCTGCCGCCACGCCATATGTGGCTCCGTTTGCGGGGTTGTGTTTTTCTAGTTTGTTTGTATTTAAGTTGTAAGTGCCATTGCAGAATACAATTACTGGCGCAGGTGTAGAACTACCCAGCACGCCACCTGTAGTTAGAACTTTTAATTGATCTATTGTTGCTTTCACTTGCCCAGAGTTCCCATGCGGGAATATCCAGCCAACTTTTTCTGTAAATGTGCTTATACGTTGCAGAGCTTTTTGCGCTTCATTTTTTGCTTTTGTATCTGACCACCGCAACCAATAGCCAAGATCGTCATCATATTTAAACAACGCCCAGGCTTTTTCTGTTACTAGATCATTTTTGTCTTTTAGTATTAGCTCTGCTGCTTGCAAGTCAATCGGCCTTGGTGTTGCTTCAATACAGTCTTCTGGTATCAGCGGCGGTGGTGGCGGTGGGCTTGCTATTAGTCTGGATTTATCAATTAAATCAACACTTACTTTCTTGGGGCATCCAAGCGATTTTTTAAGTTGTTCTTGCAAAAAAATAAACTCTTCATTTAGTAGCTCTTTGTCAGAACCAATGCCAATGCATAGATTTTTTATCTCCATAGCATTGTGAGCTTTTTCACCCCAGATGCAATTTAATTCTTTTAGTTTTTCTATCTCGCTAGACCAATATTCAAGCCTGCTGCAATCTTCATCCATTACTACACCCCCTTGGCCGGTTTAGTTGGTAGCCGTGTTCTTTTGCAATCCTCCAATAACTGCCAGCATTACGGGTGGTGGCACTACCCAGCACCTGCTCGGCTTCTTTTGCTGTCGGCCACTTAGGACCTAGCAAATCAATTGCGATTGATTCTGGGTATCCAGCTTCAGCTAATGCAGCAGCACACCCACATAAGGCGTTGCGGTCTTGTTCATATGTACCTGCTCCGCCAATACGATCTGGAATGTATGCAGCAGCAGCTTTAATCTCATCTATTGATCGTGGCTCCCATTGGCTGCTAGGTGCAGCAAAGCGGTTGCTAGCAGCCGCTTTAAGCGTTGGTGCTGGTAATACCGGCGGCAGGCAAGCTTCTATCTCGCTAGCGCTGTAACGGCGATCTGAGCTGTGGATTATTTTAGCAACACCTGTTTGCTCACCTTGCTTATTTATGTATATCGAGCCGGGTAACCGCATCAAGCGAGATGGATTTTTGTTGGCAGGGTCAGCGCCGCAATGTTCAATTAAGCGTTTGATCAGTTCGCACCACGCCTCTGGCGCCATTGGCTCATTTAGTAACCAGTAGCTATGAATTGATTTGCCACCGGTGTGAACCTGTATCGATGGTTCTGGTAAGCCAAGTTCTTTCCAGGCGTTTAGCTGCCAATCGAACGCTTTATCGTCCCACTCAACAAATAAAGCTGGGATATCGGTGATATCGGCATCGCATTGAGCGCCGCTTGGTTTTCCTGTTGATTTATGGGTGCCGGTAGCGGTGGTGCCATTACCAATAATCAGATAAGCGTTAAAGCCTTTTGATTGGCGTTGTTGCAGTCTCTCAAGGTCTTGCTGCGAACCAAACCATTGGTGATCGGGACCAGATGGCTGCTTTTTTAATGGGTCGATGTACCGCAGCCAAATAGCGTCTTGCGGCTTACCTAGCAGCTTTAGGAATTGATCAATTAGTTCTGAGCTATTAGGCGCGGTTGGTGAAGACTTTTCCCTGTGCTGTTGAGCTAAACTTGCACCAGTTGAATAATCCTTCGCCACCGCGCCAACGGTGGTTTTTTTTGTCATTTCAACGTCCTACGGCTGCGATTTACAAGCGCCGCATCTATCGCAGCACCATCCCAAACAAGAGGCGGCCTAATTGCACCCGCACCCATCGCCCTGAAGTGAATCCCGGGCTTCAAGATTCCTTCCTTTCGTAATCTTCGCAGCGTGGTTGTGGATATGCGTAAAGCATCCACAGCCTCCACAGTTGTGAGGTTAAAAGCCATTTGTTTTTAGAGCCTTGTGTGTGCGGAGTTGGCCTCCACAACGCAAACATAGCTGCCTAATTAGCCAAAATAAGCTTATAAAATGGTCTCGTTTTTCTATCTTGTGACTATTTATCTATCCTTCAGTAATAGCTTTATTTTTGCTTGCAATTTTGGTTGGTCGATTCTTCTGCCATAGGTCGATAGGTGTACCTGGGGGCTATGCCCCATCAATTCCGCCGACTCCCTAACGCTTAGTCCCAGGTCGATACCAAGCCTTAGTGCAAAGGCATGGCGGCAGCCGTAGCTAGTAAGTTCTGCATCAAGTGGCATCTCGATAGGTTTTGATTTCTGGATGCGGTCTAGCTGCTGGCTCAAGGCCTCCCCCGCTGAGCGTGGATGATTGACCACTGATAAAGGCAGGCCGTGTTTTTGCCACCTCTCTAGTAAGCCATCGCAATCAGCGGCCCAGCCTGTTGGTGGAATCGCCGGAACATTTCTTGCCCCGCTTAAGCCTTTACTACTTTTTTTCTGGTGGCTAACAGTTGCACTGAAGTAGTTGTTTTTATTGCTTAGAACCAATCCTTTTAGCTCTGCGGGCCGCAGGCCAAAGCAAATCATGCAATCCCAGGCCACCAGATCTGCCGGTGTAAGCCGGTAGCTGCGCTCAATCCTTGCCCGTAATTCTTCTAGCTCCTGATCGGTAAAGGCTCTTACTCCATGGGGGCTAACGGCTGCTTTGCCATTACCTCTCATGGCTGCAATCTTTTCGGGCCATTCCCATTTAGCTAATTTCCACAACCTGCGGATGCGATCGTGCGCCATTTGCCTTGATCTGGAATCGGGCTCCCAATTCCTTAGCGTTTCCTCTAAGAGTTTTTCGTCTTCGCTCCAGTAGTGAGCAGCGGCGGTTTTTGTAAGCCCTACCAAATAAGGCAGATAAGTTCGATTCCAAGTGCTTAATCCTATTTTTTCACCCACTAATTCACCTCTCAGAGCTGCAATAAGCCTCTCTATTGCCGCCGCCCCCAGCCGGTTGGGGTTACTCAACTCAGGTGCTGCTTGTGCATCGGGCCAG
>Ga0310081_100181_pt1 | contig 6360 bp, 5 predicted proteins | sample LakEriER3TotalB7_FD_194448 | JGI IMG/M metagenome (GOLD analysis project Ga0310081, IMG submission 194448) | Enriched freshwater cyanobacterial communities from Lake Erie, Ohio, United States - ER36.Total.B7 | ecosystem: Environmental > Aquatic > Freshwater > Lake | place: USA: Ohio | collected... | reverse complement strand
GGCCTCAGGGAAGGCGGAGGTGTTCAACAGCTCGTGGAACTGAGCCGCGAGCTCCTTCCGCAACGCAAGCGGGCTCAACCTGCATTCCTCAAGAAGCGAGGCGCGGCCGTCGACCACGGCCATCAGATCCTCCAAATCGTGACTGAAGAGAAAATTTCCCTGTCCGCGACCGCGGAAGGCCTCCAGCTTGGTGGCCAGGAACACTGGTGCGGTCACAATCCGAATCAAGCGGCCGCTCGGCAGACCCTGCTGCAGGGCGGTCTCCAGGGCGAGGGGATACCAGCGATTGGAGAAGCCCAGGATCTCGCCCTGGGTTGGCATCAGATCGAGAACGAGGTCTTCTATGCACCAGCGGCAGAGGGGAGCTCCTGGCCGGTTGTCCTCCTGGAAGCCTCGCTGCCGCAGTTGTCTTCCCATCTGGTGGTAGTCAGATAGAGCGATCACGCGGCAGATCACATCCACATCCTTGGTGGGCCGGATCTCTGGCATCGCCGGATCCGTGATCAACACACCGACCACAGCCCCGCCGACAAACACCAGTTCCGCGAGCAGTGCCTCGCCTAACTGCTCAGCGGCCCGTTCCAGCAGGCAGACGTTGGGGTCGTTGGGGTTCATGACTGCAGCCGCTCCTCAAGGATCGCCAGGGCCAGGGCCTGTTCACGGGCGCTGCCGCCACGCACCGCATCGAATAGAGCCAACAGCTCCCCCAGGGCCGGGTTTCGGTCCGCCGCCTCGGGAACACTGGGATAGAGCGGGTAGAAGGTGATGCCGCGGGCCGTTCCCTTCTTCCACGGCCACACCGGTGGTGGGTCGTTGCCTGGCCGGATCTGCTCGCTGAGGGGGGAGGCGGCGTAGCCGGTGGGAATACCGCGACTGAGCCCACCTTGCGTGGCCGGGAAGCAATAGCGGGCCCCGTGCTGCACGAAGGCTCTCAGGGCAGCACGCACCACCGATGGCTTGCCATCGTCACCTTTGATCGCAAGCTTGGCAGCCACGGCGCGCTCCACGGCAGCGTGGGCCTCAGAGGCCGTCATGCCCAGCTCTGCGCCGAGGGCCGCATAGGTGGGCGCGGCGCCTGGATCCAGGGCCAGGCGCAGCAGCACCACCAGATCCTGCGGACGCAGGACAAGCTGGGGGTTGGAGGGTGAGTTGGCCAAGGTCGTAGACGGCCATTCGGCATTCGCGAATAGCGAATATAGGGCGCGGCGCTTGGCATCGTCCTGACCCTGGGCACGCAATAGATAGGCCTCCATCGCCTCAGGCGTCTCCATTAGCGCCAGCAGACCAGTGGTTCGCGCAGGGAGGGAGCCATTGGCGAGCAGGCGGCTCACCAGGCCCTGGTCCCACAGCTGCTCCCTTAGGGAACCTGGAGCAAAGAGATCCTGGTGCAGCACGGCCAATAGCGTCTGCTTGAGGGCATCGAGCTGACCAGAGCGCAGGCCCGTGCTCGGCAATCCCACGGTGGTGCAGGCTCCACCGTGGGGTTCATCGGGATGTTGAAGGAAGCAACGCGGCCCCCTGACGTGACCCCCTTTGCTGCTCCAGTTCCTGTGAGAGCTAGTGGGTTGGTCAGGCCGCTTTCCATTGCTGGAGGACTTCCAGGGGCGTGCGCCCCTGGAGAGCCGAATGCGGTCTGTAGACATTGTACTCGATTCGGTGCTGCTCTGCCAATAACTTTGTCTCTGGTAAAGATGAGAAGAGCTCAATATTTAAGAATTCATCCCTGAGTCTGCTGTTAAACGACTCCACAAATGGATTCTCCCAGGGTGAACCTGGCGGTATGTAGGCCGTTGCTGAACCATTGCCTGTGCACCACTCCTGCAATGCGTGGGCAATGAACTCAGGGCCATTGTCCATGCGCAGATGGGTCGGTGCTGGATACAGCTTGAGTAGCTCCTCGATCGTGTCGATCACTTCAAAAGCCCTGCAACGTCGACCTACACGGATCGCCAGGCAAACGCGGCTGTATTCATCGATCACGTTCAAGAACTTGAGGGTGCGGCCATCCATCGTCTGATCGAACTGGAAGTCGATTGCCCAGACGTGGTGAGGGTATTCGGCCCTCAATATCTCCCTGCCACCTCCAGTAGGCCGGGAGCGCTTGCGCCTGCGAGGCAGGGGTCTTTGGAGCCCTTCCTCACGCCAGATCCTTTGCACTCGCTTGTGATTGACGCTCCAGCCATCAAGCCGCAACCGCCGGTAAACCAGGCGCCGGCCCCAGCGCCCATGGCGCCGGGCCAGCTCCCTGATCCGCCTGCGCAGTTTCTGCTCCTCGATGTCTGCTAGCGGGACAGGGCGCCGCTGGGTATTGCGGTGTTGACCCGTCAACCGGCATGCACGCCGCTGGGAAACCCGGAATCGATCCTGCAGAACCACCACGGCCCGTCGCACCGCGAGGTGCGCTTTGCAGCGCAAAGACGCTCCGGGCTTAGAAGTTTCCCTCGGCAAGCTCCTTGAGCATGGCCTTGTCGAGTTCTGCGTCTGCCAATAATCGCTTTAGCCGTGTGTTCTCCAGCTCAAGCTCCTTGAGGCGTTTGGCCTCTGTGGCTTTCATCCCGCCGTATAGCTGCTGCCAGCGGTGGTAAGTCGCCGGAGAAACCTCCAGGGCTCGGCAGACGTCAGCAACGGCCTGGCCCTGATTCAAGAGCTGCTCAGCGGTCCGCAACTTGCGAATGATCTGCTCGGGACTGTGGCGTTTGACTTTCATGGAGCTTCTCCTGGCCAATTCTGGCCGGTAGGGAAGCTCTCATAAGGGCTGGCTCAGTTCCTGGGGTCCATGTCACTCCAGAGCAGCTCCGGCGAGGTAGCGAGTCTTGATCAGGAGGATTGTAATTTTTCCATGAGCCCACAAAGTGAGAAACAGAAAAGAATAGTGAAATCACGTCCAACTAGGTCCCGAGTACATCTCTAAAGTGCGTTTGTAGCTCCTCTACCACACGCTCTATCACTTCAACCCAGTTTCCTCGCTCTCTTTGGCGGAAGAGCCGCATTGACGGATACCAGAAAGTTGTGTCGCCTTCTAAACCCCAGCGCCAATCAGGAACCTTATGAAGAAGGACCCAGGTGGTCTTTCCCATACCGCCAGCAAGGTGAGCAACAGAGGTGTCGCTAGTTATTACAAGATCGCAGTTGGCAATGATGGCTGCGGTTTCTAGAAAATCCCAGATCTCATTGACTTCATCCTGGCAGCTAACGAAGTGACTCTTGAAGGAACAGGCTTCCAGCTGCTCGCTGCCAAAGCCCTTTTGCAATGAAAGCATTGATGCATTTGTTTTAAAAGCAATAGGCCCGAGAGCTTCCAGAGGCAGAGATCGACCACGAAGACCCATTTTTTCTGTTTTAGGGTTGCCCTGCCAGCTGATCCCTATAATCGGAGATTGCTCTGCTGAAAGCATGCCATTCCATTTTGCAGTGAGGTCATATGTTGTCTTGATATAAGGCTCAGTGATAATCGGATTCTCCGGACTTACTTCTAAAATGCGAGGAAGAGACAGGATGGGCACCCACTGCCCATCTGTAACCTGGTTGGCTTGTTCTGGAGTAAGAGGAGAAGAATCTATGCCCGAAGCTTGCATCAAGCCATGCAGCTTTCTTGGTGCACACAGGGCAAGAGCAACGCCTTGGCTATGAAGAGTAAGGGCATAGCGCATAAAATGCAGCGTGTCGCCAAGTCCTTGTTCGCTAACCAGTAGCAACTGATCATCTTGACTGGGCCTTTCCCCATTCCATAGCCTACATTTTGGGAAGGCATTCGGTCTAATTGTGTCTTTCTGCTTTTTGAATCGCCATTCGTATTCCTCCCAGCCCTTTCTGTAGTCGCCGCCAAGAAGCATGGCCAGCGAAGAGTTCCAATGAACATCTGGGAAGTTGGGATTGAGTTTTAATGCATTGTCAAAGGAGGCGATTGCTGCTGTGAGCTCTCCCTGCTCAAAAAGGGCGACGCCTAGGTTGTTGTGAGCATCTGGGAAGTTGGGGTTGAGCTCAAGGGCATTATTGAAGGAAGCGATGGTCGCAGTGAGATCGCCCTGTTCATGAAGGGCTGTACCAAGGTTGTAGTGAGCCTCTGGAAAGCTAAAATTGAGCTCTAGGGCCATCTTGTATGAAGTTATGGCAGCATCTGTGTCGCCCTGCCTCTGAAAAGCAAAGCCGAGATTATTGTGAGTGTCTGGGTGTTTTGGGTTCAGCTCAAGTGCTTTCTTAAGAAGGTCTATAAAATCGTCAAACTTACCCTGCAGCCCGCAGATTGCCGCGAGATTTGCATAGACAATGTAATTGCTTGTTCTTGCTGCAATGAGTCCTCTGTAGATCTCTTCTGCTTCCTGAAATTTGCCCTGCTTGATCAATGCGCCAGCCTCTTGCTCCATTCTGGCGTGATCCGCAGAACCCTTGGAGATCTCCTGGTTTGGGTTTGGTGTTGTGGCTGATGAGGACCAACTGCCACTCCGCTTGGACTTGTCCAACTCAGACAATCTTAGTTATGGCAATCTAAGCTAGCCCGATCCAAAGCCGCCCATAGCCACCACCACCATCAAAGATTTCCGCGTACTAGCGAAAGCGTTCTGCTACTGCTCTGAAGAAGTCGTTGCCCCCAACCTCATCGGCTGCCAGGTGATGAAAAGCGAAGCCGATGGCAAGCTGCATTGGGACGTGATTGTGGAAACACAGGCCCATTGCCGATGCGTATCCGAAAGCTACTGCGAAGCAGTAGCACCTGTCACGGACAACGCCGCCCCACCCCGAGCAACAAAACCCTGTTTGCGGAACCTAGGCGACTTAATGTCTATGGGACCCAAGCAACTCCCATTGAAAAATTTCCCGATTTTTAGCCCAGACAATTTCCACAGCGGCGCTGAGCGATGTGCTGAACATAAAGGCAAACCAGGAGATGTTGAACGACATGATCACCCATCAGCTCTCAGCTCTCAGCTCTCAACAGAACGAAACCAGAGAACAAAAGCCAGCCAAAGTTTCAACTAGGCCACAAGACTTATATTTGAAGGCCCTAGGTCGAACCGATTAACTAGCACTGCAAAGATCCCACCCGACCCAGAGCCAGCAATATCTCCATTTTGATTCCAGAAGAGATAGCCGCTACTGCTATCATAAACAAACAGCGCATCAGTCTCAAGAGCTATACTTACAGCCAAAGAATCAGAAGCCGATCTGAACTTGAAAGGAGAGACCCCAATTCCAAAACCTGACGCAGAGACGGAAATAATATCGTCACCGCTAAAATCTGTAATCGAATCAGAAGATGCGAATCCAAAAGCCTGTTGACCAAGGAACAGAAAGCTATCAACACCTCCTTGACCTGTAAGAACATCCCTCCCTGAGCCACCATCAAGACAATTATTGCGAGCGTCGCCAATGATCGCATCGTTGCCACTGCCTCCTCTAACATTTTCTATAGAAACGAGAACATCCCTACCATCGCCTGTGGCAATACCTGTCCTTAAATTGACACTGACCCCAGAAGTTGCACTCGAGTAATCTGCAGTATCGATTCCAGCACCACCATCGAGGCGGTCGCTTCCAGCACCACCACTCAGAACATTGCTGCCAACATCGCCAATGATCGTGTCGTTGCCACTACCACCTCTAACATTTTCAATGGAGAGAAGCGTGTCAATACCATCTCCCATAGCAGTACGTGTTCTTAGATTGACAACAACAGCAACTGTTAGACTAGAGTAATCTGCCGTATCAGAACCAGTGCCACCATTGAGGCGGTCGTTGCCAGAACCACCAGTGAGGCTGTCATCTCCAGAAGCACCATCGATACTGTTATTACCAGCGTCACCAACGATCGTGTCGTTGCCGCTGCCGCCCCTAACATTTTCAATGGAAACAAGAACATCATTGCCATCTCCTGTGGCAGTACCTGCCCTTAAATTAATACTAACATCAGCTGTTGCACTCGAATAATCTGCCGTATCAACACCAGTGCCGCCATTGAGACGATCATTGCCAGAACCACCAGTGAGGCTGTCATCTCCCAAACCACCATCGATAGTATTATTACCAGCGTCACCAATGATCGCATCGTTGCCACTACCACCTCTGACATTTTCAATAGAAACAAGAACATCATTCCCATCTCCCATAGCTTTACCTGTCCTTAAATTGACACTAACTCCAGCTATTGCACTCCCATAATCTGCCGTATCAACACCAGTACCACCATCAAGGCTGTCATCTCCACCACCACCAGTGAGACTGTCATCTCCAGGACCGCCAGCCAGAACATTATTGACGACGTCGCCAATGATCGTATCGTGGCCGCCGCCACCCCTTACATTTTCAATCGATATAAGAACATCATTGCCATCCCCCGTGGCAGTACCTGTCCTTAAATAAACA
>Ga0310081_100171_pt1 | contig 6596 bp, 6 predicted proteins | sample LakEriER3TotalB7_FD_194448 | JGI IMG/M metagenome (GOLD analysis project Ga0310081, IMG submission 194448) | Enriched freshwater cyanobacterial communities from Lake Erie, Ohio, United States - ER36.Total.B7 | ecosystem: Environmental > Aquatic > Freshwater > Lake | place: USA: Ohio | collected... | reverse complement strand
CTGGTAACGGCTGGGGTGTGAAACAGGGGGCAGTGGTGGTGCTCGATACACGCAGCGGCGCTGTTCTTAGCCTGATTGGTGGCAGCGACTACAACACAAGCCAATTCAACCGCGCTACCCAAGCCCTGAGGCAACCCGGCAGCACTTTCAAATTAATGACTTATTTGGTTGCTCTTGAAAGAGGTTTACGGCCAGATTCAGCAATCAGCTGCGCTCCACTTGATTGGGGAGGCCAGAGTTTTACTGCTGGTTGTGGAGGCAGCTTGGCGTTATCTCAAGCATTTGCCAGCAGTAATAATACAGCTGCCCTCAGATTGGGTAGACGATATGGACTGGATGCAGTAGTTAAAAAAGCAAGAGATCTCGGCATCACAACCCCCTTAGCTGCAGTACCTGGCTTGGTATTGGGACAAAGTGAAACCAGCTTGATCGAAATGACTGCCGCCTACGGAGCTATTGCAAACGATGGGGTCTGGCACCAGCCCACCACAATTCGCAGGCTCACAGATGCTGAACCTTGCCTGAATCCAGGCAAAGGATGCCGCCAACAAGCGCAAACAAGATCGAATAACCGCCGCGTTATGAGCCCTAAACAAGCACGCTTAATGCAGGGCCTGCTGCGTGGTGTAGTGCAGGGGGGCACCGGCAGTGCTGCCTCCCTTGGTGGGGCCGAGGGGGGTAAAACCGGCACCACCAATGAGGGGCGCGATCTTCTTTTTATTGGCTATGAACCCAGCCGGCATTGGGTTATGGGGATTTGGCTTGGCAACGACGACAGCAGTCCTACCGCTGCCAGCAGCGCAGTGGCAGCAGAGCTTTGGGGCGACATCATGCGCAGTGCCGGCCGGGGCAGCACTAATTCTGAAGCCCGCTGATGAAATCACCACGCCCTTGGCTTTTGGTGGTGGGATTGCTGCTTGCCATCGTGATTTTATCGGTGGTGCTTCAAGCGGTTAACAGCTTGCTTTGGCAATTGAGCTATTGGTTGCCTGGTTGGTTGGTAGGACCCACTTTGCTGCTGCTGCTAGCTGCAGTGGTGCTTACTTGTTATCCCCTTCTGCAACCTTGGTTATCAGCAAAAGGCAGCCGTAAAAAAGCTCAAAGACCCAAAGCAGCAGGTACCCGTAGTGCAGCTGCTAAACAGAATTTAGAAGCAATTGATCAACAGTTAGCTCAACTACGCGATGCCGTAGCGAGGGAAGCCTTGCTAGAGCGCCGCAGGCAAGTGGAGGCCAGCTTGCAGAAGGGTGACCTAGTTGTTGTTATTTTTGGTAGTGGTTCCAGTGGTAAAACTTCATTAATAAGAGCCTTAATAAACGACCGCATCGGCGCTGTGGGTGCAGCGATGGGATCAACAAAAGAAAGCCAAAACTATTTATTGCGTTTACCTGATCTGCAACGCTCAATCCAGTTGCGAGACACTCCTGGAATCCTGGAATCTGGCCAAGACGGTTTAGAACGTGAACAGCAGGCTCGCAGCGAAGCGGTGCAGGGGGATCTTTTGATTTTTGTAGTTGATGGAGATCTGCGCGCTAGTGAATTTAAGATTCTGCAAGCTCTAGCTCAAATGGGCAAACGTTTGATATTGGTATTAAATAAATGCGATCTTCGCGGTGAGAGTGAAGAAAAAAGACTTCTGCAATTATTACAACTCCGTTGTGGCGGCCTAGTGCGCACAGAAGATGTGGTGAGCGCTAGCGGATCACCTCAATCAATCCCACAACCCGGGCGTAAGCCGCTGCAACCTCACGCTGAGATTGAAAGACTTTTAATGCGTTTAGCCCAGCTACTTAGGGATGAAGGGGAGGATTTGTTGGCAGATAATATCCTTCTGCAAAGTAGCCGTCTTTCCACTGATTCACAAAATCTTCTAGATAAACAGCGGTATCGCGATTCTTTGGAAATTGTGGATCGCTACGGCTGGATCGGTGCAGGAGCCATCGCCCTAACTCCACTACCTGGACTTGATTTACTTGCTACTGCTGCTGTAAATGCCCAAATGGTTGTTGAAATCGGCCAGATTTATAGCGTAAATATAACAAGGGCTCAAGGGCAGCAATTGGCACTTTCTCTAGGACGCACTTTAGCGAGCCTTGGTTTAGTTAAAGGAGGTGCAGGCTTACTTAGTACTGCCATGGGTCTGAATTTACCAGCTTTACTTGCCTCAAAAGCGATTCAGGCGGTAACAGGAGCCTGGTTAACTCGGTTGGCAGGACGCAGTTTTATTAGCTATTTTCGGCAACAACAAAATTGGGGAGATGGAGGGATTGCTGCTGTAGTGCGTGAACAATACGATTTGTAAAAAAGAGATTTAAATCTAAAACATTTTCTTGAAGATGCCCTGGCACGAGTGGTGGAACCGCTAAAGCAACAGGTGCAGCAATTACCACCACGCCGAGGGCCTCGGGGGGTGGTGGCAACAATGGACCCATTCGATCAAGCAGTAAAACCAACAGAAGATACGCCAAGGCAATGGCCACAGAAATAATCCCGGTTGTAATTGCTACCCAACGGCCTTTTTGTTCTTTTTGTGTCATAAAGACCTGCTAATAATTGAAGCTAATTGCTCTAGGTGCATCGCGCTGGTAAAAGGGTTCCCTAACACAGCCTTTAACAAAGGAAGATCTCGCCAATCTGGTTTTGAAAGCCAGAAACCCGATTCCAGTAATTGTTTATGACAACGGTTACGCCAATTGATCTGCTCATCTGCTGATGCAGCAGCAGAGTTAAAACTAAGCAGATGAAGATCTCCCGCTAATAAATGCAATGGCAACGGCTCTAGCAGGCTTCGTAACGAACGTGCCCGTAAAAATGCTCCCTCAAGTATTTTTTCTATCCCCTCAAGGCCAAGGTATTGCAAACTCATCCACAACTTAAGCACTTCAGCACCACGGGTACCCTGAATGCCAAGTTCACCGCCGTGGTCTGCTGTTGCTTGCTCCATATATGGCAAACCAGTGGAAAAACAGGTGCGCAAATGATTGGGATCTTGTAGTAGCAATAAAGATGAAGGTTTAGATACCCCCAGTAATTTCTGTGGATTTAAAGAAACTGAATCAGCCAACTCAATGCCATCCACTCGCCAGCGCTGGCTATCAACCAAAGCGCAAACTCCGCCAATCGCACCATCAACATGAAGCCATACCCCTGCCGCTTTACACAGTGCGGCCATCTGTCGCAAAGGATCTACAACCCCTTGCACGGTGGTACCTGCTGTTGCTACTACCGCCAAAATTGGTAAGCCAAGTTGATTTGCACGATCGAGGGCATCAGCTAAAACGGCAGGTAACAAACGGCCTTCTGGATCAAGTGGTAAGCGCCAAAGGCAATCTGGCTCCATACCCATAACTGCTAAGGCCTTGTTTAAGGAAACATGGGAACCAGCTCCAGTGAGCACCACCCCATCACAACGACCCTGCAAATTTGCGGCCCGGCGCGCGCATGTAAGCGCCATCAAATTGCTAAGGCTGCCTCCGCTGGCTGGTACCCCAGAGGCATTGGCACCAAGGCCAATTTGCCGCGCCATCCAGCTGCATAAACCGCGCTCAAGGCGACTTAAAGAAGGTGAAAGCTCCTCAGCTAATAAGTTGTTGTTAAGGCCTGCAGCAATCAAATCAGCGCAGATAGATACATTTAGAGCTGGCGGATCCAGGTGAGCTAGCGCCCCTGGATGATTGGGCCGATAGGCACCATCCATCAAAGAAGAAAGATCACGCCACAGCTCGTCGATTTGCATGCCGGCAACATCAGGTTCTGCAAGGGGTTGCACAATTAGGCCAGGCCTGGGGCCGTGATTTGGCGCATCAGCTAACCACTTACAGAGCAAGGCGCTGGAATGGTTCAACAATTCCCCTAAGGAACCCGTGGCAACATCTGGGTTGTGGAATAGGGCTTGCAAGCCATTTGAACATTGATCCTTCATTCTGATCCTTAATGGATATTCCAAACAGCATTTGGATGGAACGCTTGTTGCGGCTGGCAACTATCGCTGGCAACGCAGGCGAGGTGCCTGTTGCAGCAGTGGTGCTGGATCCAAACGGAAAAGCAATTGGTTGGGGCAGTAACCGCCGTGAAGGGGAGCAAAATCCCCTCGCCCATGCCGAATTGATTGCCCTGCGGCAAGCAAGCCACTGCAGTGGTCAGTGGCGTTTCAACCAGCACACATTGATCGTGACCTTGGAGCCATGTCCGATGTGTGCAGGAGCACTTGTGCAAGCACGAATGGGGCGAGTGGTGTTCGGCGCGAGTGATCCAAAGCGAGGTGGATTGGGGGGCTGTTTGGACCTCTCCCGCAGTGCAAGCGCCCATCACCATATGGATGTGTACGGCGGAGTTTTGCGCGATCAATGTGAGCTAATGCTTCAGAACTGGTTTAAGCAGCGACGCGGCCAGAACGGAAGGCAGGCAACTCAAGTTCAAGAATATTTAGCAGCAAATCAACATTGCTAGCTGTGCTGTTGGTGCCCATTAAGCCAATGCGCCAAACCTCTCCAGCCAAGCTGCCCAATCCATTGCCAATTTCAATCCCATGTTTATCTAATAGGTGCGATGAAAAGGCTTTCCCGTTAACACCAGCTGGAATTCGAACAGTGGTGAGGGTGTGAAGGCGCAAGGCATGGGGTACGTGTAGCTCAAGGCCTAATTCCTCCAAGCCAAGCCATAATTTTTCACTGTTGTTGCGATGCCTCGCCCATGCATTTTCAAGCCCCTCTTCGCAAAGCAAGCGCAGGGCTTCCCTAAGACCAAAGTTCATATTTACTGGGGCTGTGTGGTGATATGTGCGATCCTTTCCCCAATAAGATTTTAATCCAGACATATCTAAATACCAATTGGGAACTTTGCCCTTGCGGCGTTCTATTTTGGCTTCTGCTCTTGGCCCCATTGTGAAGGGGCCTAAGCCTGGAGGGCAACTCAATCCTTTTTGGCTACAGCTATAGGCTAAATCAACCTGAGCTTCATCCAGCTTTAAAGGAATGGCACCTAGTGAAGTAACAGTATCAAGAACCAGCAAGCAATCGTGCTCGCGGCAAAGTGCACCAATACCATCCAATGGTTGGCAAACACCGGTAGAAGTTTCCGCGTGCACAAGAGCAAAAAGTACTGGCCGATGGCGAGTTATTGCTTCCTCGATACTTTGAAAACTTAAAGCCTCACCCCATGGAGCCTCCAATACCTCAACATCTGCTCCATAGCGGTTGCACATATCAACGAGCCGCAAGCCAAAGTAACCAATCACCCCCACCAATACACGGTCTCCTTTCTCAACTGTGTTGGCAATTGTTGCTTCCATAGCAGCACTGCCTGTACCGCTTACAGGAATTGTTATGCGGTTGTCTGTTTGCCAGGCATAGCGCAACATCTCCTGCACCTCATTCATCAGTTCCAGGTAAAGAGGATCGAGGTGGCTTAACGGTGGCCTAGCAATGGCCTGCAGCACCCTTGGATCGGCATTGGATGGACCTGGACCAAGCAGCAAACGATGGGGAGTGCTAATCGGCTCTAGCTGCAAACGATGGGCAGTACTCACAGTTGCGTTTGTGGACAGATTTACTGAGGAGATTGGGGAAGCGTTCACGCAACTAAGCAAGAATTTGTTTTGAGATTACTGGTTACGGCTCAGCGGCCGTTGAGGCTGATTTCTGAGAGCGCGCGTGCCATGTGCTCAAACGGAGCTCTCACCAAAGCGCAAGAGCTGTAGCCAGCCGCTGCTAGGCGTTCAATTAGAACATCAGCCATAAGCAGAATTCCCTTGGCTGTTGGGCCGGTAGGCACGCCCAAAGATTTATAGGTGTCGTTGAGGCCGTTGAGCACCCGCTCATCAAGCACCTGCCAATCCGCTGCAACTAAAGCGTATGAGGCATATCGCAGGAAATAATCGAGATCTCTCAAGCAGGCTGACAACCGCCTTGTGGTGTATGCGTTTCCACCGGGCAGTAACAGTTCTGGATCTTCCAGCCAGAGACGCTGGCTGGCTTCGCGAATTATCTCTGCGGCATCACCGTTAATAAGATCAACCGCAGCTATCCGCAATTCAGATTCACTGAAGTAGTTCTCAAGGCGATCAAGAGCTGAGCTATCAAAGTAACGACCCTGCTGGTCGTAGCGACCGATCAGACTCGAAATCGCATCCTGCACGGCATCAAAACCAATAGCAAAAACCTATCACCTGCAATGCTTTTGCAGTGCAAATGCTGCATTTTTAGGCTAATTCTGAGAGAAACAGTTACTTAAATCTCGCGGCGAAGCCTTTAATCCGCTGGAATAGCAGTAATGCATCCCAGCTTCAACCTAATGGCGGATTCAGTTACAAAGCTTGCTTATCAAACGATGCAGCAGGGAAAAAGCCTGCTTGGAATCGCCCATAAACAGATAAGCACCCAATTAATGGAGTTGGTGGCCCCTAAGGCAAATGCCGAAACTGTTCCCATAACGGCAGAAACCCTGCAGGCGCTTCGCAAAAGCATGGACTACCTGCTGGAACGGGATTGGTTAGAAGCGGAGCAAGGCTTATATCCCACCAGCCAATTATTTGACGCCCCCTGGCTTGATTGGATATTGCGTTATCCATTGGTGTGGCTTGATTTACCAAAGATTTG
>Ga0310081_100170_pt1 | contig 6654 bp, 5 predicted proteins | sample LakEriER3TotalB7_FD_194448 | JGI IMG/M metagenome (GOLD analysis project Ga0310081, IMG submission 194448) | Enriched freshwater cyanobacterial communities from Lake Erie, Ohio, United States - ER36.Total.B7 | ecosystem: Environmental > Aquatic > Freshwater > Lake | place: USA: Ohio | collected... | reverse complement strand
TCCCTTCAGGCAATATGAATACCGTCCCGTCACTGTGACGGGCACGGAGGCACAAAGTGCCCCGTCCAATGGAGACCTGCATGACGAGCGGCGGCAAAGTCCGGATCTATGAGCTATCGCGAGACCTTGGTCTCGAAAACCGAGATGTGCTCGATGCTGCGGAGAAGCTGTCGATTGCGGCGAAAAGCCACAGCAGCTCCATCAGCGACAGCGAAGCGGCAAAAATCCGCTCACTTCTTGGTGCCAGTGGCGTAAATGGAGGTGGCGCCGGGAATGGGGACAGGAACCAACCCCCATCACCCAGCAAAAGCGCAGAGGCACCAGCCAGCAAAATTCTGACCCTCAAAAAAGCTTCAGTTGCTGCACCAACATCCCCAGCAGTTGCCACCCCGGTTGCGCCAGCCGTAGTTAATAAGCCGGCAGTTATTGCACCGCCTGCTCCTCCAGCCAGACCAACCCCTGCCCAAAGCCCAGCAGCAGCTAAGCCAGTGGTTGTAAAACCAGTTGCTGCCAAGCCAGTTGTTGTTAAGCCAGCAGCAGCCAAGCCGGTGGTTGTAAAACCAGTGGTTGTTAAGCCACCTATACCAAAAGCTTCAACTCCAAAACCGGTTAACGCAAAACCGCTGGTGCCGGTAAAGCCTGTTGTACCAGTGCGGCCAGTGGTGCCAGTGCGGCCGGTGTCAATTGTTAGTGCTGCGCCAAAGCCAGTTACTGCGCCAAAGCCGGTAACGACAGCGAAGCCAGTAACGACAGCGAAGCCAGTTACTCCTGCAAAGCCAGTTACTCCTGCAAAGCCAATTACGAGCATCAAGCCACCGGCCCCAAAACCGGTTGTTATCGCCAAACCAGCGAGGCCCGTAACCCCTCCTTTAAGGGGCGGTGATCAAAATCGCCCGGCCGTGCCAATGCGCACAGCAGCTCCACAAAGGCCAGTGCCGCAACGGCCCCCTGCGCCGCAAAGGCCAGGAACACCAGTTGTAAGAGCTGGGGGCCCTCCACTGCCGAAACGAGCCGAACCAGACGGCAGGCCGCCAGCTTCCTCCCTGGAATTGGTGGGCAAACCAATGCGACGGGATCCAGCTGCTCCACCCACCAGGCCAGGCCCAGGAGCCATGCGCAAACCAGTTGCACCTGGTGAGTTAATGCAGCTCCAGAAACCTGGAGCGCCAAGGGGACCGGCACCAGAAGGCCCCAGGCGTGTGGTGCCTAGTCGCCCTGGTAGCGAAGCCCCACGCAAGCCAGGTGAAGGGCCCACGCGCCCTGGAGCTCCTACAGCTCCCAATGCACCGCCGAAACGGCCTGGATTCCGTCCAGCCGCCACCCCCGGGACAGCTGCAGGCAAAGCGCGGCGTCCAGATTGGGACGACAGCGCCAAGTTGGAGGCATTACGCAGTCGTACGCCGCAAAAGCAACGTCAAAAAGTTCACATCATTGGTGAAAATGACGACTCTCTAACGGCCGAAACCAGCGGCTTTGCAGGAGAACAGGAAGCATTTGTACTGCAAGCGAGCCTGGCAAGACCAAGCAAACCGAGGGTTTCACCTGCAGCTGGCGGAGCTAAGCCTGTCGCTTTGCGTCGACGCAAAAAAGAAACCACCCGTCAAAGGCAACGGCGGCGTGCCATGGAACTGCGCGCCGCGCGGGACGCGAAACAAATAAGACCCGAAATGCTGGTGATCCCAGAAGGGAATCTCACTGTGCAAGAACTCGCAGACATGCTCAGTGTTGAAAGTTCTGAAATTATTAAATCTCTATTCTTTAAAGGAATTATTGCAACCGTTACCCAAACCCTTGATCTCTCATCAATTGAGACGGTATCGCAGGAATTTGGCGTTCCAGTTCTGCAAGACGACGTTGAAGAAGCAGCGAAGAAAACCGTTGAGATGATCGAAGAGAGCGACTTCGAGCATCTAATTCGTAGGCCGCCAGTTGTAACTGTTATGGGTCATGTAGACCATGGCAAAACGAGTTTGCTTGATGCGATACGCAAAACACGCGTAGCGGCAGGTGAAGCAGGTGGCATTACTCAACACATCGGTGCATATCAAGTTGAGGTACAACATGGTGATGAGCACCGCACAGTTACCTTCCTAGATACGCCTGGGCACCAAGCATTTACAGCAATGCGGGCGCGTGGAACGAAAGTAACAGATGTAGCTGTACTTGTTGTGGCTGCAGACGACGGGGTAAGGCCTCAAACCCTTGAAGCAATTAGCCATGCCCGCGCCGCTGAAGTACCCATTGTTGTTGCTATTAATAAAATAGATAAAGAAGGGGCTCAACTTGATCGGGTTAAACAAGAGCTAACAGACCAAAACTTGCTGCCAGAAGATTGGGGTGGTGACACCGTAATGGTGCCTGTAAGTGCTCTGAAAGGCACTGGTATCGATTCCTTATTGGAAATGATACTTTTGGTAACTGAGGTAGAAGATCTAAAAGCCAATCCCAATCGAATGGCAAAGGGCACTGTTATCGAGGCACACCTCGATAAAGCAAAAGGTCCAGTGGCAACATTGTTAATTCAAAACGGAACATTGCATCCTTCCGATGTTTTGGCTGCAGGCCCCGTGTTGGGCAAAGTTAAAGCGATGGTGGACGACACCGGCAAGCGGGTTAAACAGGCCGGGCCATCTTCTGCCGTTGAAGTGCTGGGCTTTAGTGAAGTACCAGCAGCGGGTGACGAGTTTGAGGTGTACGTCGATGAGAAAGCAGCTCGAGCAGTTGTTGGTGATCGCGCCAGCGAGGCACGTGCAACACGACTAGCGCAGCAGATGGCCTCCCGTCGTGTATCACTTACGTCGATGTCTGGGCAGGCAAGTGAAGGGGAACTAAAAGAATTAAACCTAATTCTTAAGGCAGATGTTCAAGGTAGTGTTGAGGCAATTCTTGGCATGCTTGAGCAACTGCCTCAAGGAGAAGTTCAAGTTCGAGTTTTACTTTCTGCTCCTGGAGAAATAACCGAAACCGATGTAGATTTAGCTTATGCATCAGGAGCTGTAATAATAGGTTTCAACACCTCACTTGCATCCGGCGCGAAACGTGCCGCAGAAGCAGCGGGGGTAGATGTACGCGATTACGATGTTATTTATAAACTGTTAGAAGACATTCAGTTGGCAATGGAAGGCCTGCTGGAGCCCGAGTTGGTTGAGCAATCCCTCGGAGAAGCTGAAGTGCGAGCAGTATTTAGTATTGGCAAGAGTGCGGTGGCTGGTTGTTATGTAACAAGTGGTAGTTTGCAACGCAATTGCAAATTCCGGCTATTCCGTGGCAAACAACAGATATATGCAGGCGATCTTGATTCATTGAAACGCGTTAAAAACGATGTTAAAGAAGTAAATACAGGCTTTGAATGCGGTATTGGTTGTGATCGTTTTGCTGATTGGCAAGATGGTGATCGCCTTGTTGCCTATAAAATGGTTACTCAACGCCGCACACTAAGTAGCTAATGGTTGGCTGGCTGCCGCTGCTTAGCCTCGGCCTGCTACCCATTGAATTGTTATTGCTGCAGTTGATTTTTGCTGGCGGCACATCTGGCCCTGCTCCACAAGTAGAGATACTTTTGCTATGGAGCCTTGCAGTTTTACTACCCCAACTGCAAGGCAATATGAACCTACCCATAGGTTTATTCAAACCACTAATTGCTATAAGCCAGCTGCCTATCTTGTTTTGGCTAGATCAACGGGCAGGAGCGTTTAGCGAACTAATCCCGTGGCATGGGCAAAGCCGTTTTACATGCCTTTTCTGGGCACTTGTTTTACTTCTAACGATGCAGTGGCAATTGAGATCAGTGCTGGGGTTGGCGATTGCGATCAAACCAAATCAAAGCGACACTGATCAGCAAAGCAGCGGATTGGATGCCAAGGTCGCTGAAGGGAACAGCAATGCCAGAGGCACTGCGCATTGCCATGGTGGCAGCGCCAACAGCGGCGGAAGCGAAAAGAGTGAACCACAAAGCCCTGCGTAGGCTGCGCCAAGGTGTACGCGCTTCCTTAAGCAAGCGTTCGCGTAAAACTGGATCAAGCGGAGAAGGCTTAGACATTTGGCGCTCTCGCTGCAGGTTGATTTACTTATCCATAATGCTAATTTGATCCGGCTGCCGGTGTAGCTCAGGGGTAGAGCAACTGATTCGTAATCAGTAGGTCGTCGGTTCAATTCCGATCACCGGCTTAATTAAACAAAAAAAACTAAATGAAATCACCAAAATCACTTCGCGTTGGATTAGCGGGGTTAGGCCGCTTTGGCAATATGCACGCAAATATATTTCATACACTGCCAAACGTTGAACTCTTTGCAATCGCAGAGCCCCGGGCAGAACAATTGGCATTCATAGGAACTAAATACAACGTAAAACGTCAGTACAAAAGTGCAGAGGAATTAATTAATGATAACGAAATTGATGCAATCGCAATAGTTACACCTGATGATCAGCATCATCAGCAGTGCCTAGCGGCCGTTGCCACAGGCAAGCCAGTATTCATAGAGAAACCACTTGCTGCTAACTTTGTAGAAGCAAATGAATTGAGGCAGGCAGCTGAGAATAGTGGTTCAATTTTACAGGTTGGCTTCATCTTACGCTATGAATTAAATCATAGATTAATCAAGCAGCAAATTAATCAAAAAGAATTTGGAGAATTAATATCAATACGAACGAAACGGAATCTGAGCAGCTCATGGTTTGCAGCGATTGCCGATCGGGTACACACTATCTATGAATCATCTATTCATGATCTCGACTTACTACTTTGGTTAACAAATAGTAAGCCAATATGCGTAACAGCGCACGAACGACGCCTTGGCGATCACTTATCACCAGAGGCCTGTATTGCTTTAATCAAATTTGAAAATAACTGTATTGGAATCACAGAAACCAGCTGGTTTGTACCAAATGGTGCCCCAACCAACGTTTCCACAAGTAGCTGGAATGGCTGCATTGACTCTGAATTAGTTATTGTGGGATCCAATAAAAGCATTCAGCTACGTTCACTTGATAGCACGTTACAAGTGTGGAGCAATGAAGGAATCAATTCACCAGATGGCAATCTATGGCCAGAAATAGATGAAAAAATACAAGGAGCTTTGAGGGAAGAGTTAATTGATTTCAGCAACTGCGCTTCCGCAAAAAGCAAATCAAAGATCGCCAATCTTGATCAAGCAATAAACGGATTGCAATTAGCCGATGCGATTGTGGAGTCTGCAAGCAAAGGAGCCACCATAATGATTTAGGAACAAAAATTATTAAGAGGAGAAAGATTCAATCGCCGCCTGAATTTGATGCAGCCTTTGTGTCTGATCACCAATTAATTCAATTAATTTTAAATTTCCAAAGACTGGCGAAAGATTATATAAATTTTCTCTATATATTTTTTTAAAAATTAAATCAACAGAATCTCGATACTCAACATCTAGGGGGCGGATGCCATCCTCCTCAATTAATACAGGCCATTCCATCGAGCTTGGTACAAATGCCAAAACATCAAGATGATCCAAAGACTCCCTAACCGCGTCCACCATACTCAAAACGAAATCAGAATCAATATCTGTTTTACCCGTTTCAGCAGTATATTGTGAATACGCTAGATAATCAATCGGACAACGATCAAAGATAACATTATCCGTCATAGATGAATATCTATGCACTCTACTAATACTATAAAATAATTGCAGTCCATTATGCAACCTAGTTGATTTATCTTGAAAGGCGATTTCATATGGACCATTTAAAGATAAGGCCCTATAGGGTTCATCCTCCCATAAATAATCGGGATTAGAATTAAGCCAATCCCTTACTACAGTGGATTTACCGAGGGAGTGGGAGCCAGAAATTGCAATGCGCATAGATGTTAATCAATAAATCGTGCAGGCGCCCTCGGGCGGCAACCCTGCCCACAACAATAGCTCGGGCCAACAACTCACCTGCTCAAATATCCACTGGTGGCCAAAACTATTGCAGTGAATGCCATCACTACAGAGTGAATCAACCCAAATATGCGGCACTGATTTAATTTCAGCAGAAATGCCATTCCACAAATTCAAAAAAGGCACGTCTGCTCCAAGGCAAGCCTCTTCAAGGAGACGATTGTAGTAATTAATATCCTGATTTAGATACCAAAGACATTGGGCAAAAGGCATTTGCGCTTCATTAACGGGTGTTATGCCAATTACGAAAACGGGGGCTAATTTCTTGGCGTTCGCAAGTAACTGCTCCATACCAAAAAGAAAGGCAGCTGGATCTAATTGCTGCCTACCATCTCTTCTACCTATGCGGGCAGCATCATTAAGGCCCACTCCAATAATTAGGCCTTGAGGGCTCTGGCGTCGTAATTCACCACGCGCTTTAAATTCAGTTTGAAACCTTGCAGAGAGGCGCTCAAGCCCATCACCCCTTACTCCAAGGTTATACAAAACCGGAGCATTTTCTCTTGGCATCCAATGACGCCGCAACCTTTCAACCCAGCCACCACCATCACTATCTCCCCAACCAAAGATGCCACTATCGCCAAAAGCAATCAGTTTTGTAGGAATTTCCATTTATTACAAATGAGTTCAACCATTAAAAAGCCCCCGCGTTAGCGGGGGCGATTTCTATTCTCTAATTAAGCGATTTGCTTAGTTAGTGATCAACCGATCGCAGGGGCGGTTAGTGCTACTGGAGCG
>Ga0310081_100169_pt1 | contig 6675 bp, 9 predicted proteins | sample LakEriER3TotalB7_FD_194448 | JGI IMG/M metagenome (GOLD analysis project Ga0310081, IMG submission 194448) | Enriched freshwater cyanobacterial communities from Lake Erie, Ohio, United States - ER36.Total.B7 | ecosystem: Environmental > Aquatic > Freshwater > Lake | place: USA: Ohio | collected... | reverse complement strand
GACCCTGTGGCGAAGATACTGACAGATCACAGGTGATAGACAACGCGGACTCCTTGGAAGAACTCGATGGTGGTCTTCCAATGCTCAAGGAGCGCCATAGAGTCATAATCGCATCAATTTCACATAGAAAAAAAATTATTTATTGTTAGCAGAAATAAGCAAAAAAAATGGTGCAGTAATACTGTACATTGGATTGTAAATTGCCGAACATTTAACTGCAAGACTGACGCGCAACCGCTAGAACGGTAGAAGTCAAAAGCAACTCAAATGAAAATCACAAGGCAATTCGCGCGTGGGTTTGAGAGTGTTTTCCAAGAAGAATGTGAAAACTGCCAAATCATGCACACCTATCACGGACATTACTATGTTCGTCACTCCGATTTTCCGCGAAAGAATTGGACTGTTCCTAATGTTGAAACCGCTTATGCGCTTTGCCATCGCCTCTCAAAAAGATCTGAACGCACCAGCACCTAACCTCTTAATCATCATCGATACCCTTTTCAAGGAATTGATGCAATTTCCCAGGGATGCGGAGCATCTTGTCAACTTCGTCAAGGTGCTTCTCCTCGAGGCTAATCATTTCCCTGGCGTATTCCTCAAGAAGAACTGAATGGTCGCTAATCAATTCAAGAAGATCAAGATAAGCATCCAGCGCCAACCTTTCGTGCTCGAGACTTTCTCTCAATAAATCACCTATATCGTGGTGGTGCATCTCAAGCAATGGTGCAATCGTTAGCGAGGGGTGCCCGCCAAGCAAAGTAACCATCTCGCCCGCTTTTTGCGCATGAAGCAACCCCTCCTGCGAATTGTCCTTCATCCAGGAGACGATTGGGATTCGGTTGTATCCATAAATCATTAGCGAGTAATGCGTATACTTAATAACCCCAGCTAGTTCTAGTTCCAGGATATTATTAAGGGAGTTGATGGTCTTTTGAAGCGGAATCGAGTCTAGGCATTGCATTATTCCTTGGGCGCTATTGATGATTCATGCTATTGGCTTCGAGTCGAAAAAGTCTAAAGCTGCGAAGCAAATTTGTGCACAATCTTAACCAAAATGACCCAATACTTAGGTGAAGTGGACCCCGGAAACTGAACCAGTCCATATGAGAGCTTCCCTAGGCGACGGTGATGTGCCCCGCAAGTTGGGTAATTTAGTGGCTCGACAAACTTGATATAGCCAAATCTCATTAATTTATTGCTATACGAAAAACTCCGACTACGGACAACCAAACGACACTAGTAAGGGATCTCCGTGGTGCGGTGGCCGGCCTTGGTGACCCGCCCAGTTCCTCCGAACGCTGTTTGGCTGTGCTTCGCCTGGTGTCCTTGATTGTTGTGCTTTTCAGCGGTGCCTGGCTGTACTGGCATCTGCCACTGGGCTGGGTTTCAATCAGTTTGTTGTTGACCTCTGGTGTGGCTTATGCCTTTCTGCTGATTGCCACCCACGAGATGGTACACGGCACGTTTCTTGGGATGCGTAGGTTGGAGCATTCATTGGCTTGTCTGCTTTGCTGGCCAATGGCCTTTCCTTATCTCACCTATAGCCGGTTGCATTGCCTGCATCACCGTTGGAATGGCTCCGATTCTCGTGATCCAGAGCGCACCACACCACTTCAGCAAAGGCGGGAAACCACCGGCAGGATGAAGGGCTTCTGGCAGCGCCAGCAGGTTCTGCTCCGTATTGTCTTCCTTGGTGGATTGGGGCTGATTGCCGATACAGCTATTAAGGGAAGGCGCTTAAAGATGGTTGATAGTCGCCTGACGCTCAGCCAATGGATTGATGGCATCGGCGTGACAACAGTACACACCGTAATGCTGATAATCGTTATTGCCAATGGCTTGCTCTGGCGCCATCTACTGTTCTGGCTGGTACTGGAGCGAGTTATCGGTGGGATCGTGCAGTTTCGCGCTCTAGTGGAACACTATGGCTTGTGGCGATCTAATGACAGCCAACTCCTTACCCAGCTCTACGCCTCACGCAATGTCTCTTCAGGGAGTTGGATCAATGCTCTGATGGGCGGTCTACCGAATCACGGTGCCCATCATGCATTTCCTTGGATTCCAAGTTCGCGCCTGCCTGAGGCTAATCAGCGGATCGCTGCCATCTTGCAAAGTCATGATGCTGAGTCGTTGCCACAGTTCGCCAGCTACTGCGAGGGCATGAGATGGCTGTGGCGTGAAGGCCATCCATCGGATTGACTCAACTACCCAAGTCTTCACTCCCCTTTGAGGTGCCAGAGGCTCCTTTGTCCAAATTCAGTCATATTTGACTTCTTTCGTGTTGATGTCACCCCATTACCGTGGGGCGATTTCCTCAAAAAAATGTATTTCTCTACACAATCAGATAGGGCTATGTTCATGCACCTTCCACCAATTTAGAGGGTATCAACCATTCCAAGTGGGCAGCCCCACGCGGACCACTTGGAGTGCCTCGATGGCTCCAGGGCTGCCGGTTGATCATGCAGTGCCCCAGCGAAGGCAGCGATGGATGAGGTGATCACCGTGACTGATCAGACCCTCATGCAGCTGGCAGGTGAGCAGGGGGATGCAGTTCACTCGAGCGTGTTACGGAACCAGTGGCAGCTGATGCACTCCTGGCGGCTGAGACTGGATAGCAAAGCCTCACAATCAAGGCAGAGCTGAAGCCGGTAGTTATTGCAGAGACCAGCCCCTCATCCCATGGCTGGGGTCCGCTTGGGATCAGCTGGCCGGACACTCATTGATGAACTAGATCTGCGGATCAACTGGCAGGTTTTTCTATGACAACGCGATGGAGATCGGCCTCGTTCTGTTGAAAGAATAGCCAGGCAAATGGCAAGAATGTCATGTATCGGTTGTAAACCTCTAGACCTACCAAAGCCAGAGCTTTGTCCCGGTTCGCCACTAAACGGTCATACCATGCCTTGAGCGTTGGCTTGTAATCGTGGATGGAATCATGGGTGATCCTGAATCCTGCAGCCTCAGCAGCCTCGATATGGTCGCGATGCATCGACAACATGCTGCCGGGGAAAAATAACTCAAGAACTGCAACCGATATCGGATAGGGATCAGATTTATAGGAGAAGAACTGATGTACGGCCAGCCCTCCCGGCGCAAGCGCATCGTAGGTCTTCTGGTACAGAGACGTTAGCTCAGCCGGCCTCACGTGCTCTAGCGAGCCAATGGAATAGATTCGGTCATATGGCGCAGCTTCAAATGGATCAGTGATGAAATCAGAAAGTGAAACGCTCAAGCCAACTTGTTGCAGGTCATAAGTCAGTTGCTCCTTCGACAACGTAAGGCCAATTAATTCGCCGCTGTGGCCTGATTCCCGTAGAAATCTGAGCATCGATCCCCAGCCGCAGCCCAAATCCAGAACTTTTTCACTCCCAGATAGCCTCAACAATCCACGAATAAACGATGCCTTGTGGGCTTGTGCTTCTTCCAGTGTTTCCTGTTTATCCCAAAAATCCGCAGCCGTATAGAACCTGTATTTCCTATCCAGGAATAGTGCATAGAACTCATTGGATACATCGTAGTGGGCCTCAATGCCACTGGCATGGTCCTCCTTGAACATCGCATCCAAATAGGCTTTTCTCTTCCACCTAGGTGGATAGGCTCGCATTAATCCTTCTAGCCATTTCGGCTTGGTATCAGTCCAATACTTCCAGTTCTCGAGGGGGACTAGCGGTGTAGGCGAATGTATTCGATAATCTACAAGTGCGTAGAGTGGGCCATGGCTAATCAGCTCCGAAGTAAATCTTTGCAGCCTTCCAGTCTCAACAATCGGGCCACTAACGCGTAGGCCTGTATTAAACGAGGGATGAACATGTGCTTGTCCAGTCATGTGTATTGGTAGTTACTGTATATGTAATGTAGCAACTTAAAAAGGACTATCGAATTTTGCTGCGCCATTGCCTCCAATCCGTTTAATCCGCCTCGAAGGTGCAGCTATATCAATCAGAAGTGGAGGCATCGTCGCCCTTTGAAGCTTGCTGTGACTTGAATCCTTCCGACAGCAACTGGCGCGTCTATGGCGACTGAGTGGTGCCATCGAGCCAGGCTCATGCTCCTGGTTATTCCATGCCCGGTCATTGTTTCCAATACAAGCCCAGGCCACTCAGTCAGCACACCTATCCCAACCCCCTAGGAGTTCAGCGATCCGTCGAGTCGGGATCTGCTCTTTTCAGCCCCGCCAAGTGGGAAACCCACCACTCACAAGAGTGCCACGGTTCCGCCAGAGGGCTTCTGGCGTGACAAAAACTCCACGCTCTGCGACGAGTCTTGCCGCAGCCTCGGTGGAATCCGTGGAGCGGAGTGCATGCACCAAGTTAACGTCGCATAGCAGCAAATCCTTGAGTTGGTGCAGTGGATCAGCGGCAGGATTCTCCGCATTTGGTGCTGACGTATTGATGGTGGCCATGGGATGTCCTCTTGGATTAATACAAGGCTAGATCTGCTTATTAAATATGGCGCGTACAATGTGGTAGATGAGGTGACGTGCCCCCCTTTGCTGCTTCAGTTCTTATGAGAACTGGCAGGCGAACAGGGGAATGCAGTTGTTGCCGGCGTCGAGACGGAACCACTGGAGGGCGATCCAGGCCCGGTGGCTTGATAGGGGCTCTGGCAGGGGAACTGGACGCCGCACTTGTCCTTCCCTCATCAAGCTCCCCAGAGACCATCCTCCATGCGCTTCTCAGGAGCTCTGTGGCCAGGCCGTTAAGGCAGAAGCATCCCGAATGATCCAGAGTAGGAGTATGGACATCAACGCACCGAAGTAGCACCAGACCGATGTAAAGGCATGCTGAAATGCCAGCTGGGACACGGCAAAGGAAACAGCCAGTGCCACCCCCAGTAAGCGCAGCCTCCGGTAGGGATGAAGAAGTAGAGGAATGCAGATGATCAGGGCATAGAGCAGCGTGATGGCTAAATGTTCATTCAGAGCCGTCAATGGTGGTTTTGCTTGGTAATCAATGGAGCCGATGCGCACGATCGGGTTGATTAGACCTGTATCGAGGAGCAGTGGAAACCAAAGACTTGTGCCCAGCAAGGCGCCAAGAGCCCACAGCGATCGGAACAGGCGCCGTTTCCAAGCAGCCAGATGACCTGCCGCCAGACGTAGAGCGCACCAGGGGATCCAGACGGGCCAGAGCGCAAACGCGAAGCCGAGGTAGGCCAGTGACACCCAGAGCAAACCTGGGGAAGGATCTGGAGAATCCAGGAGCAGCCAAACAACCCCCTCTAGCGTCTGCTGAGTGGCGAAAAGCAACGGCATCAATGCCAGCGGTTGCCAGCGTTTTGGATCCAGACGTCGGGCCATCGTGAGGCTCACGACCCCGACAGGGGCAAGGCCCATGGCCGTGACGAAGCTGGCCGTGGCCGAAAAACACATGGTCCCCCTACGCGTGGTTCGGGGACCAATTGGCGATGGTCAGGCCCTTCGTAATGAAGGCTGGCAGACTTTTGAGAAGGCAAAGGCCAGGTGTACGGATGTTTGCGTGATCACCGCCAATCCCTCGAGGTGATTCACCTCAGCCGCAGAGCGAGCGCTCAAGACATCCGGTTGATGCTGGTTGCCACCAATGATTAGGGCAGGAGAGAACCCCTGCCCTTCCCGCCGTGCCGTGAGGCAGCTAGCTGGGAGCCTCGAAGTCCACCAACGAGGGCGGGGCTGGGAGGTGAATCAACCATGGCTGCACTGCTGCCAGCAGGAGGCCTGTTCAGCGGGTCTGCGGCATGGGCTTTTAGTCGACAAGGTGGTGCACCCCAACGGTCACAACCCCAAGAATCTCAGGATCTGAACCCTGGCCGAACCAGATTTGGGGTGTGCCCCAGTCGGTAGCCAAAAGCATTGGGCTGCTAGGGGTTGCGTTTCTTGAAGCAAAACCGAAAAAACTCCAAGCTTCACCACCCAGCCAGCAATCCCCAATAGTGTTGAATCCAACACAGAGAGGGGTCTGCGATGGCTTTTGAAGCCCGCTCGATGTACGAACGCGTCAACTGTCTTGGAAGCTCCTGCATGAAGTGGGGAGCCGACGGGGAGCTATCACCAAATGACTTGCAATCCATCCTGGAGCGCCTTAGCGCTGTGGACAATCAAGCCTCCGGCCTAATGAACTGTGCAATCGACCACTACGATTCGCCCGCCTAGCTCGCCTTGAGGGATGGCTAGTGGCGAGTGCCCTAAAAGAGGGCTTTTATGCGGTTGGACGCCACGGGGAACGCTGCAGAGCTAATGCGGGTCTGGGGTGACCTGCGTAGCCAACAGCGATCGCCATCGTCTTCGATGCTGACCAGCTCATATGTAGTGGCCTTGTCATCGGCCAAGCGCACGAGCGTGCCGCTTATGAATTCCACGGATCTCATTGCAACTTGCGACAGTCAAGCTCTTTTCGTTGGGTTGGACTGATATATGGGCTTATCCGTCAGGGTTTTCGGACCAATCTGCCGGAGCTGACCCAGTCACCTGGAGGGCCTGCCACCGGAGAGGCGGACCTTCTGGGCTGGTACGCATAAACTACAGATCAAGCCGGTGGCAGTGGCGCGGATGGTGTCAGGGGGTAAGCCGAGGGGAGCCCCAGTCAGCCAGCATCGTGCAGACGGTCAGGACATCCATGCCCCAGTTCGCCGTATTTTTCAATGACGGTGCCGGCTATGGCTTCGAAATGGTGCAGGCGCTGGACGCTGCCCGCGCCG
>Ga0310081_100165_pt1 | contig 6702 bp, 5 predicted proteins | sample LakEriER3TotalB7_FD_194448 | JGI IMG/M metagenome (GOLD analysis project Ga0310081, IMG submission 194448) | Enriched freshwater cyanobacterial communities from Lake Erie, Ohio, United States - ER36.Total.B7 | ecosystem: Environmental > Aquatic > Freshwater > Lake | place: USA: Ohio | collected... | reverse complement strand
GCATCAACTGTGAGGTGATTGAACGGGAAGGCAACCCTGCTTTTGTAATAGGTGATGTGGCCGATGAAATTGAAGCAGACCTAATCGTGATGGGCACCCGCGGCATCAGCCTTGATACAGACCAACAGAGCACTGCTGCCCGCGTGATTCAACTGGCACCATGTGCAGTATTGGTGGTGCCCTAATGCTTAGTAGCGCCGCTCCGGCGATTCAGTGGTATCCCGGCCACATTGCCAAGGCGGAGAGGGCCCTCAATGGCCATTTAGCAAAAGTAGATCTTGTAATTGAGGTGCGCGATGCGCGCATCCCAAATGCCACTGGCCATCCCAGGTTGCAACGTTGGATTAAAGACAAGCAACATCTTTTGGTGTTGAATCGCCGCGACATGGTGAGCAAAGAAGCTCAGCAGCAATGGGATGCCTGGTTTCGCTTGCAGGGCCAAACTCCTTGGTGGTGCGATGCCAAGGTGGGAACTGGAGTTAAACAATTGCAACAGGCCGCAATTCGCGCTGGCAACAGCCTCAACAGCCGCAGAGCTGATCGTGACATGAAGCCGCGGCCAGTGCGAGCTTTGATGTTGGGGTTCCCAAATGTGGGAAAATCTGCCTTGATTAATAGGCTGGTGCGTCAGAAAGTAGTTGCCAGTGCGCGTAGGGCAGGTGTTACCCGAAGCCTGCGTTGGGTGAGATTGGGCCAAGACATTGATTTATTGGATGCACCAGGGGTGTTGCCACCACGGCTTGATGATCAGATGGCGGCTTTACGGCTGGCCCTATGCGATGACATTGGCCAAGCCGCCTACGACTCAGAAGCGGTAGCAAAAGCTTTTTTAACAATGCTCACGCAGCTAGAAAGCACAGCCGCCGCTGGGGTTGCTCCCAATTTGTTGCAAAAGCGCTACGGCCTGGAATTAACGTTTTTGGATTCTGGGGCACCAGATGTGGAAAGTTGGTTTGCGGCTTCCGCCAACCGACATACCGGTGGCGACAGCCTGCGAATGGCCACCAAACTGCTGGATGATTTTAGAGGCGCCCGCCTAGGCGCTATTTCATTGGAACTGCCTGAAAACGCAACAACTGAGTTCAAAGTTCCTCTCTTAGAACCTTCCTAATAACAAGTAGATCTAAATCTGAGTTTATTCGTGCTGTGCCAGCCGCCGCATCTAGCCCAGGGCAAATTGCCGGCAGCACAAATGCCTGGAGAGTGTGCCAGTTAAAGCAGCCAATAATAACCATAGATTTATTAACGCCCGCTGTACCGATAGCGTTGCTGCATGGTTAAAGCAGAAAACAAATTTGGATTTGGCCAAGGGGAAGGCGAATTACTAGGGTTTACATATCCAAAACCACTGCCAATGCGTTTGGATCGTTGGCTTGTTAGCCAACGGCCAGAACAAAGCCGCGCCCGCATCCAAAAATTTATTGATGCCGGTTACGTTGAGGTAAATGGTGTTACGGGCCAAGCCAAAACCCCCCTGCGCCATGGCGATTTAGTGCAGTTATGGATGCCACCTCCAGAACCACTTGAATATCTCAAACCAGAAGCAATACCACTAGAAGTGTTATTTGAAGATAAACATTTAATTGTGTTAAATAAGCCTGCTGGGATCACTGTGCATCCAGCGCCAGGTAATAAGACAGGAACATTAGTTAACGGCTTGCTGCACCATTGCCCTGATCTACCCGGTATCGGCGGTGAAATGCGGCCCGGCATTGTGCATCGCCTCGATAAAGACACCACCGGATGCATCGTGATTGCCAAAAGTCAAGAAGCACTGGTGAAATTACAAATTCAAATTCAGCAGCGGATTGCCTCAAGGGAATATCTGGGGGTGGTGCATGGAGCACCAAAAACTACAGAAGGCACTGTGGTGGGCGCGATCGGTCGCCACCCGATCGATCGCAAAAAGTATGCGGTAGTTGCCGACGAGCAAGGTCGTTATGCCTGCACCCATTGGCGCCTGCTAGAGCGATTCGGCGACTATTCCCTTTTGCGCTTCAAGCTGGATACCGGCCGCACCCATCAAATCCGGGTGCATTGCGCCCATATCGGGCATCCGATGGTGGGCGATGCCAGTTACAGCCGTTGCCGAAAATTGCCCGTTGAACTACCTGGCCAAGCACTGCATGCGGTGGAGCTTGGCCTAAACCATCCGGTTACGGGGGAAAGGATGATTTTCGAAGCCCCCCTACCGAAAAGTTTCGAGCGATTGCTGGAGATGCTTCGCCGGCGCTAGATGCATCAAGCCCCCCAGCCGAAGGTTTTCCCCAATGGGCCGAGCCCAGGATCAACAGCAGGGAAACTCCGAGCAGCACCAACAACTTCCACACGGTGAGGCCATCGATCCAGCGGGCCAGAGCCGCCAGCTGAAAGCCGCCTTTGCATTTGAACCATCTAAACCACCAGTTGAGGCAGTCTTGGGGAGGCTGCTACCAATTGTTTGGTGATCTCTGCCAGCGGATTTTGCAACAACTTATCCCCCGGCCCCTCCTCAACAATCTTGCCTTGATTTAAAATAATTAATCGATGGCAAAACCCGCTAGCTAAACCAAGATCGTGGGTTACAAAAATAATTCCCAAACCAAATTGATGCTGCAGATCGCGCAGCAATTCCAAAACATCAGCTTGAATTTCTGCATCTAACATGCTCACTGATTCATCACATAACAAAACACTTGGTTTTAAAATAAGAGCCCTAGCAATTGCCACCCTTTGTTGTTGGCCGCCCGATAACTCGCGAGGCAAACGCGAAGCAAAACTAGCGGGCAAACCCACAGCATCCATCAAGGCCACAGCCATGCTGCGAGCTGCGGATTTTGTAGCCATACGGTGAATCAAAAGAGGATCAGCAATTGCGCGCTGAACATCCATTACTGGATTAAGGCAAGCCAGCGGATCTTGAAACACCATCTGCATCCGCTGGCGCGCCACTGCTAAAGGCTTACCAAGCAACAACACCTCCCCGCCCCGCAAAGGGTTCAAGCCCATCAAGGCGCGGCAAAGAGTGCTTTTACCGCAGCCGGAAGGTCCTACTAAACCAAGGGTTTCAGCGGCATGGAGCCGTAGTGAAACCCCATCAACGGATTTAAGCCAACGGGAACGCCACGGCAGAGAAGGAAGCCGGTGCCAACACCGCACCTGGTGTAATTCCAGTACCACTGCCGCTTCTGGCGATTGGGGGGTATCACCCCCTTCCCGCCGCCGCGCCGCAGCCACCAAACGTTTAGTGAGAGGTTGCTGCGGGTTTTGCAGCACCTGATCAACTGAATCCTGCTCTACCAAACGCCCCTGCTCCAGCACAGCCATTTGTTCGCACCATTTCCCAGCCAAAGCAAGGTCGTGGCTAATTAATAGCAACGCACTGCCCAATTCATCGCAAAGGCTGCAGAGTTCGGCCATTACCTGGGCAGCCACTGCCACATCAAGGCTGGTGGTGGGTTCATCGGCGATCACCAAAGGGGGATTGAGGGCCATTGCAAGGGCAATTGCAACTCGTTGACGCATCCCACCGCTGAATTCATGGGGGTAATTGTTAAAGCGATCAGCTGTGATGCCTACCCGTTGCAGCAAATCTTCGGCCCGCTGGCGCACCTGTTCGCGAGCAACACCAGGGCGATGGGCCCGCAAGGTGTCGATTAAATGACCGCCAATACTTAATAACGGGTTTAAGCGAGTCATTGGATCTTGAAATACCAAACCCACCGCTTCACCCCGCAATTTATTCAGAGCCTTGGGCCGCAGGATTCTGGGATCTTGATTACACAAAAGCAAACCACCACTGCTTTTACTGCCAGGGGGTAGCAGCTGTAACACCGCTTTAGCAACTGTGCTCTTGCCGCAACCGGAAGGGCCCACCAATGCAACACGTTCACCTCTGTGCAACTGAAGCGTTAGCCCTTGCAGGGTGGGTTCGCTGCAATTGGGGTAAGCCACCACCAGTTGGTTTAGTTGGAGCACCAACTGATTTGCAGCTGCTTCCATGGAAGATTAAAGCTTTTGTAATGGGGTTTTTACCCCGATGCTGCATAGCATGGCTGCAATCCGATGGATTAATGCTAAAAACAGCTGATCTGGAAAGCAATATCGAGGCGGTAATACTGCCTGAAACGATGCGCTGCCCTAGCAGTTACAACATCAAGCTGCCCGATTGGTTGAAAAAATGCATCGCTAATGTGCCTGTTGGCAATGGCGATAGTTGCCCAACAGATCCAGAAGCTCTGCTGGCTTTATCCTTTAATTTTGCTTATCAACTACATCAAGGCCAAGTAAGAGCAAGCGGAGAGCCTTATATTATTCACCCTGTTGCAGTTGCCGATTTATTAAGGGATATAGGCGGCAGTGCCGCGGTAATAGCCGCAGGATTTTTACATGATGTGGTGGAAGATACTGGTGTAACACCAAACGAAATAGAAGCGCATTTTGGCGCTGAGGTGAGAGGTTTAGTTGAGGGGGTAACAAAGTTAGGCGGAATTCATTTTACAAACCGCACAGAAGCACAGGCGGAAAATCTACGGAAGATGTTTTTAGCAATGGCTAGTGATATCAGAGTTGTTTTAGTTAAATTAGCTGATCGTTTACATAATATGCGAACGCTTAGTTCACTGAAACCAGATAAACAACATCGCATTGCAACAGAAACCCGCGATATTTACGCCCCACTAGCAAACCGTCTTGGCATAGGACGATTCAAGTGGGAACTGGAGGATCTGGCATTTAAGGTGCTTGAACCGGAAGCATTTCGCGAAATTCAACAGGAGGTGGCAAGCAAACGCAGCGATCGCGAAGATCGTCTGGCCGTTACTGTTGAATTGCTAAAAAATAAACTTGAAGCTTCCGGAGTAAATGATTGTGATGTTGTTGGAAGACCAAAACATCTATATGGAATATGGAGCAAGATGCAACGCCAACAGAAAGCCTTTCATGAAATTTATGATGTGGCAGCTTTAAGGATTGTTACCTCATCTGTTGAAAACTGCTACCGCGCTTTAGCCGTATTGCACGATACTTTTCGGCCGATCCCAGGCCGTTTTAAAGATTATATCGGCCTACCTAAGCCAAATGGTTATAAATCACTCCATACAGCTGTAATCGGCAGACATAGACCGATTGAAGTGCAAATACGCACATCGGATATGCATCATGTAGCGGAATATGGAATCGCAGCCCATTGGAAATATAAAGAGGGGGGCTCACCTGCCGATGGCGATGAGATGGCACGGTTTAATTGGTTAAGACAACTTGTGGATTGGCAAAAGGAAGGTGGTGGGCAAGATCACAACGATTACCTGAAATCTATCAAAGAAGATTTATTTGACGAAGAGGTGTTTGTATTTACGCCAAAAGGTGATGTTGTGGGTTTACGCAAAGGTTCAACAGCTGTTGATTTTGCTTATCGAATACATAGTGAGGTGGGCAATCACTGCCAAGGAGTGCGTATTAATGATCGTCTTTGCAATCTCACAACCCCATTACAAAATGGAGATTTTGTTCAAGTATTAACCAGCAAAAATGCACATCCAAGCCTCGATTGGCTAAATTTTGTTGCTACCCCTACAGCAAGGGAAAGAATTCGTCAGTGGTATAAAAAAAGCCATCGCGAACAAAATATTATTAGGGGTAAAGAGATTCTTGAAAGGGAGCTGGGCCGTGATGGGCTTGAAAGCTTGATACATAGTGAAGCGATGGCTCGCGTTAGTAAGCGATGCAATCTTGGCAATGTAGATGATCTTTTAGCTGCCTTAGGTTTCGGAGGTGTTACCCAGCATCAAGTAACAAATCGCCTGCGCGAAGAGCTGAGATTGCAGGAAGCAGCCAAGTTACCTGAAGCTAGCAATGAAGAATTAGCAAAAAATCTTTCTGAACAGGCAGAAGCCACAAGCAACAACATAAATGGCAGCCCAATTCTTGGTGTAGAAGGTTTGGAATATCGCCTTGGTGGTTGTTGTTGCCCGCTGCCGGGTGAAACAATAATGGGTGCTGTGGCTTTAGGAAATCACGGCATCACAATACATCGCCAAGATTGCAGCAACTTGGCTCAAACTCCAGCTGAAAGGAGGCTGCCTGTGCGTTGGAATCCAAATGTTGGAGATCATCGCCGCAACTACCCAACTCAATTAAGAATTGAGGTGTTAGATAGGGTTGGGATATTAAAAGATATTCTCATGCAATTATCCGATAGCCGTATCAATGTAAGTGATGCCAGAGTGCGCACTGCTTTTGGCAAACCCGCCCGCATTGATCTTCGTATTGAATTAGATAATGCGAGCAAATTGCAATCTACGATAAGCCAGATTCGCTCAATGGCAGATGTATTAGATATTGCACGCACTGGAATTGGCAATTAAAGTATGGGAAATTCAAGTATTTATAGCTAAATCAACTAGATCAAGCTCAACCGCCAAAAGGTAAAGATGAATGATGCAACATTATTCTAATTGATCCGTCATTTTCTCTAACAAAATTCCATGTTTTATCTACTTTAGTTACAACACCTTTGGAATCAGTAAAAAATACATCACCCATTGTAGTAGCAGAAGGGCCGTTAATTTGAATCACTTGATTTACAGCGCTACAACTGCGCCAATCTTTTAAAGCAAAACCCTTATCGGATGGATAATTAGGATCGTTACCAACGAAGTATGCAAGTGCACCCTCTTTGGTGGGGCGAAAAGTTTGCGCTCCACTGGCGAGGGTGGGTTTAAA
>Ga0310081_100136_pt1 | contig 7824 bp, 7 predicted proteins | sample LakEriER3TotalB7_FD_194448 | JGI IMG/M metagenome (GOLD analysis project Ga0310081, IMG submission 194448) | Enriched freshwater cyanobacterial communities from Lake Erie, Ohio, United States - ER36.Total.B7 | ecosystem: Environmental > Aquatic > Freshwater > Lake | place: USA: Ohio | collected... | reverse complement strand
GTTCAGCACCGCATCCCCTAAACCCACAGCCTTCGCTAGCTCTGCCTGGCTTGGCTTGGTGCCCAGCTGCTGCTCAAGCTCCTGCTCCTGCTCCTCAATCGACATCAGCTCCTGCACCTGACGGCCCAACGTGATCTCCTGCTCATGGCTCAGCAGCGGCACCCGGCCGATATCACGCAAATACGAACGCACCAGGTCGCCGTCCCCATGGGGCATCTGGCGAGCCGGCTTGTCGGAAACCGGTGCCGGCGAAGAGGGGATAGCGACAACCACGGAGCCTTGCCCTTGAAGATGTGTGAAGCCTAACCTGAAGAAGTGTGAAGTCCTCTCATCTAGGGGGCGCTCCCCCATCCCGCGGCCTAGGCGGGAGAGAGCTTCACCAGCAGCCAGCTGGCGGTTTGCAGGTAGATGAACACCCCAGCCACATCCGTGGCGGTGGCGATGAACGGGGCCGACATCAGGGCCGGATCCAGGCCAATCCGATCGAACAGCAGGGGCAAGGCCGCTCCGGCCGTGGCCGCCAGGGTGGTGATCGCCACCAGACTGATCCCCGCCGCCCCAGCCACAATCCAGCTGTGGGACACATAACTGGCCCAAGGGACCACCACCACCACCATCAACAGACCCAAGAGGGCTCCTGCCACCGATTCGCGCCAAATCGCCTTCCAGCTCCCCATCGCCTGAATGCGCTGGGTGCTCAAGCCGCGAATCACCACCGTGGAGCTCTGGGCGCCCACGTTGCCGCCGGTGCCAATCAACAGCGGAATAAAGGCGGCGAGCAGCACCACCTGCTTGAGCACGTGGTCTTGGGCAGCAATCACCGCCGCCGTGCCGCTGTTGGCAATCAACAGCACCGCCAGCCACACCACCCGGCGCCGGGCCACGGTGAACAGGTTGCTTTGGAAATAGTCGTCGTCATCGCCGGCCTGCACCGCCCCTGCGGCGTAGAGGTCGCGGGTGGCCTCCTGCTCGATCACGTCGATCACGTCGTCCACCGTGACAATCCCCACCAGCCGCTGCTCCCGATCCACCACCGGCACGGCCAGGAAGTCGTAGCGCTGAATCGCCCGGGCCACCTCCTCTTGATCCGTTTCGGTGGACACACTCACCACCTCCCGGGTCATCACCTCGCCGATGCGCTCATCGGGGTCGGCCACCACCAAATCCCGCAGCGAGAGGATCCCGCTGAGATGGCGGGAGCTATCGGTCACATAGAGGCTGTAAACGGTTTCCGTGGCCCGGGCGCGGCGGCGCACGATCGCCAAGGCCTGGGCTGCCGTTTGGAATTCCTTGAGGTCGATGAACTCGGTGGTCATCAGGCGACCGGCCGTCTCGCTCTCGTACCCAAGGAGTTGGGCGGTCACCCGCCGTTCCGCCGGACTCAGCTCCGCCAGCAGCCGACGCACCACCTTGGCGGGCAATTCATCAAAAAGCCGCACCCGGTCGTCGGGCGACATCTCTTCCACCAGCTCCAGCACCTCGCTCGAACGCAGCCGCTCCAGCAGGGTTTGCTGCACGGAGGGATCCAGGTATTCGTAGACCTCAATCGCCTCGTCCTTGGGGAGCAGGCGAAAGGCCAGGGCCTGGAGGGTGCGGGGCAAGCTGCCAATCGCTTCGGCGGTATCCACCTCCTGCACGGGCTGGAGCAACAACTTGGCGCCGTCGTAGTTGCCCACTTCCAGCAGGACTTCCAACTGCTTAGCCACCACCTCGGCCACCTGCACCCCGTTTGCCTCGCTCATTGGCCTGGTGCTTCGGCAACCCAGAGTTTATGGAGCCATGGCTAAGGTCAAATTCCATCTGCGGCGCCAGTGCGCCAACCCCAACAACCATGGCCATCAATGTGAGCGATGTGGTGGTGCGTGATGCCCAGGGTGCGGAACGCCGCCTTGGCGAGTGGGCCGGCCAGGTGCTGCTGATCGTGAATGTGGCCAGCCGCTGCGGCTTTACGCGCCAATACGCGGGCCTGCAAACCCTGCAAGACACCTATGGCCCCAAGGGCTTGGCCGTCTTGGGCTTCCCCTGCAACGACTTCGGCGCCCAGGAACCCGGCACCCTCAGCGAAATCCAGGAGTTCTGCTCCACCACCTATGGGGCGAACTTCACCCTGTTCGACAAGGTGCATGCCACCGGCAGCAAAACGGCCCCCTACGACACCCTCACCCAAGCCGAACCCGCCGGCGATGTGGCCTGGAACTTCGAGAAGTTCCTGGTGGCTAAAGATGGCAGCGTGATCGCCCGTTACAAGAGCAACGTGGAGCCCGACTCCGCCGAACTCAGCGCTGCGATTGAGGCTGCGATCGCCGCCTAGCCCGCCAACCAACCGCGCCTTGAACCCTCTGGCCCAGCCCCCTCCACCAGGAGCCAGCGCTGGCCATTGGGTTCCCACCAGCTCCGCAACACCCGAAGCGGTGAATCCGAAGCCACCGCCAGCAGGGCAGGGGCCTGGTGCTGGGGGGCACACCGCAGCTGGAACGAGCTAGCGCTCAGCACCGGTTCCAGGGCCGACGCGCGGCGGCGCACCTCGGGCGAACGGCGCTCGGCCCCACCGGCAGGAAGACCGGCAGGGGCCACGAGGGCGAAGCCCAACAGGGCCGCCCAGCGCCAAAGGGGGACGGGCTTCAAATATCCAACTGGGCGAGATCCAGCGAAGCGCTGTGGGTCTCGATAAATTCACGGCGGGGCGCCACCTTGTCGCCCATCAAGATCGTGAAGATGCGGTCGGCTTCGAGGGCATCTTCGATCTCCACCCGCTTCATCATCCGCGTGGTGGGATCCATGGTGGTTTCCCAGAGCTGCTTGGGCATCATTTCACCGAGGCCCTTAAAGCGCTGGATCGTGTAATTGGCCTTCTCACCAAAGCCTTCGATCGTCTTCTTGAGGTCGCCTTCGTTGTAGCAATAGGTGTGATTTTTGCCACGCTCCACCTTGTAGAGCGGAGGACAGGCGATATAGATATAGCCCCCTTCCACCAGGGCCTTCTGATAGCGGAAGAAGAAGGTGAGAATCAGGGTACGAATGTGGGCACCGTCCACATCGGCGTCAGTCATGATGACGATCCGGTGATAACGAAGATTCTTTTCATCGAATTCTTCACCCCGAATGCCAAGGCCAAGGGCCGTAATCAAGGCCTGGATTTCGGTGTTTTTGTAGATCTTGGCGTCGTCGGTTTTCTCGATGTTGAGAATCTTGCCGCGCAGGGGCAGGATGGCCTGAAAACGACGATCCCGGCCCTGCTTGGCCGAGCCGCCAGCGGAATCCCCTTCCACGATGTAGATCTCGGATTCGCTGGGATCGCGGGATGAACAATCGGCGAGCTTGCCGGGCAAGGTGGAGCTTTCCAGCACGCTCTTACGGCGCACCAGCTCCCGGGCCCTACGGGCCGCTTCAGCGGCGTTGAAGGCCTGGATGGCCTTCTCCAGGATCAAATCAATCACGCCAGGATTGAATTCGAGATAAACAGCAAGCGCCTCACCCACCAGGGTGTCGACGATCCCGCGCACCTCGGTATTGCCAAGCTTGGTTTTGGTCTGACCCTCGAATTCAGGGTCGGGCACCTTCACCGAAAGCACGGCGGTGAGACCCTCGCGAATGTTCTCGCCGGCCAAATTGCCATCGGCGTCTTTGCGCTTGCCCCGCTTTTTGGCAAACGTATTCAGGGTGCGGGTGAGGACCGCCTTGAGACCCTCAATGTGGGTGCCACCATCCACGGTGCGGATGTTGTTGGCAAAGCCCAGGATGCTGTCGGAGTAGGCATCCACGCACCACTGCAGGGCCGCTTCCACCTGAACGCCTTCTTTCTCAGCATTCACATAGATGATGTCGGCATGAAGCGGGTCTTTCCCCGCATTCATGTACTCCACGTATTCCTTGATCCCACCTTCGTAGAGGTAGATCTCTTCGTGGGGCTCACCATCGGCGCCGCGGGCACTGGCCCGCTCGTCCCGGAAGACGATTTTCACCCCACCGTTGAGGTAGGCGAGCTCCCTGAGGCGCGAGGAGAGGGTTTGGAAATCGAACGCAATGCCGATCGAGAAAATCTCGATATCGGGCTTGAAGCAAATGGACGTGCCCGTGCGGCCCTTCTCAGCCGGGGCCGATGCCAAAATCCCAATCGGCGCACCGCGCTCAAACCGCTGGGTGTGGATCTGGTCTTGGCGATGCACCGTGACCTCCACCCACTCACTGAGGGCGTTGACCACGGAGACACCAACCCCGTGGAGGCCACCGGAAACCTTGTACCCACCAGCGCCGAACTTGCCGCCGGCGTGCAGCACGGTGAGCACCGTTTCCAGGGCGCTCTTGCCGGTGCGGGGGTGAATATCGGTGGGAATCCCCCGGCCGTTGTCGGTGACCGCGCAGGAACCATCCTCGTTGAGCACGACCAGGATCTGGTCGCAGTGGCCCGCCAGCGCTTCGTCAACGGAGTTGTCGACCACCTCGTACACCAGGTGGTGCAACCCCCTGGGACCGGTGGTGCCGATGTACATGCCCGGGCGCTTGCGAACGGGCTCCAGCCCTTCGAGAACCTGGATCTGCTCGGCGCCGTAGGCGGCCTGAACCTTGCTAGACGATTGGGTTTCGGGACTCATGCAGGAAGAAATCCCCAGAGGATCAGCACAGGTGGTTTCATCACTGGCGAGCTAGGCACAGGAGGGTGAAATCCCGGGGCGAGAATGGCGAGAGCGGTCGAAAAACCCGTTCTCCAAAGGGCAATTTACCACCGTGAACCGGTGACTGCATCGCTTGCCATTGTGGCCGGAATGGACCAGCCCCAACCCCTCACGATCGTGCTGCTCGGGCCGACCGCCAGCGGCAAAACGGCCCTGGCGATCGAACTGGCCAAGGCCCTCGACCTGGCGGTGCTGAACGTGGATTCACGCCAGCTGTACCAATACATGGATGTGGGCACCGCCAAGCCCAGCCCGGCCCAGCGGGCCGAGGTGCGCCACGAACTGCTCGATCTGCGCGAACCCAACAACCCGATCAACCTCCAGGAATTCAGGGCCATCGCCGAACCCGCCATCGCGGCCGAACACCAACGGCGGGGCATGGCGCTGCTGGCCGGCGGCAGCGGCCTTTACATCAAGGGGCTCACCCAGGGCATGCAGCCGCCGGCCGTGCCGCCCCAGCCAGGGCTGAGATCCCAGCTGGCCGAGCTAGGCCAGGCCACCTGCCACCAATTGCTGGCCCAGGCCGACCCCATCGCCGCCACCCGGATCGGCGCCGCCGATTCCGTGCGCACCCAGCGGGCCCTGGAGGTGATCTATGCCACGGGCCAAAGCCTCACCAGCCAACAGCGCCACAGCCCGCCGCCCTGGCGGGTTGTGGAGTTCGGGCTGAATCCCAGCAATGGGCGCCAGCGGATCACCGAACGCACCCAGGCCCTCTACCGCGATGGCCTGGTCGCCGAAACCCAAGCCCTGATCGAGCGCTATGGCGCCGATCTTCCCCTACTCAATACGATTGGCTATGGCGAAGCCAAGCAAGTTCTGGCAGGCGATCTCAGCGAACTAACCGCCATATCGATCACCACCCAACGCACCTTTCAATTCGCCAAACGCCAGCGCACCTGGTTTCGCAGCCAGCACCAACCCCTTTGGATTGGGGGCTCAGATCCGGACCAGCAGTGCGTCCAATGCTTGCAAGAGTTGGGGCGCGTTCTAGGGTGAAGCGTTGCCAATTGGCGCAACCTGTCAACCTTCGCCCCCCTGAATGCCTCCTCGTCCCCGTTTTGACCGCCGTGCTCCCGTGCGGGAGCTGCCCAACATCAACGACCGGATCAGCTACCCCAACCTGCGGGTGGTGGATGCCGACGGCAGCCAACTGGGGGTGATCACGCGGGAAGACGCTCTTGAGGTGGCCAAAGACCGGGAACTGGATTTGGTGCTGGTGAGCGAGAAGGCCGATCCACCGGTCTGCCGGATCATGGATTACGGCAAGTACAAATTCGAGCAGGAAAAGAAGGCCAAGGAGGCCAAGAAGAAGTCGCACCAAACGGAGGTGAAGGAAGTCAAGATGCGCTACAAGATCGACTCCCACGACTACCAGGTGCGGATTGGTCAGGCCGTTCGTTTCCTCAAGGACGGCGACAAGGTGAAGTGCACCGTGATCTTCCGCGGCCGCGAAATCCAGCACACGGCCCTGGCCGAAGTGCTGCTGATGCGGATGGCCAAGGACCTCGAAGAGAACGCCGACATCCAGCAGCATCCCAAGCGGGAGGGCCGCAACATGATCATGTTCCTAAGCCCCCGTAAGGCGGCTTCGCCCAAGGGTGCCGCCAAGGAGACGGTGGCTTAAGCAAGCCCGTTTTCGGAGGGCTTCACTCAAGGCTTTTTTCGAACAGGGCCAGCATTTCCTGCCAGCCCAGGGCGGCAGCTTCGGGGTTGTAGTCGGAGCGGGCATCACAGAGAAAACCGTGGCCAGCCCCGGGGGCCACCAGCAGGCGCCGTTCCAGGGCAGGGCCTGGATTGTCTTGCCTGGCTACTGCATCAGCCGCCAAGGCTGCAGTGATCGCCTGCAGCTCCTGGAGGGGCATCAAGGGATCCTGATCGCCGCAGACACAGAGGAGATGGCCCTGGATCTGGGGCAGCACCGCCAGGGTGGGCTCCCCGCCCCCGGGGCGAAAGCTGGACACCCGGGCCCCATAGAAGGCACAGGTGGCGCGCACCGCCGGCAAGGTGGCCGCCAACAGAGCCAGGTGGCCGCCAAAGCAAAAACCGACACAGCCAATCCTTAGGCCGATCTCCAGCCCAGGCTCCTGGCCCAGTTTCTGGTGTTGCAGCCAGGTGATGGCCCGCTGGGCATCGGCCAAGAAGGTTTCGGCGGTTACCGCATCCCGGTGCACCCGCCCGGCGGCCAGCCCAGCTGCGTCGTAGCCCACGTCCAGCCCGGGGGCCGTGCGCTGGAAGATCGGCATGGCCAAGGCCGCATAGCCCTTGCCGGCCAAACGATCGGCCACGCTGCGCACCCAACCATTGAGCCCAAACACCTCAGGGAGTACCAGCACGGCACCGCGCAGCCCCTGCTCGGGCACGGACCACCAGCAGCGCAACAGGGGCTGCTGGTGGTCCGTGCCAGGAGCCGGTGGGATCTCAATCCATTCAGAGCGGATGGACACGGAACTGGGGCAGGTCAAACCATTGTGAAAGCGGGGCCTTATGCCAACCGAGGAATTGTCACCAAGCCCGAAGCTCCGTAAGGTGGCCACCAGCCCATCTGGCCCACCCCGGCGTGCGATTCCACATCCAGCAGGAAAGCGACATTCCGGCGTCAACCCAGCTGTACAACCAAATTTGCTTCGCGATCGCTGCTCGGCATTACCCCCCAGGCCACCGCTTACCCAGTACGCGGCAGCTGGCCATGCAAACCGGCCTGCACCGCAACACGATCAGCAAGGTGTACAGGCAGCTGGAAACCGATGGGGTGGTGGAAGCCATGGCCGGATCGGGCATCTACGTGCGCGACCAGCAGAAACCCCGGGAACTCAAGGCCCCACCGGGTCCCCGTGGCCGGGCCCTGCCGGACATCGACCGCGACGTGCGCCAAGGCATCGATGGCCTCCTCAATGCCGGCTGCACCCTGCAACAGGCCCGCGACCTATTCACCAGGGAAATCGATTGGCGCCTGCGTTGCGGTGCCCGGGTTTTGGTGAGCACCCCGAAAGAAGACATCGGCGCCTCCTTGCTGATTGCCGAAGAACTGAGCCCCAACCTCGAGGTGCCCGTGGAAGTGGTGCCCATGGAGGAGCTGGAAGCGGTGCTGACGGCCTCCAACAACGGCACGGTGGTGACCAGCCGCTACTTCCTGCAACCGGTGGAAGAG
>Ga0310081_100134_pt1 | contig 7951 bp, 8 predicted proteins | sample LakEriER3TotalB7_FD_194448 | JGI IMG/M metagenome (GOLD analysis project Ga0310081, IMG submission 194448) | Enriched freshwater cyanobacterial communities from Lake Erie, Ohio, United States - ER36.Total.B7 | ecosystem: Environmental > Aquatic > Freshwater > Lake | place: USA: Ohio | collected... | reverse complement strand
GTTCAGATCGTAGGCTGCAACTCGCCTACGTGAAGGAGGAATCGCTAGTAATCGCAGGTCAGCATACTGCGGTGAATACGTTCCCGGGCCTTGTACACACCGCCCGTCACACCATGGAAGTTGGCCATGCCCGAAGTCGTTACTTCAACCCGCAAGGGAGGAGGATGCCGAAGGTGGGGCTGATGACTGGGGTGAAGTCGTAACAAGGTAGCCGTACCGGAAGGTGCGGCTGGATCACCTCCTAACAGGGATAATAAACATTGAATGATGATTACCATTTTTGTGTAGTCCGTTTAACTGTTCATCTCTAGGTCGATCGGTACCTCAGTAATAATAAATCATTAATTTTACTATTAATTTAGTGAAGTTAATATGATTTAGAAGTTATCTCGGTCCTTAAGCTTGTCTAGGTCACACCCATGGCTGCTAGGCTATGGACGATGGGCCCGAAAGGGTTCCTGGGCCATTAGCTCAGGTGGTTAGAGCGCACCCCTGATAAGGGTGAGGTCCCTGGTTCAAGTCCAGGATGGCCCATTCAACATCTGAAAAAGGTGATTGGGGGGTTTAGCTCAGCTGGTAGAGCGCCTGCTTTGCAAGCAGGATGTCAGCGGTTCGAGTCCGCTAACCTCCATGGAAAAGTGATCTAGAAGGTAATGGTGAAACCAGCCTCGTTTAATTTTTATAATTAGAAGATTATAGAGTTTAAACGATGCTGGGCTCAGCAATGGGTTCAGCAAAGAACCTTGACAACTGCATAGGTGAATCTGTAAATAAGCATCTAACAGATGATACAGAGAGTATTTAATTTAAACGAAGGTTTAGGTTAAGTATAATTTGTATCAATCAATTCTGTAGAAAGCCGAGATCTAATTAGTTACGGAAATCTTTTTTTCACGAAGGGGATGAAAGTAATTAGTTAGGTAAATAAATGGTCAAGTTACAAAGGGCTCACGGTGGATACCTTGGCACACAGAGGCGATGAAGGACGTGGTTACCTGCGATAAGTCTCGGGGAGCTGGAAACACGCTTTGATCCGGGAATTTCCGAATGGGGCAACCCCTAGAACGGCTATCTGAATACATAGGGTAGCTCGAGCCAACCCAGCGAATTGAAACATCTTAGTAGCTGGAGGAAAGGAAAGTAAAAACGACTCCCTGAGTAGCGGCGAGCGAACGGGGAAGAGCCTAAACCGATGCTTCCGAGCATCGGGGTTGTGGGACAGCAACGTGGACCTGTGAAGTTAGGAGAAGCGCTTGAAAGGCGCGCCATAGAGGGTGAAAGCCCCGTATCCGAAAATGGATCAGGCCTAGCTGTATCCCGAGTAGCACGGAGCACGTGAAATTCCGTGTGAATCCGCGAGGACCACCTCGTAAGGCTAAGTACTACTGTGTGACCGATAGCGCAACAGTACCGCGAGGGAAAGGTGAAAAGAACCCCGGGAGGGGAGTGAAATAGAACATGAAACCGTGAGCTTACAAGCAATGGGAGTCCGACTAATCGGATGACCGTGTGCCTGTTGAAGAATGAGCCGGCGACTTATAGGCACTGGCAGGTTAAACCGGGAATGGTGGAGCCATAGCGAAAGCGAGTCTGAATAGGGCGATAGTCAGTGTTTATAGACCCGAACCCGGGTGATCTAACCATGGCCAGGATGAAGCTTGGGTGATACCAAGTGGAGGTCCGAACCGACTGACGTTGAAAAGTCAGCGGATGAGCTGTGGTTAGGGGTGAAATGCCAATCGAACCCGGAGCTAGCTGGTTCTCCCCGAAATACGTTGAGGCGTAGCGTCTGGTGCTCCAACAGGGGGGTAAAGCCACCGTTTCGGTGCGGGCTGCGAGAGCGGTACCAAATCGATACGAACTCTGAATACCCTGTGTGTAGCCAGGCAGTCAGACTGTGGGGGATAAGCTCCATGGTCGAGAGGGAAACAGCCCAGACCACCAGCTAAGGTCCCAAAATTACCGCTGAGTGATAAAGGAGGTGGGGTTGCCCAGACAACCAGGAGGTTTGCCTAGAAGCAGCCATCCTCAAAGGAGTGCGTAATAGCTCACTGGTCGAGCGATCCTGCGCCGAAAATGAACGGGGCTAAGCGGTATACCGAAGCTGTGGATTTATGGTAGGGGAGCGTTCTATGTGGGGCGAAGCGTTAGCGTGAGCGGGCGTGGACTGCATAGAAGTGAGAATGTCGGCTTGAGTAGCGAAAACATGGGTGAGAATCCCATGCCCCGAAACCCTAAGGGTTCCTCCGGTAGGCTCGTCCACGGAGGGTTAGTCAGGACCTAAGGCGAGGCCGAAGGGCGTAGTCGATGGACAACAGGTCAACATTCCTGTACCGATCATGTTTTGGGAAGGGGGACGGAGAAGGCTAGTTCAGCCGGATGTTGGTTACCGGTTCAAGCGTTCGAGGCGTTGAGGAGTGGAGAAAACATTCTGAGCTGAGGCGTGAGTACGAGCTCCTACGGGAGCGAAGTGGATGATGTCATGCTTCCAAGAAAAGCCCTATACCCGTTAAGGCATGGTTGCCTGTACCCGAAACCGACACAGGTAGGGTGGTAGAGAATACCGAGGGGCGCGAGGTAACTCTCTCTAAGGAACTCGGCAAAATGGCCCCGTAACTTCGGGAGAAGGGGTGCCACCGCAAGGTGGTCGCAGTGAAGAGGCCCAGGCGACTGTTTACCAAAAACACAGGTCTCCGCTAAGTCGTAAGACGACGTATGGGGGCTGACGCCTGCCCAGTGCCGGAAGGTTAAGGAAGCTGGTCAACGTAAGTGAAGCTAGCGACTGAAGCCCCGGTGAACGGCGGCCGTAACTATAACGGTCCTAAGGTAGCGAAATTCCTTGTCGGGTAAGTTCCGACCCGCACGAAAGGCGTAACGATCTGGGCGCTGTCTCGGAGAGAGGCTCGGCGAAATAGAATTGTCTGTGAAGATGCGGACTACGTGCACCCGGACAGAAAGACCCTATGAAGCTTTACTGTAGCTTGGTATTGTGCCCGGGCTCTGAATGCGCAGGATAGGTGGGAGACTTTGATCAACAGCTTGCGGGTTGTTGTGAGTCAACGGTGAGATACCACTCTTTCAGAGCTAGGGTTCTAACGGTCATCCGTCATCCGGAGACCGGACATTACCTGGTGGGCAGTTTGACTGGGGCGGTCGCCTCCTAAAAGGTAACGGAGGCGCGCAAAGGTTTGCTCAGGCTGGTTGGAAATCAGCCGACGAGTGTAAAAGCAGAAGCAAGCTTGACTGTGAGACCTACAAGTCGAACAGGGAGGAAACTCGGCTTTAGTGATCCGACGGTTCTGAGTGGAAGGGCCGTCGCTCAACGGATAAAAGTTACTCTAGGGATAACAGGCTGATCTCCCCCAAGAGTTCACATCGACGGGGAGGTTTGGCACCTCGATGTCGGCTCATCGCAACCTGGGGCTGAAGTCGGTCCCAAGGGTTGGGCTGTTCGCCCATTAAAGCGGTACGCGAGCTGGGTTCAGAACGTCGTGAGACAGTTCGGTCCATATCCGGTGCATGCGCAGGAATATTGAGAGGATTTCTCCCTAGTACGAGAGGACCGGGAGGAACGCACCTCTGGTGTACCAGTTATCGTGCCAACGGTAAACGCTGGGTAGCCATGTGCGGAGAGGATAACCGCTGAAAGCATCTAAGTGGGAAGCCCACCTCAAGATGAGTGTTCTCATGGCATAAGCCAGTAAGGTCACGGGAAGAACACCCGTTGATAGGCTCTACGTGGAAGCGCAGTAATGCGTGAAGCGGAGGAGTACTAATAGACCGAGGGCTTGACCATAAAAAATCTCAGCAGACTACAGAATTAGTTGAGATGTAGATTTACAGAGCGAAGTTTAATTTGATTATCAAATTAAATTTAGTTAACCTATGCAGTTTTCAGGGCTCAGCCTTGAGGAAATACTATCCTGGTGTTCATGGCGCAGTGGAACCACACCGATCCATCTCGAACTCGGAGGTGAAACGCTGCAGCGGCAACGATAGTTGGGGGGTAGCCCCCTGCAAAAATAGCTCGATGCCAGGTAAAAATTTCCTTTTTAAATTAGTGCTTGAATTAGCGCTAATTCCCCAGCCACCTTCTAAAGGTGGCTTTTTTTGTGCTACACCTAATGCAGATTTCTTTTACCCATGGCTGATCAAACAGTTGCTAAGTTCGTAGCTCAACTCGGTAACGATAACGTTCTGAAAGCCAGGCTGGAATCGGCCAATTTAGCTGAGCTTTTGTTGATTGCAGAAGAGCATAATCTTCAATTTGGTCATGCCCATGATTTATATGCCCGTGCTAAGCATTCCATGGAATTATGGGGTACAGCTCCTACTAGCACTGCACCAGTTGGAGATCCTATTCCAGTTGTATCCAGTTTTATTGAGCAAGCAAAAGCAAATCCTGGTTTGCAAGAAAAGCTTGAATCTGCTGATTTAGAGGAGTTGCTTGCTATCGCTAAAACCTATGATCTAGATTTTGGCCATGCTGATTCTATCTACACCACAGCTAAAAGTGAATTGGAAATTTGGTGATTTCGTCAATATTACATTCAATTTAATCTTTGCTTGCTAGAACACACCTGCACATTTGCACTCTTTAGATGAGCCAAGCAAATCTCGACCTCTTTTTGGCAGAAGCTCGTAAAAGTCAAGCACTTTCCGATCAGGTGCGAGCTGCCCGCAGTCATGCTGAATTAATTAAGTTGGCGGCTAATAGTGGCCATGATTTAAGTAAGGCAACTGTTGTTCGCCATCATCTGCATCGCTTAGCTGGGCGCAGTGATTCTGAACTTGAAAGCCTTGGCGAGCATGTATTTAATGATGATTTTGGTGATGTATTCTTAGGCAAGCTCATTTAACTAAAACCTTAAGAGCTAAATTCACTATTGTATTCATTAAAGCTACGCTTACTCCTTGGTTCATTACCTGCTGAGCGGCCGGTTGCTTTAGCAAGTGCCTGTTCAATTTCGGCTTCATTCATATTTCCTTGCCCACTAAATAGTACGTTTGTTGACGCATCTATCACTACAATTTGTGGTACCATCCCATTCCAGTAATGATTTGGAGAATTATTAGGAGCGCTGGGATCTACTTTATATGGATCACTTGGAAGTGCAATTAATTCAACATCTTTGCCCCATCTACCTTGTAAATCTGATAGTAAAGGAGCGAAACGTTTGCTCGAATTGTTATCGTCTAAATAAAATGCAAGCAGTATTGGTTTTTTTAATTTCACCGCCTCTTCTAGGCTTGTGCTTGGTGGAACTAAAGCGCCATTACCGGCATATAGCGCAAATATATTTCCATCATAGCTGTTTGTATTAATATCAGCGATAGCAGATGGTGGAGCTGCTAAGAATAATAGAAAAGAGAGAATTAAAGCATATGTTGCATTTAAGACGCTGCGCTTGTTGCTTTGCATGATTAGAAATTCCGAAATGTTTGTTTAGAGTTTATCGCCGCTAAGCGCCGAGTTTTGAATTCCTTTACCTAGTCCCTGCATAATACCTCTACCAATAAGTCCGATTGCACGTCCCAACACCCTTGTTAATAAAAGCACCATTAATGTGCCAATGCGGTTGATAAGGATTTCAAGTTGTGGTGCTAGGGCGTCTCTAGCTTCTAATAGAATTGTGATCGCCTGTTGCCACCAACTGAGTGTTTTCAGTTCATGATCCCGAGGTTCTATTAAAACTTGGGAGCACCATTTACCTGCACGTATTGTGTAGAGAGTCCTTTTACTTTCATAAATAGCAACAGGTCTTACAAATAAACTTTGCCAACGTTCGATTGAATTAAGCCGATTGCGTAAGCGATCTAATTCTCGAGTGGGTAGAAACTTTGCGGGTAGCATTGTTCTGCGTAGTTCTGGCCAGCCGCTGCATGCTTCCAAAACTTCTTTAGCGATTCGTTCTGCGCTTCTTAGGAGCCAATTGCTAAGTAGAGTTTGTAGATGTAAGAGCGCATAAGGCTGGTCTGGTGCCATTAATTGACCATTTATGAGTAATGGCTTTCCATCAATTAAGGCCATTAAAATAGGGTATAGAGAGCAAAGATCCGGATCTTCATCTTGAAGATTTGAAGTTTGGAGCAATGTGTCGGCAAGGCGAACAAGGCTGCCTTCTTTAGGCATCTGAGTGTATGGCCCCACTAATTGAAGTAGAGCTCGTTGCCTGAGTAATGGTTGTTGATTAAGCCATAAATCAACAACTGAACTTTCCATATTTGTTTTTTCTAGTGAGATTTTCTCAACCAGAATCTTAAATTCATTTAGCAAGCATTCGAATAAATTTAGGCGCCGCTCTGGTAGCAAGGCCTCAAGCGCTATCAGTTGGTTCGATTCATCTGCTACTAAATCTGTACAGCTGTTTGCTAAATTTAGTTGAAGTTGACTAAGTAAATTAATACCACCGCGCTGAGGCAGCCAAATGTGTAGATTCTCTTTGCTTTCATGATTTTCTATTTGAACGTTTTCGCTGGATCCTCCCCAGATGAAATGTAATATTTTGCGGGCCATACGCAGTTCTCTTAAGCGTCCGTACATTACAAAAGTAAATAGCCCTGATTTTCTTTCAGTTGCAATTATTTGAAGAATTCGATTTATTTCCCGTTCTACTTGCATCAAACCACTTCTTAATAAAATACAACCAAGGCCTTGATTGTAAGGGGTTTTTTGATTGTTATAGGCTCTAGTATTATTTAAATTTTCTTCTTGATTGATTCTGAATACCCTGCCACCTTTTAGTACAAGCTCCATGGCTTCACTGATTTCCGCCAAGCTGGGCTGCTCTAGCAAGCCATCTACTTTAAGTTTTAATAGTAAATCCTGTTGATAATTCTTGCTGTTATTTATTATCAATATCAATGGAGTTCCCGGCTCTCGCAATCCCCATTGCTTTAACTCTTCGTTGAGAGCATTACTCGCCAGAGGATCTTGCTGTATCCAGCATATTAGCTGCAACCTTTTGGCACTTCTGTTTGGATTAGATTTATTACTTTCTTGAAGGCTTGCTTGTAAATCTATATGCCAATTTGGGTGTTTGTTTTTGAACAGCTCTATGAGGGCTTGGGCTTGCCATTGTTGCCCAACTACAAGAATTCTTTGCTTGTTTAGATCTAGCGATTCATTATTCATTTAGTTTCGCCTACCTTGTAATTGCAGGCTGTAGCTTTCTATTTTGAATCCCGTTTTAGATTCAATTGAATTGAGTAGTTCCGTGGGCAGCTCTAGGTCTAAATCAAAAATATCGCCACTCTCAAGGCAGGTGATATGACTATGGGGATCGGCGCGATGCCCATAGAGCCTGCCTTGGGCCTTTTCGAGGCATTCAATTATTCCGTGGGCATGCAGCGATTCAAGATTTTGATAAACCGATGTGTGGCCTATGCAGCGTCCATTTGTATTTAGCAGCTCATATATTTCCTTTGCGCTCAAATGTGAGCCACTGCACCAAAGTATTTCCAGAACCAATTTGCGCTGTCGGCTTAGCCGCAACCCTCGGCTGCGGCAGATCTGAAAAGCGCCATTTAAATCAGCTGTTCTTATTGCCATACCCCCATCATATGGAGCTAGCAAGTGCCTTTATTCGGATTTAGCGATGGCGGGTCTTGAATCCTTTGGGGCCCGATCGCCAAATTTGCTTCCTGCAGATTCACTTTACCGTCGTAGAGAGCTCTACCCACGATTACTCCCACCACTCCGTCGGCTTCTAGAGGCAACAAACTTAATAAATCAGTGAGATCGCCTATGCCCCCTGATGCGATTACTGGGGTTCCGCTCGCCTTCGCAATTAAGCGTAAAAATTGCAGATTCGGCCCTTCAAGGGTTCCATCTGTGGCTATGTCTGTACAGATCAAAGCAGCTAAACCAATGCCGTTAAATTTTTCAGCAAGCACCGTTGCATCCACTTGGCTTGCCTGCGTCCAGCCTTTAGTTGCCACCAACCCATTC
>Ga0310081_100131_pt1 | contig 8138 bp, 3 predicted proteins | sample LakEriER3TotalB7_FD_194448 | JGI IMG/M metagenome (GOLD analysis project Ga0310081, IMG submission 194448) | Enriched freshwater cyanobacterial communities from Lake Erie, Ohio, United States - ER36.Total.B7 | ecosystem: Environmental > Aquatic > Freshwater > Lake | place: USA: Ohio | collected... | reverse complement strand
TAGCCCCCCGACTGCGCCCTGGAGGGCTTCATCCAACAGAGCGAACCGCCCCTGCCTTGAGGGGGTGCTTGAAGGGCGGGAGGAGAAGGTGCTATGGTTATTGACTGCGCGCCAGGGAAGGGGTTCACCCCTCTGCTTTGGTGTTAGCGGGACTACTAAGGAGCCGAAAGGCCTTGATGTGGTCGAACCAGGCAGTTGAGGGAGGCGCAAGCCACCGATGCTGTAGGTTCACTGAGTGGTCGCTGAGAGGCGCCGCAGCCTGAAAATAAGGAGAGAAGCCGAGAGATTGGCTTTACTTTGAGTGGAAGGGCGCACCTGGACAACTAAAAAAGTTTAGGAACTGACGCTTTTGCTGCGTCATGGACCTGGGGCTGGAGCGACTCACTTGACGTGGGCCACTCGGTTTTGAGTTTATGGCCGAATAGCAGCAGAGGTGTGAGGTCCCGTCAAAAGAAACAAGCAATAGAGATCTGTTGCGGTTGTCTGTGAAACCTTCTCACGAGGCGGAGCAGATGAATAGCTGTGATGGGTTGAATTGCGACCGGATCTGAGATCCTGGAAAGTTACTTGAGGCAATGTTGAGTAGATTGCTAGAAATGGTTCGCCATGGCTAGTTTATTGATATCAAGATGAATCGAGTGCACTCTTAAGAACCCTTTTGTCAGAGGAAGGAGGCTCCAACTGCGATTTTGTACGCCAGTGCAAGGTTAGCGGGTGAGAGCAATTCAAGTTGAGACATGCGCAAGCAAGTTTTGTTGATCAGTTCAAGATTTTCGGATCATGAGTTGGTTGGCTTAATAGTTTATAGGACTTGAAGATACAACGGAGAGTTTGATCCTGGCTCAGGATGAACGCTGGCGGCGTGCTTAACACATGCAAGTCGAACGAACCTTCGGGTTAGTGGCGGACGGGTGAGTAACGCGTGGGAATCTGCCCTCAGGAGGGGGATAACGGTTGGAAACGACCGCTAATACCCCATATGCCGAGAGGTGAAACGAAATTCGCCTGAGGATGAGCCCGCGTCTGATTAGCTAGTTGGTGGGGTAAAGGCCTACCAAGGCATCGATCAGTAGCTGGTCTGAGAGGATGATCAGCCACACTGGGACTGAGACACGGCCCAGACTCCTACGGGAGGCAGCAGTGGGGAATTTTCCGCAATGGGCGCAAGCCTGACGGAGCAACGCCGCGTGAGGGATGAAGGCCTCTGGGCTGTAAACCTCTTTTCTCAAGGAAGAAGAACTGACGGTACTTGAGGAATAAGCCACGGCTAATTCCGTGCCAGCAGCCGCGGTAATACGGGAGTGGCAAGCGTTATCCGGAATTATTGGGCGTAAAGCGTCCGCAGGCGGCCTTGAAAGTCTGTCGTTAAAGCGTGGAGCTTAACTCCATTTCGGCGGTGGAAACTACAAGGCTTGAGTGTGGTAGGGGCAGAGGGAATTCCCGGTGTAGCGGTGAAATGCGTAGATATCGGGAAGAACACCAGTGGCGAAGGCGCTCTGCTGGGCCATAACTGACGCTCATGGACGAAAGCTAGGGGAGCGAAAGGGATTAGATACCCCTGTAGTCCTAGCCGTAAACGATGAACACTAGGTGTCGGGGGAATCGACCCCCTCGGTGTCGTAGCTAACGCGTTAAGTGTTCCGCCTGGGGAGTACGCACGCAAGTGTGAAACTCAAAGGAATTGACGGGGGCCCGCACAAGCGGTGGAGTATGTGGTTTAATTCGATGCAACGCGAAGAACCTTACCAGGGTTTGACATCCTGCGAATCCCTTGGAAACTTGGGAGTGCCTTCGGGAGCGCAGAGACAGGTGGTGCATGGCTGTCGTCAGCTCGTGTCGTGAGATGTTGGGTTAAGTCCCGCAACGAGCGCAACCCACGTCTTTAGTTGCCAGCATTTAGTTGGGCACTCTAGAGAGACCGCCGGTGACAAACCGGAGGAAGGTGTGGATGACGTCAAGTCATCATGCCCCTTACGTCCTGGGCTACACACGTACTACAATGCTACGGACAAAGAGCAGCAAACTCGCGAGGGCAAGCAAATCTCATAAACCGTGGCTCAGTTCAGATCGTAGGCTGCAACTCGCCTACGTGAAGGAGGAATCGCTAGTAATCGCAGGTCAGCATACTGCGGTGAATACGTTCCCGGGCCTTGTACACACCGCCCGTCACACCATGGAAGTTGGCCACGCCCGAAGTCGTTACTCCAACCCGCAAGGGAGGAGGATGCCGAAGGTGGGGCTGATGACTGGGGTGAAGTCGTAACAAGGTAGCCGTACCGGAAGGTGCGGCTGGATCACCTCCTAACAGGGAGACAATAACTGATTTTGATGTCTGACTAATTTAATGTTAGACCGAAATCCTGTCATCTCTAAGGTCGATCGGTACCTCAGGGTAAGGCTTAAAAGGCTAGCTGTTAAAGGCAAGCTTGTTTAAGTCGTTACCATCAGTTCCTAAACTTTGTCTAGGTCACACCCCACGATGAGTGTGCAGTTGATTCCAGTAATGGGTCAAAAGCATGCGAATTAAAAGACAGACTCCTGGGCCATTAGCTCAGGTGGTTAGAGCGCACCCCTGATAAGGGTGAGGTCCCTGGTTCAAGTCCAGGATGGCCCATTCACCGCCTGCACAGCAGGCAGGACTTGAAGATTGGGGGTTTAGCTCAGTTGGTAGAGCGCCTGCTTTGCAAGCAGGATGTCAGCGGTTCGAGTCCGCTAACCTCCACTGACAAACCTCCCTGAAATAGGAGGTGTCCAGGTAAGTTGTGATCGAGACGTTAGTTTGCTAGAGATTCTAGCTTCTTTTCATTTTAGCAATGGCAGTTTATTGGCATTGAACTTGAAAGGACGCTGGACTCCTGATCTGAGCGAAAGCTTAGGTTGGCTGTTTAGCAGAACCTTGACAACTGCATAGAAAAGTCTGGAAATAAAGCATCTCATGGATGCCCAGACGTTAAGAGAAGCCAAGCCGCGAAAGCGACTCGGCCAATTTTGATGTTTGGGGAAATTCTATGATTGTAAGAGCCGAGAGCTTTCAGTTTTCTTCCAAACCTGCCGAAGGCACGGGAGTTTGATTGGGCTATTCAAACCAGCGAGAGTCCCCACGGACAGGAGCAAGGTGAAGGTCCGAGAATAGGTTTCAACAACCTGAAGAACTGGGAGTTATAAATTGGTCAAGCTACAAAGGGCTCACGGTGGATACCTTGGCACACAGAGGCGATGAAGGACGTAGTTACCTGCGATAAGTCTCGGGGAGCTGGAAACACGCTTTGATCCGGGAATTTCCGAATGGGGCAACCCCTAGAACGGCCTGCTGAATCTATAGGCAGGCTCGAGCCAACCCAGCGAACTGAAACATCTTAGTAGCTGGAGGAAAGGAAAGTAAAAAACGACTCCCTAAGTAGCGGCGAGCGAACGGGGATCAGCCTAAACCGATGGTTTCGACCATCGGGGTTGTGGGACAGCAACGTGGACCAGGGACGTTAGCGGAAGCGTTTGAATGGCGCTCCAGAGAGGGTGAAAGACCCGTACGCGAAAACGAAACTGGCCTAGCTGTATCCCGAGTAGCACGGAGCACGTGGAATTCCGTGTGAATCAGCGAGGACCACCTCGTAAGGCTAAGTACTCCTGTGTGACCGATAGCGCAACAGTACCGCGAGGGAAAGGTGAAAAGAACCCCGGGAGGGGAGTGAAATAGAACATGAAACCGTGAGCTTACAAGCAATGGGAGTCCGACTAATCGGATGACCGTGTGCCTGTTGAAGAATGAGCCGGCGACTTATAGGCACTGGCAGGTTAAACCGGGAATGGTGGAGCCATAGCGAAAGCGAGTCTGAATAGGGCGAAAGTCAGTGTTTATAGACCCGAACCCGGGTGATCTAACCATGGCCAGGATGAAGCTTGGGTGAAACCAAGTGGAGGTCCGAACCGACTGATGTTGAAAAATCAGCGGATGAGCTGTGGTTAGGGGTGAAATGCCAATCGAACCCGGAGCTAGCTGGTTCTCCCCGAAATACGTTGAGGCGTAGCGTCTAGTGCTATAGCAGGGGGGTAAAGCCACCGTTTCGGTGCGGGCTGCGAGAGCGGTACCAAATCGATACGAACTCTGAATACCCTGTGTGAAACTAGGCAGTCAGACTGTGGGGGATAAGCTCCATGGTCGAAAGGGAAACAGCCCAGACCGCCAGCTAAGGTCCCTAAATGAATGCTCAGTGATAAAGGAGGTGGGATTGCCCAGACAACCAGGAGGTTTGCCTAGAAGCAGCCATCCTCAAAGGAGTGCGTAATAGCTCACTGGTCGAGCGATCCTGCGCCGAAAATGAACGGGGCTAAGCATTCTACCGAAGCTGCGGATTAAACTTGTTTAATGGTAGGGGAGCGTTCCATGTGGGGTGAAGCGTTAGCGTAAGCGGGCGTGGACTGCATGGAAGTGAGAATGTCGGCTTGAGTAGCGAAAACATGGGTGAGAATCCCATGCCCCGAAACCCTAAGGGTTCCTCCGGCAGGCTCGTCCGCGGAGGGTTAGTCAGGACCTAAGGCGAGGCCGAAAGGCGTAGTCGATGGACAACAGGTCAACATTCCTGTACCGATCATGTTTTGGGAAGGGGGACGGAGAAGGCTAGCCCAGCCAGATGTTGGTTACTGGTCCAAGCGTTCGAGGCGTTGAGAGCTGGAGAAAACAGCTTGAGCTGAGGCGTGAGTGCGAGTTGCTACGGCAACGAAGTGGGTGACGTCATGCTTCCAAGAAAAGCCCTATACCCGTTAAGGCATGATTGCCTGTACCCGAAACCGACACAGGTGGGGTGGTAGAGAATACCGAGGGGCGCGAGGTAACTCTCTCTAAGGAACTCGGCAAAATGACCCCGTAACTTCGGGAGAAGGGGTGCCACCGCAAGGTGGTCGCAGTGAATAGGCCCAGGCGACTGTTTACCAAAAACACAGGTCTCCGCTAAGTCGCAAGACGATGTATGGGGGCTGACGCCTGCCCAGTGCCGGAAGGTTAAGGAAGCTGGTCAGCGAAAGCGAAGCTAGCGACTGAAGCCCCGGTGAACGGCGGCCGTAACTATAACGGTCCTAAGGTAGCGAAATTCCTTGTCGGGTAAGTTCCGACCCGCACGAAAGGCGTAACGATCTGGGCGCTGTCTCGGAGAGAGGCTCGGCGAAATAGAATTGTCTGTGAAGATGCGGACTACGTGCACCCGGACAGAAAGACCCTATGAAGCTTTACTGTAGCTTGGTATTGTGCCCGGGCTCTGAATGCGCAGGATAGGTGGGAGACTTTGATCAACAGCTTGCGGGTTGTTGTGAGTCAACGGTGAGATACCACTCTTTCAGAGCTAGGGTTCTAACGGTCATCCGTCATCCGGAGACCGGACATTACCTGGTGGGCAGTTTGACTGGGGCGGTCGCCTCCTAAAAGGTAACGGAGGCGCGCAAAGGTTTGCTCAGGCTGGTTGGAAATCAGCCGACGAGTGTAAAAGCAGAAGCAAGCTTGACTGTGAGACCTACAAGTCGAACAGGGAGGAAACTCGGCTTTAGTGATCCGACGGTTCTGAGTGGAAGGGCCGTCGCTCAACGGATAAAAGTTACTCTAGGGATAACAGGCTGATCTCCCCCAAGAGTTCACATCGACGGGGAGGTTTGGCACCTCGATGTCGGCTCATCGCAACCTGGGGCTGAAGTCGGTCCCAAGGGTTGGGCTGTTCGCCCATTAAAGCGGTACGCGAGCTGGGTTCAGAACGTCGTGAGACAGTTCGGTCCATATCCGGTGCATGCGCAGGAATATTGAGAGGATTTCTCCCTAGTACGAGAGGACCGGGAGGAACGCACCTCTGGTGTACCAGTTATCGTGCCAACGGTAAACGCTGGGTAGCCATGTGCGGAGTGGATAACCGCTGAAAGCATCTAAGTGGGAAGCCCACCTCAAGATGAGTATTCCCATGGCGTTAGCCAGTAAGGTCACGGGAAGAACACCCGTTGATAGGCTCTACGTGGAAGCGCAGTAATGCGTGAAGCGGAGGAGTACTAATAGACCGAGGGCTTGACCAACATTTGGCTCTACATCGCTTGATTTCCAGACAGCAATTGTCTACCGGCTGGTTGAATTGACCACTGGAACGCCTTTGCCATTTTCTATGCAGTTCTCAGGGTTCACCTGAGGGCAAAAGCGAAATCAAATTCTGCCGTAAGGCATGAGTTGATTTCTATCCTGGTGTCCATGGCGCTGTGGAACCACACCGATCCATCTCGAACTCGGTTGTGAAACGCAGCTGCGGCGACGATAGTTGGGGGGTAGCCCCCTGCAAAAATAGCTCGATGCCAGGTAAAACTTTTGCTCTATAGCCGCGTTGATCGCAATGATCAGCAGGCAACGAAAAGCCATCCGAGAGGGTGGCTTTTTTGTTGGGCTTTTGCTTGGATGAGGGGATCGTACGTTTAGGGGTTGCCCCTCTTCCTTCCGGTGGTTTGTCGACTACCTGAGACCCGCTTGCTTGAGTATTCAGTGGGTTGGTTTTGAGGTGTTGGCCCGGGGGAACCCTGTCCTCTGCCCTGGATAGGTCCCTATGGTGACAGTGTCAGTCATTTTTCCCGTGGTTTGTGGGCCTGTCGGGTGGTCTGGATGCCTTAGCTCTATGTGAGCTCTGCTGATCAATTGGCCCATCCGCTAACCCCCACTCGTCCCATGGGATGGGCTGGGGCGGCGTTCCAGCCAACCAGGCCCTGGACAGTTTCATGTACAAATTTGATTTCTGCGGCGGTTACTCTGGCCAAGGGGGAAAGCTCCCCAAGGCTGAGTTCACTTTCAATTTCGGCTATCGCCATACTCTGCTGCGGGAACTCGGCAATCTGGCCGTACTCGGACCATCCTCTGGCTATGGCGGTCTTGGTTCAGGTGCTGGCCAGATTATGGCGTTGAACGTGTCAGTTGGGGTATCGATCGCGGCAGCCTTGGCTGAGCAGCACCACACAGCGATGGCCTCAATTTATTCGGTTCTTGTGGCGAAAATGCTAGAAAGGCGGGGCTTGATTGTGGGCTGCCTAGTTCGGTAACTCCCTAGCTGCGCCTCTATCGCTGGATGCTGCCTCCATGGGATATAACTTGGCCTTGGGCTGTTGCGGATCGCGGAGTTCATGGGGAATTGGACACTATTCAGTTTTCCTGGGTGTAGCCCAGGCATTCACCAAGTGCTGTGCTCGAAAGTTCAAGAGCTAGTACCTTCCGTGCTCCAACTTTGATGCGTTATCCCTATTGTCAATAGGGCCCTCTTTGTTGGTAAGTTTTTATTTCACCCGGCTTAGTTAATCTGGCTTTTGCCCATAAGTAAAACACTCTTGGATTGCGACTTGCTTGGGCGTTCGCTCATTGTTTTGGGTTCATAATTTTGAGTGGTTTCTTGTAGTTCTCAACCTATTCAGGAAATCGGGGAATTGGGCGGTGGGGCGGGCGGCAAAGATAAGCCGCCGGGGTTCGAGTCCGCACGCCTCGGCCTGTTGTACCAAAGACCCCCTAGGTGCCGCTTTTACTTATCATCAACAGCGGCACCTTGCCCTGCTTCTGCAGGACCTGCATCAAGGTATCGCTCCGGTGGGGAGCAAATTTGTTTGGGTGGCTAAAGAGTGCTTAGACTTGCTGGTTGCCCACGATGGTCATTGCGGCACGGCTAAGGTCTGGTGTAACGGGCTCCCCTGGATCATCCGAGGGGGGAGCTGAATTGATAAGGCCCCAGGGGCATGCTCTCGGCCATGCTGAGCAGGGTCAGATCACCCCGATTGTGAGTTGGGCCTTGGTTGTAAGTGGCCAGAACTGCCCCGTAGTCGCTGGAGACCTGCTGGCACTGGCCGAGCCCAAAGAGTGCTGAGCTGTTGTTTGCTTTCTGCTTGACTGCCCGCTAGATGGTGAAGCGTGAGAGTCCGATTTAACCGGCCGCCTGCAGCAGCCGCTGAGATTGAAAAAGTCACAGGTGGGGTCGCGCTGGTGGCCTAGCAGCCCTCGCGCCAGTTCCATTGCGTTCACGGGGGGGGTCTGGTTGCCCGGCAGGGCATAGCCTGGTTCAAATCGTTAGACATCACTCGGGCGATGAGTTTGGTTGAGCTGATGTCATGGGCGGGAGTCGTTCCAGTTGGCATGGACGCGATTGCAA
>Ga0310081_100127_pt1 | contig 8337 bp, 8 predicted proteins | sample LakEriER3TotalB7_FD_194448 | JGI IMG/M metagenome (GOLD analysis project Ga0310081, IMG submission 194448) | Enriched freshwater cyanobacterial communities from Lake Erie, Ohio, United States - ER36.Total.B7 | ecosystem: Environmental > Aquatic > Freshwater > Lake | place: USA: Ohio | collected... | reverse complement strand
TGTTGCTATTCCCACAGGATTTGTACCCACTGAGGATCAAGGTTATGGCTTAGGGATTATTCAGTTACCGCCTCAGGCATCTATTGAGGCCACAATGGAAATAGCAGCTAGTGTAAGAAAAGTTGTGTCGAGTGAGCCAGATGTTATCAGTGGTGAAGTTGTGGGTGGTTCTGGTTTTAATGGTGGCTCTTTAAACCAAGGCTTGTTCTTCTTTGGTTTAAAGCCAATCGAAGAGCGCACTAGTGTTGATCAATCAGCAGGGGCGATCATCCGCCGTATGAATAAGAAATTTCGTGAAATTCCTGGGGCAATTGTTTTAGCCCAACAACCCGCGGCTGTTCCGGGATTTAGCGCTCAGGGTGGTATCTCTTTTCAATTTAACGACTTAAGTAACGGTGGTTATTCTTTCACTGATCTTAGTAAGTTATCTGGGCAACTTATTCGTCGTTCTTTAGCAACAGGCGATTATTTTAATCTTTATACTCAATTTATTAGTAATGCTCCGGCTTGGAGGCTGGAGCCTGATCGGGATCGTATGGCTTCGATGGATGTGGATTTTGGCTCGGCGATGCAGGTTTTGGGAGCCCTTAATGGTGGTGTATTTGTTAATCAAACCTATGAAGATGGTCAATATCGACAGGTTTACGTGCAGGCTGAAGGAAGTAAACGTGCAGTTGTTCAGGATCTAAATAATCTTTATGTTCCCAATTCTTCTGGTGAACAGGTGCCGCTTAGTAACTTATTTAAAATTAAGCTCGATAGCTCCCCACCAATAATAAGCCATTACAATCTATATCGTTCTGTTTTAATTCAAGGAGTTGAGGCAATTGGCAAGAGTAGTGGCCAAGCTATAGATACATTATCTAACAACTTTAGGCAACTTAACTTTAGTAATATTGGTTCTGCTTGGTCTTCTTTAAGTAGATCAGAGGTTGCGGCTGGCTCACTAGCGGCTCTTGTTTTTGCCCTTGGCATTGTTGTTGTATTTCTTGTGTTATCTGCTCAATACGGAAGCTATCTAGATCCACTGGTAATTTTAATGACAGTACCTTTGGCTATGTTGGGGGCATTAATATTTCTTGTGATGATGGGGCAAGTTAATAACGTATATGCCCAGGTTGGTTTGGTTACCTTGATCGGTTTAGCGGCAAAGAATGGCATTTTAATTGTTGATCTTGCTAACCAACGGATGCAATCCGGTTTGGATGCCATCGAGGCTGTTCAAGGGGCGGCTGAATCAAGGCTAAGGCCTATCTTAATGACAGCTTCCGCCGCTCTTTCCGGCTTTTTCCCCTTGGTAGTTGCCTCTGGTGCCGGCGCCTTGAGCCAGCGTTCCGTTGGTTCTGTGATCTTTGGGGGTTTATTGGTTGCAACAGTGATGAGTTTATTTATCGTGCCAGCATTTTATGTATTTATTAAAAACCTTGAATCCCGCTGGTTTCCTGTTTCAACATAATGCCTCTACCTCCTCCCCCTGGTTTCAAGTTCCCAAAGCAATCAAAGATTGACAAACGCCGTGTTTTGTTATCTTGTTTCATATTTACTTTTTTAGCCGCAGTACTTTTTATTTTATTTCAACGAGCAAACCGTCTGCCTGGTTCAGTGGAACCACCGATAGCAATTCATTCTTTTCTGCTTGTAGTTTTAGGTGCTGGAGCCTGCGGTTTTTGGGGTGAATCTATGCGCCAGCTCTCATTAATATCCAGATCAGAGGATTCTGCTGAATAACTTATTTTGTTCAATCAACAATTTAACAACCGTTATGTAATTACTGTTGGTTTATCCATTCCGGTGCCAAGGCGTATTCCAGCCAGGCTGTCGGCCGCGTTAATCATTGCTCCGAGAGCAACTTGTGGATTTTCTTGTAAATTCCCAGCCTGGGAAACATAGCGCTCTACATAGAGTCGCAATGTTGCTCCTTGGGTGCCAGTGCCCGAAAGCCGTAAAATTACTCTGCTCCCATCTTCTATTAACAACCTCAATCCCTGCTGTTCAGTGAGTGATCCATCAACAGGATCTGTGTAACTAAAATCGTCTGCTAAAGCAATTTTGCTGTTAGCAAATTGCTCGCCTTTAAGACTGGTTAGGCGGCTTTTCAGCTTGTTGTATAGGCTGTGGGCGCGATCGCTATTCACGCCCTCATAATCGTGGCGTGAATAGTAGTGGCGGCCATAATGATTCCAATGCTCATTCATTATTTCTTTTACTGTGCACTTGCGCTTTGCTAATATCGTTAACCAGAATAATACCGCCCACAGCCCATCTTTTTCGCGGATATGATTACTTCCAGTGCCAAAGCTTTCTTCTCCGCATATTGTTATTTCAGCTGAATCAAGCAGATTGCCAAAGAATTTCCAACCTGTTGGGGTTTCAAAGCATTTAATACCTAGTTGTTTTGCCACCAGATCAACTGCTGCGCTGGTTGGCATGGAGCGGGCGACCCCCGCCAATCCATCTTCATAGCCTTTTGCTAAAGTTGCATTGGCAGTTATTACTGCCAAACTATCACTTGGATTAACAAAACAACGTTGTCCCAGGATCATGTTGCGATCTCCATCACCATCGCAAGCTGCGCCAAATCGATAGTTATCCCCCTCTAAAAGCAAGGTGGCAAGTTTATTAGCGTAGGTGAGATTTGGATCTGGATGTCCGCCACCAAAATCTTCAAGTGGTATGCCATTGCGCACAGAGCCAGAGGGTGCCCCCAGGCGCTGTTCAAGTAATTGCACCGCATAGGGTCCTGTAACTGCGTGCATTGCATCAAATGCAAGCGGCCAATCTGATTTAAGTAGATCGCCTAATAAATCAAAATCAAATAAATTCTCCATTAAGTTAAGGTAGTCTGTAACTCCATCTATAACTTCAATATCAAGTTCTTCGAATTTGTATACTCCAATTTTATCTAGTGTGATCTCTGGCAAATTTTTATAGCTGTAGCTGTTTAAGGTTTTGCTGCATTCGAAAATTTCGTTTGTTAGCGATTCTGGTGCTGGCCCCCCATTGGCCCCGTTTAGCTTTACCCCAAAATCTCCATCAGGGCCGCCGGAATTGTGGCTAGCACTCAAGATGATGCCGCCTATTGCTTTTTTTTCTCTTATTAAATGAGAAGCTGCCGGTGTGCTGAGAATTCCATCTGTTGTGAGTATTAATTTGGCAAGGCCATGGCTGGCTGCAATTCCAGCGATCACCTGTATTGCTTTCCTGTTCCCATAACGTCCGTCGCCCCCCACTACAAGGGTGCCCCCTTGAACCCCTGGCAGCACCTGCAGAATCGCTTCAATAAAGCTTTCGAGGTAGTGGGTTTGGCTGAAATGTTTGGTGCTTTTGCGAAGGCCTGAGGTGCCCGGTTTTTGGTCTTGAAATGGCTGGCTGAGCTGGATCCTTTGAATTGTGGGATTGGAGGATGTGGTCACCGTGATTCATTAGCTCATCACAACCTATAGCTAGGTGCTTTAAGACTTGGCTATTCTGTAGGAAATAGTTGCTGATTTGTTGCGAACATCTAGAATGGAGCTTAGATTAGATCACTTTAAAATGCTATACAAAAGAAAGTTACAGGTTCCAGCCGCATTTATTGTGTTCACGTTACAGGCTTGTTCGTTATTGTTTGTTCCTTTGCGTGCAGATGCCGAATTGCTTTATCCGCAGGCGATCCTGAAAGCTAAAGAGGCAGCAGACGCTGTATTAGGTAGCACAGGCACTGAAGGCTGTTTGCAAGGCAAATTAATGAATGCAATGGTTGCATTTTCTTATAGTTGCGATGCGGCAGGTAAGAAAAATAATGTTTGCAATTTTGCAGATAATTTTATTATGGCTGGTGTGCTTCCTTTAGCTCAGATGGATGATGCATCTCAGCAGTTCCTGAAACTCAGCGCTTTTTAACCCCTGCGGGTAATTCGCTCGGTGATTCGGTTTTATTTGATTCTCTTTTAATGCAAAGAGCTAATAAATCGGTTGATTTATTCAATAAGAATTCTTTCCGATCAAAATCATTAGTGGCTGCTACTTTTGCTTTTGAAGCTATTGTGAAAGCAGTATCTTTGCAAATTGCTGTTGCAAATGGTCGATCCAATAATTTATCTGCCAAGACTCTTGCTGTTAGGCAACCAGCTTCTTGGTTGCGTTGGGCGCATTCCACAACTGCGTCAAAGGTTGGTTTTAGATCTGTTTTGCTGAGGGGTGCCAGTTCCTCTTCTAATTGTTTTGAGGTTTGGCGTTGTTGTGCCGTTGAAGGAGTTGCGCTTAAACCAACCAGGGCTAATCCAATCAGCAGGAGCGATCTCATTTCGATGGTTTGGAGTTTGTAATTGAACTAACTCTGCCACAGAAGCGGATGGATTTTTCTATTTTTCTCTCTAGTTTTGGCGAAACTCCAAGAATTGCTCCTCCCCAGAGGCGCTCCATTTCGCGAGTGAAATGTCTTGCTAATTCAGCTGAGTGAAGAATTACCAAGGTCTCATCATTGCTGTAGGCGGCGCTGGGGCTCCAATTGAAGGAGCCGCTAATTACCATTCTTTCATCAATAATTGCTACTTTATGATGAAGTTTATCTCCAGTGGCAAGTTTAGGAATACCAACAGCATTAGTTGGTTTTTGCCAGGGTTTATTGTTTGCCTCGGTTTTGCAGTTTTTTCCTGCGAGAGTTATACCCATAATATCTAGTAATTCTGAATAGCTACGGCTGGCAAAACCGGGATCTACCAAAGCGCGCAATTTAACTCCAGCTTTCACGCGCTCCTCTAAAATTCCGGTAAGTTCTTGTGCTGAAAATACAAATAGTGCAAGATCAATCTTTTGTTTTGCGCTCGCAAGTGTTTCCCGGATTAAATTTATTCCATTCTCTGGGCTATTGCGTTTATGCGGTGCAAATAATACCTGCACCCTTGTATCTCCCACCATTGCTTCTTGAAGTGTTGCTTCCTGCTTGCTGAGGCTAAATTGATCGCTCCACAACTTTTCAAATTCTTTTTTAAATATTTCGGCAATTGTTGGATTATTTATGCGTATCAGATGGTTTACATTGCCTCTTGTTTTTGGCGATCCTGCATCACCATGGATATCTGAATTACTAAAATTTGCAGATCCAAAAATCACTTGCTTTTGATCAATCACTATGAATTTATGATGCATAAGCCCACTTCCTTTGCTGCCATCAGCGGTGTCGTCTTTTATGGGCACGCTTGCGGTTTCTAGGATGGCAATAGCATCACCGTTATGGCGTTCGGATGCTGTGAGCAGTCCGTCATTGTTTGTATCCGCTAGAGCAGCTAGTTGCAGCAGTCTTTGTTGTTGATGGGGCGGCAGGCCGGCGGCATGTATTTTGCTCCATGCTTTGCGGTACTGATTCTCAACTACCACCTTCACTATTACCCCTGTTTTGTGTTTTGCAGCAAGTGCAACCGCCACCTTTGGCAGGGATAATTCTTGCACCGCCAAAAGAATTTCGTGCTCAGCTCCATTGATGCTTTCTATAATTAAGGCTTCAAGATTTTCTCCCGGGCGTTGTTTGCCATTGATAGGACTTTGATAATCCTTTGTGCTTAGCTGATTAAAGCGCAACTCTATATCTTTAGGCAGTGCTATTTGCTCAGTTTGATTTGGCTGATAGCTTGCTGTTGCACTGCAGCCTACACAAGCAATGCCAACAAAAATGCTCGTTACTATTTTGTGGATACTGTTGCTACTTGTTTGAATAATGCCCAAAGCATAAATTGCCTCTAAGAGCAGTGTTCCACGTTTTTGAGTGGTGTTGCTTTATTGAATTTTCATGAGTTAACTGTGCTCTGGCATCTCTGCAAAGCGCAGCATTAACGCAAACCACAGGCAACTGAGTAATAAAATTAAACCAACACCTGCTCCAATGCCAGCTTGTTTCATTACCAATGCAACTGCCAGTGGCAGGCCAAGGGAACCGGCTACAGGCACCACCAAAACTAAAAAGCGTTTTACTCCCACCAACTAAAACCACTCAGATTTTGCTTGCTCCGGGGTATTGCTGTTGTCTTCAGGTGTGGTGCGTTCAAATTCAAGGGTGATGTTGCGGGTTTGTTCTCCATCAGCCGCCACAGCCTTAATTGGATAAAGCTGCTGACCATCTCGGAATGGTACTTGCAGCCTAAAGGTACCATCCGCAGATAAAGGAACTATTTCGCCGCCAATTGAAAGAGTAGCAGCAGGATCTGTAGCTCCATAAACAATCAACTCAGCATCTGCTACGAGCCAAAAAGAGCGTTTCCGCGGTGCAACTCCGCCAATACCGCTCTCATTTATGCCACTGGCCCAACGGCCAATGCCGGAATCGTTCAAGCCATGGTTTGAAGCGTTGCTGTTGTCTATTTCATGGAAGGCTTCTGAGCCCCTTCCAAGCCGGCGCCAGCGTACGGTTGCATTTTGGTACAGGCGTTCGTGCAAACTGCTGTCTCCAGACTCAACTGGTGCAGGAAGGGTTGTAGGTGCGGGAAGGGTTGTAGGTGCGGCATCCAGGGTAAAGGGTACAAATTGATCAAGAATTTGTTCGCTTGGATGTAAGGCTGGCACCCGGGCAACAGCCGAAAAAGCTAATGAAATCCAGCCTCCATCAGTTTTGCGATATCCCAGTTCAACGCGGTAATCGCGGTCGCTGAGCGGTACAGGTAGGTACCACTCGGTTGCATTGCTATCCACAACTACCTCTTGAAGGGTGTGGGGGTGGCTGGCACCAGTTTGTAAGCCCGTTACGTCTGAAACCCGCAAACATAGTTGGCGTGCCCCAGCCGCAGCGGCTGCCTTACGGCTTTCGCCTGAAATATCCCAAAACACATAAGCCCACTGTGGATCTCTTGGTAAAAACACCAATCTTGTTTCAGCTGGTGGTGGGGGAGTATCGCCAAAACTGGTTTCCATCTCAGCTAATGAAATAGCTGTTTCAAGGCGGGTGCGTCCGGTGCTGAATTCCTGCTGTTGGCTGATGGAATCCAGGAGCTCCTCCTTGGATTTACGGCTGTATAAACCAACACCTAAATCGCTAGCCACTTTACGCAATTGGCGCAATGTGAGACGGGCTAAAGACGAAAAGGTTTGATTTGCCATAATCTAAAGATTTGGTTTGGAAACACTTTGGCTTTAGTTACGTAAATCCACAACTGGGTATGGGGTGTTGGTCAGCAATTGCTGATTCTTAAATTATGGATAAATGCCCTTAACCTTTGCCCTCACTAGCGGCCGATGCTTCGGTATGGCACTTTGGCCAGGAAGTTCTCCGAGATCTCACCTGCAGCAGTAGATGTGCGAAGAGCTGGCAAGGAGCGTACCCATGGCATGTAGTCCTCTGGGTAACCGCCGCGCTTTTGACGCGCCCGGGCAGGCAGAGCGCGGGCTTTGCCGGTGTAAACGATCTGAGGAAAGCCAAAGATCTTGCGGTAGTAAGCGTCGTAGCGCGGGCTTGTGATGTTGAAAGGGGTTTCACCCAATTCACGGGAGCCCACAACGCGGTTGCGTTGATATGGAACCGTATCGAATCCAAAGGCATTGAGGTATTCGTCGCTGTTGATGAGGTCGTCAACCATGCCCACTACGCCTCGGGTCATGATCACTGCGGCCCAGGCAATTTCTTCGCTCTTACCGTGGGTGCTTCGGCCTAGCAACTTTTCCACAAGGTGGCGAACCACTTTGTAATTGCTATTTAAGTTGTAGAAGCTGCGGTTAAAGGTGTCTGAAAGGCAAAGGGAGCGAACAAAGTCGCGAACAGTGATTTGGCCATTGCGCAGCTGGCTTTCAAGGAAACGATCGCGATCCACCTTGAAGGCGTGAAAAAAGATTTGGCGATAGGCGGCTTCGATCACGAAGCCCAACTCCTGACGGCCCAGGGTTCTATCAAGGGCTACTGCCTTGGGATCCTCATCTGATCCCACCCTAAATGGCTCAACTCGGGCGTTTTTTGTGGTGGGCGCGTAAGACAGAAGGGGCAAGGCCACGCGTGATCAACATCTATTAAACAGATCGTATAAGTACTCCAGTCTCTAGAGGCTTTAGGGCAACCCTGCACTCACAGACCGTAACTTTAGGAATTGTTCTGTTGAGCGTCTTACCAACCCAGAATCGAAGTCGGCATCTCAATGTTTGCTATGGATTTAGGGGTTACAGCAGAGCTATCAAGCCTGGTTTCCATGCATAAAGATGCTGTATTTGATAAGCCCTCCACAGTGCTGCTGCGCAAGCGGATGTTGGGTCCAACAAACCAAAATCTTTCAACGCTGTTCATTGTTTCGTAACTGGTGGTTAGCCAAAGGCTGCCGCTTTCATCCAAGCGAAAGTGCCCAGCCACCGGCGCTGTTTCGGCATAACCCCGATCCCTCAGCA
>Ga0310081_100121_pt1 | contig 8643 bp, 10 predicted proteins | sample LakEriER3TotalB7_FD_194448 | JGI IMG/M metagenome (GOLD analysis project Ga0310081, IMG submission 194448) | Enriched freshwater cyanobacterial communities from Lake Erie, Ohio, United States - ER36.Total.B7 | ecosystem: Environmental > Aquatic > Freshwater > Lake | place: USA: Ohio | collected... | reverse complement strand
GTGCTCAAGTTGAAGCAGAATTAGTTGATCTTGGGGTTGAAGAGCGCAGTGATTATCTTGAAGGTTTAGGTGTTAGTGAAGGAGGTTTACGCAGTTTGATTAGCGCTACATATGAGCTTCTGGGCTTAAGAACTTATTTTACAACTGGTGAAAAGGAAACCCGCGCCTGGACAATTAACGCTGGTATGACCGCTCCTCAAGCTGCGGGAGTAATTCATACAGATTTTGAACGGGGATTTATCCGCGCTCAAACTGTTGGGTTTGATCAATTAATTGAAGCTGGATCTTTAGCTGAAGCAAAAGCAAAGGGTTGGCTGCGTAGTGAAGGTAAGGAATATGTTGTAGCAGAAGGTGATGTAATGGAATTCCTATTTAATGTTTAGCTTAAAGTTTTACGCCTTTAAGGCCTAGGTGGATTTAGGTTATTCGGCTGCAACTGCCGCAGCCAGGGCTCCAGCGGTTCGCAACGGATGCCATCAACGCCAAAAGCCTTTAAGCCAGCTAGAGCATGCTTATCGATGCGGGCAGACTTGAGGCTGCAAAAAACGCGGTACAACCGCCATTTATGCAGCCAAAATGGAGTTTATGCCGCCATTTTAGCAAGAAACTTGCGGTTTTTCTTGATGCGTTTTCTACAATTTCACACCAAATAAATGGCCGGCCGCTGAGGTGAGCCCCATGGCAACGGCGCCCCAGATCACCATCCGCAGGGCGCCTCGACGCACAGATGCACCACCTGCCGCTGCGGCCATGCCACCAAATATCAAAAGGCTGCCAAGGGAAAGCAACACCGTGAAGGGCACCACCTTGCTTGTTGGAGCTAGCAATATCGCCAGCAATGGCACCAGTGCACCCAAACCAAAGGCCACAGCTGATGCAAAAGCTGCCTGCAAAGGCCTTGCCCTAAGGGTTTCGCTAATACCTAATTCATCGCGGGCATGGGCTTCTAGGGCCCCTTGAAGGCTTAGTTGTTCAGCTACAGCCCTGGCGAGGCTGGCCTCTAACCCCCGGGATCTGTAAATCGAGCTGAGTTCTTCTAATTCACCCTCTGGATCAGATATCAATTCCGCCGCTTCCTTAGCCAGATCTGCTTTTTCTGTATCCGCCTGGCTTTGCACCGACACATATTCACCAGCTGCCATGGATGCAGCTCCAGCCACCAATCCAGCTAAGGCGGTAATTAGCAGCGTTTCTGGTTTGCTGCCTGCACTTGCAACCCCAACCACCAAGCTGGCCACTGAAATGGTGCCATCATTTGCCCCTAACACCGCCGCCCGCAACCAGCCGGCTCGATGGCTTTTATGGGCTTCCCGGTGGCGGCGTTGCAATTGCATAGTTATCAATCTGAAGCAATAAGCTGTTTAATATAAATTTGATCTTTCCGGAAATAGATCTTAATACCTACCCGTTCAATATGTTTTATTAATGGCTCGTATGTGATGCTATCGAGAGCTTGTACGTCAAAAAGATACGGCAGAGGCAGTTCTTCAAGTTCGGCTGCGATTGCTTCTGCGCCAAGTGCATCGAGTGGGCCAGCCAATGCAAGGTCTATGTCTGAACGATTGCTGTGGGTGCCCTTGGCACGGGATCCAAATATGGTTGCATTCAATACGGTTGGGTGGCGGCTTAATACAAGGCACACTTGTTCCAACTCTGTAGGTTGCAGAGGCAAATTATTCATTGCATAGCCTCCAGCTGCATGAATTCGCTTAGCTGCTCTAGGGCTGGAAGATAGCGTTCCTGAATTGCTTCCACCACTTGCTCAAATAAAACTGAATTGTAGATGTGTGATAACAAATTACGATGATCAAGCATGGCGATCCATGCCTCTCCGTTAGCAATTATTTTTGCTGCGTAAGCTTCCTTCAACACCTGGCGGGGCATCAGTACTGCAAATACAAAGCCGTTGGCTTCCATGTAATCCTTTGTAGTTTTCCAGCCCAATTCAAAACAATATTCAAAGCGTTGAATAGCTCCCTCCTTTTCCAGTTGGTTCAATGCTCCGGGGCCATTTAGCATCGCTTCTTGCAAGAGCTTTAAAGCTTTGCCGAAGCTAACCAAACGCTGTTGCCAACGAATGTCTGCAGATTGTTCCATTTTAGCCTCCAATAATTAATACTATTTTTTACTAAGTGTGAAGCTAATTATTGCTGCGCATCAAGGCGGGGCAGCGACCCGGGCCAGTTGAGAATTGCGCTGTCGGCGGTAATCAGCTGAGCTTGGTTCCTCTGGGCTGTGGCTGTGATGAAGCGGTCTGCTGGATCGGCATGAAACTCGATCAGTTCAACTGCTGCTAGTGCAATATCTCCATTGAGAGGTAACTCCTGTAGCCCCGCGGCCAACCAGTCGCTGCGCCAGAGCGAAACGCTGATCGGCAGTGCGATTCGCTTTCGCGCCTGAAGCATGGCGGCCTCCCCAAAACTGTTGGTGTTGCGGGATTCCGGCCCCAGCTTCTTATCGTCGCAATCAAGCCAAAGCAGTACGTGAGTATCAAGTAGTAGCGACGGTTTGCTCATTGGAGCACGGCCCAGGGTTCATCAAGGGGTTTGATCACATCACCCAACAGCTGCAACTGCGGGTGCAGGCCAAAGGGGCTGGAGCGGAGCTGACCTCTGCATGGGTGCAGCTCTGCTACGGGTTTGCCGTTCTTGGTGATCACCAGCACGTTGCCACTGCTGGCCACTTCATCCATAAGGCTGAGGCAGCATGCCTTGAATTTGCTGGCGCTGATCTGAGTCATTGCGCTGGGATTTTTAATTTTTAAACATCGTAATTACCATGGTTATGACCCTGATCTTTGTTTTATCAGCTGTTCCAGCGTTGCAAAAGCTTGCTTGGCTATGCCGGTATGGGTCAAACTAGTTTCAAATTATTTTTAGTTCTAATGCAAGCAGAAACAGATAACGCTTCCGGCAAATCTCCAGATTCCCCTGAATTGCCATTGCCCCACGATTTTGAGGTGCAAAAGGAATTGCATCAAAAAATTCGCAACGATCCCGATTACGACGATTGGGAATACGGCACGGAACCTTTGCCCCATGAAGGTTGGAGTAACCCCAATGCTGCTAAGCAAAGCCCAGCCATCACAAGCCAAAGCCCTAAGCCATGACCTTGAAACTCCATTAGCAAACCAGCTAAAGGCGGCAAGCTGATCCCGCTGATTGCCCAGGTTTGTGAATAAATACCCAAAGCTAAGCCTTGATTTTTGCTGCTAACAGATTCCACTACTGCTTCAGTAATGGTTGGTAAAAAAGCAGCTGTGCCTAATGCCAATAAAGGTTGAGCCAGCAACAGCAACAACAACCCTTTTGGATGCAAAGCTGAAAAGGCCAACAGAATGCAGCCGCCGCTAAAGCAGAGCAAGCTCAATCGCAGTCCCTTTGCAACTGGTTTGCTGCCGAGCCAATGACCCACTGGCCATTGCAACAACAGCACCAGCAATAGTTGCAACACAATTAATAATCCACCGCCTGCTTCTGGTAAACCCGGCCTGGCTAAGCCGCCGTTAGCAAGATCCAATGGCAACGCACTTTGTTGCAGTGTTAGTAGCCCGGTTCCTAATAACGACACCGCCAATAACGGTAGTAATGATTGCCCCCACCAGCTTCTCTTTTGGCCTGGCGCCAATTTTGCTGGCGCTGGAGGTAATCCGCGTTTTGGTAAACCCCTTATCAGCCATAACAAAACCAGCATTCCCACTAGATCCACTCCGTAGATCAACCGCAATGCCTGGGCCCCTAGGCCCCAGGCGATGCAACTGCCGATTAGCGCACCGGCAGCTATTCCAAGGGCATCTGCTGTGCGGGCAAGTGCAAATCCTTCACTAGAAGGCAGTGGAGCACTGAATTGGGCGCTGGCCAATTCGGCAGCAGGCCAATAAAGCCCCATCGCTAAACCGAGCAGTAGTTCACCCGTCACAAAGGCATTAAAACTATGAGCACGAAATAGCAGCACATCTGCGCCGATTGAGCAAATCGCCCCCAGCCGTAAAGGAGTTCCTAAAGCAGTGCCCCGATCGAGCAGGAGGCCACTGCTTGCCCTTGCCACTAGGCCAACAGCGCTGGATAGTGCTAAGGCCAGCCCTATCTGGCTGCTGCTAAGCCCCAAACGGTTGAATACAAGCGGGCCAAGGAACAAAATTCCCCCAGCCCCTAACGCTGCTACACCTCGAATCTGCGCCACTCGGCGTAAGGTGCGCGGAAATTGCAGCCACCACCTGGCAAGTTGCACCATTGTTTCTGCTTCGTTCGCTAACTCTGATCCATAAACCTTTAGCCAAGGTTTTCTTGGCATTAGCAGTTTTTTGTTTATGGCATCCACCCCTGTTAGCAGCTGAACGCCTAACCGTGAAGGCAGCTGGTTTGGAGATTCCCCTAGATCTTCAACAATTGGAAGCTTGGGCCCTTCAGCCAAAAGACAACAAGGAGCTAGGCCCCTGGTTAAACCTGTTGGATCCAAATACCCAGCGCAGTATTCGTGAGTTGTTACTGCAACCGCTGCAGTTAAAGGGAAGTTCAGTGGCGCCGATAATTAACAGCTGGGCTGGGCAACAGTTGGTGCAACAACTTGGCAGCCTTTTGCGTTCTCCCCAAGGAGATGGGGGTGAACTGCTGCTCAATTTGTTGCAACAATCAAATTTTGCCAATGTGCTCGCCTTACTTAAGGCAGCACCTGTGCCTGAACTACGCCTTGATCTTGATGCACTAACTGAATTAGCAGAACGGCTGCGGCTTCAATTGCAACAGCAGATCAGCCTGCAAAAACAACTAAGAAGCCTTGCCCTAACCCCCAGCACTTTTGCTTCCTTGCCTGTTGCGCCCCTGAATGCAGAAAATTTAAAACAAACAACCCTCACCGTTGCGCACCGGCTAGCTCCCATCCCATTGCAGCTGTGGTGGCCAAAGGGGAAAAGCTCTGCAAGCCATTGGCTTTTGCTTAGCCATGGCTTAGGTGGCTCGATTGATCAGTTGGCCTGGTTGGGGCGGGGTCTTGCAGTCCAGGGTTGGCCAGTGGTTTTGGTGCAGCATCAAGGCAGTGATGCTGAGGCGGTGAGAGGCCTGCTGGAGGGGAGAGCTGCCCTGCCAGGCATTGAAAGCCTGCCTAATCGGATTAAGGATTTTGAGGCAATTAGTGCAGCAATCGCAAGCCAGCAGTTGCGGTTTGGCCCCCATCCCACCCCGCCACGGCTAATGCTGCTGGGACATTCCTTAGGGGGAGTAGCTGGATTGCTATGGGCGGGTGCTGAATTGGAAGCTGGCCTGGAGCAACGTTGCGCAAAAGCGATGTTGAGCATTCCTGTATTAGATAGTTCTTACCTATTGCAATGCCAACTCACAGCATTAAATCTGCCGAAAATAAATCCTCCACTCAATCTTGCAGCAGTAGTAGCAATAAATGGTTTTGGCAGTTTGCTTTGGGGTGATGCAGGTTTACGTTCTTTGGATTTACCTGTTTTGATGTTGGGGGGCAGCCTCGATCTTGTTACATCTCCATTGCGGGAGCAGTTGCTACCTTTTCAGCAATTACCAAATCCCCGCAGTCGTTTAGCAGTAATTGAAGGTGCTAGCCATTTTTCTGCAGTGGGCCTTGAAAAAGAACAAGCGTTAATGCATTTGGGTGCAGATTTTGTTGGTAAGGATCCGCAACAGGTGCAAACAATGTTGCTGGAAATCCAAATCAGCTTTTTGCGCAGTATCGAGGAGGGGCAATCAGCGCCGCTGGGTGTATTTAATGAGGGTGCAGTGCAGGCTTATGTGATCGATCGCAAGCTGCTCAAGCAATTGCGGCCTCAGCAGCATTTTTCAGAAGTTGAGGCGGGGATCCAATAGGGCTACCAACACATCAACCACCAAACTCACCAGCACCACTAAAGCTGCCACCACCACCACAATTCCTTGCACTAGGGGGTAATCGCGCCGATTGATTGCTTCTTGTAATTGATTTGCAATACCTGGCCAGGAAAAAATCACCTCGATTAAAAGAGCCCCTCCCACTAAAGAAGCCACCGTGATACCAGCAATTGTGAGCATCGGCAACAGAGCATTTGGCAGGCCATGGCGCAATACAACTTGTGTTTCGCTGATGCCACGGCTGCGGGCCGCTTCCACATAATCGGAACGCAATACACGGCGCAGATTTAGTCGCAAGGCGTTATCAAAAATTCCGCTTAATAACAGCCCCAAGGTGAAAGCTGGTAAAGCGAGGTGGCGCAATGCGCCGCTTACCACCTGCCAATTACCTTGCAGCACCCCATCAAGCAGATAGAAGCCTGTGCCACTCGGTGGCACCAAGGTTGGCGGGAATCGCCCCCCCACTGGAAACCAACCCAGGCCCACCGCAAATATCAGTTGCAACACCATCGCGGCCCAAAAACTTGGTAACGCATAGGTGCCGATTCCATATAAGCGTCCCGCTAAATCAATTTTTCCCTCTGGTTTTGCAATACCGCTAAAGCCAGCGATTAAGCCCAACACGATTGCGATTATTAGGGCTGCAAATCCCAATTCAATGCTGGCGGGCAAGGCATCCCGCACAATTGCCCCCACAGACTTGGCACTAACCATTGAGGTGCCGAGATCACCCTTAAGCAGATCACCTAAAAAATCTAAATATTGCATTGGTAGTGATTGATCTAAGCCCAATTGCTGTCGCAACTGTTCCCTGGCGGCAGCGCTGGCGCGGCTGCCAAGTAAGGCATCTACCGGATCACCCGGTGCCACTCGTAGCAATAGAAATACCAAGCTTGAGATCAGCCAAAGCATCACTGGTGCCAGCAGCAGCCTGCTAGCGAGATAACGCAAGAGCTTGTTGCTGCGATCCATTCCTATCGAGCCCCCTTTTGTATCTGTAACTGAGCAAGGATTAAGCGGCCGCTGCCATCAAAACGTGGCGTACTTATCGGCGGCCGCGCCCAGGCCCTTGAACGCACTAGCCAAATTGGTAAATAAGGAACTCCAAGGGCTGCACGCTGCTGCACGGTTTTGAGCATTTCTAAGCGGGCGGGGCCAGTAATTTGCTCAGTTTCTAAAAGTTGTTTCTGCAAACCTGGTGCGGCCCAAAAACTACCGCTCGCGGCGCTTTCACCTTCTAAACACACATAACCCTGGGGGCGTTTGCAGGCCAGTAATGGCACGAGGTAGTTATCAGGATCGGGGTAATCTCCCGACCAATCCAACATGATCAGCTGAAATGCACCATCTCCAAGTTGCCGATAGGCGGTGGTGGATTCCATCCCCGTGATTTTTAGCTGCAGGCAATCACCGAGCTTTGCATTCAACATCTCCTGCCAGGTAAGGGCAAAAAGACGATCGGTTGGCACATTTGAGCGATAGGTGAGATGTAACGCCAAGGTTTTGCCTGCGCAGTAGCCCTCCTGCTCAAATAACTTGCGGGCGGCAGCAAGGTTTTGCTCCGGCCAGCCCGCTTTTGCTCCGGCCAAGCTCGGCGGCACAAGGCCATAAAGCGGTGTACGGATGTTGTCGCTCACCCTGGCGCTGATCTGGGGGCGATTGAGGCTATAGGCCAAGGCTTGTCGTAATCCGAGGCGATTTAAGGGGGGGCGGTCGCTCAATACGCTGAGATAACCGATTTCTAGTGCTGGCCCCACCCCTTCTCGCAATACGCCCTGCTGAGCCTCTTTGCGTAATGTTTTCTGCTGATCCGGTTCGATACTGCTCGATAGCAATACATCCACATCCCTACCCATCAATGCGCCAAACAGGGTTGTGGAAGTGCCCATGCTCACCATTGCAATTCCATTGTTGCTTGGTTTTTGCCCCCAATATTTTTTAAACGGCGTCAGCCTTTGCAATTGCGGGCTGGTGAAGCTGAGTTGATAAGGGCCTGTACCAACAAAATTGCCTGTTAAAAAACTGCGTTTATGCTTTTTATAAGCAGTTGGTGAAATAGGGGTGAGGCTGGTGGAACTGAGCAGTGCCGCAAGGGGGCTGAAGGGTCTGCGCAGGGTGAGTTCTAATTCATAGGGGCCGAGCACTTTTACCGCTGTGATGCGATCTCCCACCACATAACTAAGTTTTGCAATCGCGATAAAACGCCGCAAGCTAAAAGCCATCGCTTCGGCATTAAATGCGGTGCCGTCATGAAAAATAACCCCCTTGCGCAGCTGGATCACCGCCTTAAGCCCTTGGTTGCTGATCTGCGGTAAGGCAAGTGCCAGCCTCGGCTCTATCTGGCCATCAGCGCTAATTCCGTAAAGGGGATCCCCCAAAGACGACAGCAGTTGGATGGCAGCAGTGGTAGTGGCTTGGGCGGGATCGATCGTGTCGATAGAACCAAAGCTGGCCACCACAATTGGGGCCTGTTTCTGCTGCAGTTGCAAATTGCTGCAGCCACTCAGCCCGAACCACAAGCCAAGCAGGGGGAAAATCCAGCTTTTTTGGGAATCAGGCAAGAGTTTCTTTTCTGCAACCCCAACTTATTGCCTTGCCTAGAGGGTGCGTAAACAGCTCACAACAGCTTCTACCTCCGAGCGCAAAAGAATCATCTCTAAGGCGTGGCGAAAGTTGCTTTCTTGCACCTCATGGGTGATCACAACAATTTCAGCACCGCTTCCTTGGGATTGGAATTGCACGATTGATTGCAAACTAACTCCAGCGGCACCAAAACAACTGCCGATATGACCAA
>Ga0310081_100084_pt1 | contig 11677 bp, 10 predicted proteins | sample LakEriER3TotalB7_FD_194448 | JGI IMG/M metagenome (GOLD analysis project Ga0310081, IMG submission 194448) | Enriched freshwater cyanobacterial communities from Lake Erie, Ohio, United States - ER36.Total.B7 | ecosystem: Environmental > Aquatic > Freshwater > Lake | place: USA: Ohio | collected... | reverse complement strand
CCCTTGGCCTGCTTCTGCAGCAGTTTTTTCTTACGGGAGATGTCTCCGCCATAGCACTTCGCGAGCACGTCTTTCCGGATGGCACTGATGCTCTCGGAGGCAATGATCCGGCTACCAATGGATGCTTGGATCGGGATTTTGAATTGCTGGCGCGGGATCAATTCCTTGAGTTTCTCCACCAAACCCTTGCCCACGTTGTAGGCCTTATCGCGGTGCACAATCGTGGTGAGGGGATCGGCCTTTTCTGCATTGATCAGCACATCCAGGCGCACCAATTCGTTCTTGCGGTAGCCGATCAGGCTGTATTCCATGGAGGCATAGCCCTTTGTGCGGCTCTTCATCTGATCGAAGAAGTCGGTCACCACTTCGGCCAGGGGCATCTCGTAGTGCAGGGTGACCCGATCGGTGGTGATGTACTTCATGTCGATGTATTCACCCCGGCGCTCCTGGCACAGCTCCATCAAGGCGCCGTTGTAGGTATTGGGGGTATAGATCTCGAGCTTCACGTAGGGCTCCTCAATCGATTCGCGCTGCTGGGGGTCGGGCAAGGTGGCCGGGTTATCCACCATCAAGGTGGCGCCATCGAGCATGTTGACCAGATAGATCACCGAGGGCGCCGTGACGATCAAATCCAGGTTGTATTCCCGCTCCAACCTTTCCTGCACAATTTCCATGTGCAGCAGGCCCAAAAAGCCACAGCGAAAGCCAAAGCCCATGGCACTGCTGGTTTCGGGCTCATATTTCAAGGCTGCATCCGAGAGCTGCAGCTTGTCGAGGGCTTCGCGCAGGTCGGGGTATTGGTCTGCATCGGTAGGGAAGAGACCGCAAAACACCATCGGCTTGGCCTCGGTGTAACCCGGCAGGGCCTCCGTGGCTGGATTGTTCACCAAGGTGATCGTGTCGCCCACCCGGGCATCGGCCACGGCCTTGATCGAAGCCGCCAGGTAACCCACCTCCCCAGCATGGAGTGAATCCACCTGACGCTGATCGGGCGCCATGACCCCAACTTCGTCGAGCTCATAGGTTTTCTTGCTCGCCATCAACAGCACCTTGTCGCGCTTGCTGATGGAGCCGGAAATCACCCGGAAGTAGACAATCACACCCCGGTAGGGGTCGTAGTAGGAGTCGAAGATCAGGGCCCTGAGGGGCTCGGCCACCTTGTCGGGCGGTGGTGGCACCCGGTCCACGACCGCCTGAAGAATGTCGGCAACGCCCAGGCCTGTTTTGGCCGAGCAGTGGATGGCATTGGAGCAATCCAGGCCAATAATCGCCTCGATTTCCTCGCTAATCCGATCCGCATCCGCACCGGGGAGATCGATCTTGTTGAGAACCGGAATGATCTCGAGATCGTTTTCAAGCGCGAGATACACGTTGGCGAGGGTTTGGGCTTCCACGCCCTGGCTGGCATCCACCACCAAGAGAGCCCCTTCACAGGCCTGCAGCGAACGACTCACCTCGTAGGAGAAATCGACGTGGCCAGGGGTATCGATCAGGTTGAGGATGTAGCTCTCACCATCGGCGGCGGTGTACTCCATCCGGGCCGCCTGGAGCTTGATCGTGATGCCCCGTTCCCGCTCCAGCTCCATGTTGTCGAGGAACTGCTCCTGCATGTCGCGCACCGCGACCGTGCCGGTTTCCTGCAGCAGCCGGTCGGCCAGGGTGGATTTCCCGTGGTCGATGTGGGCAATGATGCAGAAATTGCGAATCCTGGAAACGGGCACATCAGTCATGGCCGTAATCCTAAGGAGCCAGGCCAGCCAGCTCCAGCTGCGGATTCCTAAGCTCCAGGTATCGAAACCCACCAAGCCAGAATCCAAGCCATGAGTACCGACAGCCCCAGCTCGTCAGCTCCCACCACTGAAGCCACTTCAGAAACCGCTGCTGTAGCCAACGATCCCCGGGCCCTCACCATGGAGAACGTGGAGCGCACCCTCGACGAGGTGCGTCCCTACTTGATGGCCGATGGCGGCAACGTGGAAGTGGTGGAAATCGACGGTCCCATCGTCAAAGTGCGCCTGCAAGGGGCCTGCGGCTCCTGCCCCAGCAGCACCATGACCCTCAAAATGGGCATCGAGCGCAAGCTGCGCGAAGCCATCCCTGAAGTGGACGAAGTGGTTCAGGTGCTCTGAGGCCAGGGCAGTTGGCCACAGCCCGCAGATAGGCTTCGGCCCATCCGATTAAAAGCCGTGCTCGACCAGCGTCTGCTGCGCGACAACCCCGAGTTGATTACCCAGCAACTGGGGCGTCGCGGCATGGCGCTTGACCTCACCAAGCTGCAGTTGATTGCCAAGCAGGAGCGCGATCTGCAGGAACAGCGCAGCAATCTCCAGGCCGAAGGCAACCGGATCGGCAAGGAGGTGGGTGCCCTGATTCAAGGGGGTGAAGCCCCCCATGGCCCCGCCGTGCAGGGTCTCCGCGACCAGGGCAATCGCATCAAGCAACAGGTGTCGGTGCTGGAGGAGGAGGAAAAGGAGCTCCAGGCCAAGCTGCGCGACCAATTGGCCGCCCTGCCCAACCTGCCCTCGCCCGATGCCCCGGATGGCAAGAGCGAAGCCGACAACGTTGAGATCAAGACCTGGGGCTCACCCCGGCTCACCGCTAGCGGTGAAACCCTTGAAGAGCACTGGCAAATCGCCGAGCGCCTGGGTCTGTTTGAAACCGAGCGGTCGGTGCGGATCGCCCAAAGCCGCTTTGTGACCTTGATGGGCCAGGGGGCCCGGCTCGAGCGCAGCCTGATCAACTTCATGCTCGATTTGCACGCCGGCAAGGGCTACAGGGAGGTGTTGCCGCCGATCCTGGTGAACACCGCCAGCCTGACCGGCTCGGGCCAGCTGCCCAAATTTGCCGAAGAAAGCTTCCGCTGCGCCGACGACGACCTCTGGCTCACCCCCACCGCAGAAGTTCCCGTCACCTCCTTGCATCGCGATGAGGTGATCCCCGCCGATCAGCTGCCGCTCCGCTACGTGGCCTACAGCCCCTGCTTCCGCCGGGAAGCGGGGTCCTACGGCCGCGACACCCGCGGCCTGATCCGCCTGCACCAGTTCAACAAGGTGGAGCTCTATTGGTTCTGCCACCCCGACCACTCCAGTGAGGCCCACCAGCAGATCACCGCCGACGCGGAAGCGGTGCTCGAAGCCCTGGAATTGCCCTACCGCAAAATCGAACTCTGCACGGGAGATATCGGCTTCTCGGCAGCCCGCACCTACGACCTGGAGGTGTGGTTGCCCGGAGCCGGCGCCTACCGCGAGATCTCGAGTTGCAGCACCTGCGGCGATTTCCAGGCCCGCCGCTCGGCCATTCGCCTGAAAGAGGGCAAGGGCACCCAACTGGTGCACACCCTCAATGGCAGTGGCCTGGCCGTGGGTCGCACCATGGCGGCCCTGCTCGAAACCGGCCAACAGGCCGATGGCAGCATCAAACTTCCGGCCGCCCTCGTTCCCTACTTCGGGTCCGACACCATCGGACTGGCCTAAAGACCTGGATTAGCAATCGGGCACAGCCAAGCGGGCTTCGCCCCAGAATGGGTCGACTAAGGGCGCTGCCTGAATGGGGGTTCTGACCGCACTGGCGATCTTGGCTGGATTGGTGGTGGTGCACGAAGCCGGCCACTTCTTTGCCGCCACGTGGCAGGGCATTCGGGTGAGCAGCTTTTCGATTGGCTTCGGCCCGGTGCTGTTCGAGCGCCAGCGGCGCGGCGTGCAATTTGCCCTAAGGGCCATCCCCCTGGGGGGCTTTGTGGCCTTCCCCGATGACGACGAGGACAGCCCGATTGCAAAAGACGACCCCAACCTGCTGAGCAACCGCCCCTTACCCCAGCGGGCCCTCGTGATTGCCGCCGGCGTGCTCGCCAACCTGCTGCTCGCCTGGACCGTGTTGATCGCCCAGGGCTACTTGGTGGGCATCCCCTCCGGATTCAGCACCACCCCTGGGGTGTTGGTCTCGGCCGTGCAGCCCAACCAGGCCGCAGCGGCCGCTGGCCTCAAGCCGGGCGATCGGATCCTGGCCCTGGCCGGCCAGCAACTCGCCGGCGGCCAGGACGCCGTCGCCGATCTGGTGACCACCATCAAAGGCTCCCCCGAGCGCACCCTGACGCTGCTGGCTGAGCGGGATGGCCAGAAGCTCAAGCTCAAACTCACCCCCTCCGACCTGGGGGGGGTGGGTCGCATTGGCGCCCAGCTCCAACCCAATGGCAGTGAAGCCTTCCGCCCGGCCAAGGGCCCGCTTGAGCCCGTGCGGCAAGCCAGCCACGACCTGGCCCTGCTCACCCGCCGCACCGCCGATGGCTTTGTCACCCTGGCCACCCATTTCGGCGAAACCGCCGGCCAGGTATCGGGGCCAGTGAAAATCGTGGAGATGGGCGCGTCCCTGGCCAAGCAGGGCGGCGGCAGCCTGTTTGTGTTCACCGCCCTGATCTCGATCAACCTGGCGGTGCTCAATGCCCTGCCCCTCCCCCTGCTCGATGGCGGTCAATTCGTGCTGCTGCTGCTCGAGGGGGTACGCGGCAAGCCCCTGCCGGAGCGCTTCCAGATGGCCTTTATGCAGTCGGGATTTGTGTTTTTGGTGGGTTTGAGCGCGGTGCTGATCGTCAAAGACACCTCCCAGCTACCCGCTGTCCAGCAGCTGTTCAACCGTTGAAGGGCGCCAAGGTGCGGGCACCGCTCATCCTTGAGCGGCTGGGCGAGCTCTATCCCGAGGCCACCTGTTCCCTGGATTGGCGCACCCCCTATGAATTGCTGGTGGCCACCATGCTGTCGGCCCAATGCACCGATGAGCGGGTCAACAAGGTGACCCCGGCCCTGTTTGCCCGCTTCCCCGATGCCGCCGCCGCCGCCGCGGTGGAGCCGGGCGACGTGGAGCCCTACGTGCAATCCACTGGCTTTTTTCGCAACAAGTCCAAGGCGATCGTGGGCAGCTCCCGCCTGCTCATGGAGCACCACGGCGGTGAGGTGCCCCAAACCATGGAGGAGCTGCTGGTGCTCCCTGGGGTTGCCCGTAAAACCGCTTCGGTGGTGCTCGCCTGGTGTTTTGGCATCAACGCCGGCGTCACGGTGGACACCCACGTGAGCCGCCTCAGCCAACGGCTGAGGCTCAGCAAGAAACGCACCCCCGCCCAGATCGAACCCGACCTGATGAAGCTGGTACCCCAGAGCGAATGGCAAAACCTCTCGATCCGACTGATCTTCCACGGCCGGGCGGTCTGCAATGCCCGTAAGCCCCAATGCGGCAACTGCCCCATTGGCGATCTCTGCCCGATGGGTGGTCAGGTCGCAAGCTAAGATCACGGATTATCAGTCCGATAGTTCCGCAGCCCGCATGGCGAAGAAGTCGATGATCGCGCGCGATGTCAAGCGCAAAAAAATGGTGACTCGCTTCGCCGGCAAGCGCGCCGCCCTGAAGGCTGCTTTTGATGCGGCCTCCGATCCCATGGAGCGCCTGGAAATTCACCGCAAAATCCAGGGCCTGCCCCGGAACAGCGCCCCGAACCGGGTGCGCAACCGTTGCTGGGCCACCGGCAAGCCCCGCGGCTACTACCGGGACTTCGGCCTCTGCCGCAACCAACTGCGCGAGCGGGCCCACAAAGGTGAACTGCCTGGCGTTGTGAAGTCCAGCTGGTAGTCAGCTGCGATGGATTGGATCCATCTGATCAATCCGATCGACCCCATCTCCACCTCCATTCCTCCCCCACCGGGAGTCCCAAGGCGCCAAAGGACGCCTTTTTGATGGCCCGAAGGCGCCGCAGGGCGCTTTTTTCGTGGCAAAGGCAGAAGCCAGACCCCACACCAAAACCGGAACTTCCCAGGGACGTCAAGGCCGGATGCGAGAATGGGAAATGAAAACAAAAGGACATAAGCGCAAGTGCAAGGACAAACTCAGTCGATCTCCTTCGATGGTCGGGAGATCCGACTGACCACCGGTCGGTTCGCTCCCCAAGCGGGGGGTTCGGTGATGGTTGAGTGCGGAGACACCGCTGTTCTGGTCACCGCAACCCGCTCCGGAGGTCGTGAAGGCATCGACTTCCTTCCCCTCATCTGCGACTACGAAGAGCGGCTGTATGCCGCCGGTCGCATCCCTGGCAGCTTTTTCCGGCGGGAAGCCCGTCCCCCCGAGCGGGCGATCCTCACCTGCCGGCTGATCGACCGCCCCATGCGGCCGCTCTTCCCCAGCTGGATGCGCGACGACATCCAAATCGTGGCCACCTGCCTGTCGCTCGATGAGCGGGTTCCACCCGATGTGCTCGCCGTGACCGGCGCCTCGATGGCCACCCTGCTGGCCAAGATCCCCTTCTACGGGCCAATGGCCGCCGTGCGGGTGGGCCTGCTGGGCGACGACTTCGTGCTCAACCCCAGCTTCCGCGAAATCGAGCGCAGTGAGCTGGACCTCGTTGTAGCCGGCACCCCTTCCGGCGTGATCATGGTGGAAGCGGGCGCCAACCAGCTGCCCGAACACGACGTGATCGAAGCCATCGACTTCGGCTACGAGGCCGTGGGCGAGCTGATCAAAGCCCAACAAAACCTGCTCAAGGAACTCGGCATCGAGCAGGTGTTCCCTGAGGCCAAGCAAGAGGATTCCACCCTGCCAAAATTCCTCGAGAAGGAATGCGGCAAGGGCATTGGCGAGGTGCTGAAGCAATTCAGCCAAACCAAAATCGAGCGCGATGAAAAGCTCGATGCCATCAAGGCCCAGGTGGGCGAAAAGATCGCTGCCCTCAAAGATGGCGACGCCATCAAGGTGGCCGTAAGCAGCAACAGCAAGGTGCTCGGCAACAGCTACAAGAGCCTCACCAAGAAGCTCATGCGCGAGCAGATCATCAAAGACGGCAAGCGGGTCGATGGCCGCAACCTCGACGAGGTGCGTCCGATCAGCGCCGCCGCCAGCGTGCTGCCCAAGCGTGTTCACGGTTCGGCCCTGTTCCAGCGTGGCCTTACCCAGGTGCTCTCCTGCGCCACCCTCGGCACCCCCAGCGATGCCCAGGAGATGGACGATCTCAACCCGACCACCGAGAAGACCTACCTCCACCACTACAACTTCCCCCCCTACTCCACCGGCGAAACCAAGCCGATGCGCTCCCCAGGCCGCCGGGAAATTGGCCACGGCGCCCTGGCTGAGCGGGCCCTGGTACCGGTGCTGCCCAGCAAGGAATCCTTCCCCTACGTACTGCGCGTTGTGTCGGAATGCCTGAGCTCCAACGGCTCCACCTCCATGGGTTCGGTGTGCGGCAGCACCCTGGCCTTGATGGATGCGGGCGTGCCCCTGAAGGCCCCCGTGAGCGGCGCCGCCATGGGCCTGATCAAGGAAGGCAGTGAAGTGCGGATCCTCACCGATATCCAGGGCATCGAGGATTTCCTCGGCGACATGGACTTCAAGGTGGCTGGCACCGAAAAGGGCATCACCGCCCTGCAGATGGACATGAAGATCACGGGCCTTGAGATGGCCACGATCGCTGAGGCCATCAACCAGGCCCGCCCCGCCCGTCTGCACATCCTCGAGAAGATGCTCGAGGCGATCGACAAGCCCCGCGACACCATGTCGCCCCACGCCCCACGCCTGCTCAGCTTCCGCATCGATCCGGAACTGATCGGCACGGTGATTGGTCCCGGAGGCCGCACCATCAAGGGCATCACCGAGCGCACCAACACCAAGATCGACATTGAGGACGGCGGCATCGTCACGATTGCCAGCCACGACGGTGCTGCTGCGGAAGAAGCCCAACGCATCATCGAAGGACTCACCCGTCGCGTCAGCGAGGGTGAAGTGTTCCAGGGTTCCATCACCCGGGTGATCCCGATTGGTGCCTTTGTGGAAATCCTTCCCGGGAAGGAAGGCATGATCCACATCTCCCAGCTGTCAGAAGCCCGGGTGGAGAAGGTGGAAGACGTGGTCAACGTGGGTGACCAGGTGACCGTGCGGGTGCGCGAAATCGACAACCGTGGCCGCATCAACCTCACCCTGCGCGGTGTGCCCCAGGCCGATGCTCCCGCCCCAGTCTGACCAACCCCTGATCAGGCCAGCGGTTGCACTCCCCTTAGCCGGCCCCGAGGGGCCGGCTTTTTTGTTTAGGGCGCAAAACCTGGATCAATCACCGCCAGCGCCGCTGCCGCTTTCGCGCAAAGGGCCTGGTGGCTGGGGCCATGGCTGGCGATCAGGCAGCCCGCCTGGCGCACATCGCCGTTGTTGTAGGTGAGGGCTTTGCCATCGGCGTGGCTAAAGGCACCGCCCGCCGCCCGCAGCACCGCCTCGGGGGCGGCCATATCCCAATCCTTCGGTGCACTCTGACCGGAAAGGGAGATATAGAGATCGGTCTCACCGCGCAGGATCGTGGCCACCTTGCCGCCCACGCTGCCAATCGCCTTGGTGTCGCCCAGGGCCAGCGCTGAGAGCAACTGCTCCAGCCGCTGGTCGCGGTGGTTGCGGCTTGCCACCAGCACCAACTCAGAGAGCTCCTGGCGGTTGCTGAAGCTCACCGGGAAGCGCTCGCCCGCCCGGTTTTCCCGCCAGGCGTCCCCGGCGGATCCCGTCAGCGCCGGGAGCACCCCAAACCACAACTCCCCCAGCTCGGGTAGCAACACCACCCCCAGCACCGCCTGCTGGCGGTGCACCAGGGCCAGGTGCACCGCGTATTCGCCGGTGCCCTGAAGAAAATCCTTGGTGCCATCCAGCGGATCAAGGATCCACAACCATTCGGCAGGAAGGCCTTGGCCGGCTGGCAAGTCAGCGAGCTGCTCCTTGGCCGTTTCTTCGCTGAGCAGGGTCCAATCGGCCCCAGGGAAGGCGGCGCCCAAGCCGTCGAGCAGCCATTGGTTCACCGCCAGATCGGCCGCTGAGACAGGGCCCTCGCCGCCATCATCGACGCTGAGTGCCTTGGCAAAGCCGTAGGGGGGCTGCTCACCCCGGCCATAGGCCAGGAGGATGTCGGCAGCGCCCCAACTCAAGCGCCTTAGCTCCGCCAGGAGGGCATCACGGCCGATGCCCGAGGGCAGAGCAAGGGGAGCCGGCATCATGGGGGGGCTGGAAGCAGCATTGTGCAGGAGCCGCGTGCCGTGCAAGCCACCGAACCCGCCGCCGGCGTGCTTTATCTGGTGGGAACACCGATTGGCAATCTGGCCGACCTCTCCCCCAGGGCCCGCCAGGTGCTCAGCGGCGTGCAGCGCATCGCCTGCGAAGACACCCGCCGCAGCGGGCTGCTGCTGCACAGCCTGGGGATCAAAAACCGGCTGGTGAGCTTCCATGCCCACAACCAAACGGCCCGCATCCCCGAATTACTGGCGGCCTTGGAGGCCGGCGAAGCGATTGCGGTGGTGAGCGATGCCGGCCTGCCCGGCATCTCCGATCCAGGCGAAGTCCTGGTGGCCGAAGCCCGAAACCAGGGCCGCACGGTGATTTGCATTCCAGGTCCTAGTGCCGTAACCACCGCCTTGGTGAGCAGCGGCTTGCCTTGCGGCCGCTTTTGCTTTGAGGGGTTCCTGCCAACCAAGGCCAGTCATCGGCGCAAACAGCTCGAGGTGCTAGCGGATGAGGAGCGCACCGTGGTGCTGTTTGAAGCGCCCCACAGGCTTGTTGATCTGCTGGAAGACATTTTGGCGGTGCTGGGCGATCGGCCCCTGCGGGTAGCCCGGGAGCTCACCAAAAAACACGAGGAGCAGGTGGGGCCCACGGTGGCGATCGCCTTGGCGCACTTCCGCCAGACCCCCCCACTAGGGGAATGCACCCTGGTGCTCGGGGGCGCGCCCCCAAAAGCAAAGCCCATTTGGGATGCCGAGGCCCTACGCCTGGAACTCCAGGCGCTGGTGCAAGGGGGCATGGGCAGCAAGGAGGCAACCAAGTCTTTGGCTGAGCGCAGCGGCCACAGCAAGCGGGAGCTTTACGCCCTGCTGCATGCCAGCGAGACGGAGGCGACCTAACCGGGCAAACTCTCAGAGCTAGCTGGTTCGTTGATGGCCCCGATGGTTGTGGTTGTGCGCCTGCGATTGCTGCTCTCCAGCCTGGTGGGCGGGGGGATGCTGCTGCTGATCCTGTGCCTGGGGGCCCAGAACCTAGACCAGCGCACCAGCTTGAACCTGGCCACCAGCCGCACCGCACCCCTGCCGACGGGATTCCTGGTGGGGCTGGCGCTGGTGGTGGGCGTGATCAGCGGCGGATGCACGGCCGCCCTGCTGGTGCCCCAGGGCGATCAGCTACCGGGCAGGGAATAGAGGCTGCCTTCCATCACCACCCGGGTGATGCCCTGGGCCACCAGATAGGGGGCCGTGCGCTCCAGGATCCTGGTGTCGGGCACCTTGATGACCCGCTGGGTACGGCCGCAATGGCGCTTTGCCTGGCGGGGGTTGGCGAACACCATCAGGGCCTGGCGCCCTTCCTCCTCGGCGGGGAGCTGGCCGAGCTCGGGGAAGTCGGTCAGGGGCTTGGCCTGGAGTTCAACGGTCTTATCCACCAGCATGTAAACGCTGGCTGGCAGCGCCGCATCACCCAGGGGTTGGCACAGGACCGGCTGGAAGCTGTGTCCCCCCAGGGCGATGGGCACGGCTACAAATTGTTCAACGAAGTCATCGCTGTCGCCATCAGCGTCGTCGCCTTCTGCATCAACGCCATCGCAGTCGTCGCCATCGCTGTCGTCAGCGAAATCGTCGGCATCGGCAATGGCCAAGACCACCGGGGCCTCAAGGGCGAGGTCGGGCTCGGCCGCAAGTTCGCGTTGGATTTCAGCCTCAACCACCAAAGGTTGTGGAAGCTCTAACTGCAACTCAGGTTGCAACTCGGGCTGGAGGCTTCCAATCGCAGGCACCTCAGCCTCTGCTACCTCTGCCTCCTCTGGCACCGCTGCCTTGGGGGCGGCCTCTTTGGCCTGGGGGAGCTTGCTACCGCCCTTCGCCCGTTGCTGCTTGAGCTGCTCGTAGTCAGAAGGCGTCAAGGTGGCTTTCACCACGCGGGTCACCGTGTTGATGCTGCAGCCGTAGGCCTCGGCCAGCTCCTGGCTGGCCGCCCCATCGCGATAACGAGCCACCAGCTCGCTTTTCTGGCTATCAGTGAGCCGGGTGGCCGCCATGGAGCACAAGCTGAGCAGCCCACCACTCTAGGGGCCACCTATGGCATCACTGGCACAATGCCCAAAGCGCTGGCATCGGCGCCACATTGCTCCCTTAGCTCAGCCGGATAGAGCAGCTGCCTTCTAAGCAGCCGGTCGTTGGTTCGAATCCAACAGGGGGCGTTACCAGGAACGAAGCCGCTTCAAGGGCAATGGGTGCAGTGACCAATTGCTCCAGAACGCAGATCCAATCAGATCTGATCACAGAAACCCGGAGGTGCCACCCGGAGCGCTTGGCCCCCACTGGAACCAGTCAACTGGCGTAACTGGCGTAGGCCTTTTCTTCGCACAGCTCAGAGCCGTAGGCCTGGTTGATCTGGCGCTTGAGGGCTGCCCGCCTGTCGTTCTGGAAATACACCTGGCGTGCGAGTTCCACAAATTCGGCATCAAAATGACCCTGCCGCTCCTTATCGCGAATGGCATCTTCAATGGTCCAAAGCGATTGATTCACGTTCTTAAGATCTGAAAAACTCTCCTGCTCCACGGGAAACGCCAGGTCCCCCAAGACCTGGCGCAGCAAAGTCAATTCCTGAATCCCGTGGGCCAGTCCTTCACCCTTGAGGTGAAGGACCTTGATCTCCAGGATGGTGATCTTAT
>Ga0310081_100070_pt1 | contig 12764 bp, 8 predicted proteins | sample LakEriER3TotalB7_FD_194448 | JGI IMG/M metagenome (GOLD analysis project Ga0310081, IMG submission 194448) | Enriched freshwater cyanobacterial communities from Lake Erie, Ohio, United States - ER36.Total.B7 | ecosystem: Environmental > Aquatic > Freshwater > Lake | place: USA: Ohio | collected... | reverse complement strand
GACCCCACAGTTCCCTGGTGGGCAAAACGCCCCATGAGGTCTACAGTTGTATTGAAACTCGTTCCTCCCGCCCTGGGTTAACGATGTCAGGGGCCAAGACTGTCCAATAAATGGCACCCACCTCAGACTTCATGCATATTGGCAAGACATCAATTGGGTTGGCCTGGCTGAGGAGTTGGGGGGCAGACAAGCGTCGTCCAGTTGCAGTTTGCCAAGGCGCTTTTTTGCCAATGGAGTGGAATCTGCAGCAGATCTCGTGTGCCCGTCAAACCTTGTATTACAAACAAGAGGGCGGCCAAGATATTAACAGCCACGTGGATGCGCCTCCAGCGAAGATTGCTCAGGATTTCAGGCCTGGCTCCCAGCGAAAACAGCATCAGACCCACAACGGAGACACCTGCCCAGTAGTGCGATTGCCAGAACTCAACCTGGAATGGATTGTCGCCGAGGCGGAAAACTTCCGGTTGACTGCCAAGGGCGATAACACCTGCCCACGTGATGAAGGCAAAGCCAAGGCGCAGGGCCTTGGCTTTGACCTGACACAAAGAGATCAAGGAAACGACCGTGCCCAGAAGTACAAAGCAGAGTTCAAGAATCCTGCGGACTCCACCTGGAAATTGTTGAATGGGTACCTTGGTGGCAATCACCACGGCGAGGGCAATGAGGGAAAGGAGAACTACACCGGCAGAGAGCCATCGCCCCATAGCACTGTGATCGCGACCGGTGGTTGGAGGCAACTTGACCCCATCGATCCGCCTTGCCTTCGTTTGGATACCTAGTCGCACAACGACCCCGATCAGGGGATAAATCAACACCACGGCTAAGAAGGGGTGAACAATCCAAAGCCAGTCGATCGTTTTCACAGCTGGGTAAGCTCTAAGCCCTCCTATGCTGGTGCTCCAGGGTGAAAGATCAACCACAGAACATCCTTTGTGATCTCCCATGGGACGCTTTGCACTCAACAGCTTCAGATGCAGTCGAAAAGGCCTCTGGTGTTGGTTGACACCGTCTTTGGTTGAACAACCGCAACAGAATCAAATAATGGCCACTGACCCCGGGCTTTTGCTTCCCAACCAGGCATGGCTAAACAACGTGATCAGGTCCTGTGATTTCTAGAATTCTTGCAGCAGGTCTCATTGCGGCCCTTGGCCTGCATTACTTGATCTGGCGTATTAGCAGCAGCTTGAACTTCAGTTCAACGGCATCCTCAGGGCTAAGCCTTGCAATGCTTGCAGCGGAACTTCTGCTGCTGGGCAGTGCCTTTTTACAGCTGCTGTTCAGTTCACTACCAGGGCCCGATTATCGCGTTGAGATTAACTTGGGTGCTGAAAAATTAGCCGCCAAGCGATTTCTCGACCCTGATGGTGTCCCCAGGGTTGCCGTTTTGGTTCCCTGCTGTGGAGAGCCTATAGAGGTGATCGAACGTTGCCTGAGGGGATGTCTTTTTCTTGACTATCCCAATTTTGAAATCTGGCTTTTGGACGATGCTAACAGGGAAGAATTAGCAATACTAAGCAGCCAACTGGGTTGTTATTATTTAGCTCGCCCTCAGAGAATCCATGCCAAGGCAGGCAATCTGAATTATGCATTACCCCACCTCAAAGCGGAGTTAATTGCCGTATTTGATGCAGATGTGGTACCACTGAGAAATTTTCTTAACCGCACGGTTGGCCTGTTTGTGGATCCACTTGTTGGCTTTGTCCAGACACCCCAGACCTATATGAACGCAGATCCGGTGATGCGCAATCTACGTCTGGAGCGATGGTTAATGCCAGACGAAGAAAGTTTCTACCGATGGATTCAACCTGATCGCCAACGCCTTGGAGCCGTTGTCTGTGCTGGCACATCATTTGTGATGCGTTGCCAGAGCTTGAAGGAGATCGGTGGCTTTGAGACGCAGACGTCGTCGGAAGACCTCGCCACTGGGATTCGCATCATCGCGGCCGGCTATCGAGGTATTTATGTTCCAGAAAAATTGAGTGCCGGCTTGGCTCCTTTTACGATCGAAGCTATGGCCAGACAACGAAGTCGCTGGGCTAGTGGCACCATTCAAACCCTACGTACTGGAGCAAACCCACTCAAAATTCCAGGCCTAAATCCCCTTCAGCGCCTGGCATTTCTCGAAGGAATTTTGCATTGGTGCAATGTTTTACCCCAGTTACTTTTGCTACTTGTTCCCATCAGCATTGGGTTCTTTGGAATTTTCCCCTATCGCATTGACTCGGGCGGCTTAATTACAGCAGTAATACCATTTTACCTAAGCCAGTTGATCTTAATACCTTGGCTAAGCGGTGGTTCCAGGGGTGCCCTCATGCCCGAACTCTATCGCTGGGTCTTTATTCTACCTTTGGCCGAAAGCGTCGTTTCAACCCTGCTAGGGAATCCGAAGAGATTTCAGGTCACTCCCAAAACGATCTCAAACAATCAAATTGGCGACTCAAAAATTCGCTTGATTGCTCCCTTGTTGATGATCCTGGCCATACAACTCATCAGTTCATTGACTCTAATAACGAACCACCCACTTGTTCCTTCCCAGTCTAGCTTCGATGGTTTAGCACGAATACTTGCTCTAGGCTGGGGATTATTGAATAGCCTCCTGTTGGCCACAGCAATTCGTAGCTGCTGGGACCGGTACAGGCCCGATACAACTCCCTGGTTTTCCCTCAATTTGCAGACTGTTCTGAACGGATCTGATTTACACACTGGAAAACCGGTATTAATTACAGCAATTAGCGAGCAGGGCTGTGAATTCGAACGACCTATTTCGAGCTCCCTTGATTTTACGACTTTGGATCAAAATCCGTACCTTCTTTTAAAAGCTGGTGGCCTCTCCGGATCCTGGCCTGTCAAAGAGTTACGTCGTCAACAACGCAACGGCCGCGAACGAATCGGTGTCTCCTGGGAAGCAATGGAGGATCACCAGAATGAGCAACTGCAGACATTTCTATACCGCAGAGAGAAGCTCTGGCCTGTGCGCTGGGCCCCATTCGATGGCTTCGCCATGCTGGCCTTAATCAGGCGCCTACTTCAACGGCCTATCCCTGAAGATTGGTTTAGTCGCAGTCAAGTTCCCGTCGGCATTCCCTCTGAAGCGGGGCTTTTTGGTGGCGATCCAGCTGATCGGTAGCAATCGCTTCACCCATGGGGACGACCGCCGCCAAGGATGATGGATAAAACTCAAGACTCCATGCCCAGTTCCCAGCGTCTCTCCGCCTTCCAGACGATTCAGGAGCGGCCTGCCCCGGCCACGCGTCCTACGGCTCCCCTCAAGGAACTCTGGGCCCAGGACGTTTTTGATCTGGCCAAGATGAAGGCGGCCCTGCCCAAGGACGTTTTCAAGTCGGTCCAAAAGACGATTAAAAACGGCGGAAAGCTCGACGGGACCGTGGCCAACGTGGTGGCCCAAGCCATGAAGGAATGGGCCACCAGCCGGGGAGCCCTTTACTACGCCCACGTTTTCTACCCACTCACCAACTCCACCGCCGAGAAGCACGACGGCTTCATCTCCGTGCAGGGGGATGGTTCCACCATCACCGAATTCACTGGCAAGGTGCTGGTGCAAGGCGAGCCCGATGGCTCCTCCTTCCCGAACGGCGGGATCCGCTCCACCTTTGAGGCCCGTGGCTATACCGCCTGGGACATCACCAGCCCCGCCTTCCTGATGGAGACCCCCAACGGGGTCACCTTCTGTATTCCCACCGTCTTCATTTCCTGGACCGGCGAAGCCCTCGACAAGAAGACACCCCTGCTGCGCTCGAATGCGGCCATGAACCGCCAGGCCCAGCGGTTGCTCAAGTTGCTGGGCTGCCAAGAGGTGGCCCCGGTCAACTCCAGTTGCGGTGCGGAGCAGGAGTATTTCCTAGTGGATAGCAGCTTCGTTGCCCTGCGCTCCGACCTGCTGCTGACCGGCCGCACCCTGTTCGGCCACCCCTCGGCCAAGGGCCAACAGTTCGACGACCACTACTTCGGGGCAATCCCCGAGCGGGTCCAGGTCTTCATGCAGGACGTGGAGCGCCAGATGTACACCCTGGGCATTCCCGCCAAAACCCGGCACAACGAAGTGGCTCCAGGCCAGTTCGAGATTGCGCCGTTCTTCGAGGCGGCCAATGTGGCCACCGACCACCAGCAGCTCACCATGACGCTGCTCAAAAACACGGCCCGTAAACACGGCATGACCTGCCTGTTGCACGAAAAGCCATTCGAAGGCATCAACGGCTCCGGAAAGCACGTCAACTGGTCGGTGGGCAATGCCACCCAGGGCAACCTGCTCGATCCCGGCAGCACCCCGCACGAGAACATGCAATTCCTGCTGTTCTGCGGCGCCGTGATTCGCGGCGTGCACCTCTACGGGCCCCTGCTCCGGGCCGTGGTCGCCACCGCGGGCAATGACCACCGACTCGGGGCGAACGAGGCGCCGCCAGCCATCATCTCGGTTTACCTCGGCAGCCAGCTCGAAGATGTGTTCAAACAGATTCTCGTTGGTGAGGTGACCGGATCTGCCGCCGCTGGTGTGATGCAACTGGGGGTCGACACCCTGCCCGAATTCCTCAAGGACCCGGGTGATCGAAACCGCACATCCCCCTTCGCCTTCACCGGCAACCGCTTCGAATTCCGGGCCGTTGGCTCGAACCAGTCCGTGGCTGGCCCACTGGTAGCGATGAACACGATCCTGGCCGATTCGCTCCAGTTCGTTGCCAATGAATTGGAAGCCAAGCTCAATGCCGGTGATTCCCTAGAAACCTCCGCCTACGCGGTGCTCAAGGGGATCATGCAGAACCACGGCGCCGTGGTGTTCGGGGGCGATGGCTATTCACAGGAATGGCACCGCATGGCCGTCGAGGAACGGGGCCTCGAAAATCTCCACAACACCGCCGAAGCCCTGGGGGTCCTGCAACGTCCGGCCATCCGTGAGCTGTTCGCCAGTGGGGGTGTTCTCAGCCCCGTGGAACTCGAAAGCCGTTACGAGGTCTACGCCGAACAATATGTGCTCGCGATTGAAGTGGAGGCCAAGCTGGCCCTGCAGATGGCCCGCACCCAGATCTACCCCGCCGTCATGGGCTACCTGGGGCAACTCTCCAGTTCGTTGCATCATCAGGAGAACCTGGCTCTCCCCTGCGACCGGGGGTTGGTTAGCACCATCGCCAGCCTCAACCAACAGCTCCTGCAGAACTGCACCAATTTGGAGGAAGCCATCGCCAATCCACCCCATGGCGATGTTCAGGGCCACATGAACCATTGCGCCGACACCCTCCTTCCCCTGATCGAATCCCTGCGGGAGGCAGTAGATGGCCTGGAATCCTTGGTGGACGACGCCGTCTGGCCCCTACCCACCTACCAGGAGATGCTGTTCATCAAGTAGGCGTCAACGAGGGCAGTTTCCTTGTCCAGCACAGGACTTCTGCTCTTCCCCTGGTCGGCCTGGGGCGGCTTGCTATGGCCTGCTGCGCTAGTTCTGCGCTAACTTCTGCGCTAGATCCCCAACTTCGATAGCGCGGTGCCGAAGCCGGATACCTGGGACCAGCTCTTGCGCAAGCAGATCAAGCTGGAGCACGGACGGGGCTGGAGCGTCAGTCCTCAGTCCGGCAAGGCGAAGCTCACCAGGCGCTACCCGGATGGGACTCGATCAAGCGTCACGCTTGCGATTCCTTGGGCAGCCAGCAGTGGCAGTGCCATCAATACCTCGGTCGCACGTCTGCGCCAGCTCATGGAAGAGCGAGGGCTGGGGCTGCAAGAAACACATGCGCTCACGGGTTTGGCGGAAGCCAACGCTGGTGAAGCCGATGGGCTGAATTGGAGGCGAGTGGCTGATCAATTCCTGGAGAGCCGCTCTGACCGACGAGCCGCCACGCTTGGTGGTTTGCGTTTCAGGGTGTCCAATGTGCTGGCGACGCTTTCAAAAAAACCGCGTCCTCGGGATGGCCGCAGCCTGATGCGGGCATATGCGGCTCAGCATTTTGCGAAGTGTCCGCCTGGTGGGAAGGGGCGCAAGGCTCATTTAGGTGATGTTGCAGCGCTGCTGGACTTTGCGGTTACCCGTTGTGGTGCTGAAGCCTGCTGGAAGCCGCTTGAGGGGGAGCAGTTAAGAGAGTTGATCGGCGCCGCAGAGCGAGCCTCCGGGGAGGAGTTGACTCGACCCATAAAGCCTGGGCAGCTGGCAGCACTTTTGGATGCGCTGCGGGATGAAGGGAAGGCTGAATTGCAACTAGCTGTTGGATTGGTGGGTTTATTTGGACTGAGACCAGCCGAGCTTGCGGTGATACGCGTCGACGAAGAAGGGCGACTGAGGGTCGGCGCTCAGGTAAAGCGCAACCGTTGGTCGATGAGTCGTCCAAAGTCCGAGCGGCTGGTCTTGCCCCTCGACATACCTGGGCGCGAAGGCGAGGGCGCACGTTTTTTACAGCTGTACGCCAGCGGACTCGTAAAGTTGCCAGCTCGAATTCTCACGACCATTGAGCGTGGTGAATTCAAGCCAGTTGGAGAAGCCTTCCGAAAATTGCTTGAGCGCAATCCCTTTTGGCAGAGCTTGGTTGCTGCTAGTCCCGGACTAACGCCATACAGCCTCAGGCACGGTTATGCCTGGCGTGGACACAAGAGTTACGCCCACAGCCTGTCGGTCAGGGACCTTGCGGCGTTGATGGGGCACACCCCGGTTGTCCATCTTCAGCATTACGGAAAGTGGACAGATGAAGCTGGGTTGATTGAGGCGGTCACCAGACTTACAAACAGTGCAGAAAGGGCAACGATCACATCAGCCCAAAAGTATAAATATTAGCGTTTTTAATCAATAAATAATCGATTGATACTCCCTGCTGCGCAGAGGGTTTAAGCCATTGGGTGCTTGCGTGAGCTTACCGATTTTTTGGCCGACATACACCGCATACAGTGGGGAGTGCACTCTGACCAGTTTAGCTATAGCTTGCTACCCCACTTAGGGTGTATTCACCACTAAGCAATCACGCCCCGATCAGGCGGCTTCCAAGGTGGACAAAACACATCTCCCGCGCCACATAGCAGGGGACTACACCGGAGACAAATGAACACGTTTACAGCCTGGCTGCCCACCCCAGCCGCTGCGTTGGCTCTTGGCCGGTCAACTTCCTACCTCAAGCGTCTGCGTGATACTCACGGTGGATTTCTTGAATCTGGCAAGCACTACTGCGTTGCCCCCAGCAGTAATGCGCCGATCACTTGGCAAGTTGAACTCGTACGGCAAGAGCTTAACCGTCGCGGAATGGAGGGCTGAAATGAAAAACCGCCACCCAGCGGGCAGCGGTCAGGAAGCCAAATCTGACCTAATTGTACCCGCCATCAATCTCATACACCGGCCGGGAGTGGAGAAATGACTCCTCCCCAAATGCACGTTGGTAGTGATTGGGATTGTGATTATGACAACAATCTCAAGGTTCTTGGGCGTGGTGTCGTACCCACGGAAGAGCTGGTCGCATCAGGGCTTCCTGTTAAGATTCATGACCAACTTTGCTACCGCAACGTCACTGCCGATGAGGCAAAAGAACTAACTGGTTTCAACATGGAGGGTTGGGTCGTCCCTTATTGCGATGAAGATGGACATGCATATCAGCACGATGGCAAGGACTTCTACCGACTGAAGCCCGACCACCCAGGCAAGGGTCCAAAATATCTCAGCTCGAAGGAGGCCGGTTGTCGCCCCTACTGGAGTCCAGTATTTGGCGAGCGTTATAACGCAAAGGGTAAACCTTGGTTTATCACCGAGGGGGAGAAGAAAACTGATTGCCTTAACCACCATGGCTTCCCAACCATCGGACTTTCTGGCGTCAGTTGCTGGAAGGACAAACGATCAGGTGAGTCAAAGCCACTCCCAGAGTTGGTGTCTCTCGACTGGCGACGCAAGGTCAACATCGTCTTTGACTCTGATCTGACGATCAAACCTGAGCTGCAAGCAGCGCTGAAAGCGATTTGCGAATGGATCGCCAATCAGGCCGGCTACCCGTTTGTACCGAAGGTAATCCAAATTCCATGCGAGCTGGATGGCAGGAAAAACGGCGCTGATGACTTTATCGTTCGCCATGGTGCTGATGACTTTCAGCGGCTAGTCAAGATTGCCCAACCATCAGGCAGATGGGTGAAAAAGGAGGAAAAGGACGCCTTCGAGTTCAACTGGGTAGCCGAACCCAAGAACGTCCACTACATTGCCACGCCCTTCAGTAGCATTTTAAAGGAGACCTATGCCGAGCACCCACAGTTCGGAACCTATGGATGGCGTGGTACCCACTGGGAGCGACTAGATGAGCGCAAACCGCTCCTGAGGCCAATCCACGACCTAATGGATGTCCACGAATTCCATAAACGTGGGAATGGGAGGATCAACTCGATCGTCGATGAAACGACCGCATACCTGCGGCACGGTAATTGGGATGCCCCCAACCTAATCGCATTTAGCAACGGGACCCTGGACCTAGTAACAGGAACTCTCCACAAGGGGCACAGTCAGAAAGACCGGCTGACGTTCTGTTTCCCTTTTGGCTACGACCCAGGAGCAAAATGCCCAAAGTGGGAGCAGTTCTTAGCTGAGACCTACGTCAAAGCCGATGGATCACCTGATCCACAGATCGTTCGAGTCTTGCGGGCAGCCATTCGTTGGACGATATGCCCCAAAGATCTCGGTAGTGCATTCCCCTATGAGCAGTCGTTTGACGTCGGTGGCCCGAAGGGATGCGGCAAAGGCGTAACGATGGAAGTTATTCGCGCCTTGTGCGGTGGCACCCATGGAGCTGGAACGCTGCGATCCAAGATGTTTGGATGCCCGGATTCAATGGCCAGCCTTCTCAACAAGAAGGCTGCAATTGACGCTGATGCATCCGGGATAGTGCTCGATCCGGGCAACTTCAACAGCATTGTCAGCAATGAGCCTGTCCAGATTTGGATCAAATACAAAAACAAATGTGATGCCCGTTTGGGTTGCGTGATTTGGCGCTTCTACAACGATCAGCCGAGGGTTGCCGATGATGGTGGTGTCGAGGGGATGGCCCGCCGGATCATCACTTTTTCAATTCCGTTCTCGGTTGAAAAAAAGGATCCGCACCTGAAAAGCAAGCTCATGGCAGAGCTACCCGGTATCTACCAGTGGGCAATGGGAATGTCCGAAGCCGAGATGGCTGAGGCGTTTCGGACCGCAGGTGAAATCGACAGCCTCAAAAAAGCATCAATCGACGCCCAGCTAGACGCGAACCCATGGCTTAGGTTTCTTCTTGAGGAGTTGCCCTATGGGACGCAAGCGCACGGTGCAAGGCGATTACATCAACGCTATGTGGAATGGGCAGAGGCACAGCGAATGAAGGGTATTTATACAGAGACATCATTTGGCAAAAAGCTCAGGAGCCTGGAGGGTTATCGCCAAACCATCCACAAACGGTCCACTAATTGCGGGTCGGTATACGACATTAAACCCATGAGAGACGTGGATCTAGCACACTTCTTCGGGATGAAAACTACCAATGGAGGGTCCGACACTCCACTGGTGGATAGTTCAGGTACAAACCCTCCACCACGAGAACCAAGCACCAGAGAGACTTTTCAGGGAACCGTGGATAGTGTGGATGGTTCACCACTTCCCTTTGCCGGGAGATCAAAAAAATGGAATCAGAACGTATACAAAAGAAGCGGTGGCTCCAACCCTCCACACCCTCCACTGGTGACAGTCACCGAACGCGTAAAGGCCGCAATGGCTGACGGTTGCAAGGACGAGGATGCCATTCTCAAGTGGTGTTCCGACCGCGGGCTGGCATTAGCACGAAGCGAGTGCCGCAGAACGTTGAGACGCCTATCGGGTTAGTCGGCAACGACGCCGATGCGTTCGACGACGATGATTCCTGCTGGACCGCGCGGTCGACCTGAGTCAGCATTGCTGACTATGCCGGTACGCAGGACAGTTCACTGCGACAGGCGAGTCTCATACACCGTCGGTACTGGGATCTAACTGCGGGATCACCGGCAAATTGATGGCTGTACCCAAGCGGTTATGGCCAGTCGGTGTTTGGTAATTCGGTCGCTTCTGTCCAATCCATACCGTCTCAGCAGGATCGCGCCAACCGGCACATGCAAACCGCAAAAGTCAGAAGCCGCTGCGGCCATAGGTAGTGCGCCGCATTGGTTGCTTTGCGTAGGCCCCAAGGCCAAGTAGTTCGTCCAACTGTCGAGCGGCACCAACAACCACCGCACCGTGGCCAGAAGCGAGTGCTTTGCCCATTGACTCCATCAACCCATGGGCGATCTGTGCAACCAGTTGGGACCGATCTAGACCGCTGTCTTCAATGTCTTTCTTCACCTCGTCGTAGGCGTTGCCAACGATCCTCCTTGCCTGGCGCTTGCTGATCCCCTCCGATTCGGCCAGTGCGGCCACCACAGCCGATCCACTACGGCACTGCAACAGCATCTCGGTTGCAAACTTCAGACGAGCAGCAGCAACAGTGCGGGAAGCCATCACCCAGCCTCCAGCTGTGCCCAGGCGTCTTCAAATTCACCGATCAGGCCAACCTTTTCGAAATGGGTGAACAGATCCAGTGCCTGAATAGCCGAACGGGTTGCAGCCTTATACTGCTCAACTGTAGGCACCTGAGCCGCTGCCTTAAGCGCCGCCAATTTGGCGTATTGCATTTGACAGGCATATTCGATCACTTTCATGGCTAGACGCACTGAATCAAAGGAGAATTCGGGAAAAGACTGCCTCAACCTGTAGCACTTTAAGAACATCTGAACCGCCCACCAATGTTGGATGCCGTGTTGGCCAACTTCACGAGCTTGGCGACTATTGCATTCTAAAGGTGTCGCCAAACGCATGCAGAAAGAGTTCGATGCAGTAGTAAGTACTCTGGACGTGGAAAGACCCTTGAGAGATTCCTGAGTGCCTTAGATACGGACCTAGCAGAGCAGTACCGAATTGATCGATGGCATTCAGGCACCACAGGTAAAGGGCATAACTGCGGTGCTCCAGTTGGAATTAGAACGAACTCGACCTAAAAGAGAGTTGGTCTGAGAGCATCAATATTTGCAGTCACCAACCCTGATGCTGCCAACTTCTGATCTCCATTCATCGTGGCATAGGTCAGTCCACCAAGATAGGGTGAAGATGGGGAAATCGCCTTATCAATCAGAGCAGTACCAGAGAAGGCAGAACCAAAGAGGTTACGAATCACCATCAGACCATCACCAAGAGCAGTCGTTCTACCGTCCTTATCCACATCCAGAAGACCAGCATCAATACCCTGCTGGATATTGGTAGCAACAAGAGAGGCAACCTGAGTCTTCTGCTCTGCTGTCATGGTGTTGTAGGTGGCACCACCAAGCAACGGAGACGTCGGGGAGATGGCTTTGTCGGTCAAAGCAGAACCGGAGAAGGCAGATCCAAACAGATGCCTTATCACCATCAGACCATCTCCAAGAGCAGTGACCTTGCCATCACCATCCACATCCAGGCTGAAGGACATGGGTTTCAGGGATGCTCCAGTACCCTGGAAGCCATAACCCTGGGCTGCTTCTGTCTCTGAGAAGTTGATCTTCGTGTCCTTCAGACCCGTCAGTGGATCGATTGCCTTATCTGCTGCCTTGAAGATCAAATCTGCCAGTTTGATCGGAGTTGCCCCAGACGGGAAAGACCCAGAGAAGGAGGCAACGTTGATTGGGATGAACTTATCGGTACCTGCATCTCCATCAGTATTACTGGTATCAGATTGAACCGCACCAATCTGAAAGAGATCAGCAGTTGCCTTATTGCTGACACCCGTCACAGGGTCAAAGGAGAACAAAGAAGAGTTATAGTGAACCTTGAAGGACATCCCAGTCGTTTGGGACCCATCGGTGGTGTTGTAGTTAATTGGTACCGTGACGTCCTTATTGCGTTGATACCGGATCGGAGTAGTGGATGAAGAAATCGCTCTCGTTATGATTGCCTGGACGACCTTATCAGCAGAATCGACAGTTGCGCGGAATCCCTGAGCATCGGTGTAGGTAATGGCAACCTTGTAGGTGCCAGCACCGGTTACAGGGACGGCAAAGGTTGATGCAGTGGCATTAGCAATGACAGTACCATCTTTGAACCACTCATAGGCATAGTTTGGATTCGTGGCATCACCATCAGGATCACCACTGACTACAGGCGCTGTGAGGGTGACACCTTCTCGGAATGCACCATTGCCGGCAATGGATCCAGGAGTCCCATTGCCGTTATCAACAGCAGCAACAGTGCCAGCAGAAGTAGTGACCGTTTCTGAGAAGTTTTGAGCGTCGGTGTAGGCGGCGATGAGCCGTAGCTGTTTGCCTTCATCAGCAGCAGCAATGGTGTAGGTAGCGCTGTTGCTGCCGACATTGGCCCAGGTGGTGCCATCAGTAGAGGACTGCCAGGTGTAGGAGAAGCCACCAGAGCCATTACCATCAGGATCTGCGGTTGCAATAGCAGCGGTGAGGGTTTGACCTACAGCACGGGTGCCAGTGATGGAGAAGACGGCATCACCGTTATCCACGAAGGCAACAGTGCCAGCAGCGGTAGTGACCGTTTCTGAGAAGTTTTGAGCGTCGGTGTAGGCGGCGATGAGCCGTAGCTGTTTGCCTTCATCAGCAGCAGCAATGGTGTAGGTAGCGCTGTTGCTGCCGACATTGGCCCAGGTGGTGCCATCAGTAGAGGACTGCCAGGTGTAGGAGAAGCCACCAGAGCCATTACCATCAGGATCTGCGGTTGCAATAGCAGCGGTGAGGGTTTGACCTACAGCACGGGTGCCAGTGATGGAGAAGAC
>Ga0310081_100060_pt1 | contig 14650 bp, 15 predicted proteins | sample LakEriER3TotalB7_FD_194448 | JGI IMG/M metagenome (GOLD analysis project Ga0310081, IMG submission 194448) | Enriched freshwater cyanobacterial communities from Lake Erie, Ohio, United States - ER36.Total.B7 | ecosystem: Environmental > Aquatic > Freshwater > Lake | place: USA: Ohio | collected... | reverse complement strand
AGCAGCACCGGCAGGCCATCGCTCTCCCGGCGCAGCACGTTGGCGGGGCAGAGATCACCGTGCACCAGCTCCTGGCTGTGCAGCACCGCCACCACAGGCAGCAACTGGCGCAACAGCAGCAACACTTCTCCTGCCCCAAAGACCAATTGGCGTTCTGCCCGGGCTTCGAGCAACTGCTGGTAGGTGCGGCCCGCCTGCCACTCGCGCACCAACCACAGCTGATCGCCGGCGGTGATCGCCCCGCCTAAGCGGGGCACCTGGGGATGGAGCACCCCTTGCAGGCGGCTCCAGAGCTGGCGGGCTGTGGCCTGGTCCTGGTCGGGTCCCAGTTGCCTCAAGGCCACCGGAGCGTTGCAGGCCAACTGGTCGCTGGCCCGCCAGAGCTTGCCCTGGGGCCCCTCACTCAGGCCCTGCTCCAGGCGATAGCGCTCGCCGATCACCTGCCCAATCACGGCGTTCATCAGATCGCCTCCAATCGGGCCCGCTGGGGCTGTTGGATCCCCTTCGTAGCCAGCCAGTCGCCGTCATAGAGGCGCGATCGGTAGCGATCACCGCTGTCGCACAGCACCGTCACGATCGTGTGGCCAGGTCCCAACCGCCGGGCGGTTTCCACAGCCCCTGCCACGTTGATGCCCACGGAGCCCCCCAGGAAGAGGCCCTCCCGCCACAGCAGTTGGTAGATGGTGTCAATGGCCGACTGGTCGTCGATGCGCACGGCGTCGTCGATGGGGGCACCCTCCAGATTGGCCGTCACCCGGCTGTTGCCAATCCCTTCGGTAATGGAACTGCCCTCCATGGCCAGCTCGCCCCCTTTGGCCCAGCTGTAGAGGGCGCTGCCATGGGGGTCGGCCAACACGCACTGGACCTGGGGGTTCTGCTGCTTGAGGTAGAGCGCCACCCCCGCATAGGTGCCTCCGGTGCCCGTGGCCGCCACCCAGGCATCCACCTTGCCGGCGGTCTGCCGCCAGATCTCAGGACCGGTGCTGTTGAAGTGGGCCCGGCGATTGGCCAGGTTGTCGAATTGGTTGGCCCACACGGCCCCAGGGATTTCGGCGGCGATGCGGCCCGATAGCCGCACGTAGTTGTTGGGGTCGCGGTAGGGAACGGCGGGCACCGTGCGCACCTCAGCCCCGAGGCTGCGCAGCAGGCCAATCTTCTCCGCCGACTGGGTATCGGGAATCACGATCAGGGCCTTGTAGCCCCGAGCATTGCAGAGATGGGCCAGGCCAATTCCCGTGTTGCCCGCGGTGCCCTCCACCACGGTGCCGCCGGGCTTCAGCAGGCCCTCCTGCTCGGCTTCCAGAAGAATTCCCAAGGCCGCCCGGTCCTTGACCGAGCCGCCGGGGTTCATGAATTCCGCCTTGCCCAGGATTTCGCAACCCGTGAGCTCACTAAGCCCATGCAGCCGGATCAGGGGCGTCTCGCCAACGGCCCCCACAAATCCATCGGTGATTCCCAAAGCGCTGCCGCCCATGGCGCTGGCCTGTACAAACAATTGGCTGTGGCGGGATCGTAGGCAAGCTCCCTATGGTCGGGCCTGACTTGGGCGGTTGATGTCCGCAGCCATGGGCTCTTCCACCGCCAGCAAAGGGTTGCTGGAGCGCTTCCAGGCCGTGCGCAGCCGCAGCGTTGAGCTGATCGCCCCCCTCAACCCAGAAGACCTCTGCCTCCAGGGCATGGCCGATGCCAGCCCCCCGAAATGGCACCTGGGCCACACCACCTGGTTCTTTGAGGAATTCCTGCTCAAGGCACCGGAGCTGACGCCCTTCATCCCTGGCTATGAGCCCGCCAATCCCCGCTGGGGCTTCCTGTTCAACAGCTACTACGACGCCATCGGCGAGCGCCATCCCAGGCCCGAGCGGGGGCTGCTGAGTCGCCCGCCGATCGCCGAGGTGCTGGCCTGGCGCGGCCAGGTGGACCGGGCCCTCAGCCAAGGGATCGCCCAGGCCCAGCAGGATCCAGGCCAGCCAGGGGCTGCGGCGTGGCTTGCGCTGGTGGAGTTGGGCCTGCAGCACGAGCAGCAGCACCAGGAACTGCTGCTAATGGATCTGCTCGATGGCTTCAGCCGCAATCCCCTCGAGCCCGGCTACGGCCCCGAACCCGAGACCCACTACGAAAACGGCTGGCTTGAAGGCGAATCGCAATGGCTGAGCCACCCCGGCGGCCTGGTGGAGATCGGCCACGGCGGCCCTAGCGGCAACTTCCACTTCGACAACGAAGCGCCTCGCCACCGCCACTGGCTGGAGCCCTTTTCCATCGCCAGCCACCTGGTGACCAATGGGGAGTACGGGGCCTTCATCGCCGACGGCGGCTACCGGCGGCCAGACCTGTGGATGAGCGAAGGCTGGGCCCTCGTGCAGCAGCGCCAGTGGCAATCGCCCCGCTATTGGCGTGGGGCTGGGCCCGGTGATGAAACCGGTGATTGGGAATTCAGCCTGGCGGGGCGCCAACCCCGCCATAGCGAAGCGCCCGTAAGGCATCTGAGCTGGTTTGAGGCCGATGCCTTCGCCCGTTGGGCCGGGGGCCGGTTACCCAGCGAGGCCGAGTGGGAAGTGATGGCCACCGGCGCAGGCCAGCCCCTACCCCAGGCCTTCGGGGTGCTGTGGCAGTGGACCTCCAGCCCCTACAGGCCCTACCCCGGATTTCAAAGCGCCCCGGGCGCCGTGGGGGAGTACAACGGCAAATTCATGAGCTCCCAGATGGTGCTCAAGGGCAGTTGCTTCCTCACCCCCGAGGGCCACGGACGACCCAGCTACCGGAATTTCTATCCACCGGCGAGTCGCTGGATGGCATCGGGGCTCAGGCTGGCGATGGATGGATGCCCTGGCCATCTGGACTCAAGCCCAACCCCATGCTGATTGATCTGCATCCCCAACCGGCCGACATGGCGCGGTTGGTGAGCGAGGGCATGGCCCGCCAGCCGAAGCAGCTTCCAGCCTGGTTGCTCTACGACGCGGAGGGTTCCAGGCTGTTTGATGCCATCTGTGAGCAGCCCGAATACGGCCTGACCCGCACCGAAACCAGCTTGCTCAAGGCCCAGGCAGGCGCCCTCGCCGCGGCCCTGGGCCCTGGGGTGTTGGTGGAATTCGGCGCAGGCAATGCCCGCAAGGTGGGTCCGCTGCTGGAGGCCCTCCAGCCGCCCGCCTACGTGCCCCTCGATATCAGCGCCGACCACCTCGCCGCCGCCTGCCAGCAGCTCCAAGCCCAACACCCCCGGGTGCCCGTGCTCGGCATCTGCTGCGACTACAGCGGCCTCGACCAGCTTCCCTGCCATCCCCTGCTGGAGGGCCAAACCCTGTTGGGTTTCTACCCCGGAAGCTCCCTGGGCAACTTCACGCCCAAAGAAGCCCAAGCCCTCCTGGTCCAATTCGCCCAGCTCCTGGGCCCGGGCGGGCAGCTCCTGATCGGCATTGATCAACCCAAGGCCGTGGCCCGCATGGAAGCGGCCTACAACGATGCCGCCGGCGTTTCGGCCGCGTTTGCGAAAAATTTGCTGGTGCGGCTCAACCGCGATCTGGGCGGCACCTTTGACCCCACCGCCTTCCGCTACCAGGCCCAATGGGAGGCAAGCCAAAGCCGCATCGCCATGGCCCTGGTCAGCGAGCACCCCCACACCGTGGAGTTGGCCGGCCGGTCGTGGAGTTTTGCCGCTGGCGAAGCGCTGATCAGCGAATACAGCGTCAAATATTCCGCCGAAGCCTTCACGGCCTTGGCCGAGGCCGCCGGTTGGTCCTGCGCCCAGCGCTGGAGCGACCCAGATAACGATCTGGCCCTGCACCTGCTGTTGCGGGCAGACTCAACGGCAACGGCCAGCTGATCCATGGGCAGAGACGAACAGCGGGCGGCCATGCGCCAGGTGCGCGAGGGTCTGATTGGGGAGCTCGAGGAGCTCTACCGCCAGGCCTTCGATCGCATCAGCGAACAGGACCTGGGCGAAGGCGCCATTGGCCGGCTCACCCAATTGCTGCTGCGCTCCCGCGAAGCGGCGATCACACCCCTGCAAACAGAAATCGAAGCGCCCCTGATCACGAGAGCCCCGGAACCCAGCCCCCCAGAACCCAAGACCTAACGCTGATGGGTTTCCTGCTGAGCAAGCTGCTTCCCCTGGCCCTCTATCCCCTGGGGCTGGGCCTATTGCTGCAGCTGACCGGTCAGGTCGGTCGGGCTGGGCGCCCCTGGGCCCGAAAGCGTTCGGGCTGGCTCTCGTGGGGCGGCATTGCCCTGATCTGGCTGTTTGCCATGCCCCTCACCAGCCGCCAGTTGATCTGGGGCCTGGAGGAACGCAGCGCCGCCCTCACCCCGAAGACCATTCCCCAGGCCGATGCGGTGGTGGTGCTGGGGGGAGGGCTCCGGCCCAAACTGCCGCCCCGCCAGGCGGTGGAAGTGGCCGAAGGCGGCGATCGCCTGCTCACCGGCCTGCGGCTCATGCGCCAGGGCAAAGCACCCCTGCTGATCACCAGCGGCGCCCGGGTGAGCTTCACAGCCGCCGATCCGGCCCCACCGGAGGCCCTATGGGCCCGAGATCTGGCGATCGAACTAGGGCTTAAACCCAGCCAAATCCTGCTCAACCCTGGCTCCCGCACCACCGCGGAAGAAGCCCAAGCCATTGGCGAACTCGGCCGGCAGCGGGGCTGGAAGCGTGTGCTGCTGGTAACCAGCGCCATTCACATGCCCAGATCGCTGGCCACCTTCCAAAGGCGCAGCGGACTCACGGTGATCCCCGTGGCCTGCGACTACCAATTGGTCGATCGGGCCCATTCCGGCAGGGTCACCCCGGGCAGCTTCGTCAAAGACCTGCTTCCCGATGCCGAGTTTCTGTACCTCAGCACCGTGGCGCTCAAGGAACACGTGGGGCTGGTGGCCTATCGGTTCAAGGGCTGGAGCTAGGGCCTACTTCTTGGGAGCGGGCGGCACCAGGCTCACCCCCTCGGGGGGCGGGGTGGGATCGGGATCGGCAATCAACATGTGCTGCAAAACGATCTCGGGACGCTCGCTGTCGCGCCAGCGAATCCGATAGGCCGGCATCTTGGTGCCACGGCTGGTGGTTTGTTCCACAGGCTCCATCACCCAACCCCGGCGCGAGCGGCCCTGGGGGTTGCGCTTCACCACCGCATCCGCGTGCTTGAAGCGAAAACCGACGCGCTCACCGCTCATTGCTTGGAGAGCCCCGATAAGGGACATAGGCTGTTAAGCCCAATTATCCCACTGCACCCGGCCGCAACAGTGGAAAGGCGATTACATCCCGAATCGAAGGGCTATCGGTGAGCAACATCACCAGCCGATCGATGCCAATCCCCAGCCCCCCCGTGGGGGGCATGCCCACCTCGAGGGCGTGGATGAAGTCCTCGTCCACCCCCTGGGCTTCCAAATCGCCTGCCGCCCGGCGGGCCTGCTGGTTTTCGAGGCGTTGGCGCTGATCGACCGGGTCAATCAGCTCACTGAAAGCATTGGCCGTCTCGCGGCCCACGATGAACAGCTCGAAGCGCTCCACCAGGCCTGGCTTGCTGCGGTGAGCCCTGGCCAAGGGCGAATTTTCCACCGGGTAATCCAGCACAAAGGTGGGCTGGACCAGGTTGGCCTCAACCCGCTGATCAAAGGCCTCCACCAGCAAACGGCCCACCGAATCGGCCAGGGCCGGCACCTCCAGCCCCGCGGCCGCCATGGCAGCAGCAGCTTCGTCGCGGGTGGCAAACGTGGTGAAATCCAAGCCACAGGCCTGCTCCACCAGCTCATGCATGGTGGCCCGGCGCCAGGGGGGCGCCAGATCGATCTCAGTGCCTTGGTAGGTGATGGTGGTACTGCCGCACACCTCTTGGCACACCGAAGCAATCAGCTGCTCGGTGAGCTGCATCATGTCGGTGTAGTCGGCGTAGGCCTGGTAGATCTCCACCGAGGTGAATTCGGGGTTGTGGCGGGTGCTGATCCCCTCGTTGCGGAAGATCCGGCCCAGCTCGTACACCCGCTCAAAGCCGCCCACCACCAGGCGCTTGAGGTGTAGCTCGGTGGCGATGCGCAGGGTGAGCGGTAGATCCAGGGCGTTGTGGTGGGTTTCAAACGGCCGGGCATCGGCCCCGCCGGGCACGCTCTGCAGCACGGGCGTTTCGATCTCCAGGAAATCCCGGGCATCGAGCCAGCGGCGCATGGCACTCACCATCAGGGCGCGGCGGCGGAAGGTTTCGCGGGTGTCGGGCGACACGATCAGATCGAGGTAGCGCTGGCGGTAGCGCTTCTCCACATCGGCCAGGCCATGCCACTTATCGGGCAGGGGCTGGAGGCTCTTGGTGAGCATGGTCCAGCCCTTCACCTTCACCGAAAGCTCGCCGCGGTCGGTGCGGCGCAGGGTGCCTTTCACACCGATCAGATCACCTGCATCCACCAGGCTGGTGAGGTGGGCAAAGGCTTCGGGATCCTCCGGAATCTCCGCTTCCAGGGTGGCCTTTTCTATAAACAGCTGGATCGGGCCGGTCTCATCGGCCAGGGTGAAGAAGGCCAATTTGCCCATCACCCGGCGGGTCATCACCCGGCCGGCCACGGCCACGGCCACATCCCGCTCCTCGCCATTGGGCAGATCGGCGTGGGCCTCCTGGAGCTGGCCATGGCGATGGCTGGGCTCAAAGCGCAGGCCATAGGGCCCCTGGCCAATGGCCGCTAGGGCTTGAGCTTTCTCGAGACGGGTCTCGCGCAGATCCGACAAGGCCGTGGGCTACTCAGATCGGCCCATCCTGCAGGAGCGCCGCTCTGGCGGCTAGGACACCGCAGCCGAAAGAACCCCATCTCCCATCCGCTGGGAGGCATAGCCGGTGCCGCGTACCGTCAGGATCAACTCCGGGTTGCGGGGATCGGGCTCGAGCTTGCCGCGCAGGCGAGCGACGTAGACATCGACAACCCGCAGGTCGGCGGCGCGGCGCGGCGGGTAGCCCCACAGCTGCTCGAGGATCTCAGCCCGGGGCACCACCCGGCCTGGCTCGCGGAACAACAGTTCCAGCAGGCTGAATTCGGTGTAGGTAAGGCCGATGCGCTCGCTATCGCGGGTCACCTGGCGGCGGTTGGTGTCAACCACCAGATCGCCCACGCGGAGCACCCCGCTGCCCGTGGGCACCTCCCGGGGTTCGGCGGAAGCGGAGCCGCGGCCCACCCGGCGCAGGATCGTGGCGATCCGGGCTTCGAGTTCTTTTGGGCTAAAGGGTTTGGGGAGATAGTCGTCGGCACCAAGATCCAGGCCCGAAACCCGCTCGGCAATGGCATCAAGGGCGGAGAGGAAAATAATCGGCACGCAGGATTCGGCCCGCAAACGCCGACACACAGCGAAGCCATCCAGCTTGGGCAGCATCACATCGAGCACCACCAAATCGGGCTGCTCTTGGTGGAACAGGGTGAGGGCTTCTTCGCCATCTTCCGCACAGATCACCCGATAGCCGGCCAACTGCAGGCGCATCACCAGCACCCGCCGCACGGCTGCCTCGTCGTCCACCACCAGCACGGTGGCCTTGCGATCAGCTGGGCCCTGGGCAAGGGGGGCCTGGCCCTGGGGCTCGGACCCGTCCGCGGCCCCAGAAGCCTGGCTCGAGTTAGGCCTGTCCTCCAGGGGCATGGGGAAGGTCTGGGATGAAGAATCGCAACCTTACCCTTCAGGCAGCCTGGCGGTCATCCCCAAAAACGCCTCTGCCAGAGCCGATTGGGGCAGATTTAAGCTTTTCTCAAGGAGCAGACATGCTGCCTAAGGCCAGCGGGCTGCCGCATAGCGATTCCATTCCAGCTCCGCCGCCGCCAGGCCCGCTTCACTGGACAATTCGCCCAGCATCGACCGCTGCAACTGGGTGTAGATGATGGCCTGCAGCCGCTTCACCCCCGGGGTTGCCGGCACCAGCACCCGGGCATGGCCAAGGGTTTGGGCTGAGAGCAGCCGAGCCGCCCGCACCAAGGGCACAGCTCCCGGCTGGGGCTCTGGCTGCTGCAAGGTTTCGAGCACCTCTGCCAAAGCTGCCGTGGCAGAGGGCAACACCCGGGCCTGGTTGGCAAAGCTCAGCTGGTTGGCGGCATTGGTCAGGAACAGTCCAAAGCTCACCGCTTCAGCGGCCATGGCCGTTTGCTTGGGCACCACCAAATTCATCATCGCCACGTTGGCCTCGCCATTGGGGCCCAGCAGCGGTGGGTAGGGGGCTGTGGATGCGGCGATGCCAGGCGCATTGGTTTGCAGATTGGTGAGGAAGTCGGGGCCCGTGGCCACCTGGGCCAAATCACCGGCCTGGTAGAGCTCAATGGCGCGGCGGTAGCCCTGGCTCACCACCTCCTGGGGTAACAAGCCGCGGCGATAGAGATCACTCCAAAAGGCAAAGGCCCCACGGCCTATGGCGGAATTGAAGGCGGCGCGGTGCTGGCCATCGAGCAGTTGCACGCCCATCTGGACCAGGGTTTCCAGCAACTCAGCAGAGTCGTCGGGCACCACGCTCATGAACAGGGCGTACTTGCCGGTGCGGCGGCGCACGGCCTCGGCATAGGCGGGCACGTCCTGCCAGCGCGTTGGCGGGGCTTCATAGCCCGCCTTGGCCAGCACGCTCCGGTTGGCCATCGTGATCCGGGTCGTGAGATACCAGGGGATCGCGAATTGCTGGCCGTTCTGGGCCCCGGCCTGCCAGATCTTGGGCAGATACACCTGCTGGGCACCGGCTGGAAGCACGGAGGCCAGATCCAACAGCCCCCCCTTGCTGGCCAGATTGGCGGCAAAGGGGGGATTGAGGTTGACCAAATCCGGGGCCGTGCGGGCAAACACCGCCGCCAACAACTTGCGCTCCACCGAGCTCCAGGGAACATCGGTCCAGCGCACCACCACCCCAGGGTTTTGCTGCTCCCAGGCGGCAATCACCTCCCGGATGTAGCCGTTGAACTTGGGTGCCAAATCCAAGGTCCAAAAATTCAACTGCCGCCCTCCGGCCCCAGGCCCCCCGGGCTGGGGGCCCAGGCCCTTGCCACAGCTGGAGAGGGCCGCCGCCGCCGAACCACCGGCCAACAGGGCCAGCACGCTGCGGCGACGCCATCGACGGGCCATCGGTGCCATCTAGCGACGCCCTCCTGAAACCTGTTGCCGCCAAAGCAACAACTGCAGTGAACAGACCATGGGAGCGAGCAGGGCCGTCAGCAGGGTTTGGCTCAACCAGGTGTAGAGCACGGGCCCCTGCAACTCTCCGACCACGGCGAGCTGCAGGATCAAGGTGAGCCCCACAAAGGCGCTGCCCAGCAGGGCCAAAAGCCCCAGGCTGAAGCTGCGCTCGATCGGCAAACCCTTGCGGCCCAACCGGCCCCACCACCAACCCAGCACCATCAAGGCGGGAAATTGGCTGATCGGGCCGAGATGCAGGCCATCGAGCACCAAGCCCAACAGCAACCCCGCCAGCACCCCCGAGCGGGCCCCATCCACCAAGGCCCACGGCAAGAGCCACAGCACCGCCCAGGCAGGGCCCGCATCACCCAGCTTGAGGAACCCCGGAGCCGCCAACGTGAACAAGGGCACCAACAGGGCCGTAGCTGCGTTCCAACCCCAGAGCGCCAAGGTGCTCATGGCCGGCCTGGGCGCACCAGCACCAGCACCCAATCCACGGAACCAGCCCTGGCACTGAGTTGCACCACCGCCTCCGGAACTGGTAAGGCCATCCCATTCACCGACTGGATCACCCCCACGCTGATGTTGGGGGGCAGCAGGGTGCTGGCGGGGGAGGTCATCACCACATCGCCAGGCCGCACCCCGGGATCCTTATCCAGAAAGCGCAGCAGCGGCCGGCTCGAGCCCAACCCCGTGAGCAAGCCATGCTGCTGGGTACGGGGCACCCACACGCCCACATGGCTGCTGCGATCGGTGAGCAGGGCCACGCTGGCCGTGGTGGGAGTCACGCTGGCGACGCGACCCACCAGCCCGCCGGGGGCCACCACCGGATCCCCCGGCGTGACGCCTTGGATGGATCCTTGGCCGATCACCAGCTGCTGCCACCAGCCGCCGGGATCCCTAGAAATCACTGGCGCAAGCAACTCTTTAGGCAACTGACTGCGCAGCTGGAGCAGTTCGCGCAGGCGCTGGTTGTCGGCGCTGAGCTGACGCAGCCGGGTTTGATCCTCCAGCCGCTGGGCCTGCCTGACCCATTCGCCTTGGGCGGGGCCTGGCCAAAAGGGGCGACTCAGAACCGCATAGGCATCGGCCACCCCGGCTCCCTTACTGAGCCGAATGGCTACGCCAGCAACCACCAGCAGCGCCAAGGGCCAAACCTGCAGGATCAGCCTGACGGGCGGGAGGCGCAGCCTGGGGCCAGCCTGCATGACGTTTAGGTGGAATGGCGGGCGAAGTCAGGGGTATCGAGCACCCGCTGCAGCCGGCTGTAGTCCTCAAGGACCATGCCGCAACCGTTGACCACACAGAGCAGGGGGTCTTCGGCCACATGGGTGAAGATCCCGGTCTCATGGCTGATCAGGTCGCTGATGCCCCGTACCAAGGCACCGCCCCCGGCCAGCATGATGCCGCGGTCCACGATGTCGGCAGCCAGCTCAGGCGGGGTGCGTTCCAGGGTGCGCTTCACCGCCTCCACGATCACGTTGAGGGGCTCGGACATCGCTTCGCGGATGTCGCCAGCGCGCACGTTGATGGTGCGGGGCAGACCCGAAAGCAAGTGCAGGCCGCGCACATCCATCGAGGTGTTGTCGTGGGCATCGTCCGGGAAGGCCGAACCAATGCGAATTTTGATGTCTTCGGCGGTGCGCTCACCCACCACCAGGTTGTGCACCTTCTTCAGATAGACGCCAATCGCATCACTGAGCTCGTCGCCCGCCACCCGCACCGACTCACTCATCACGGTGCCGCCCAGGCTGAGCACCGCCACTTCCGTGGTGCCGCCACCGATATCCACGATCATCGTGCCGACGGGCTCGGTCACGGGCAGACCAGCACCAATGGCCGCTGCCACGGGCTCATCAATCAGGTGCACTTCCCTGGCGCCGGCCAAACCGGCCTCGCGCACGGCGCGGCGCTCGACACCGGTAACGCCACTGGGAATACCAATCACCAGGCGGGGCGCCACGATGCCGCGGCCCTCGTTGCCCTTGCGGATGAAGGTTTTGATCATCTGTTCAGCGGCATCGAAGTCAGCGATGACGCCATCCCGCAATGGACGCACGGCCCGGATGTTGCCAGGGGTGCGGCCGAGCATCAACTTGGCCTCATTGCCCACGGCCAAGGGCACGCCCTTCTCCAGATCCAAGGCCACCACGGAGGGTTCCTGCAGCACGATGCCCTTGCCGGACACGTACATCAGGGTGTTGGCTGTTCCCAGGTCAATCCCGATATCGCGCGAAAACTGAAAACGACGGAAAAACACGAAATCCCTGGCCTTCAAGGGCCAAATCATAGGGCGGTGTTACAGCCGGGCTAAAGGGTGGAACTGATCAACGGTGGAACCCGAACCGGGTGCCGCATCATTGACTGACGTCATTGATTCAATTCAAAAGGAGATACGCCATGGGCGTTAATTCGATCACCCTTGTGGGCCGGGCCGGCCGCGACCCTGAAGTTCGCTACTTCGAATCCGGCAGCGTGGTGGCCAACCTCACCCTCGCCGTCAACCGCCGCAGCTCGGGCGACGAACCCGACTGGTTCAACCTGGAGATCTGGGGCAAGCAGGCCCAAGTCGCCGCGGACTACGTCCGTAAGGGCTCCCTGGTGGGCATCATCGGCAGCTTCAAGCTGGACCGCTGGACCGATCGGGCCAGCGGCGAAGAGCGCACCAAGCCCGTCATCCGCGTCGATCGGCTGGAACTGCTCGGCTCCAAGCGCGATGCCGAGGGCGGCAGCTTTGGCGGTGGTTTTGGCGGTGGCGAGCCAAGCGACGAGGAAGTGCCCTTCTGAGCCCCTAATGGCTGGTGTTGCGCCGCTTCCAAATGCGCAGCCCCAGCCAGGCCACAAAGGCCGCACCCCCCAGCACCAAGATCACCTTCACCACCTTGGAGACTGGCTCGAGCCAGTGCTCCACGTTGGTGTAACCCTCACCAAGGGCCAAGCCCGCCAGGGTGAGCACCAGCGTCCAGATAAAACTGCCGGCGGTAGTCCAAAGCAGAAAAGGCGCCATCGGCATGAGCTCAATGCCTGCAGGCACCGAGACCAGGGTGCGAACCCCTGGTAACAACCGGCCCCAAAAAACCAAGGCCGTGCCAAAGCGGGCAAACCAGTTGCGACTGCGCTGCAGCTCCTTCGTGCTGACCCCAATCCAGCGGCCATAACGGTTCAGCCACTGTTCCAGGCGCTCCTCATTGATCAACCGCCCGATCCAATACCAGGGCAGGGTCCCCAACACGGTGCCGAGCAACCCCGCCAACACCACCGGAATCAAGTGCAGCTGCCCCTGATGCACGTAAAAGCCCCCAAGGGGCATGATCAATTCTGAGGGAATCGGCGGGAAGATGTTCTCCAGGAACATGGCCGCAAAGATGGCCCCGTAACCCAACCAAGGGTTGGCCTCCACCGCCGCCCCGATCCATTGGGGCAGCTGCTGCACCAGTTCGCTAATCCCCATGCCGCCATCGTTGTTGGAGTGATTGTGGTGCATGGTCTGGCAACCACGGTGGATGGATTGCCAAGAAAAAAGCCCGGCCTCAGGGCCGGGCTTTTAAACATGGAGCGCCTTAAAGAGCAAACCGACTCAATAGCGGTAGTGGTCCAGTTTGTAGGGGCCTTCAACCGGAACGTTGATGTAAGCCGCCTGCTCAACGCTGAGCTCGGTGAGCTTGGCGCCGATCTTGTCGAGGTGGAGGCGGGCCACCATCTCATCGAGATGCTTGGGCAGCACATACACCTCTTTGCCGTACTGGTCGCCCTTGGTGAACAGCTCGATCTGGGCCAACACCTGGTTGGTGAAGGAATTGCTCATCACGAAGCTGGGGTGGCCCGTGGCGCAACCCAAGTTCACCAAGCGGCCTTCCGCCAGCAGGATGATCTTGTTGCCGCTGGGCAGCACGATGTGATCCACCTGGGGCTTGATGTTGTCCCAGGCGTACTGCTTCAGGGACACCACATCGATCTCGTTGTCGAAGTGGCCGATGTTGCAGACGATCGCCTGATCCTTCATCTGGATCAGGTGGTCGTGGCGGATCACGCGGAAGTTACCGGTAGCCGTCACGAAGATGTCCACATCGCCGACCACGTCGTCGAGGCGCACCACCCGGTAGCCCTCCATCGCGGCCTGCAGGGCGCAGATGGGGTCGACCTCAGCGATCATCACGGAAGCTCCAAGCCCACGCAGCGACTGGGCTGAACCCTTGCCCACATCGCCGTAGCCGAGCACCAGGGCCACCTTGCCGGCCACCATCACATCGGTGGCGCGCTTGATGCTGTCCACCAGGGACTCCCGGCAGCCGTAGAGGTTGTCGAACTTGCTCTTGGTGACCGAGTCGTTGACGTTGATCGCAGGGAAGGGCAGCTCACCGCTCTTCTGCATTTGGTAGAGGCGGGCCACACCAGTGGTGGTTTCCTCGGTGACGCCCTGGATGGCGGCGTAAATGCGGGAATAGAAGCCTGGCTGGGCCGCCAGCTTGTTGCGGATGGAGTTGAAGAGGGCGGTCTCCTCTTCGTTGGAGGGGTGATCCAGAACGGAGAGATCCTTTTCAGCCTTGGTGCCCAGCACCACCAGACCGGTGGCATCGCCACCGTCGTCGAGGATCATGTTTGGCGTGCCGCCATCGCCCCACTCGAGGATGCGGTGGGTGAAGGCCCAGTACTCATCAAGGGTTTCGCCCTTGTAGGCGAACACGGGAACGTTTGCTGCCGCAATGGCAGCTGCGGCGTGGTCCTGGGTGGAGAAGATGTTGCAAGAGGCCCAGCGCACCTCAGCGCCGAGGGCCGTCAGGGTTTCGATCAAGACTGCGGTCTGGATCGTCATGTGCAGCGAGCCCGCAATACGGGCGCCCTTGAGGGGCTGCTCGGCACCGAACTTGGTGCGCAGGGCCATCAGGCCAGGCATCTCGGTTTCGGCAATCGCCATTTCTTTGCGACCGAACTCGGCCAAACCGAGATCGGCAATCACATAGGTCGAGGTGCTCTGCAGCGCAGGCGCCGTGGGGGTAGCCACCATGGGTTGTCTCCGGTTCGTTATGGGGGTCAACTCGCTCCCGGCTGGGAGGAGGGTTTGGAAAATGCTGCGGAGTCGCCGAGGCTTCGGGCTCGCTTGAATGCAATCTACTAGGAGGTCTTGGAAGCCTGCGCCCGCCGTGATCCAGCAAAGCCAGCTCCAGCAGAAGCGCGAGCTCCCTGATGCGGCCGCCACCCAGGCCCTGGGGCGTGAATTGGCTGGGCAACTGCCCCCAGGCAGCATCCTGCTGCTGCTCGGTGATCTCGGTTCCGGCAAAACCTGCCTGGTGCAAGGCCTGGCAAGGGGCCTCGGCATCGACGAGCCGATCACCAGCCCCACCTTTGCCCTGGCCCAGCACTACCAAGGCCAGGGGGGCCGGGCCCTGGTGCACCTCGATCTCTACCGGCTCGAGCTGGCCGCCGCTGCCGATGAACTGCTGGCCCAGGAAGAGGAGGAGGCCCTAGCCCTGGGGGCCCTACTGGCGGTGGAATGGCCCGAGCGCTTGAGCGTCCTGCCGCCAGAGGCCTGGCAGGTGGGGCTGGAGTTGCGCG
>Ga0310081_100048_pt1 | contig 17203 bp, 4 predicted proteins | sample LakEriER3TotalB7_FD_194448 | JGI IMG/M metagenome (GOLD analysis project Ga0310081, IMG submission 194448) | Enriched freshwater cyanobacterial communities from Lake Erie, Ohio, United States - ER36.Total.B7 | ecosystem: Environmental > Aquatic > Freshwater > Lake | place: USA: Ohio | collected... | reverse complement strand
ACGACACCGCTGGGGTTGCCAGTGCCTCAATCAGCCTGAGTAAGGCCGATGTGGACGGCATCGCTAGCTACGACACGGCCTATCTGAGCGGTAACGGCTGGAGCGATAGCGGCAACAACATTTACACCAAAGCCGGTACCTACGGCACGGCGAGCTTCTCGCTCAGCAGTGGTGTGGTGAGCTATAGCCTCAATAACAGCGCCGTGGCCACTGAGGCCCTGACTGCAGGTCAGAGCGTCAGCGACAGCTTTGGGAGCATCCGGATTAGTGATGGCAGTGCCACGGCCCTGAGCAATGCGCTGGTGTTCTCGATTACAGGCAGTAACGACGCCCCCACCGTTACGGCGACCAATCCCACGGCCAGCCTGGTGGAAGCTGGTGGCATCAGTAACGACACCGCTGGGGTTGCCAGTGCCTCAATCAGCCTGAGTAAGGCCGATGTGGACGGCATCGCTAGCTACGACACGGCCTATCTGAGCGGTAACGGCTGGAGCGATAGCGGCAACAACATTTACACCAAAGCCGGTACCTACGGCACGGCGAGCTTCTCGCTCAGCAGTGGTGTGGTGAGCTATAGCCTCAATAACAGCGCCGTGGCCACTGAGGCCCTGACTGCAGGTCAGAGCGTCAGCGACAGCTTTGGGAGCATCCGGATTAGTGATGGCAGTGCCACGGCCCTGAGCAATGCGCTGGTGTTCTCGATTACAGGCAGTAACGACGGGCCAGTCGTCAGCAATCCGGCAGTATCTCTCGCCGGCACCGTGGTGGCAGCTGGCCATGACGACGATGGCACCACCTTCGCTGGCACAAGTTCTGTCACGGGCACGCTTTCTGCTTCTGACCTGGACTCCGTTTCGACGCGCACCTGGAGTATTGAAGGAACACCGTCGAGTACTTACGGGACGATTGCAATAAATGCGACAAGCGGTGTGTGGACGTACACGCTGAATAATGGATTGTCAGCGACGCAGGCATTGACGGAAGGTGAGGTCGTGACGCAGGTGTATACGGCGCGGGTGACGGATGATAAGGGAGCGTATGTGGATCAGGCGATCACGGTGACTATTACTGGAACAAATGATGTTCCAGTGATCAGCAATGCGTTGGTAGATCAAGCTGGCAGTGTGGTTGAGGCCGGCAGCAATGACGATGGAAGTGCAGTTGCTGGAAGTGCGAGTGTTTCTGGGACGTTGGGTGCCAGCGATGGGGATGGCGTATCAATCCGTACCTGGAGTATTGAAGGAACACCGTCGAGTACTTACGGGACGATTGCAATAAATGCGACAAGCGGTGTGTGGACGTACACGCTGAATAATGGATTGTCAGCGACGCAGGCATTGACGGAAGGTGAGGTCGTGACGCAGGTGTATACGGCGCGGGTGACGGATGATAAGGGAGCGTATGTGGATCAGGCGATCATGGTGACGATCAACGGCACCAATGATGCTCCGCTACTAACGACTTCTCAGCCCACGCCGGTGATCATTAGCAATCCTCGCCTTCCCGGTGATGTGCCCTTGGCCCCCGAGCTCCAGCTGAGTGATTTGGAAAGCAGACTGGTTGGTGCTTCTGTCACCTTGCACGACGCAGCTAATAGCGATGTACTCAAGTGGACCCTGCCTGCTGAGTCAGGTATCAGCGTTGATAGTCAGTGGATACCTGCATCGACAGATGTTGCAGCCAGTCGCGTTCTTTCCTTTAGCGGTATAGCTACACCTGAGATCTACCAAGAACTGCTGAACTCCATCTCCTACACCAGTAGTTCTCCGACCCCCTGGCGTCGTGATCCAGCGATTGTTGCTACTAGCCGGTCCAATATTCAACTCACCTGGATGGTGGAGGACGGCGTTGCCAATCCTGTGACTGCCACGAGTGGTCTTCGTTTTATCAACCTTAAGCCTGAGATTGCTCCCGGCACTGTCTATCTGGTAGGTACTACTAATCCCCTACCGGTCGACGCCGCTCTTCAGTTTAGTGATCCCGATTCCACCCAGCTGGCTTCCGCTTTGGTGAGGATCGAAAACCACCAGGTGGGTGATCTGCTCTCTTGGAACATCGAACTTGCTTCATTGAAGGGTCTCCAAGCCACCTTCAATCAAGCAACCGGTGAGCTCACGATCACAGGGGTGGCAACAGTGGTTGATTATCAGGCGTTACTGCGGAGTGTTACTTATGCAGTCGATTGGTCCCGAATCAGTAATCCCGCAGCACTGGGTAGCACCCGCAGCATTGCTTGGCAGGTTGTTGATGCAAACGACGATGTCCGAGGCCCGTCCACCAGTGACCTTTATCGAAGCACGATTCATCTTTCAACAATCTCAAGTGGCCCTGACGCCGGTCTGAGTTCCACAGCTATAGCGCAAGAAGATAACGGTACGGTCTCCACAACTGGGCCGCTGACGGTGCTGCCTGCGTTGCCCCTATTCAGTACAGCCACTAAGATCTTGACCCTGAATGGTCAGTTGGCAATCAACGACCCAGATTTTGATCAAAATCGCTTTTCAACTGAAGTTAGCGATTGGCCTGCTTTGGCTGAAACCAATATTGGCAAACTTGAGATCACTACTAGCGGTTCCTGGACCTATACCCTCGACAACACCCACCCATACATCCAGGCGCTTCAGGCTGGAGAACAGCGGATCGAATCATTCATGGTGCATTCCCTTGATGGCACTGCTCGCCAGCGCGTTGACATCACGATCAACGGTTCTGACGACATCATCTCCCAATATGCGAGTGAAGTTCTTCGTGCTTCATCCCAGGGTAAAGATCCGGCCAGCGATCTCGCCAAGCGTTGGTATGCCAGCCAGGCTCTTGGCGCCCCCAATAGTGCGTTTGGTGATATCGAAACAGCTTGGTCTCCAAGGCGCCGAAATAGTGACGGCTTTAACGGATCAGGTTTCGATGAGTTTATCGAGTTGGGATTCAGCCGCAGCGTGCAGGCTACTGGGGTGCGGATTCACGAAACAGCTGGTTTTGGTTTCGTCCGCGAGGTTTGGGGGATCGTTGATACCCCTGATGTTAATGGGAACAAGAGGTATGAGTCCCTTTGGAGTGGCGTCGATAATGCTGATGCTGACTCACTAAATCCTGGCGTTCTTGAACTGAATTTTGCACCAACCAAGGACTTGATAAATGGTTTGTTGATCTTGGTAGATATTGATCAGAGTAGTTTTTGGGAGCAGATTGATGCTGTTGAGTTAATAGGTATTGCCCAATCGAAAACCTGGATTCCCCAGAAGCCAGTCATCGACGAGATTGAGGGTGATAATGTTATTAATCTGGCAGAAAAGACGGCTGGAGTAATCATCTCTGGTACCTACGACCCCTACGGAACTACAAGCGTTGAACTCAGCTGGGGTGGTAAAACCCATAGCGCTGAGCTCAATACTGTTCAGGGATCTTGGCAGATCACAGTTGAGGCTGCTGACGTTCCAGCAGATGCGGTTAGCTCAACTCTTGAAGTCCGTGCTTTTGACCGCTCCGACAGCCGCAGCGGCGACCGTTTTGTTTCTCCAGCAGCTATTGCCACGGTTGCAATTGACAGCGTTGCACCGTTGCAACCTACTCTTGCCGTTGTAGCTGGCGACAATATCGTCAATAGCTACGAGAAATACGTGCAGGGTGTAATCCTTAGTGGTAGCGCCGAACCGCTAAGCCAAGTGGAAATCGCTTGGGATTATAAGTTGCCACGGCTAGTTCAGGTTGATGCCAGTGGTAATTGGAGCCTCGAATATACTTCTGTGCGAATCCCACTAGATGCTGTTGATAGTCAAATTGTTGTTACGGCGATTGACTCCTCCGGTAATCGTTCTGTGCAATTGGAACGCGATATTTTGATCGATACAATGGCTCCAACTAAGGTCTTGATTGACTCGATTAATTGGAGCGATACCATCAATATTCTCCAGAAAGCCAGTGGTGTTCGAGTAACTGGTAGTGCCGAACCTGGTGCAAATGTCGATGTGAGCTGGCTCCAATCTGACGGGAGTTTCATCATCAGATCCACCAGCGCTGCCTCCAGCGGTGTGTATGGAGTCGCTGCTTCTGAGGCCATTGTCACTCTTCTCTACGGAACAGAAATTTTTGGGACCGTCCAAAGCGGTAAGAGCGGTGAATTTCTCTACATTCTCTCCCCAGAAAATATCAACCTACTTAGTCAACTTGGCAGCACTATTGCATCGTTTACAGCGTTATGGATAGATGCCAATGGCCGTCAGCTTAGTAAAAAGTTCCCAATGGTCAAAGGTCTTTGGCAGGCCACCTTCAGCACAGAAGAAGTTCCTGTGGACGGCGCTAATACTCGAATTGAGGCCATAGCTACTGATCCCCAGGGCAATGTCTCAAGAATTAAGACTGACTTTGTACTAGTAGATACCCAGGCCCCATCGACTCCAGTGCTCAAGGAACTTGATACTCGCCTCAATGCTTCGGATTTGCTTGATACCCTGTTAGTTAAAGGCTCCGCCGAGGTCGGTTCCAATCTGGTCCTTACTCTGCTAGGTGAGTCAAGTACTGCTCGCGCTGGTTCAGGCAGTTGGACTGCCCAGTTCACCCCCCAACAACTTGCGCGTATTCGAACGGCCGCTGTAGCAGGCGGTGGCATTGGTACGCTCAACATCCAAGTTTTTGATCCAGTTGGCAATGGCTCTGAACTTCTCAGCCAATCCATCGAAATCGACGCTGCACCGCCCACTACTCCTACATTCAATCTTTCTTCCGGCAGTTACGTCACCTCTGCAGACCGTCTTGGAGGCTTTACCCTCAGCGGCATTAGTGAGGTGGGAAGCACAATTGCCATTACCTGGGAAACCATTATTCGCACGGCTGTAACGGATGAGACCGGCGCTTGGTCTATCCGCTTCTTGCCGACTGAAATACCTTCAGACACGTCCAGTTCGCTCTTGATGGCCGTGGCTTCGGATGCTGTGGGAAATCGCTCCGAAGCGGCAGAACTAAGCTTGGTGATTGATACTGTTGCCCCGACTCCGCTCATTACTCTCTTGGGAGCAGGAGATGCCATCCTGAGCACTCAAAACGGCCACCAGCAGATCAGAGGTAGTGGTGAACCCATGAAGGCTTTGACTCTTTGGGTCAGCGGTGGCACTCGTCAGGAGCCAATGTTGCTGGCTTCGATCAATACCGACGCCCGTGGTCTGTTCAGTCTTGCCCTGAGTGCTGAGCAATTGCAGAGCATTGGCGAAGGCAGCACACATACGATCTTCGTGAGACAGAGTGATGCAGCTGGTAATAGCTCTGTTTCCCCCGTCTTGCCTTTTTCAGTTGACCTTACTGCTCCTGAAATAACGGTTAGCAACCTTGGTGGTAGTGACCGCATCATTTCAAGTGTCTCCGGCGATGCTGCTGTGATGGGAACAGCTGATCCTGATCAGCCCCTCACTCTCAGCGTAATCGGTCCCCTTGGTACTCGTACGCTGGGTGTGATCACTCCTGATGAAAATGGTTCTTTCAGTATTACATTAACTGCTGCCGACCTTGCCGCTATTGGTCAGGGAAGTGACTTTAATCTTAATCTTCAACAGAGTGATCAAGTTGGAAATACCCGTACGCATATCGCCACCTTTGCAATTGATACTATCGCACCTGCCGCTCCCTTGATTACTCTTTTAGGTGGCTCGGATGAAACTATTTCGAGTGCTCTATTGGATAATCAGATCGAAGGATTTGCCGAATCAAATGCTTCTGTTTCCTTGATGTTGAACAACGGAAATGGCTTTAATAGTCTATTTGGCACTACCACTGCGAACAGTAGTGGTAGGTTTTTTGTCAGCTTGAGTAATGCTGATCTCGCTAAGCTGCCCCAGGGGTCTGGCCTTCAAGTTTCCGCGGTTATCCAAGACCAAGCAGGGAATACTGCTGTTTCCACACCTGTTAGACTCTCTGTTGATACCATTGCTCCACAATCTCCGCTTATCATTTCCGTCGGTGGTAGTGATAACCTCGTAACTAGTGTCGCTGGAGATCAGAGCATCAGCGGTAGTGCTATTCCCTACAGTACGGTTTCTCTGCATTCCGAGATTGATGGTAGCACTTTCAATCTCGGTTCAGCTACTACCAACGGCAAGGGACTGTTTAGTTATGTCTTTTCATCCTCAAACCTTACAAGTTTAGGACAGGGTTTACGGCGCTTTTGGGCAGTTATCAGTGACTTGGCTGGAAATCAGGCCAGTTCAATAGATGTTTTAGCCACTGTAGATACTCAGGCTGATTCCGCCCCTACGATTACTTCTGTAGGGGGATCAGATCGCATCATCTCAACTTCTACAGGAGATCAGGCGATTACCGGAAGTGCCGAAGTGGGACGACCGGTTTCATTAAAGGCCTTCATACCCGCAAACGGCAAATCCTCAAGTATTACCCTTGATTTGGGTACCGTCATGCCGAATGCAGATGGTAAGGTTATGGCAATCCTTTCTAGCAGGAACCTGCAGGATTTACTACAGGATACACCAGTTCAACTCTATTTCAGTCAGCCTGACAATATTGGCAACGTCGGTGTTTCTGAGCCTTTTATTTTTACTATCGATACAGAGTTGCCTGACGTTCCATTTGTTAGAAGTGTTGGAGGTACTGACTCTGTGATTACAGCACTTGACGATGCAAAAGTCGTTGGCAAAAGTACTGCTAGATCTGTAGTTACCCTGCTTGCTAGTGATGACGGCATCACGTACAATCCTCTTGACAGTATTTACCCCGATATTAATGGGGATTTCATTTATAGTCTTACTCAGGCTCAGATTGATGGCATGAGTCAGGGGCCTGGTTCTCTTCTGATCGCTGAAATTTCTGATGCTGCAGGTAATAAAGCTCGTTCCTACCCATTTGGATTTAGCCTTTTTACTCTTCCACCAGCTTCCCCAGTATTTAGTGGTATAACCGGTAGTGGTAGCGAAGCTTTCCTCAAGCTCGATGCAACGTCTTTTCAAACTGGTTTAAAGGTCAGCGGCACAGCAGATGGTGCTACATCCGTGGAACTAATGATTGGTTCTAAAACTGTTACTCCATTGGCTTTTGTTGATAGTAGTGGCTCTTGGAGTGTCAATCTTACTTCGGATCAGCTACCAGCATCTAAAATATCATCAACAACTACCATGCAGGCAGTAGCCTATGGTCCATACGGAGCTGTATCAGAGAAGGTAGAGACATCACTACGTTATGATACTTCCGCCCCGACTATTCTCAATGTTGTGAATGAGGGTCACCAAGTGCGCGTAATTTTCGACGAATTAGTCGAGGTTCCTGTTTCAGCTGCGGCTAGTAAATTAAGTCTTCGTAGTGGTAGTCGCACTGTGGGCATTAAGAATGTTCAGAGTCTTAATAATAGCCTTGGCAACACGGAGTTCGTTTTGGAGCTTAGTGAGACATTGCCAGTTAATACTGTTGTAAAGCTGAGTTATTTGGGAAGCGGGATTGGTGATCGTTTTGGCAACAAACTTTCTCAATTCAACAACCGCATCGTTACTGAATTAGCTTTAAGTAATTCGATTAGTGAGCCAGGTTATGCTTATGTTAACTTAAGTCTTACTGGTAATGAAAGTAATGGGGTCTTGGGTAATTCTTATGCAAATACAATTGTTGGTAATAGTAGCGACAATATTCTTGAAGGTGGCGTCGGCACTGACATACTCACGGGTGGAGCTGGCAGAGACACCTTCGTATACCGTTCTACTAGAGACTCTGTATTGATTGACCCAGTCACTGGTAAGACTTCTGTAGATAAAATTACAGATTTTGCCATCGGTACGGATATTATAGATGGTCCATTCTCTGTTTCTAGTAATTCAGTTCTTCGTTTGGAAAGTGTTGATTTTAGCGCTGAAGCCCTTCAGTCCCTGTTGCCAGCAAACATCCTACTGCCTGGTGGAGCAGCTATTTTGACCTTTACCTCTAGTCAGCAAACCTATGTCCTTCTAAATGACGGCACTCCTGGTTACGGTCCTGCCGAAGATATTCTGATAGACATATCTGGTTATAAAGGTTTGTCCGGCAATTTAAATATTATTTAATTCCTTTGCTTATTCTTTTACTCGATTTTGATCCTTTTCTTAAGATGGTGGGGCTTTCCTGCTCAGTTCCCATCGTTAGCCCTTAGGCGTGGTAATCCCCCCTGAGAAGGAACTCCCAGCCACGAGTAAACTCCTCACGTACTACCCAGATTTCAAGGCTCGAGTTGTCATGTATGCGATCAGTGGTTGTAAGACCCACCAGGAGATTTCTGACGATCACTCCATTCACCCGATCCAGGTGAGCCTTTGGAAGAAACAGTTGATGGTGGGTTCCAGTGAGCTGCTCATTACCGGAAAGTAATCGCAACCCGTGGGTAGACCAAGATAGCTGAGTTGTACTAGTAGCTTGGCAAGCAGCAGATGAAGTTGGATTCGCTAAAAAAAATTCAACTCTGATTCCCATGAACGACGAAACCTGGTCGATCTAGACCATGGGCAGCTCACGATTAGTCGCCAATGTCAGTTGCTTGTATTGGCCCAACGCACCCACACCTGCAAATCACATTCTGTGCGTGAGTCCCCTCATTCGATCATGGCCAGCATCGATCCCAACTACGATCCCATTACATGTCGTATCCCACCAGCGGTATTGTCCGGATTGTGGACTATTCTGCAAGAGAAGGCATTCCGACCAGTTGCGCCAGTTGCACAATCTCATGCGCTGCAAAGGATTACGGGCGATCTACCAGAAACCAAGAACGACCGTGCCAGGCAGTCCTTCTTAGCTTTTTCTCTGTTTGGTAGTTCCTGCCAAGATGACAGCCGTTGAATATGGTTTGGTGACGGATACCACTTTTACCTTGATGCGCATAGGTTTCATGATCCTGGAGGCGATCGTGGACCTCTTCTCCAGAAAAGTTCTCATCTGGAAGTTTCCGATAGGTTGTCCACGCATTTCTGGATGGACGCGTTGATGAAGCTGCAGCTAGGACAACATCCTGTTCGAAACATTCAAGTGCACGTTCAACTATGGCGCTTCAGACTTCTACGCGAAGCAGAACAGAGATTTACCAGCTTGCCTACAGCGAGGGTTGGGAGGTTAAATAAACCTGGCTCGACCCCTATGGAGGTAAGCCCAAGTTAGACCCCATAGATCCTGGGAGGGAAAAGTCCCTATGTGGTCTCCAGTCGAATAGAAGTCACTTCCCCTAGCGCCTTGGGTTAATGTTGTTAGGGGGGAAATTTCCCCAACAAACGGAAACGTCCACACTTATGCCCATTCCGTTATCATGTCCTTATTGTAATTTCAAAAATTTACTCTTGTTTTGGTTTTGATGTTGAATTCTGTAATAAGTCATCTTTGCCTCCTGATAAATCTATGTATTCGAGTAGGTCAACCGCTTTAATATTAGTAGAATCGCTTTCCGGCGTATATCCTGGTAATGTTAGAATATTACTATTTAAAACATTGACCTGGTTCGTCCTAAGAATTTTATCGTTCAACTCACCAGCCAACATATTATCTACTTTGGCATCACAAGAGAATTGAGCTTGATCACCAATGGTATTACTAATCGCAACACATTGAAAATCTTTTCCTCTTGAGGATAAGCAATCGATGACTTGTCCAGGGATGATAATGCAGGAAAAAGATTGTAAATTTTCTTGGTTAACGCAAACACCTGTACCATCCTGATTGCTTGTGCAATTTGCTACAAAACCATCTATTGTTGTTGCATGGACTGGTAAACTATAAGAGGAGTAAAAAAACGCTACCAAGGAAAGAATCAAATATAGCATGTCCTAAAAAAAACAAAACACCTTGTAATCATACTATAGATAAAGACCCAAGGCTACCAGTGAAGCCTGTTATCTCGATAATAGCATCACGTTTTGAATCAAATCCTGTGATGTTGTCGTTAAGAGCTAGAAATGTTCTTTGTCCGGACTCACTATCTGCGTATCGGAAAACGGCAGCTGAGTTTGACAAGAAATCCTTGGAATTAAGGAGTTGTCCAAGATGTAGCGTACTTAATGTTTGAAGAGTCCCGACATCTTTTACATTTCCAACAGCTATTGCTCGTGGAGCATCAATTTGGTCTAGACCAATCTGGTAACCAATAAGTCTGTCAAAGGTTGGTATGGAACTGCCACCCACTATAGCTGTGCTAAGTGAGGAGATAATGAAGCGATCGGCACTACCGAGTCCTGTTATCACGTCATTAGCAGTCGTAAAAGGAATTTGATCTGAGCTTTCCGTACCGAGTTTCCAGAGTCCTTGAACCTCAAAACTAAAAGGCTTCGATGTTGAAGTATTTCCTGCCTCATCCTTGGTAGCTGCAACAATTGATTTTCCAACTCCTTGTCCAATCTGTACTAGATTATCTGGTGTTAGTGTATAAGAAAATTCACCGTTGCTAGCAGCTTTAAGTGATGTTAAGGTTGTTGTTTTGGTTCCCGATACGTTTAACAGTTCGATGGTTGTGCCTGCTTCAGCCTTACCTCGTACTATCCTGTCAGTTTCTGCTGAGGTGACAAGCTTATCAAATCCACCAATTGCCTGAATAGTGGCCACCCCTGGTGCAACAGTATCGACACTAAATCCCTTGACGAGGGTCCCCTGATTGCCAGCCTTGTCTACTTGAGAGACAATAAGCTGTTTTTCTCCCTCTCCAATTGAGGTGATGTTAGAGCTGGTAAATGTATAGTTAAAAAATCCCTTAGAATCGGTTTTTGTTGACCCAATTAACTTACCATTCACTGTAAAACTCAAAGTTCCATTTGCCTCCCCAACCCCACTGATTAGAGAATCGCCAGCTTTGCTGCTGAGGATGTTATCACTACCTCCAATAGCTGTAATACTAATAACTGGAGCTGTAATGTCAATAATCGGAGTAAACGCAACTGAGCTGCTTTCGTTCCCGGCTGAATCGTTTGCTACGAACTGGATTAAAGGTTTTGATATGCTATTTTGTGCAAAATTAAGTTTTTGAAGATGATCACTTGAAAAAGAGTAGGTCCAATTTCCTTTATTATCAGCCAAAATACTATCTACGGAAAATAAACTTCCATCGTCATTTGTAGCCCTGAGTTGAAGGCGAGAATTAGGTTCTGCAACCCCAACGACTGTATTATCCAGAGAAATACTTGAAATGATGCCATCAACCCCGCCTATACTTTGGATTTTAGGAGAGGATGGTGAGATAGTATCTACAGAAAAAGTGCTCGGCTTTGATACTGTTGAAGAATTGCCAGCATTGTCAACTGAAATGAAATGAAGCTGCTTGTTATTACCTTGACCTAAAGACGCTATATTTGGAGAAGTAAGACGATAAGAGAAACTACCAAGCTCATTCACTAAGGTACTTCCGAGTAGCTTGTTTCCACTGTATATTTGAACCGAAGATCCAGACTCAGCAGTTCCAATGATCTCATTATCAATTGATTCGGTTACATTACCACTACCTTTGGTTGAAATAATATTGTCTTGACCCCCTATTGACCCAATAGATGGTGTGAAAGGACTAATAGTATCAATAGTGAATTGATAAGGATCTGATAGTGCAACGTTACCAGCTTTATCTACTATTTTTGTTTGCATCGTTGCAATGCCTTGACCGATCTTAAAAATGTCATCACTTGTCAATGAATATTTAAAGTTACCTTTCTCATCGGTTTGCGAGCTATTGAGTGAGTTGTTGTTTACCATAATGTAAACAGTGGAACTCTTCTCTGCAGATCCAGAAATTTGGTTGTCATTAGTTATACTTGAAACTACCCCTCCTGAGGCGATATCAATTATGTTTGGCTTTGCAGGTGCAATTGTATCAATACCGAAATTTAATACAATTGTTGAGGAATTTCCTGCATTATCAGCTTGTGTAATTGATACTTGCTTTTGAAGTCCTTGACCAATAATACCTATGTCTTCTGAAGTTAGATTGTAGACAAAGTCTCCCTTTGAATCAGTGGTGATAAGTCTTTTTGTATTGTAGATATTTAACTCTACTATTTGATTGGCCTCCCCTCGACCCTGTATGACGGCGTCTCTATCTTGTGTTGACATTACTCCATCTGTTCCCCCAGGAGATGTTAATAATCCTTTGCGAGGAATCTCAATGCTTGGCCCTATTGTGTCTACAGAGAAAACAATCAGGTTGTTTATACCCTTGTTGCCATATTCATCTAGTTGCTCAAAAGTAAGAAGTTTGCCTGCGCCCTGTCCAATGATATCAATATCTTTCACAGCAAGATTATAGCTGAATTCACCAATTTCATTGCTAGGGTTAGTCTGACCAAGAAGTACATTATCGTACCAAACGTTTACTGGAAGACCTGCTTCTGCGCGGCCGTTAACCAAAAGATCTGACGTTTGCGATGAAACTACTGCATCTTCACCCCCGATCCCCTCAAGAGTTATAATTGGAGAATTAAGTTTTACAGAATAGGATGTTGACGATGCATTTCCAATGTTCCCGGCTCCATCAATTTGTTTTGCGATAATTGGTACAGTTCCTCTTTGTTTTGCTTTGTCGATATCAATTATCGCTGCTTCAGATAGTTCAATATTAAAGGAACCCGTTGAATTGGTTTTTACACTTCCAATTCTTTGCTCATTTCCGCCTGTACCTAGAAAAAAGGAGACATCACTGTTAGCCTCGCCAGTACCGCTTATAATTCTATGAGTTAAAGATATCTTACCACCATCTTTTCCAATGGAATCGATATTAACTTTTGGTGATATTGTGTCTACTTTGAACTCAAAAGGCTTCGAATCCCCAGTTATGCCTGTTTGAGTTTTTTGAGACGCAAGTACAGTTTTGCCAGAACCTTGACCTATCAGATCCAAGTTGTTTTGGGTAAGCACATACTTATAATCCCCAAGATTATCTGCTAAGGCTTGGCCAAGTTCAATTGACCCAAATTTTAGTGTTGTCATCAGATTGGGATTGCCACGACCACTTATCTCTGAATCACCAAAAGTGTTTGAAATTGTAATATCTTGTTGCCCCACCGATTTTACTTCAACAACTGGGGGCTTATCAGTTAGCGCAACTTGACCAGGGTTAGAACTGCTAAGGTTGCCTGAGGAGTCAAACTGATAAGCTATTAGTGATGAACCATTGCTGTTATCTGATAATAAGGCAAGGTTTTCTATAGTCATTTTGTATTCAAAATTTCCATTCGAGTCTGTAGTTGTCGAGCCTAATTCCTGGTTACCAAGTTTAATGTATGTTTTTGCATTAGGCGCTCCTGTGCCGGAAATATTATTGTCAACTTCCAGGGTAGTTCTTGCTGTAAAGCTCGGATCCTTTCCCATCAGTTGATAAGGACTCCATTTGTTAGTCTTAGTATCAAAAGTACTTACGGAAAACTCAAGGGAAGCCTCGCCTCCATTTTCAAAAAAGTAAAGTTCCAATTGATGGTTGCCGGGCTCAAGTGTAATGTCGCCCGTGAATACCCTTTCCGGATGTAGTGTTGGATCATTTATGACGAGTACTCCGTCAATCAGTAAAAACACTCCATCATCATTGAAAGTTCTAAACCTATAGTTAGCGGCTGTTGTTACTGAAAAATCACCGCTTACCTTCGCGAAAAATTGATTATTGATCCCCCCTGTACCCCAATAATTGCTTGCTTCCGCTGCAGGCCATCTCTTGTCAAAGGAGAGTTCTCCAGCAAAGCCACCCTGGTCATCCGTAAAATCAATTGCGTCAGTAAGAACTGAATATTTATTTTTGGATGTTAGTGGATTGTAGTTCTTGACGTAGTTTTGTAGATCAGCAAGTTTATTACTCCAATAACCCGTGTACTGGTCCAGATTCAGCTTCAGTGGACCACCTCCGGTAACTACTTTTTCAGATGAAACTCTGCCGTCACCTCCACCGATTGATGTTATAATAACTGGAGTAACCTCTGTGTCTACAGAAAATTTAGCTTCACTTGAACGTCCAATATTTCCAGCCAGATCGCTTTGGACTGCTATGATTGATTTAGAGCTTCCTTCACCTATTCGCTTGAGATCAGACTCTGAAAGAGAATAAGTAAAGACTCCACTATCATTAACGTTGACTTTAGAAGCAAGAATATCCTCGGATATTTTCCCTACTTTTAAGTCGTCAAAAGCGCTTCCGCCTTGCTTTGCACTTCCTGTCTTATGGAACAGAGCTACTCGGGAATTATCTATCGAATAGCTATATGTTGCACCTAATTGAGTCCATTGGTCAGAGTCCAACTTCCTATAGAAGAATTTATAGTCGTCATTGGAGCCTTTCTCAGTTATTTCGGCTCTCAAAAAGATGTTTGCAGTGTCCCCGGAGACTATTGTGGCATTATTTGCAGTAACGAAGGGATTATTATTACCCAGTCCTTGAAGGCTTACATTAGTTCCGCTATAATGCCAGCTATCTAGGTAAAAACTTGGTGCTCCGTACTGGAAGTCCTTATCTTTGTCATTATAGAAGGTAATTCCTGATATGGTCTCTCCTTGTGAACGCTTATCAACGCGCACCTTCGTTTCAATAAACCAACTTTCTCCTTGAGAAACTGCAGGCCTAGAAACCCAGGCGAATGGGGCATTATCTCTTGTTGTCCAAATGTTGGTTCTTCCTCCCTCAGCACTGAAGTCAAGTTCACCGTTTTTCGTATCAAACTTGATATTAGCAATACTGGTGTTAGGGATATCAAGATTTATCCATGTTGGAAGAGCTCCGGATTCAAAACTTTCTGATTTTTCTTGCCTTGTCATAAGTGTTATAATTCCACCCGCTTCGGCAGTTCCTGTGATCATGCGATCTTCAGCATTGCTGGAGATCACCCCGTCCTTACCACCCGGTGTTTTTAGGGTTACTGGTGTTGTTTTTCTATCAATTGCAATCGCATTGGTTAAGTAGTAAACCTCAGCGTTTGTGTTGTTTGTACTTTCTACTTGCGGCAGAGATGCCACTGATAGGCGTACGTTGTCAATAAGCGATCCAAGTCCATTATTTTCTGCTTTGAGCTCATTGAATTTAAGCTCATCTGATTGTCCACTGCCGATTACTTCGAAGGTGAAGGTTGTCCATGTATTATTCTTAGACGTATCAACAGTAGAAATTTTTTCACCCCGCCAAAATACCTCCAGTGATTCTTTCGACCCTCCGCGTGACTTCATGTCAAATTGAAGAGTGTATCTTGCATCTTTTGTTGTATTTATGCTCTGGCTTATGAAATCGATTGCGCCTGCATAATCCATCTCCAATAGATAATTGCCGTCGCTAGCTGCCGTCATTCCTTTTCCCCATATTTCAAACCTATCTGCTGTTTTCCATCCAGGCAGACTTGTTAAACCTGTCCACGAATTTCCAACCCAGCCTTGCTCGAAGCTACCATTAACTATTAGATTTCCTTTCGGTATTGGCTGAACGATTTGTTGCCGCGCTCGGATTTGTCTTGATTCGTAAAGCCCATCCGGAACTTCAAAATTATTGCTTGCTGTAACTGGAATACTTGAACTCCAAGTCTTGCCTGCATCGATCGAATATTGCCATGTATTTTCAGTTCCTACTTCTAGCCCAGATACCTGAATTAAGCTTGATGCAGTAATCCCATCATTCCCCGACACCCCAGTATCCTTAACCAGGCTTAGGATAAGTGGATTTGCCATAATACTTTACCTTTCCGCGGAAAGAGCCAACCACTAGATCTTAGCACCTTCCTGCGACGGCAAATCCCCATAAAGTCCTAAACTGTTACTGGTTTTTCGCCAGGGCTCATTCTGCAATCGAGATCAAAAAAATCGAAAAAATCTTTAGGGTGTATTCCTCGATACTATGACCTCGATTGGGATGCGCTACCGGTTCCACTCTTCAATTTTTAACACCAAGAGCTTTTCAATGCCGGTTTTATCTACACTCGTCGCGTATCCATTGTTTTGCATCGTTGTCACCGAGGCCTGCAGCGACCCCCCAATCAGTGCATGCAGCTACTTGTGATCCCAGAAGCTGTTTTACAATCCCACGGTTTCTGTATGCCTCATTATCTTTTGGAGATAGCTTGATTACCAGGTCATAGTCGTTTAAAGCCCCGTTCAAGTCCGCAGTTTGCCTTTTGGCGACCGCTCTATTGAAGATAGCCCGTGAAAATTCTGGGGTAATTTTTATCACCTCGTCGAAAAATGCTATTGCTTTGGCTGCTTCGCCTCTTTTAAGGTAGTCGGTTCCCTGTTTGAATAGCAAGTTTATGCTAACTGGATTCGATCTAAGTGCTATTTGTGTTTTTCTTGTTAAAGTATTTGGCTTTGATGGTGTAATCAGTGTTGACAGTGGTTTCTGCGGTTTAGGTGTAGTTTGCTCTGGGGAATGAATTCTTATCATTGTCTCAATTGCAAGGTCAGTTGTTAGTGGCCGAGCCGTGGCTACCCATCGATTTGCTTCTTGGTCGCCGAGTGACGCTGCTTTTATCCAATCATTTACTGCTCCATCCAGATCACCGGACTGTTCCTTTGCTATCCCTCTGTTTCTATAGGTGTCTGGATCCTCTGGTCTTATTTTAGCTGCCTGATCGTAATCTGAAATTGCACCGTTGATGTCACCTGATTTTCGGCGGACAGCTCCACGATTTATCCACGCTGCTGAATTTTTGGGATCTAGCTCAATACTACGGCTGTAGTCACTTGAAGCCTTTGCTAGGTCTGAAATGCTGTAGTTGAGGTTCCCTCTTTCGTAGTAATTTACCCCATTTGAGGGATTCAACGCAATTTTTTCATTGAGTCTCCTGATTTCTTTTTGCATGTTGACAATCCGGTCAACGTCAATCATGAAGTTGCTATTTACTGGTAATTGAAGTAAACCTTCGCTTTGCGTTGCTCCCCCGTATTCCAAGCTTTTAGGGATTTCAATCATTCTTTCTAATTTTGTGGCCGCAATTTGAATGGACCCATCAAAAACAACCTTTTGTTCTTTGAATATTGATGAAACAGGAGGTTCTTTCCTTGCATTTATTTTAGATTTTGCTTCGCTTCTTGTCAGGAGTTCGCGTTCAGCTTGTGCAATGCGATCACGTTCAGTTTGTGCAATGCGATCGCGTTCGATACGCTCACTTTCAATTTTTGCTAGGCGTTCGCGTTCTGTTTGCGCGAGGCGATCGCGTTCGATACGCTCACTTTGAATTTTTGCTAGGCGTTCGCGTTCGGCTTGCGCGAGGCGATCGCGTTCGATACGCTCACTTTGAATTTTTGCTAGGCGTTCGCGTTCGGT
>Ga0310081_100047_pt1 | contig 18089 bp, 17 predicted proteins | sample LakEriER3TotalB7_FD_194448 | JGI IMG/M metagenome (GOLD analysis project Ga0310081, IMG submission 194448) | Enriched freshwater cyanobacterial communities from Lake Erie, Ohio, United States - ER36.Total.B7 | ecosystem: Environmental > Aquatic > Freshwater > Lake | place: USA: Ohio | collected... | reverse complement strand
GCAACCGTGGGATCGGGATGCACCTCCAGGAACAGCCCATCCACGCCCACCGCCACCGCCGCCCGGGCCAGGGGCGCCACAAATTCCCTCTGGCCGCCTGAGGTGGTGCCCTGGCCGCCGGGCTGTTGCACGGCGTGGGTGGCATCAAAGATCACCGGGCAGCCCAGGGCCTGGAGCTGGGGCAGGCTGCGGTAGTCCACCACCAGGGTGTTGTAGCCAAAGCTGCTGCCCCGTTCGGTCAGCCAGAGGCGGCCGCTGGCGGGATCCAGGCCCGATTCAGCCATCTTGTTCACCACCTGGGCCATGTCCCAGGGGGCCAGAAACTGGCCCTTTTTCACATTCACCACCTTCTCAGTGCCAGCGACGGCCTGGGCTGCGGCTTCCAACAGATCGGTTTGGCGGCAGAGGAAGGCGGGAATCTGGAGCACATCCACGGCCTGGGCAGCGGCAGCGGCCTGGTGACTTTCGTGGATGTCGGTGAGCACTTGTACCCCAAAGCTCTCGCCCACCTCTTGGAGGATCTTCAGGCCTTCATCAGGCCCCGGGCCCCGATACGACTTGCCCGAGCTGCGGTTGGCCTTGTCGAAGCTGGCTTTAAACACGTAATCGATGCCCAGCTCCTGGCAGATGCCGCTCACCTGCTCGGCCACCTGCAGAACCAGATCGCGGCTCTCGATCACACAGGGCCCGGCGATCAGGGTGAGGGGCTTGGCGCTCATGGGTTGGTGGTGTGGGTGATCCACCTAATCTCACCCCATGACCCAGCCAATCCCGATCTTCATCGGCGTGGATCCGCGCGAGCGAGCCGCCACCAACGTGCTGATCGACAGCCTCACCCAGAACAGCAGCACGCCGCTGGCCATCACGCCGATGCTCACCCCTCAGCTCGAGAAGCAGGGGCTCTACTGGCGCGAGCGCGACCCTAAACAGGCCACCGCCTTCTCCTTCAGCCGCTTCCTTGTGCCGAAGCTGATGGGCTATCAGGGCTGGGCGATCTTCATGGACTGCGACATGCTCGCCCGCGGCGACATCGCCGAGCTGTGGGCCCTGCGCGATGAGCACTACGCCGTGATGTGCGTGCAGCACGTGCACGAGCCCAACGAAACCGTGAAATTTCTGGGTGAGCCGCAGACGCCCTACCCCAAGAAAAACTGGAGCTCGCTGATGCTGTTCAACTGCAGCCGCTGCACCGCCCTCACCCCCGAGTACATCAACACCGCCACAGGGCTCGAACTGCACCGCTTCCACTGGCTGGCAGGCGACCAAGAGATCGGTGCCGTACCGGACACCTGGAACCACCTGGTGGCTGTGCAGGATCCCACCAAGGCCGCAGGCTCAACCCTGCTGCACTGGACCCTGGGCGGCCCCTGGTTCCGCGAGCAGCGCACGATGGGGGAGGGGTTGGCCGCAGAGTGGTTCGCCGCCCGGGACAACGCCCTTCGCCTCTGGGACTAATGACCCTGCCCTGTGTGGTGGCCGTGCCGGCACGGCTCGAATCCAGCCGCCTGCCTGGCAAGGTGCTCGCCGACATCGGCGGCAAGCCAATGTTGCAGCGGGTGCTGGAGGGTTGCGGCGCTGCCCAGGCCCCCGCCGCGGTTGTGCTCTGCACCGACAGCCAGGAGCTGGCCGAACAAGCCCGGCAGTGGGGCTTTGAGGCCCTGCTCACCAGCCCAGCATGTGAATCGGGCAGCGAGCGCATCGCCTCGGTGGCCGAGCAGCTGGTGGCCCGCGCCGGCGGCGGCGATCCCGAGCGCACCCTGATCATCAACGTGCAGGGCGATCAGCCCTTCATCAATCCGGCGGTGATCGATGCCATGGTGTCCGAATTCAGCCGCCGCAGCCCCACCCCGGAGGTGCTCACGCCCGTGTATCGGATGGGAGCCGAGAAGGTGCACAACCCCAACGTGGTGAAAACCCTGCTGGCCGCCGATGGCCGCGCCCTCTATTTCTCCCGCTCCGCCCTGCCCCACGTGCGCGGCGTGGATCCCGCCGACTGGCCTGCACACACCACCTACTGGGGCCATGTGGGCCTCTATGGCTACCGCGCCGATGTGCTGCAGCGCTGGAATTCCCTGCCCCGCTCCCCCCTGGAGCACACCGAGAAGCTGGAGCAGTTGCGGCTAATCGAAGCCGGCATCACCATTGGCAGCTTCCAGGTAGCAGGCGAGTCGCTATCGGTTGACACCGCCGAACAGCTGGAGCAAGCCCGAGAAATCGCGCTGGCGATTTTTACCTCAGCCCGACCCCCAAAAGGCGACCCATGAGCGAGCCCAGCGCCGACGCTGCCGCCATTCCCCTCCTGTGGATCAATCTTGATCGGGCCCCAAGGCGGCGGGCTCGCATGGAATGGGCAATCCGAGAGGGCGGCTGGCAAACCCAGCGGCTGTCGGCCATTGATGCCCAGGACAGCTACCAGCGCCTGCTACCCATAGCCAATCCCCTGCGACCCGGCACCCCCCTGCCCGGCTTGCGGCGCTCTGCAGAACCAACTCCTTGGCGCCGCACCTCACGCCCTGAACTCGCCTGCCTGGCCAGCTGGAAGCAACTTTTGCTACTGGCGGAAGCCACCACGAGCAAGTCGGGCTGGGTGTTGCTGATGGAAGACGATCTAGGAGCCAGCCTGGCGGCGCCCAACGCTTGGGCCCACAATCTGCTCCAACTGATCAAGAGCTGTCCAACAAAAACGCTGGCGATTCAACTCGCACCAATCAGTGCCATAGCACGTCGGGAGCTTCACCACCACTGGTTGGCAAGCCAAGGCCAGTGCCTCTCCTTGCCCAAGGAGCATGTTCGCAGCCATGGCAATGGGGCCGTCCTGGTGCGCCAGGAAGCGATACCGCGTCTCATCCACCCTCTAGAGCGCCGCGTTTCGCGCCGTTGGGCCCACTGGCATCCACTCATTCATCCCTGGTGGATACGCCCCGTTGCCGATAAGTGGCTCTACGGCGCCTTGCCGCTTGGGAGCTGTCGCGTAGCCACCTATCCACACTTTTGCCTCGAGGCAGAGGATTCAAGTCTGCACAGCGAACACGTCGATAGTTACCACCTGCCAAGCCGAAGAGCGACTCTGGAAACCTGGCATCTGGATAATCGCAAAGCTCTGCTGGCAGCCCAGCAGCATTGGGACACCATCAGCTAAGCCCATCGCGATGGATCGGCAAACTTAAGCGGTGGCTTTGGACAAGCCTGCCTGAACTAAATCATGGAGACGCAAAAGCCCGAGCATCCGTGAGCTGCAGTCCAGCACAGGCAGCACACCGATTGCCTTGCGGCGATTGCGCTCCATCCTTTGGATCGCCTCAACAGCCAATACGGTGCCAGGCACTGTGATCGGATCCACCGTCATCAGATCAGCCGCCGTCAACAACCCCCATTCCGCCGGATCATGGCTCTGCAGAGCGCGCCGCAGATCCCCATCCGTGATCAGCCCTTGGATACGGTTGCGGTCCCCAGGCTGGGCCACCCAGCAAGCGCCGACTCCGTCGGTTGTGAGATGGGTGATCACCTCCGACAACGGCGTGACCCCCAGCAAAGGGACCAAGCGTTCAACGGGAACCATCAGGTCTGCAGCAGTCAGTGTGAGCTGTTTGCCCAAAGATCCGGCCGGATGATTAATTGCGAAGTCTTCAGGCGATACACCACGCCGCTCCATCAGAACTGCGGCAAGGGCATCACCGATGGCCATGGCGACTGCAGTGCTCGCGGTTGGCGCCAAATTCAAGGGGCACACCTCTCGATCCACCGATCCATCCAGAACCACGTCGCAGCTCCGGGCCAGCGATGATTCCGAGCACCCCACAAGAGCTATTAGAGACGTACCCCGCCGTTTCAAGTGGGGAAGAATCGCCAGGATTTCCGCAGTTTCACCGCTGTTGGAGAGCAGCAGGGCCAAGTCATCCGTTGCCACGACGCCAAGATCTCCATGCAAGGCGTCCAACGGATTGAGATAGATCGCCATCAACCCGATCGAAGAAAAGGTTGCCGCAATCTTGCGAGCCACAATTCCGCTTTTACCGACTCCGGTAATCACCAGTTTGGCGCGATTGCCCACACAGCGCTCCAGAAGCTCCAGGGCCGCCTCCACTTGGTTGGGAGGCAGGCGCTGCGCTGCAGCAGCAATTGCAGCAGCCTCCTCTTGAAGGCAACGGGACAGGGCAGACATTTCCAGCCGCTTCAATAAACTGACTCTATGGCGCAGGCGAAGAGGCTCTGGCGACCAGGTGTGATCTTCAGTGAGATATCCCGAAGAATGCAGCAGGCTGGCCGCCTATGCCTTAACTCCATAGTCCGTTCGCCTGAGCACCCGTTCGCACCACTCCAGGTGAGCGAGGGTCCAGCGCACGGTGGCCTCCAGACCCTGATCAAAACCCCGGCTAGGCCGCCAGCCCAGCTCGCTAGCGCTCTTGCTGGGATCGATGGCGTACCGCCGGTCGTGGCCGGGACGATCCACCACCAAAGTGATCAGCCGCCGATGGGGGGCAGCGGCCGGCCGCAACTGGTCCATCAGCGCGCAAATCTGCTCCACCACCTGCTGGTTGGTGCGTTCACTACTACCGGCGGCTGAAAGGCCGCCAATGCAGTAGCTCTCCCCCAGGCGACCCCGGGTAGCCGCCAGCAGCAGGGCCTCCACGTGATCCTCCACATACAGCCAATCGCGCACATTGGCCCCATCGCCGTACAGCGGGATTAGCTCCCCAGCGGCGGCCTTGAGGATCACCACAGGGATCAGCTTCTCGGGGAACTGCCAGGGGCCGTAGTTGTTGGAGCAGTTGGTGACCACCACCGGCAAGCCATAGGTGTGGTGCCAAGCCCGCACCAAGTGGTCGCTGGCGGCCTTGCTGGCCGAATAGGGGCTACGCGGGTCGTAGGGGGTGGTTTCACTAAAACGCCCCGTGGGGCCAAGGGAACCAAACACCTCATCGGTACTGATGTGGTGAAAGCGAAAGTGGGCCTGACGTTCCTGGGGCAACTGTTCCCAATGGCCCCGCACCGCCTGCAGCAGGTTGAACGTGCCGCTCACATTGCTCTCAATGAAGGCTGCGGGCCCCACGATCGATCGATCCACATGGCTCTCGGCCGCCAGGTGCAGCACCAAGTCGGGATCGGCCTGGCTGACAGCCGCCGCCGTGGCTTGCCCATCGGCGAGGTTCACCCGCAGCAGCTGGTGGCGGGGCCCAAGCAACCCTTCTGCCCCTGCGCCCAGCTCTGCCAACGTCTGCTCGATGCTGGTGAGATCACTGGCATAGCCAAGCTTGTCCAGGTTGAAAACCGTGGCGTCCGTATCCCTGAGCAGCCTACGCACCACGCAACTGCCGATGAAGCCAGCCCCACCTGTGACCAGCACACGCGACCCCGGAGCCAGCAAAGCCCTCACAGCCCCCCCCCCTTGAGCACGGTTTTGATCGTGCGAAACAGAATCAGTAGATCCAGCCAAATGCTGAAATTCTTGAGGTAATAGAGGTCGTAGGAGAGCTTGAGCTCCACATCCTCGACGCTGGAGGCATAGGGGGCACATACCTGAGCCCATCCACTCAAGCCGGGGCGCATCCAGTGGCGCTTGCGGTAGTGGGGGATTCGAGCCTCCAACTCCTCCTCCAGCTCGGGGCGCTCGGGCCGGGGCCCGATCAAGCTCATGTCGCCACGGAGCACATTGATCAACTGGGGCAATTCGTCCAGCCGCAACCTGCGCAGGCATCCGCCGATGCGTGTAATGCGGCGATCACCCGGGATCGTCCAACTGGGTTGCGCATCGGCCGCCGCCACTCGCATCGAGCGCAGCTTAAAGACCGTAAAGCTGCGGCCGAGCCAGCCACTGCGTTTCTGCTGATAAACCATTGGCCCCCGATCTTCCAGCCAAATCAAGAGGCCCGAGAGCAGGATCAACGGTGTGGTCATGATCAACAACAGCGAGGCCAGGATGACATCCGCCACCCTCTTGAGCTGGCGCTGCAGGCTGAACAGGTTGTTCCAAGGCAACTCTTCGTAGTTCAGCCATGGCTCGGGCACCAGGTTCGGCGGCAACCGTTCAAGCTGCCGCTCCAGCAGGGCAAGGGGGGTCGTGAGGCTGACCTCGCGAGGATCGCGGCTTTCCAACTGCTCGAGGAGGTAGCGCTGCCGGGGATCCTGCTGAAGCGTTACCGGAACGGCCAGCACCAAAGGGGCCTTTTCCTCAAGCACCTCCTCCAACGCTAAACAATGCAACATCATGCGTGGGGGCGTAAGGGTCCAGGCCGCCAGCACCGGCTGGACCTCTGCCGCTTCGCCCACCAACAGGTATTTGGGCTCCGCTGGGACGATGAGTCCTCGCCGGAGCAACCAGCGCACCAACAGCGACCAGGTCGTCAAAGGCAACAACCACTGCGCCTGGACACTGCGATGCACCAACCACACCTGCTCAGGCGGATTGGCCAAAAATCGCACAATCGCCATCAACACAAAAGTGGTCAGGCCGGTGATCAAAATCCTCTGAATCAAGGCCCCTAGCGAAAGGCGGCGCCAGCGCAGCACCGTATAGCTGCCAAACAGCCAGCCCAGACCCAAATAGGCCATGGCCATGAACACCAGCCAGTCCACCTGGGGAGCCAGCGAAAGTGATCTAGTGGCGGCGATCAGGGCCACAAAGGCCAGCAAGCCAGCGAGATCCAGTGCAGCGCACAGAATCAAATTACGGCGAGGCTCACGCCAGGACAAACGTCCCTCCCCAGTCGGAATGCGACTTTAAACGAGCTTCAAGCCTTCTTCAGCTGGTCAATCACCTGGCCAAGGGCCTGTCGCCAGTGGATGGGTGGCATCTCGAGAAGCTCCCTGGTCGTGGTGCAATCCAGTAACGAATAGCCCGGTCGCTGGGCAGGCGTGGGGTAAACGGCGGTGGTAATCGGCCGCACTTGGGCAGCCTTTTCGAGCAAGCCCGCAGCCACAGCCAGCTCGCCAATCGCCACGGCGAAGTCGTACCAGCTGGCGGCGCCGGCATCGCTCCAGTGCCACACCGATGGCAGAAGATCTGGCTCCACCGCCAGCTCAGAGTCACCCGCCAAAACCGGCTTGCCAAAGCGCTCGATCAGCCGCCAACAGGCCTGGGCCAGGCCCGCAGTACTGGTGGGACAACCCACCTGATCGGCCACCACCCCCAAGGGTTCACCAGCAGCAGCCTTGAGACGGTGCAGGCGCAGCATGGTGAGTAGAAAATTTTGGCCCCCAGGGCCGTACACCCAGCTCGTCCGCAGAACGGCCCGCCGCCCCAGGGGCAAGGCCTCCAGCACCGCCCGTTCACCAGAGGCCTTGGTGGCGCCGTAAACCCCTAAGGGGCTGAGGCCCTGATCGGGCAGATAGGGGCTGCCCTGGCGGCCATCAAAGACAAAATCGGTGCTGATCTGGAGCATCCGGCCACCCGTTTGGGCCAAGGCTTCAGCAAAAGCCGCTGGGGCTCCAGCGTTCACAGCCTGGGCCAGTTCCGACTCACTCTCAGCACGATCCACGGCGGTATAGGCACCAGCATTGAGCAGCCAATCGGGCCGATGGCTCGCCACGGCAGCGCGGCAAGCCTCCGAATTCGCCAAGTCCAACTCAGCCCTGGTGCAAGAAATCAGCTGCACCCCCTCGGGCCTGGAGGCCAACAGGGCCTGGCCCAGCTGGCCGGCGGCGCCGGTGAGCAGCACCTTCATGCAAACAAATCCCCGGTCGCCAAGGCTTCCGCCAGCAAAGGCGCATTCCCATCCTTCTCCGCCACCAGCGGCTCGATCCCCCCGATCAGATCCAGCGGCCAGTGAATGGCCAGCTGGGGATCATCCCAGCGGATCGAGCGCTCGCAATTTTGGCTCCAGAAATCGGTGGTTTTGTAGAGCACCTCAGCCTGCTCACTCAGGGTGAGGAAGCCGTGGGCAAAGCCCCCTGGCACCCAGAGCTGCTGGTGGTTCTCGGGGCTCAAGCGCGCGCCGACCCACTGGCCAAAGGTGGGCGAACTGCGGCGTACATCGACAGCCGCATCAAAGATGTCGCCAACGATGCAGCGCACCAACTTTCCCTGGGGATGGGGCGGCAGCTGGTAGTGGAGGCCGCGAAGCACTCCCCGGATTGAGCGGGAGTGGTTGTCTTGCACAAATACCGGGGCCTGCTCCAGGGGTAAGCCAAGGGCTTGCGAAAAGGTTCGCTGGTTCCAGCTCTCATAGAAAAATCCCCGGTCATCGCCAAACAGCCGTGGGGTGAGCAGCAAGGGCACCTGATGTCGATCACCGGCCAACGACGTGCCAGCGCCGGTGAGCAGAACGTCAGCCTGCATGGCCCAGCTCCAGCAGGTCGAGCAGATAATCGCCGTAACCGCTCTTGCGCAGCGGCGCAGCCAAGGCCTCCAAATCAGAATCTGAAATCCAGCCCAAGCGCCAGGCCACTTCCTCCGGGCAGCCCACCTTGAGGCCCTGGCGGTGCTCCAGGGTGCGGATGTAGCTGCCGGCAGCGTGCAACGAGTCACAGGTGCCCGTATCCAGCCAGGCCATGCCCCTGCCCATCACTTCCACCTGCAGCAAACCCTCCTGCAAATACTGGCGATTCAGATCAGTAATTTCCAGTTCTCCCCGCGCTGAGGGGATCACGCGCCTGGCCCGCTCCACCACAGAGGCGTCATAGAAGTAGAGGCCTGTTACGGCGAAGCGACTCTTGGGTTTGGCTGGCTTTTCTTCCAGGCTCAGCACCGTGCCATCGCCATCGAACTCCACCACCCCGTAGCGCTGGGGATCGCGCACGCCATAGGCAAACACCGTGGCCCCCGCCTGAGCCCCATTGAGGCCCTGGAGCTGGGGCGAGAGGTCGTGGCCATGGAAGAGGTTGTCGCCCAGCACCAAGGCCGCAGGTGCACCAGCAAGAAAATCGGCGCCAATCAAAAAGGCCTGGGCCAGACCATCAGGGCTGGGCTGCACCGCATAGGCAATCTCCATGCCCAAGGTCGAACCATCGCCCAGCAGCCTTTGGAAGGCGGGCTGGTCCACCGGGGTGGTGATGATGAGCACCTCCCGAATCCCCGCCAACATCAAGGTGCTGAGGGGGTAATAAATCATCGGCTTGTCATACACCGGCAGGAGCTGTTTGCTCACCGCCTGGGTGATCGGATGGAGGCGGGTGCCGCTGCCTCCGGCCAGCACAATCCCCTTACGGTTCACTGGGCTCCCAGGGGCAGGGCCTTCATCAGGCTGCCCATCTCGAGGGCCTGCATGCCGTAGCTCCAGCCCAGGTTGCTCTTGATGCCGGCCCGCTCCAGGGCCTGCTGCATGGTGTCGGTGGTGAGCACCCCAAAAATCACGGGCACGCCGCTATCGCGGGATACGGCTGCCACCCCCTTGCTCACTTCGGCCACCACCACATCGAAATGGGGGGTGTCGCCGCGGATGACGGCACCCAAGGTGATCACCACCTGATATTGGCCGCTGGAGGCCATCCGCTGGGCCACGAGGGGAATCTCAAAACTGCCGGGCACCCAGGCCACATCCAGTTGGCTGCTGGCGTCACTGGTGTCGATGCCATGGCGCGAGAGGCAATCCAGGCAGCCACTCAGGAGCTTGGCTGTCACCAAATCGTTGAAGCGGGCCACCACGACACCCACCCGCAGGCTGGCTGCCTCAGTAAACCGTCCTTCAAAGGTCGCCACGTCTTGGCTGCATCGTTGGGGCTCAGCCTACGCAGGCTGGGGCCAGGCTTATCAGAGGGCCCTAGACCACGAAGAAGCTGACGCCCCAGTTGAGCAGCACCAGGGCCACCCAGGCGATCCCGCCCAGCAGGATCAGGCGGTTGGAGCGGCCGGAATCTTCGCTGCTGGCGTAGAGCACCGGCACCGCCACGATCAAGGCAAACGACATCACCACCAGGGCCAAAACGGTGAGGGTGTTGAGGATCTGCATGGTGGATGCGGCGAGGGGCCAGGGGCCAATTCAGGCAGTTGGCGGATTCTCACACGACGGCCCGGCTCTGTTGGCCACTGGCGCGGGGTTCCTTCACAAGTTGTGGGGGTTCCAGGCAAAGGCCCGCCCACCAATGCCCTTACGATCAGGCCCTTGATGCTCCCCAGCCGTGGCCGCGCCAGCCGAGCAGCAGCCTGAGCTGGCCCTCCAGGGGAGTCTGTTTGGCGAGCCGGAAGCGGCCAAGACCAAGCCCCCCGCCCAGGGCAACCTGAACGAGGTTGCCCTCGACGAAGACGCCCTCGCAGCCGATGCCAGCAGCCGGCCAAGGCAGCGGCAAGCCAGGGCAACAAACGAGCCAGGCCAAAGCGAGCCATCCCCTGGGTCCAGCCCAGACACCAGTTCCGATCTGCCCCCCTGGCACCACCACGGCCTGGTGGACCCGGAGCAGCTCACGCCAATGCTGCGCCACTACGTGGAGCTCAAGGCCGCCCATCCCGAGCGGGTGCTGCTCTATCGCCTGGGCGACTTTTTCGAATGCTTTTTTGAAGACGCCATTTCCCTCTCCCGGCTCCTCGAGCTCACCCTGACCGGCAAGGAAGCCGGCAAGGCCATGGGCCGGGTACCGATGGCGGGCATTCCCCACCACGCCGCCGAGCGCTATTGCGCCGAGCTGGTGCGCCGCGGCCTGAGCGTGGCCCTCTGCGACCAGCTCGAGACGGCAGCGGCGAAGGGGCCCGCCAAGGGAGAACTGCTCAAGCGGGGCATCACCCGGGTGCTCACCCCCGGCACGGTGCTGGAAGACGAGATGCTCTCGGCCCGGCGCAACAACTGGCTCTGCGCCGTGGTTTTAAGCGCCGAGGGCGATGGGACCCGCTGGGGGCTGGCCGTGGCGGATGTGAGCACGGGCGAATTTCAGGTGACCGAGCGCCAGGGCAGCGATCTGTTGCACCAGGAGCTGCTGCAGGTGGAAGCGGCGGAAGTGCTGTGGCCCTCGGCGGAAGGCGGCGCCGGCTCCCATGCACCAGGGGCTGGCAAGCCCCCCTGGTGCCCCGATGGCCTGCACCTGACGGCCCTGCCCCGCACCCCCTTTGAGGCCCCAGAAGCCAGCGCCACCCTCAAAAGCCGCTTTGGCCTGGCCAGCCTCGATGGCCTTGGGCTCCAGGCTGTTCCCTTGGCGATGCGGGCGGCCGGGGGCCTGGTGGCCTACCTCGATGCCACCCAGGAGGGCCAAGTTCCCCTCGATTTACCCACCACCTGGCACGCGGGAGATCTGTTGATCCTCGATGCCCAAACCCGTCGCAACCTGGAGCTCACCAAAACCCAAACAGCGGGAGCAAGCCAGGGCTCCCTGCTCTGGGCCCTGGATCGCACCCACACCGCCATGGGGGGCCGCTGCCTGCGGCGCTGGGTGGAAGCTCCGCTAGTGGACCTGAGCGCCATTCTCGAGCGCCAGGCCGGCGTGGGGGAACTGGTGGCCCAGCGGTCCCTGCGGCTTGGGGTGCGGCGGTTGCTGCGGCCCATGGGAGATCTTGAGCGCCTCGCTGGACGGGCTGGGGCCGGCAGCGCCTCCGCCCGGGATCTGGTGGCCCTGGCCGATGGCCTCGAGCGCCTGCCCCAATTGGCAGCCCTGCTTGCCAAAAGCACCAGCCAGCCCCTGCAAGCCCTGACCCAGCCCTGGCCCGAGCTGGAAACGATCGCGGCCCTGCTGCGCCACAACCTGCTCGACACCCCCCCGCCCACCATCAGTGAAGGGGGCCTGATCCACGACGGGGTCGATCCCCAACTCGATGGCCTGCGCAACCAACTCGATGACCAAGACGCTTGGCTGCGGGTCCAGGAAGCCCTCGAGCGCCAAGCCAGCGGCATCCCCACCCTCAAACTCCAATACCACCGCACCTTTGGCTACTTCCTGGCGGTGAGCCGGGCCAAATCGGCAGCCGTGCCCGACCACTGGATCCGCCGCCAGACCCTGGCCAATGAGGAGCGCTTTGTGACCCCCGAGCTCAAGGCCAGGGAGGGCAAGATCCTGCAGCTCAAGGCCCGGACCGCCCAACGGGAATACGAGCTGTTTTGCGAGCTGCGCTTGGAAGTAGGAACCCGGGCAGCCCCGATTCGGGTGGCCGCCCGGCTGGTGGCCGAGCTGGATGCGGTGGCCTCCCTCGCCGATGTGGCCGCCACCGGGGGCTACTGCTGCCCAGAGATTACTGACAGCCGCGAGCTGGTGATTGAGGCGGGCCGCCACCCGGTGGTGGAGCAGTTGCTGGTGGAGGAAGCCTTCACCCCCAACGATCTGGCCCTCGGCGGCAACGCCACCCCAGACCTGATCGTGCTCACGGGGCCCAACGCCAGCGGCAAGAGCTGTTATTTACGCCAGGCAGGCCTGCTGCAGTTGATGGCCCAAATGGGCAGCTGGATCCCCGCCCAAGCGGCCCGGCTTGGCATTGCCGATCGGATCTTCACCCGGGTCGGCGCCGGCGACGACCTCAGCTCAGGCCAATCCACCTTCATGGTGGAAATGGCCGAAACCGCCAACATCCTTCACCACGCCACGGAACGCTCCCTGGTGCTGCTCGATGAGATTGGCCGCGGTACCGCCACCTTCGATGGGCTCTCGATCGCCTGGGCCGTGGCCGAGCACCTGGCGGCCGCCGATGGCCAGGGCATCAGGGCCCGCAGCGTGTTTGCCACCCACTACCACGAGCTCAACGAACTCGCCGATCTTCTGCCCAACGTGGCCAACGCCCAGGTGCTGGTGGAGGAATCCGGCGAGAGCCTGGTGTTCCTGCACCGGGTCGCCCCCGGAGGTGCCAACCGCAGCTATGGCATCGAAGCCGCCCGTTTGGCCGGGGTGCCGCCTTCGGTGGTGCTGAGGGCCCGCCAGGTGCTGGGCCGCATCGAGGCCAACAGCCATGTGGCCGTGGGCCTGAACCAGGTGGCCGTGGGCCTGAACCGTGTGGCCGCCTAGCCAGCTTCAAGCCAGGCCCTGCGCAACAGGGCATTGCAGGCGGCCGCCACCAGGCCGGCGCCGCCCTTGGGGCCCTCCAGCCGCAGGTGCACCAGGCCACTCTCCGCCAGGTGCCGCTTGCTCTCGGCCACCCCCACAAACCCCACGGGCATGCCAATCACCAACGCCGGCGCAGGGCAGGAGCCGGCGGCCACCCCATCCAGCAGGGTTTCGAGGGCCGTGGGGGCACTGCCAATAAGCACCACCAAGGGGCGAGCGTCCTGGACTTTCAGGGCCGCGGCCATGCCCAGGGAGCTGCGGGTTTCAGACGCTGGCGCGCCATCGGGCACGGTGGGCGGCGCCCACTCCAGCAGGGTGTGAACCGGATTGGCGAAGGTTCGCCGGGCCATGGGCGCCACCGCTGCTGCTGCCATGGCCGTATCGGTGAGGATCACCGCGCCCTGGGCCACCGCCGCCGCCCCGAGCTCGCAGGCCTGGGGGCTCCAGGCCACCAGCGGCGCCACCTCCAGATCGCCACTGCTGTGCACGAGGCGCTCCAACAGCTCCTGCTCCAGGGGGCTCAGCCCCTGATAAATCCCGGTGGGCTCCAGCCAAGCGCGAATCCGCCGCACGCTCTCGCTGAAAATCGGATGGTCGATCCCCCGATGGTCGATTCCCTGGTGGTCGATCCCGTGCTGGCTCGTTTCGCTCTGGGCCATGGCGGCAGGCTGCACCGGCCACCAGACTTTGGCTGGTCATGCCCCCATACCCCCATGCCCTTCCACCTCTATTGGGGCGACGATGAGGCCGCCCGCAGCCGGGCCATCGAGGCCCTGGTCGAGAAGCTGATCGATCCGGCCTGGGGCAGCATCAACCTCAGCCGACTCGATGGCAACGACGCCGGCCAAGCAGCCCAGGCCCTCGCTGAAGCCCGCACACCCCCCTTGGGCTCGGGGGCCCGGGTGGTGATCCTGCAGCGCAGCCCCTTTTGCAACCAATGTCCGGCGGAGTTGGCTGATCAACTGGAAAGCGGCCTGGATGTGCTGCCAGAAACCTGCCACCTGGTGCTGGTGAATCCCGGCAAACCGGACGCCCGACTACGCACCACCAAGGCCTTGCAAAAACTGGTGAAAGCAGGCCAAGCCTTCGAGGCCAGCTTTGCCCTGCCCGCCATCTGGGATGGGGCAGGGCAAGTGGAGCTGGTGCAGCGCACGGCCCAAGCGCTCGGGCTCCGATTAGGGCCAGCGGCCGCAGAAGCCCTGTCGGAGGCCATCGGCAGCGATAGCGCCCGGCTAGCCAGCGAACTGGAGAAACTCTCGATTTACGCGGGCAGCGATGCCAAAGGCCAAGCCCAAACGATCACGGCGGCGGCGGTCGCAGCCCTGGTGGCCAGCCACGCCACCAACAGCCTGGCCGTGGGCGATGCCCTGCTCGCTGGCAAGCCGGCAGATGCCATTGCCCTGGTGGATGCCCTACTGGAAGCCAATGAACCGGCCCTGCGGATCGTGGCGGCCCTCTCCAGCCAAATCCGCGGCTGGCTTTGGGTGAGCCTGCTGGAGAAGGCAGGCGAGCAAGACGTCGCCGTGATCGCCAAGGCCGCAGGCATCGGCAATCCCAAACGCATTTATGTCATGCGCAAACAAATCCGCGGCAAACAGTCCAAGCACTTCCTCAAGCTGTTGGGACAGCTGCTGGAGGTGGAAGCCACCTTGAAGCGCGGAGCCGACGGCCGGGATGCCTTCCGTGATGGCTTTTTGTTGGCACCAGCCGAGAGCTAAGGGGTTAGGGAGGCTTGGAGGGAGTTCTGAGTGGGCATCGGTGAATAATTGAGCCTTCCCGCGCGAGCGCTTCGGCGATCGGTTGCCATGGCCCTGCTGGTTCAGAAATTTGGCGGAACCTCGGTGGCAAGCGTCGAGCGCATCCAGGCCGTGGCCAAGCGCATCTGCCGCTGCCGCGACGAGGGCAATGACCTGGTGATCGTGGTGTCGGCGATGGGGCACACCACCGATGAACTCACCGGACTCGCGGCCGCCATCAACCCCAACCCGCCCCAACGGGAGATGGACATGTTGCTGGCCACCGGGGAGCAGGTGTCGATGGCCCTGCTGGCGATGGCCCTCCATGCCGAGGGGGTTCCTGCCGTATCGATGACCGGAACCCAGGCCGGGATCATCACCGAATCCGCCCATGGCCGGGCCCGCATCCTGGAAATCCGCACCGAACGGCTGCAACGCCTGCTTGAGGACGGCTTCGTGGTGGTGGTGGCCGGCTTCCAGGGCACCAGCTCCGGCGCCGCCGGCACCCCCGAAATCACCACCTTGGGCAGGGGCGGCTCCGACACCTCTGCTGTTGCCCTGGCGGCAGCCCTGGGGGCCCAGGCCTGTGAGATTTTCACCGATGTGCCCGGGGTGCTCACCACCGATCCCCGCAAGGTGGCGGATGCCCAATTGATGGACCAGCTGAGCTGCGACGAAATGCTTGAGCTGGCCAGCCTGGGGGCCTCCGTGCTGCATCCCCGGGCCGTGGAGATTGCCCGCAACTACGGCGTCCCCCTGGTGGTGCGCTCCAGCTGGGGTGAGGGACCAGGCACCTTGCTCACCAGTTCAAAAGGCAGGCCGATCGGCCACGGGGGCTTGGAACTGGGCAAGCCCGTGGATGGGGCCGAGCTGGAACCAGCCCAAGCCGTGGTGGCCCTCACCCATGTGCCCGATCAACCGGGCATCGCAGCCCAGCTGTTTGAAGCCCTCGGCAGGGCCGGTTTGAACGTGGATCTGATCGTGCAGGCCACCCATGAAGGCTCAGGCAACGGCAGCTTCACCAACGACATTGCCTTCACCCTCGCTGAGGCCGAGCTGGATCAGGCCCAGCTGGTCTGCCGCGAGGTGCTGGCGGAGCTCGGCGCCGATGTGGGGACCGGCGGAGCCCAGCTCAGGGCCGAGGGGGGCATGGCCAAGCTGAGCATCTCGGGAGCCGGCATCCTGGGCCGACCAGGGGTGGCCGCCAAACTCTTCGACACCTTGGCGAAGGTAGGCATCAACCTGCGCCTGATCGCCACCAGCGAAGTGAAGGTTAGTTGCCTGGTGGCGGGCCATCAAGGGGCCAAGGCCCTGCGCTCTGCCACCGAGGTGTTTGAGCTGACAGACCAACAACTCAACCGTCAAACCACACCTGCAAACGCGGATGAACCGGCCGTCCGCGGTGTGGCCCTGGATCTGGATCAGGCCCAGGTGAGTGTGCGCAAGCTCCCCGATCGCCCCGGCACCGCAGCAGCGGTGTGCCGCGCCCTGGCCGATGGGGGCATCAGCCTGGACGCCATCGTCCAATCCGAACGCACCCACGGAGCAGGCCAGGCCCTCAGCCGCGACATGAGCTTCACCCTGCGCAAGGGAGATTTAGGCAAGGCAGACCAGGTCCTCCGCGCCCTGCTGAAGCAGTGGCCCGGAGCCCACTTCGAACAGGGAGCGGCCATCGCCCGGGTCAGCGCCGTGGGGGCTGGCATGCCCTGCACCCCCGGCACGGCCGCAAAAATGTTCCGGGCCTTGGCCGATGCGGGCATCAACATCGAGCTGATCGCCACCAGTGAAATCCGCACCAGTTGCGTGGTGCCCGAAAACCTGGGCGTCCAGGCGCTGCAAGTGGTGCATGGGGCCTTTGGGCTCGGCGGCAACACCGTGCACCGGGCCCACGGCACCGAAGCCCCGGTTTAGGACAAAAGCCAACAGGAACCGCTATTAGGCTTACGCCAGTAAGTCAAACCTTGCGCCATGGATGCCTTGCTCACGCTCTCCTCCAAAGGGCAACTGGTGATTCCAGCCCATCTGCGGCGCCTGTTGGGCCTAGGGGCCGGCGATCGCCTGGCCTTGAGCGTTGAAGCCGATGGGTTCTATTTGCGGCCCCAGGCACCGCACAAGCACAGCTCGGCCCAAGCCATGGTGGGCTGCACGGGCTATCAGGGCCCTTTGATTCCAGTAGCCGCCATGGACCCTGCGCTCCATGCCGCCCGGCCATGAGCCTGCCCCTAGCCCTGGACACCAACCTATTGGCCAGGTTGGTCACCAACGACGATGCTGCTCAAGCAAGCCGTGTAGCAGGGCTGATCGACTCGAATCACGCCTGTTTCGTGCCGATCACGGTGGTGCTTGAGCTCGAGTGGGTCTTGCGCGGAGCGTACAAATTGCCCCGCGCAACAGTGATTCAAGCGTTTGAAAGCCTTCTCGCCATCAAGCATCTCCAGCTCGAAGATGAACATTTGGTGCTACTCGCTCTGGATTGGCATCGCCAGGGCATGGATTTCGCCGACGCCCTGCATCTGCTGCGCAGTGAAGGATGTGGTGCCTTCATGAGCTTCGATCAGGCTTTAGCCCAAATCGCTGCTGACCTCCAATTGACGCCAGGAGTGCAAGAGCCCTAGGGAGCCGCCACCCCAGCAGCCTGCTGAAGGGTCACATCGACCATGGGCATCACCGCACTACCCCAACCGGAGGGGGGCAGGAGGCTCGGGGCACCGGCAGCAGGCAGGGCCTGGATGCCCGCCGCAAAGGTGCCATTGACCCAGGCCAGGATCAGGGGCGACAACACGGCGGCCTTCGCGGGGGCGCGCATGTTGAAGTGATCGCCGCCTTTGACCAGCACCAAACGGTGGCCCATGGCCGGTGATTGGGAGAAGGGAAGCAGGGCCTCCGGATCGGGGGGCACCACCCAGTCGTGGCTGCCACTCACCAACAGCACCCGGGCCTGGATGCCTTGGACCGCATCCGGGCTGAACAGCAGCCCAATGGGGGGACTCACCGCCACCACCGACTTGACCCGCAGATCGGGTTGGGGCGGAGCGTCAGCGGTGGAGACAAAACTGCACTGCAAAATCCAGCTCAGGGTGCGCTCGGGATTCAGGAGATCACCGCAGTTCTGACGGAGAGGGCCGGAGCTGGATCGACCACCTGCCAGCTGCAGGGCCGTAATCGCTCCCCAGGAATGGCCCACCACCACCGTGGATTGGACCTGGATGCCCTGGAAGCCCGCCAACCTGCCGGCAGCAATGCCATCGAGCACAGCACTCACGTCCATGGGGCGCAGCCGCAGTTCTTCGGGGGTGGGCGGTGGGGCCTCGCCCGCCAACATCGCCCGTTGTTGCTCCTGATCACTGCCTGGATGGACAGGCAGGACCACCGTGTAGCCGTAACTCGCTAGTTGGCGAGCCCAACCCTCAAAGTTGGCCGGGCTGTCCCACAGACCATGGGAGATCACCACCAACCGGCCATTGG
>Ga0310081_100043_pt1 | contig 20267 bp, 10 predicted proteins | sample LakEriER3TotalB7_FD_194448 | JGI IMG/M metagenome (GOLD analysis project Ga0310081, IMG submission 194448) | Enriched freshwater cyanobacterial communities from Lake Erie, Ohio, United States - ER36.Total.B7 | ecosystem: Environmental > Aquatic > Freshwater > Lake | place: USA: Ohio | collected... | reverse complement strand
TCTGCGGTGAGGGCCAAATAGAACTGGCTCTTTTGTTCTTGCGTGGTCCCGAAGCGTCGTAGAACGATGTCGGAGGGTAGATCACCATCGAATTCGGGCACCTTTTGGAGGCTGAGGCCCAGATGGACGGCCTTGGAGGCATCAACTCCGGAGGGCTGAAGATCCCCAGAGGAATCGTCATCCCCAGAGGAATCGTCATCGTCTTGCCCAGGGAGGGTTGGCGTGTCAAGGGGCGACGCATTCCCAATGCTGTCTTGGGAGCGTTGACCAATGATGGTGCCAGCATCAAGGACGACGCGGTGCTCTGATTCAATGCCTGTGACATCCACTTCAACTTCGGCGCCATCGCTGGTGATTGTGATGGTGTTTGTACGCAGACTGGTATTGGGGGAGGAGAAGTTGCCAAAGACCCCAACGGATTGGGTGCCGACAGGGAATCCGAATGCCGTTTGTTGGCCACCCAGGTTGACAGTGATCTCCTCAACATTGGCCAGCTCGCCGACAATGCGATAGTTCGTGGCATTAAAGGCCGGCGTCCCTATGAACTGCCCAAGAGCGCGCAGTACCACGATTTCGGCGGTGGCATTGATGGCGTTGACACCGGTAAATCCGGCATTGGTTAACGCTGTGCGTTGGGCCGTGTTGGCGGTACCTCCCACTGCATAGATGCGGAACAGCTCAGTATTGGCGTCACCGTTGAAAACGGCTCGGTCACCCAAGGTTGCGTTGGTGCCCCCATCCATGACATCGCGGCCACCACCTGTAGTTGCGTTGGCAGCGGCGGTGCCAGCGGCGGTGTAGGTGAACACATCGTCGCTGTTGCCACCTGTGAGCCTGTCGTTACCCTGGCCACCAAAAAGGAGGGCACGATTGGGTTGGCTGTAGCTCAGGTTGTCATTGGCTGTGGTACCTTGAACGAGGTCAAAGGTGCCATCGAGGAACTGGAGTTTTTCAACGGCGATGAGGGTATCGGTGCCATCCGGAGTCGAGATTGCAGCACCATTTTCTGTGGCAACCCCGCGAGGATTGGTGGGAGTTCCAGTCGCTGTGTTGGTGGGTAATGGCAACACACGGGATTGGACCGTGAGATTTGTGTTCGAAAGGCCGAACAGGGCCGTGTCGCTGGCGCCGGTGTAGATAGCCGTGTCAGTACCCGAACCACCATTGATCACATCGTCGCCACCAGCACCGGCGATTTCATCATTGCCTGTGTTTCCACTGATCGTTTGGTTGGTGGCGCCGCCCACCACAATCGCAATGCCGGTGCTCCCCGCAGTGGGGGTGGGCACGTTAATGATGGTGTTATTCGACTGAATGACGTCGACATTCACATTATCAGCGAAGGCAATGCGCTCGATGTTGGTGAGGCTATCGGTACCATCTGCCGGGGTGGTCACCGTGATGTTGCCCGCAGCAATGCCGATCTTGTCGCGGGAATACGTTGTGGAGTAAAGGGCCGTATCAAAGCCGGCACCACCATCCAGCTTGTCGTTGCCGCCTTTACCGTCGAGAGAGTCGTCGCCATCCGATCCCAGCAACACATCGCCACTGGCACCACCGGAGAGGGTGTCGGCCTGGATGGATCCAACCACTACGGCAGGACCGGCTGCGGTATGGCTGACGCCGCCGCTTCCCTGCAGGAGATCGGCAGTGACATCACTGAACTGGAGTTTCTCGATCCCGTTCAGGGTGTCGGTGCCGCCGCTGCCGGTAGTCACCGTGACGTTTCCATTGCTCAAGGCGTAGGTGGCATTGGCGAAGTTCGAAGCCACGGGTGCATTGACCGTGCCAATGATTGACGAGCTTATTGAGACACCAGCGAAGTTGGCGATGTCGAGACCATCGCCACCATTGAGGGCATCATTGCCAGCCCCACCGGAGAGGTAGTCATTCCCAACGCCGCCGTTGAGGGTATCTACTGACCCACCGCCGAATAGGTAATCGGATACGCCATCAATGTCAGCACCGCTTAAGGTCTGGGTCGCTGTAGTGCCCACCACCGCATTCATCAGCGGCCCATCAACGATGTTGGTGAAACCGCTGGCATCGATGTAGGTGGCTCGCTGACGCAACTGTTGGCCGGTGCCTGTGGTTGCGTTAAGAACTAGTGAGCTGCCATTGGCATTTAGGGCTACACCATTTTGGTCCACAAAGCCCTGGGAGATTGCATTCGCGGGCACAGCACTGGTGGGATTGGCCGGGCTAACGTTATTGCGATCAAGCAGAATTGGTGCCACCAGATTGAAGGAGGCGAAGTTCTGGGAAGCATTAAGTAGGCCACCGATAAAAGAGGCCTCCGTGGTTGTGAAGCTGAGGTTTCCGGTAGGGGTGTAGTTGATAAGGGCAAAATCACCATCGGTGAATCGGCCGAGCTCAACGTTGCGAACCCGGTCAACACCATCAACCAGGGTGCCGCGGGCATGGTTCACCATGACCGAACCATCGGTATTTTGAACAACGTCGTAATTGGCACGTACGTCGTTATAGATGGCGATGTCAATATTGACATCATCGGGGTTGGTGCCACCTAGAGCATTGTCATAGAGAATTTCGCGGACAGCCCGCATCTCACCGGGGTCAATTCTGCCTCCAACCAGGTCGTCAAAAACTTGACTGAGGCTGTCAACACTGAAGCTGCTCCCATCCTTACGGGTGCCAGCAATTCGCACATTGAGCCAGGCGTCACCATCAATCATGTCATCGCCAATGCCGCCCATGATGGTGTCGCTGCCATCGCCACCGAGGAAGATCTGATTTTCTGAGTTGCCATCGCTATTGGTGGCACCAAAGGCCACGGCATTGGGATCCGCATTGGCGGTACCTCCAATGACTTGCTGCAGCCCAGTGATTCGATCAACGCCAGCCTGGGTGAGCTGACTTTGGAACCAGGGAGTGCCTCCGATGGCACGAATAGAGCCTCTTAAGTTGTCATCAAATTTCCATCCGGATGCGCCCTCAACGGAATCAAACCGGTCGCGCAGGGTGATGGCTACCGCCGCCCCTGGTGTGCCGTCCAAACCTGGAATGAAGGTGGTTAGGTCGGTGTTGGCTCCAACCGCGTCATCCTTGTGGATCACCCAGTCAAATCCACTCATGCCGTTGTTGCGTTGGATGCCGACACCCTGCACCATGATGTCGTCGCCATTTTCACCGTCGTAGTCGGTGTCGTTGCCTTGACCATTCAGGATGTCGTGGCCAACGATTGGGCTATTGAAGAACAGCTCAGAGTTATCACCGGCTATTCCGTCAAATCCCTCACCACCCTCGATCCAGTCGTCGCCCTCGCCACCAAACATGATATCTGGGGCACTGCCACCTCGCAGGAAGTCGTTGCCTTCACCGGCAAACATCTCGGTGGTATCGACCACGGCAAACATGGCATCTTGGCCTTCCCCGCCAAAATCAACATCCAAGCCCGCCCCGTTGACGATCACGTCATCGCCCCGCTCGCCCCGCAGGAAGTCGTCGCCAAAGGGGTCAACAATGATGTCATCACCATCACCACCAAAGACTTGGTCGGATGCCATGCCGGCATTCAGATAGTCATCTCCGCCATCACCCCAAAGGGTATCGTCGCCCTTATCTCCGTAGATGGCATCATTGCCCTCGCTGCCACCCAGCACCACGTGTTCTCCACCTGTAAAGCGGATCATGCTGGTGTAGCGGCCGCTTAAGTCGTAGCCCCTACTGACCTGGCTTTGCGTTGCTGCATTCGCCATCCCACCCAGCGCGAAAGAGAACAGCGATAGGGTGTTGATCTGGGGGTCGAGAAGGGTCCTTTCTTCCGCAGTATTGATACCAATTTTCGTTGTGCCCACGGCGCTTCCGCTGTAGTCGGCCTGGGCAACATTCAGATCAAGCTCCAGAATATAATCCGGCTTTTTCATGATGTGGGCATAGAGGTGGGTGGCATCCTCTCGGCCTAAATCACTGTTGCGCATCAACAGATCTGACATCGTGGTCCCCTCCAGTTCGGTGAGGAGATTCATGCCTTGGGTGCGGCTGAGGTAGTAGAACCGGTCGGCGTTCTGCAGATTTTCCATTTGGTATTGGAAGATTGCATTGAATGTGTCTCCCAGTTGCCCACCAAACTCATTGAGTTGTTCAGCGAGGCCACCAATCCAAAGGTCGATGTTGTTGATTCCGGTTTCTTCCCCAGCCCATGTGCCACTGCCCCGTAGGAAGTCAAGGGCATCCGTTGGAGCGCTAACACCAGTCACGATGGCCATGGCTGCATCACGCTTGGCCACGGTGGTGGTTGCTGCCGTAATGCTGTCGTGGGTTCCGTAGGCAGCGATAAAGTTCACCACCGACATCGGATTTTTTAGTTTTTCAAAAATTCCGTTGCTTTCCGATTGGCCTGGATCAGAGACCCAGCCTGTGTAGGGCTTGAGTTGCACTGCCCCGGTTGCGTCATGGAGCTGTCGGCGCGTTTCATTGAGGGATGGAATCCCCTGCTCGCGCCCCCGGGCCAGGTTGAGAACAGCGAGATCAAGGGGTGCCCCTAGCAGGTTGTTGCGCAGAGCTTCAACCACAAATTCATCCATTTCCTGGCCAGTGGCATTGGTTATGCCCCTGCCAATATTCGCCAGGATTTCTTTTGCATTGGCCCCACTGGCGGCAAATTCTAGAGGGTTAAGGAATGATTCTATTAGCCCTAAATCACTTGCAACCAGTGTGTTGTCGACTCGGTTGACGTCGTCGAGCAGTTGGGAGTGGCCAAAGCGGTAGACGGCATGGGCAAACTCGGCAACGATGCGCCCGTCTAGGTCCGCTGAGTTGGTGAAGATAAAGGGTGCAATGTTCGGTTGAATTCGCCGTGCAAATTCCTCAAACACAAGATGCTGGTATTGCATCTCTGTGGTGAATTTTGCGGCCTGGAACATGCGTTCGCCATCCCAGACCAGGGTCGCTGCAAATGTCTGTAAGCCCTGGGCATCTGTTGGGTCAGGAAGTCCAACCGTATTCGTCAGGTCAAACAACAGCCATTCGTTGATGGCGGCCAGATCTCCACTGCGCAGCAAAGTGATCTTGTTTGCTTCCATCACGCGATTATGTTCCGAGTGGAACATGTCGTGGATAGCTGTTAGGGCGATGTTTTCGTTGCCACGGCCGTCCCCGGTGATGTAGTGGGCATCGAGGAGCTCGTTGTCGTAGGTGGTAAAACCACCCCGACCGTTGCCTACGGGAGTTGACCCGTCCACCGTTCCAGATAGGCCTACTTGAGCGTCGCCATCCTGCTGGAGGTCGCCATTCGGTTTCGTGATGGGCTCCGCATTCCGATTGATATCGATGAGAAAAGCTGCCGGTGTGCGTCTCGCATTTACGGCAGTTGGGTTCACGGGCTGGGTGGCCGTACCCGAGGCTGTCTCCGCTAGATTTGTCGTTGTAATGCTGATAACGAGTTGGGCGTAGCCGCTGGCACTGGGAATGAAGTTGCCGTAGGGATCCACCAGCACGTCCGGCACTTGGGTTGCATCCCGATCGTCTAGCTGGATTCCCAGGTATGTCAAAGCTTGGGCCTTGAGTTCAGCCCAGGTGGGCATTGAGTCGATTGATCCGTTGAGCAGGCGGCCAGTGGCGATTGTTTTACCGGCGGCCCAGGCAACTGATTCTGGATCGGTTAGGACATCTCCTGTTGTGGTGTTAATGCGCATGTATTCCCGAAGGAATACCTGGTGCTGGGCAAAGGAGGTATAGGTTTGGTTCTGATCGATCCAGGGGGTTGTGTCGTTTGTGCCGGGGATGTTGGTGGCCCGGCTGAGCGCCATGAAATTCGTGTGACTGCCCTGGACATACAGGGGATCATCTGTTTTCAGGGGGATGTAAACCGTGCCTTGGCCTCCTTTGGGGATCAAATCAAGGCCGTGATCGAAAAATTGACCAAAGATGGTCATCCAGCTGGTGTTGGCCGGCGACAAGCCGATATCCGCCGACTTGTGTTCCACCGAGATGGAGCCATCGGAGCTCACGCTCACGCCGTGGAGTGCCAACGTGGCGCTCAGCTGGTTGCGTAAGACGTCCTTATCTGCCTCAAGAATCTTGGGATCCAGCAAATCACGGGCCGAGTTGTAGAGGCTGATCGCCGTTTCATTCGGAGTGGGATCGCCGGCCTGGAGCAAGGCGGCCGCAATGACAGCTGGGTTCGTAACCGTCTGATCAACGATCAGGTTGGAGATGGTGCGTATCGATGCATCCACCACACTTTTGGTGTTGACGCCAAGCGAATTGGCCTGGGGATTGGTGGGGTCGTAGCTGTTATTGGAGACAGCCATGCCGGGAGCAACGCTAAAAGATGCGCTTCCGGTATCGGTGAGAAAACGGCGTTCGGTCAGGTTGGCAAATGGCTGGCCAGAAGCTCCGTTCAACGTGCCATTGGGAGAGCCGGGAATCAGGTGGTTGTTCGATCCATCCACATGGCGCAGGCCCAAGGGCAGGTTGGCAGCGTTCACCAAAGGACTCCCCGCTATGGCCGGGCTCCCTGTGGCAATTTCGGTAATGATGTCAATCAGTTGTTCGCCAGCTGATTCGCGTTCGGCAATCTTGATGTTTTCAAGGATGCGTTGCAGGTCCTCGAAGTTGACGTTAAAGGAGCTGGCCATGGGCTGATTCCTGGGTTGGTAATTCAGTTGTGGGGAGCCTTGCCAGTACTTTCTCCTCGAAGAAGAGTGCATCTGGCTTTGGTTGTCCCCACCTTTGCGATGGCCCTGCTTGCTGAAGCGTTTCACTGGTTGCTACAACGCTTATCAAACATTCCCTGCGTGTCCCTCACGCCCATCGCATGGCTGCTTCGTTTTGGGAATGCCAGTTGCGCTTTGGGTTCATTTGTTTCGATTGGGTGTCTTGCTAACCGTCCCGATTGCGCAGGTCTGTGCAATCAGCGACGAGCTCCCATCCATTTCCCTTCTAACCATTTCTCTTTCGTAACCATGGATCACTGCCGTATTGCGCTGGACTAGGGCCCAATGCGGTTTCATGAGTCCTGTGCGTTCTATGGCGATAGCAAGCAATTCTCTGCAAGCGGAAGATCTGCTCAGCGCCCCTGCTGACCTTTCTATCCCCCTGAGCGCATTGCTTAGTGAGCCAGTATTCGCGAATCCAGATCCGCTGGCTGGTTTGGGCCCTGCCGATCCCATTGCTGCTCATGTTGCATTAACCGCGCCAGCTCTATTAGATGCAGCCATTGCTAATTATTCTTCTCAACTTACCGGGTCCAGTCTCAATACTCTCCCGCCAGTTTCTCCTTCTGATCTTGTTGTAGCTAGCACCGATCAGTTGACAGGTCTTGTACTTACTGAAAGCCCGGGTGGTCTTGGTTCGCTTGATGCCAACCTTCCCCCACTGTTAGCTACGGCCTTCATTAGTGATGGTTTTTTGGTTTACGGGGAGTCAGCACCCCAATCGTTTTCCCTGCGTGAAGATCAACCCTTCAGTCTTGACCTCGCCGCCCTCTTCCCAGAGGCCAATGGCCTCCAAGGCGTCACCGTGGTTCCGCTGGTGGCTGGTGATACATCCGATTGGTTGCAGTTTGACCAACGGATCCCAGATGCCACCCTGGCCGAACGGCTGGTGATCGAAGGGCTGTTCTACGACTCCCTGGGCAACCGCCTGAGCAGCAATGCTGTGGCTGGCTTGGGAGTGGGCAGCTTGGTGTCCATGGATGTGGTGGTGACAGATACCCGGGATCAGGGGCAAGGTTTGCTCGGTCTTGACCTCGACTTGCACTGGAATGCGGAGGCCCTTTCCCTGGTGGATCGGCAGATTGTGCCGACCCTGCCCCTGTTTCGCAGTTCCGGCAGCCTCGATGCCGCTGCAGGCAGCCTCACTGGTTTGGTGGCTGCTTCCCTTCCCCGTGGCGGTAGTGGTGAGGCGCTTGGTGATACCAACCGTGAACGCTTCGCCGCCCTTGATTTTCAAGTCGGCGCTGGCGCTTCTGCAGGTTTAAACCTTGTGTTGACCCCAATGAAGCTGCCCACCCGCGCCAATCAGCCCCTGGATGCCGGCCAAATCGTTGCCGTAGGAACCAAGACGCCAACCGTGCCCGTGTTGTACGGCCTAGCTGGCCAGGCCCTGGTCGGCATGCATAGCTATCAGCTCCAGGTCCTTGATGCCGATGGCCGCCCTTGGCAGCAGACGCTATCGCTCACGATTGCCAACGTCAACGATGCACCGGTGGCTGTGCCTTTTGGGCCGATCACCGCGGTGGAGGATCAACCTTTCGCATTCAATTTGTCCGACATCTTCCAAGATGAGGACCTGGCCGTTGGTGACGTTCTCACCTATCGCCTGCTTGGCCAAAGTCCTGGCTGGCTTGAGCTCAATGCCAGCACGGGACTGCTGCAGGGGGTGCCCGGTGATGCCGAGGTTGGCTCCTACCAAATGGTTGTGGAAGCCCGTGACATGGGTGGTGCGACTGCCCGCCAGAACCTTGACCTGGTGGTTGAAAACGTCAACGATGCGCCGATCTGGAGTGGCGAAGCCCTGCCTGAAATATGGGTGCGGGAGGGCAATCCCTTTGAAATCAGCATTCCTATCGGTACCATTATTGATGTTGACCAGGGGGATCGGCTCAGTTACAGCCTCGATCTAGCCCAAGCCCCTGGGCTGGCATCCCTGCTGGCCATTGATCCGGCTACCGGTGTGATCACTGGTCTGGCCCCTGCCGACCAAAGCGAGCCCTATTCGTTTGGGATTGTCGCCACCGACCGTGCCGGGGCTTCCACCACTGTGCCCCTCCAGTTGCGGGTCGTCGATCGCGAGTTCAACCGGGCCCCTTATCGGGTCGGGCCCGATTTTTTTGATCGCACAATCCAGGAAGGCCAGGGTGTGGCTTTCAATTTACCCAGCCTGTTTTCCGACGACGACTTTTTGATTGGCGATCGTCTCGGCTACGAGGTGGACTTGCCCGATTGGTTGCAGTTCGATCCCACCACCGGCCAGGTCTCTGGCCTTGCTGACAACGAAGCGGTAGGCAAACACCGCGTCAGCTTGCGTGCCGTGGACAGTTGGGGTGCCAGCACAGTAGCCAGTTTTTCGTTGACCGTCGCCAATGTCAACCAGGCCCCTGATCGCCTCGTGCCAGCGAATGAGCAACGCAGCCTTCTGGTGAATTCGCCCTTTTCGCTCAACCTCAACACAGTGTTTCGTGACCTCGACGCGATCCATGGCGACAAGCTGAGCTTCAGCCTTAAAGCCCGCAGCAGCGCGACCCTTGGTCTGCCTAGTGGGTTGAGATTTGACCCGGTGAAGGGTGAGCTTTCTTTCACTCCTGGAGCTTCCGATCGGGGCCAGCTCAGCCTGTTGTTTAGCGCCACCGATCGCCAAGGTGCCAGTAGCACTTACCAGCTTGATTTGGGGATCGTGTCCCCGGGGGGCTTGGTTGAGGTGAACCGTGCGCTTCAGGATTTGGTCTTGCGTGAAGGGACACCTTCGGTCCTCGATCTCTCCAGCGCTTTCGAACAGCTGCGCAGTTCGAGCAATCTCGCCTACACCGTGGAGGCATTTCGTTTTGGCAAGGATGGCCAGCTGAATGCCCTCCAGGATCCCAGCTGGCTCAGCCTGGTCGATCGCCGCCAAGACGACACCAGCTCTGAGGATCGCCTCACGCTTACGCCGGTGCTGCGCCGTCTAGACACTGGTGAGTTGGTCCGGCCCGAGGATCTGGCGGCCTTACCTGCGGATAGTGCCCTTGCGCTAGCCGTCACTGTCAATGATCGCCGCCAGGCCACGGCCATGCCAGGAGTGATTGGCCTTGACCTCGATCTCAACTGGTCGGGCCTGCAGCTGATCAACCAGGACCGTGCCTCCCTTGATCGAGCCATCACCAGTCTGTTTCCCCTCTTTCGTCAGATCGATAGCAGCGATGTCGACGACAACCAGCTGCGTTTCAATGCTGCTAGTTTACCCCGTTTTGGCCTTGGAGAGACCCTTGGGGATAGTCCTGAGGAAGCATTTCTCAATCTCCAGTTTCTGCTTAACGATCCAAGCCAACCGGTCCGCCTGGATCTCAAGCTGAATAGGGAAGACCAAGGGGGGCTGGGCATTGGCTTGGCCGATGGCAGTAGCCCTGGTCCCAATGTGCAACTGAAGCAATTCAGTAGTAGTGCCTTAATGGATCTCCTGCTTCGCCCTGGGGCCGAAGAGGTGGGGAGTTTGGTGCTTCGCATCACAGCTAAAACTGGTGATCAAGATGCCATTAGCCAACTGCTACGGGTCCGTGTTGATTCGAGTAAAAACGATACTGTCTACAATGGAAATCAGCGCGGTTATGTTTTTTCAGACTACGAAGATTTCGTTGAGAAGTCTGCCCCCGTCGTTGAAGACAGGCGTCGTTCTATTGCGAAAGATAATCGGTCCCCAGTTGCTAGCTCTGAAAGAAGACTATTGCTGGCACCTTTGATTATTGGACAGCTTGATCGGGTCAGGGCCTATGAACGTACCTCTAACTCGGTTTTGCTGTCTGACTTGTTCTCCAACCCAAATTCCAGAGAGGATGGCCGATCCCCTTTGAGCTACGAAATTAGGGTTGCAAGTTCATCGATGGAAAATCAGGCTCGGTTGGCAAAATTCTTGGTTCTTGATTCTTCGGTGCCTGGAACAAGGCTAGTGTTTGATCCTAGGGGTCTGGTTGATGTCTTGTCTGGACAAGTGCGGCTCATTGCTGCTATCGGTGGCCTTGAGTCTAGCCAGGTCTTCGACATCGAGTTGATTCCAAGGGCAGAGGTTGTCAACATCTTCGCTTCCTCCAGTCAGGCTTACATCACCGATGGCGAACCTGTCCCGCTGGGCAAGATGTTTGGGGCAGCTCCGCTGGTGCTTAACGACACGGCCGATGTTACTGACTTGAATATCCGCAGCACCCAGCCGATTACGGTTCACCTCTCCCAGGCCTTCAAGAACCTGGCTGGCCTCAGCGATGCCCAGGCCACCAGTCTTGAGGCCCAATGGCGGACCTTGCCACCGAGTTCCTCGACCTCGGGTGCGAGCCAGGGGGTGGTGGTGCCGATTTCCGAGCTCATCAGTCTGCTGGGCCCGGATCAATTTGGTTTTGATCTCGACTGGATTGACGTGGTCCCTGTTGCCACCCCCAGCGGATTTTTGTCGATTGAGATTTCCACAAGTACCAGGGTTCTCGGTGACGATGGCAGTCGCTTTGGCATTCAGGAAAGCTCCCTCTTCCAATCCACGATCATCGTTCCCCGGCAGGTGATCGACAGTCCAACTGCCCCCAGTTCGGGCTTCAACCCATCGCCGATTGGCAACCTTGCTGGGGCTCCCAGCCCCCGCAGCAAGGTTGCACTTTCAGCCGGGGGCTATAGCAGTGGCCCCTTGGATCGCATTGGGCAAGTAACGATGGCAGGTTCTGCCAGTACCGGCGTTGCTGCTGGCCCAGGTGCGGGTGGTGTCAGTGAGCCAGGCCCAGCGTCCGCCCCCCGAGCCAAGGCGTTGTTGCCATCGAATCGTGATGGGGATGGCCGTGAGGATGACGACATCCGGCGGGGGCAGCGGCCCCATCGGCCTGCCAACCCCGACGACCCCAACGACCTCAAGGGGTTGTTGGACAACTTGATTGGGGCTTTCAACAATCCCGGCAGTTTGGCGGGGCTGTTGCTGGCCATGATCACCATGCCGGGTGGTGGTGAGCGGGGCCTGCGCTCCTTGCTGCTGGATTCCAAGCTTGGCCAGTCGATTCAGCTCCAGCGCCGTAACCCCGAACTGGAGAGTCAGTGGAGCTTGCGGCTGCGCTGCCCTGATGGCAAGAGCATTCCCCTGATCCTTCAATTGCGCAGTAGCCAGCTAACCCTTCTTGACGACTCCAAGCGCGTAGGCGACCCCAAGGGTGATGGCGACCAACCCAACAACAACGCGTCCATCGGCGTAGGGGGCCTTCATGGCGACGAACCCCTCAGAGCCGTGCTGGAGGCCATTCCCTATCCAGGCGACCTGCTTGCCGATATCAGCCGCAAGCTGGATCGCGTGCTCACCTCCAGCGATGAAGACGTGGATTGGATTGGCTGGTTAGACAGCGTTGCGAACCAGTGCAGGGGCCCTGGCGTCCCTGGCATTAGGGCCTTACTGGCTGAGCTCCAGCAGGCCGTGACCCAGGCCCTAGCGGTCGACCAGTCGATGGCCGATGCCGTGATGGTGACCCAATTGCTCCATTGCCATGTGCAGCTCGGTGGCGCGTTGCCCTGGCTCAAGGCCTAATCCCTGCAGACCTCCCGTTGCGTACCGATTCCCATGACCCAGCCTTCACTGATGACGCGTCCCCTGGCGCTTGCTCCAGCCCCAGCCGTTGAGCCGCCCGATACAACCCTGCTGGCAGCCCTGGCGGATGCCACAAGCACAGACCTGATTGCCCTGTTGTTTCGCTTTGATCTGGCTGAACCCTTTCTGCGCCAATTCAAGGAGCGGTTGGTGGTGTCCCAACGGGACGATCTCTCAGCGCCAGAGGCCATTGCAATGGAGGCTGTGAGCCAATACTGCACGGAGCACAACCTCTCTAGCGACGAGGATCGTCAACGGTGGTGTTTGCTTCGGGGTATGGGCCCCAACGACTTCCTGGCTGAGGCGATCCACGATTACCGTCGCGGGGAATTGCGCAGCCAACTGACCACAACGAGCGGTGAATCCCTCTATCTGCGCTACAAGGACAAACTCGACCGCGTTCTCTACAGCCTTCTGCGGGTGGAGGATCCCTGTCTCTGCCGGGAGCTTTTTTACGCGATTGAGGCCGGTGAGATGGGTTTTGGTGAGGCGGCACGCCTCCATTCCAGTGGTCCTGAGGCCAAAACCCAGGGCATTGTTGGGCCGGTGGATCTCACCACGCCCCACCCGGAAATCGCCAGCCGTTTGCGCACGGCCCAGGCTGGTCAGTTGATTGGCCCCTTCGAGGCGGACCAATGGCACACCCTGATCCGACTCGAGTATCGCTTCGACAGTGAATACGACGCACATACGCGCAAATTTCTCGAAGAGCTGAGCTTTAAGTCGAAGATTTGCAGCGATCTCCAGACCGATTTGCAACAGCTCATGGGCTGGTTGCAGGGTCAACTGCTTAATGCAACTCACGAGTGCCCATGCCCAAGTCCTGGAATCCCTAGCGGATCACCTGGGATGTGAACGTCGTCATTTCCCGGCAGGAGCGGTTCTCCAGACCCGCTCCGCCAGCCCGGAAGTGCTGCTTGTTCTTGAAGGCCATTGCCGGATTCTTGATCCCGAACGCCAATTCGGTTCCCTCACGGTCTTGCGTCCCGAGGGCCCCTACCTCTGCGGGGTGCTCACCCTGCTTGATCCCGAACTCAGTGAAGAGCTGATTGCCTCCTCCGCGTGTGAGGCCATTGTGTTGGGTCCGTTGCCCCTCCATCCCGACCTGGAACAGGCCGTGCTCGACCTGCTCCAACACGAACTCTCCCCCAGTGAGTTGCCCCTAATCCAGAGGCTGGTCAATGGTTTGGGTTTGAATTTGCCGGCTGATCAGCAGACCCCAGAGATCTACCTGCGGCGTTGGCAACTCCTGCCCACTGGGGGTCCTGTTCCCCCGAACGGTGACGGCTCTCCCCTCATCTACGCCGATCGCCCCAAGGAGGGCTTCCGTTACGGCCAACTGGTGACCGGTGAATCCCTGCGGTCATTTCTGGGTGATCGGAACCCCAGGGTGTTGACCTGGGCCGGCGCTGATCGGGCTGGTCCTGATCGGGCGGTGCTCTCGTCCCCCAGCCGCGCCCTGGCGCCAGCCAGGGCCATCCCCGTTGAAGCGCCCACCCGTGTCCTGCCCCAGCCCCCCGAGCTGGATCAGTCCACGCGCCGCCTAACCAACCATGTGCGTCAGTTGGGATATCGGCCGGTTGGTGGCACAACCCCAGCCGAATGCCATGCCGCCGTACTCACGATGTTGGCGAGCTTCTACAGCCTGCCGATTCGTCGCGACAACCTGCGCCGGGCGGGCCAGTTTCTTGCCGATAGCAAGGGTGGTGCCAGCCTCGAGCAGGTCATCAATGTGGTCGACCAGCTGGGGTTGGATGGCCGCGTGGTGGTGTTTCGCCCCACGGAGGCAAGCCGTCTTCCCACCCCTGCGGTGATCCTGGATGAAGGCCACAACCCCAGCCTGATCCTTGAAGCCAATGGATCGGGGCTGCTGCTGCTCAATCCCGCAGGTCCGATCCAACGGATACCGCAGCAGCAGTTGATCGATCAGTTCGGATCGAATTTGCGGGTGGTGGCGATCAGCTCTGGCCGCAATACACCGCAGAAACGCTTTGGGCTGGCTTGGGTTTTGCCCTATCTGAGCCGTTACAAAATTGGGCTGGTGGAGGTGTTTATCGCCAGTTTCCTCGCCCAGTTGTTTGCCCTGGCCACACCGCTGTTGTTCCAGCAAATCATCGACCGGGTGATTGGGCAGGGATCATCCAATGCCCTTGGTGGTTTTGCGGTGGTGATGGTGCTGTTCATGGTGCTGGAACTTGTTTTTAGCAGTTTGCGCACCTTTCAATTTATGGAAATTTCCAACCGGGTTGATATCAACCTCGGTTCTGCGATCATTTCCCGTTTGCTGCGCCTCAATGTTCGTTACTTCGAGAAGCGTCCCGTTGGTGAGCTTTCGAGTCGTTTGAATGAACTGGAAAAAATCCGCAGCTTCCTCACAGGAACGGCCCTGACCGTGGTGCTGGATGCCCTGTTTGCCATGCTGTACTTCGGCGTGATGTTCTTCTACTCGCCAATCCTTGCCGGGATTGTGTTGGGAAGCATTCCACTCTTACTCATTGTCATTTTGGGACTCTCCCCGATCACCCAAACCCTGATCCGCCAACGGGCGGAAGCCTATTCCAAAACCCAGTCCTACATGGTGGAGGTGTTGAACGGTATCCAGACCGTCAAGGTGCAGAACAGTGAACTGGCTGCTCGTCGCAATTGGGAGGATAGGCACCTCGATGGCATTAACAAGGGTTTTCGCACCGTCTTGGCGAATACGGCTAGCTCTAACGGACTGCAATTAATTAGCAAGACAACCAATATATTGGTGATTACTGTTGGCTCTTGGTTGGTTCTACAAAACCAACTGACCTTGGGAGGTTTGATTGCCTTCCGCATCATTAGTGGTTATGTTACCCAGCCCATTCTGAGGCTCGCCGGTACTTGGCAAAACTTTCAGGAGGTTTCCCTGGCTGTGGAGCGGCTTGGTGATGTGGTGAACCAGCCTTTGGAAACAGGCGAATTGGAAGATTCCAATATCACCATGCCCCCAATCCAGGGAAAGATCAATTTTGACCAGGTGAGTTTTGCCTATGGCACAACCGGTGCCCCCCAGCTATCGGGCGTGAGCCTTGAGATTCCCGTAGGCAACTTCACCGGTCTTGTTGGCCAGAGCGGCTGTGGCAAGAGCACCTTGTTGAAGCTCATCCCCAGGCTCTATGAGCCCACCCGCGGCAAGGTGCTGATTGATGATCTCGACGTGAGCAAGGTGGAGCTCTATTCCCTTCGAAGACAGCTGGGATTTGTGCCGCAAGACTGCCTTCTTTTTGAGGGTTCGATCTATTCCAATATTGCTGTGGCCGATCCAGAGGCTGAAACGGAGCAGGTTGTAGAGGCGGCTCGGATGGCCTGTGCCCATGAGTTCATCATGGGCCTGCCCTATGGCTACAGCACCCCTGTTGGAGAAAAGGGGACCGGGCTTTCCGGCGGACAACGTCAACGGATTGCCTTGGCCAGGATGCTTCTTCAAAATCCCAATCTGATGATTCTTGATGAGGCCACGAGTGCCCTCGATGTGGATACGGAACAGCAGGTGGTGAAGAACCTTCGACACCACGCTAGGGGCCGCACCTTGGTGATGATTACCCACCGTCTGTCCACCCTGATTCATGCCGATCAAATCGTGATGATGCACGACGGTCGTATCGACTCAATCGGTAGCCACGATGAATTGATGTCCCAATCTGGTCGTTACTTTGCCCTTTATCAACAACAATTCGGAGGCTAAATGAAACAGCTCATTTCCAGTTTTAGTGCCCGCTTTGCCAAAGTGGGTTTTACGCCTACAAATTTATTAAAAACCAATGGGCCCAGCCCTTCCGGCAAGGGCGAGGAGGGCTCCCGGCATCACATGTTGCTCACGCCACCGCCGCGCTGGAGCCGCACTTTGATTTGGACCCTGGGCTTGGGTTCCGTTGCCCTGCTGGGGTGGTCCTGCGTGAGCCGCATCGATGAAACCAGTAGTTTGCCAGGCCAGCTTGAAACATTGCGGCCCCAGGCCAGCATCAAGAGCCCCGATACTGCCCAGGTTGAGATGGTGAATGTGCGGCAGCACCAACTGGTTCAGAAGGGCCAGATTTTGTTCACCCTTGGCCGAGAGGATCTGGAGCCCAGGCTCCAGAGCCTTCCCCAGAAATTGGCTCTTTTGAAGCAAAAGGGACAACGGGACGATCTTGGTTTTGCGATTCGATTAGACCAGGCAAGGGCCAGAATTCAACTTAATGCAAACCTTACCGATCGCCTGCGTGGTTTGGTGAGGCAGGGATCGGTCCAGGAAGTCCAATTGCTTGAAAAAGAAAATGATCTCTTTCAAAGCAAGGCAGATTACCAATCGTTGCTTGAAGACAAAGAGCGCATGGTGCTGCAACGCCAAATTGAGATCAATGATGTGACCACCCAGCTGCGCGAACTGCGTGAACGGGCCAGGCAATTTGTGGTGATTTCACCCATTACGGGCACCCTCCAGCAGGTTGCCATTCAGGCCAGCGGTCAGCGGGTGCAGCAGGGTGAATTGCTTGCCACGGTGGTTCCAAGCGAAGGATTGATCGCTTCCGTGCAGGTGTCCTCAAAACTTGCGGCCCCAATTGTGCACGGCAAAAAAGCCGACATCACGGTGGATGCTTTCCCTGCCAATGAGAACGGCACCCTGAAGGGGGTAGTTGATTCGTTGTCCCCCACCACTGCGGCCGTTGATTCCAAGGGTCAGGCCCAGGCCTATAGCGCCCGGATCCGGATTCCCCCAAGCGGCATCCCCAAGGGCTTTCCAGCCAGTTCCCTTCGCTCCGGCATGGGCATTACGGCCCGTGTTGTATTGCACGAAAAGCCCGTGATCACCATGGTCTTTGATTTCCTTGAAGACCTCTTTAAGCCGATGTCGGATCGCCGCTGATGAGGCCTCGAGCGCGATCCCCCTGCCTGTCTTGGTGTCTTCCTGGGTACCTGTCTTGTTGTCTCCCTCGGTGCCGTTCTTTTCCCCTTTTTCCTTTTCCCCTCCCCCCCTTTTTTCTTCCCCATGGACAACACCACTGCTATCTACGCAGAAGCTTCTCCCGCTACGGCCGTGGCATCTGATGGCTCCGGTCAAACTGCCGTCGCAGAGCAGGCCCCCCAGGCTGGAACCCTAACGATCGGTGATCGTAGTTATCCCATCGACAAGCTCAGTGATGAAGCCCAGAAGCTTGTTTTTGCTGTTCACGATTGTGAAGGCCAAATTGTTCGGCTCAAGCGGGAAGTGGATTACCTCAACGTGGCTCACCGCACCCTTATTCAGGAACTTACGAGTCGTTTGCCTGATTAATGCCATGGCCGGCGCGTAGTCGTGTTTGGCTTGGTAATTCACCGAATAGTCGCTTGTAGTTGGCCGCCATGCGGCCACTCGGTGGCAGCCCTACCTGCGTGCAGGCTTCCCTGATTTCACTGTTGCCCAGGATCAGCTGCTTGAGCCCTGTGAGGCGAATCTCCTGCAGGGCCTGAAGGGGCGTGCGACCCCGAACTGTTTGGAATGCCACCTGCAGGGTTCGGGCCGAGATGTGGCAGGCCTTGCATAGATTATGGAGCGAGATCTCCTCTCCCATGTGGCGTTCCATGTAGTCCATGGCGCGATCGACATGCATCGCCTGGGGATTTTGGCTGGCATCATCGCGCCCTTGTTGGCTGTTGCCCACCAGGCTCGCCAGCATGTAGAGCATGGAAGCTTCCAGGGGTTCTGCCATGTGGGCCCTTGCCTCACTGTCTGGTTTTTGAGCCAGGCGCAGGAGCTGCTGACTGCATGCCAGTAGCAGGGCTTCCTGGCCAGGGAGTGTATCGCCCAGGCTCAATAAATCCGGGTCTTGGGTGTCTTGGCGGATGCATTCCTGAATGAGTAAGGGCTCGGGCACCTGAATAACCAGGCCGGCGATTCGGGTTGAGCCCGCCACCAGTTGCAGTACTTCCTCTGGGAGCAGCAGGCAGCTCAAGCGATTGGGCACACAGCCAAAGGGCCTGCCCCCTGCTGTTCCATTGAAATGACCAAAGCTTCCAATGGCAATGGTCAACGTCGCGGAATGGTTCCGAAATAGCAGTTGGGAGAGTCCCTCATAGGACATCTCCAGCACCTTCACCATCTCTCCGATATGGGAATCGATCCGACAATCCCAGGCTTTCTGGCCGGCGGGCAGCGTTCGCCGTTTGATTTGGGTGCGTCCTAGCCAACTTTCCAGCTTGGGCTCGATTCCCAGTTTGAAAGCTTCTGAAAGCACCACCAAGCATCTGTCTATCTGACCCTGTGTAGGGATCTTCCAGCAGCGTGGCGTTTGTTTCGGTGGATCCGCTGGCTATTTGGCTTGGTTCTGCGGCAGTACGCCAAAATCTGACCAACTACGCGTTGCTCCCATGCAAGCCCAATGGAATGGTCAGGTGATTGCTACGAGCGACGACATCGTCACGGTGGATGGCAACGCCTACTTCCCCTTAGACGCCCTCGATCCAGCCTGCATTCAGCCGTCCGATCACACCAGCGTGTGTGGCTGGAAGGGCACGGCCAAGTACTACGACGTGGTGGCCGGGGGTGAGGTCAACGCCAATGCAGCTTGGTTTTACCCCGAACCCAAGGAGGCCGCCCAGCAGATCAAGGGTCGGGTCGCCTTTTGGAAAGGAGTTCGGGTGGGCTAGGCGGGTTGCGGTGTCTGCGGCACTAAGGAGGAGTGGTGGTGCACAATTCGCCACCCCTGGCCGTCAAAGCCATACACAAAGGTGAAGCGGGCGTTGAGCTGCTCCTCTGGCTGATGCAGCTGGAAGCGGTAGTCGCCCGCATCGGTGGCGTAATTGCAGCCCATCACGATGTGACGGCTGGTCACTTCGCCTATGGGTTGGCGCTTCAGAAAGGAGGTGAAGTAATCGGCGATCGCTTCAGGATCGAACCGGTCGGTCGCTGAGAGCGTTGGCAGCAGCAGGGCCCCTGGCGCGTAGAGCTTCGCTACGGTTTCGGGGCTTCCACTACTGATGGCCTGGTTCCAACGTTCAAAGAGGCCTTCAACCGTCGATTCAGTGATCGGCGCGCAGGTTTGGGCGTCGAGGGCAAGGGCCTTGCCCGGTGCTACGGCTAGGGGAAGGAGCCAGCCGCCGGCGAGTAGAACCAGGCCTAGGAGCCAGCTCAGCTGCCTGGATAACGCAGGGTGCGCCAGTCGCCACTGGCGGTGCTCACTTCCACGCCGATCTCCACCGGTCCGGGGCTCGTTCCCCATTGGGTCTGCCACCAGTCCATGGCCTCGCCCCAGGCCGCATCCAAGGATTCGTAGAGGTCGTCCAGTACCGGATGGGGGGCGCCCTGGATGTCCACCAGCCGGAATTGGCGTTGGCAAGCAGGGGTTTGGAGGATTTTCATTGTTTGCGCCACTTCGCCTTGGTCCGATCATGACCATGTCTTGGCGGCTTGACTGTGATGGTAACGACAACGTTGGGTGTCGGTTCCCGTTAAGTGAGGTAACGGCGAATGCTAGGCCGGCACCAGTAGATCAGGGCGGCTGTCGTGGCTACCCAGATGAGCCCTGACAGGACGGCTGTCAGGGGCCTGTCCTGCTCCAGGAGCACCATCCTCACGATGCCGTAGGGCACGCCCACGGCCAGGTCCATGGCCAAGGCTACGATGGCCAGGATTTGTCCCCAGGCCCGCCAGCGGATCAGGGCCAGGCTTGCAACCAGGCCCACCACGGCCGAAGGCAGCACAGCTCCTGCTGCCACGGCGATATTTGTGGTGCGCCAGGTTGGTTCCAGCACGGTGAAGGCCACGGTGAGGGGAATCACCAGAGCGTTGCCAACCAGGCCGCACCAGGCGAAGGTGAGATAGCCACGGGGATGCGGGAGCATCGTTTGCTGCCCTTCTAAAGCCCCTCTATCCTCCACCACGCAAGGGCCTCCACCACGCAAGGGCCTCCATCACGCAAGGGCCTCCACCACGCCATGGCTGTCCCCCCGTTGGAACTGTTTCACGCAGCACCCTCCTATTACTCGATGGTGGCCAGGCTGGCCCTGGCCGAGGC
>Ga0310081_100037_pt1 | contig 22574 bp, 21 predicted proteins | sample LakEriER3TotalB7_FD_194448 | JGI IMG/M metagenome (GOLD analysis project Ga0310081, IMG submission 194448) | Enriched freshwater cyanobacterial communities from Lake Erie, Ohio, United States - ER36.Total.B7 | ecosystem: Environmental > Aquatic > Freshwater > Lake | place: USA: Ohio | collected... | reverse complement strand
CGATCAAGGCTTTCCAGGACGCCCTGGCCGACTGCAAGACCGTGATCTGGAACGGCCCCATGGGCGTGTTCGAGTTCGACGCCTTCGCTGCAGGCACCAACGGCATCGCCCACACCCTCGCCGACCTAAGCGCCAAGGGCTGCTGCACGATCATTGGTGGTGGTGACTCCGTGGCTGCCGTGGAGAAGGTGGGCGTGGCCGACAAGATGAGCCATATCTCCACCGGCGGTGGCGCCAGTCTGGAGTTGCTCGAAGGCAAGGTGCTCCCCGGCGTGGCGGCCCTCGACGAGGCCTGATCCAGGGGCCCCTGATGGGGCCCTTTTGGATTGGCAGGTTCAGATGCCGGGCTTGGGCTGCTCGCCCCAACCCTTCTGCTTGTTCCCACGACCTTGGGGGGTAGGCAGGCCAAAGCGCTGGTTGACGGCCTGCCACTCCGCCATTTCCAGGCGGCGCAAGTCCCGGCGGGCTTGCTGGGCGGTTTGGAGGCAGGTGTCGATAGCGCCCTGGCCACGGGCCTGATCGAGGCACCGCTCACTCCGGTTGAGCTGGCTCAGGCGCTGGCTGTAAAAACGCTCTTCCAGGCTGCGTTGGGCCTGGGAAAACCCTTGGCGCTGGGCGGGGCCCATCGCTGTGAAGGCCTTGAGCCGCTGGCTCTTGAGTTTTTGGACCTGGTCGCTGCCCTGGCCAGACCAGGGGGCCGTAGTCGGTTCGGCCAAGGCTGGTGTTCCAGTGAGAGCATTACTTGTGAGCGCCATGCCCGTGAGAGCGGTGCCACCTAAAAGCAAGGCGGCGCTGAGAACGGCAAGGGGTTTGGAGTTGCGTAAACCCATGGATGGTTCGGAAGGATGGTGAGGACCTGACGAACGCATCTTCACGGCTGCAGCCGGCTGAAATGCTCCTGAATCACCTTGCAGGTGTGACCAGATCTGACTGAGGCAAATGCCCTCGCTGCCCAGGCGGTTCCCCTAGGGAGTCAGCCCCGCCTGGTCTGCCACCACCCGCACCCGCTTAGTGGCGGTCACGATCCCCTTGGGGTGCACCAGCAGCACAGCCCAGGTTTGGTTGCCAGGGGTAAGCGGGGCTTGGACGGTTTTAAACAACCCTCCACCTCCCAGGGCACCAAGCTGGAGGCTGGGACTGGCCAGGGTGTTCACCTGGGCGTCGGTGAGGGCCGACAGCCCCCCAGCGAGAACGGCCCCATTGAGCGGATCGTCAAACACCACATCCACGTCGTAGCGCTGGCCCGTGAGGACCGCATCGGGGATCAGCAGGCTGACGGGCAACAGAACGCCGGCGGAATGGAGCAGGGATTGCTCCTTGATCACCCTTTGGCTATTAATCCGAGCACCATCACTGCTAAGGGCAAGCAGCTGCACCGCCTCAAAGGCATAGGTATGGGAACCCTGCTTGCGACTGCCCACCACCTTGATTTGGGTGGTTGCAGTGCCATCTTTGAGAGGAGTCCCAGGACTCACCAGCCATTGGGCATCGGGGAACTCCTTCAGCAGGCTGCGGCGCCGCAATCCCACCAAGGTGGGATCCAAACCAGGTCCAGCCTCCAAAACCGCCGAGAGCTCGCCGCGGCCGTTGAACGCCCGCTCGAGGGCCTGCAACTGGAGCGCTGTGGGCGTCTGGGCCGCTGCGGCAGCTGCAGTCCAGGGAGAGGGCAGGAGCCCGGAAGCCCCCAGGGCCAGCACGGCCGTCGTCCAGGCCCGCATGCGGAACCAGGAACCCAAGCGAAAACGCGGCATCGAGCCTGGTGAAACGGCTTTTAAGTTAGGCCGGCCCCCAGGCTTTGCCGATGCCCCGGCTCTTAATTGCTGCAAGCGGAACCGGCGGCCACCTCTTTCCGGCCCTCGCCGTAGCCGAGGCCATGCCCAAAAGCTGGCAGGTGCAGTGGCTGGGGGTGCCCGATCGACTCGAGCGGCAGCTGGTGCCCAAGAGCTACCCCCTCCACACCGTGCGCTGCGGTGGCCTCCAGGGCAGGGGTTGGCGCCAGGTGCTCAGCCTGCTCCAGTTGCTCCAGGCGATCCAAGCCGTGCGGCGCCTGATTCGCCGGGAGAGCATCACCGCGGTGTTCAGCACCGGTGGCTACATCGCCGCCCCGGCAATTTTGGCTGCCCGCTGGTGCGGAGTGCCTGTGGTGCTGCACGAAAGCAATGCCATGCCAGGCAAGGTGACCAGGCTCCTGGGCCGCCATTGCACCCTCCTGGCGATCGGCCTCCCCCAGGCAGCCCAGCGGCTCCGGGGATGCCGGCCCGTGGTCACGGGCACCCCGGTGCGGCGAGAGTTTTTGAACCCAACGGCCCTGCCCCCCTGGGTGCCCGAGGGCAAGGGACCCCTGCTGGTGGTGATGGGCGGCAGCCAGGGGGCCGTGGGCCTTAACCGCATGGTGCGGCCCCTGTTCCAGGCTCTGGTGGCCCATGGGGTTCGGGTGGTGCATCTCACCGGCAACAACGACCCCGAAGCCGGCCAAAACACCCTCGCTGGGGTGGTGGAACGCCCCTTCTCCGACGAGATCCCAGCGCTGCTGCAACACGCAGACCTGGCCATCAGCCGCTCCGGAGCCGGCAGCTTGAGTGAACTGGCCGTCTGCGGCACCCCAGCCATTCTGGTGCCCTATCCCGCTGCCGCCGACCAACACCAGGAGGCCAATGCCGCCGCTGCAGCCGCCCTCGGTGCGGCCGTGATCGTGCACCAACACGGCCCAGAAGCTCCCGGCCTAGGGCGCACCCTCTGGCGCCTGCTTGGCCCCCGGCTGCGCGGGGCCGCCCTCCCAGCCGATCCCCTCGTGGCCATGGGGGCCGGCATGCAGCAACTCGCCCAGGCCAAGGCCGATCAACAGCTGGCCCAGCTGATCCAGCAACTGGTGCCCCAGAGCTCAGCCCCTTAAGACAACCCCAGCTGCCCCCCTTCCTCAGCCAAGGCCGCCACCAGGCGCCGATTGTTGCGGCAGGATTGGTAGCCCAGGCGCAACCAATTCGCACCGAGTTCAGGGAAGGAACGGCAATCCCTCAGCAGGATCCGGTGACGCTGCTCCAGGGCTTCCCTCAGGGGCTGCAGGGATTGGCTGGAGCGGATCAGGAGGTAGTTGGCCGCCGAGGGCATCGGCACCAAACCAGGCAAGCGGGCCAACTGCCCAGCCAGCCAAGCCCCTTCTGAGGCAACCCAGGCCTGGGCTCGGCCGCACCAGCAGCCATAGCGCTGGGGATTCGCCAAAACCCCTTCCCCCAAGCTCGCCGCCAGGCCATTCACCGGCCAGGGATCCCGCCAGCTCGCCCAGCGCTTGAGCCGCTCCGGACTCGCCAAGGCATAGCCCAAGCGCAAACCCGCCACCCCGTAGAGCTTGGTGAGGCTGCGAATCACGATCAAGTTGGGATAGCGACTGATCCAGGGAATCAGCGACTGGGCTTCCCCACCAGGCACCAGCGGCAAAAAGGCCTCATCGCAGATCACCAGTCGATACCGCTCCAGCAGGGGCTCGAGGGAAGCGCAACTCCAGAGGCGACCGGTGGGATTGTGGGGGTTGGTGATCCACAAAACCGCCCCCGGGGCCGGCGCTGGCAAGGGCTGGGGGAAATCGGCCGACCATTCCAGCTCCAGGGGCTGGGGAAGTACGGCCCCACCCCAGCAGCGCAGGGCCCGGCCGTAGTCGGCAAAACTGGGCTGAAAGACCACGCTTTGCCCCGCAGCTGCGGCGTCCCGCGCTGCCCAGGTCAACAGCTCTGAGGCGCCATTGCCCGCCAGGACGGCGCCGGTGGGCAGACCATGCAGACGGGCAGCAGCCGCACAAAAGCCTGCGTAGCCCCGGTCGGGATAGACCCGCCGGGCCGAACCAAAGGCGGCAGCCATTAAGGCAGCAGCCATCCGCACGGAAGGGGCAAAGGGCACCAGGGACGCACTGGCATCGAGAACGTCGGCCGGTTGACAGCCCAAGCGCTGGGCCGCCGACGCCACGTTGCCGCCGTGGCACTCAGGAATCAGAGCAGCAGGACTCACAGCATCAGCCATCGCAGCAGGCTACGAAGCCAGCTCGAGCCAATCCAGTCGCCAGGGAAGCCCAGAGGCGTTAAAAGACGACCATGCGCAGGCCCGGCCCCAGGCTCACTTTGATGGGACGTCCAAGTCGAGGGGCCCTGCGACTGGCCGTGGCCCTAGCCCTGCTGCCCATGGAGGCGGCCTGGGCGGGGCCTGAAGCCTTGGTGCGGCTGCTTGCGTCAGGCCGCTGCAGGGGCTGCCAGCTCAGCGACGCGGATCTGGTGCTGGCCAATCTGCGCGATGCCGATCTGCGCGGCGCCCAACTCCAGCGGGCCAATCTCAGCCAAGCCCAACTGGATGGGGCAAACCTGGGCGGAGCAAATCTGCAATTCACCAGCTTGGTGGCAGCCTCCCTACGCGGCGCCGATTTACGGGGTGCCCTGCTCGCGGGCAGCGATCTTCGCCAGGCCGACCTCACCGGTGCCCTGCTCGACCAGAACGCCCTCACCAACGCCCACTGGCAGCAGGCCAAGGGCATTGCCAATGCCCAGTTGAGCTACGGCCAACTGCACAATGCCGGCGTGCAGGCCCACCAAGCCGGCGAAGCACCGGCAGCGGAGAGCTGGTTTAGCGACGCCATCCGCCGGCAACCCGAGGCCGCCGTGAGCTGGGTGGCGCGGGGGATCAGCCGCGGCCAGCAGGGCAAGGACGACCTCGCCGCCAATGATTTCCGCTATGCCGCCACGCTTTACGACCACCAGGGCGAAGCACCGTTCGCCAAGCAATTGCGGGATGCCGCCAACCGCCTGACCCAGCCAGCCGCCAAGGAGGCGAGCGCCAACGGCATGGGCAGCCAGTTCCTGGGGGCCGCCGGCGCGGTTCTCCAGCTGCTCGGCCCCCTAGCGGTGAAAGCCTTGCTCCCGATCGGTCTTTAGGGGCCTATGACCAACCCTATGGCGCCCCCTGGCCCAGCCACTGGCGGGCCGGCACGGAGGCGGGCTGGTAGCCATAGCCATACACCCCACCGGATTCATCGTTGATCACCTTGGGGGTCACCATGATCACGAGCTCACGCTTTGCCCGATTTCTTCCCGAGGAGCGGAAGAACTGACCAATCAAAGGAATATCACCAAGGATTGGCCACTTGGTCACCGTGGCAATGTCCTGATCAGAAATAACCCCCGTAAGAATTAGCGTCTGTCCATCACGCACCCGCACGGTGCCGGTATCCAAACGGCGCACACTCAGAATATTGATTGATCCACATCCTTGGACAGGGACCGGATTGCCCGTGACAGCAGATACGGCAGGTGATAGCGTAAATGTGACAAAGCCATTGTCATCAATCTTCGAGACCCGGGCCCCCAAGGTGAGCCCGGAAATCCCAAAGCTCGGCGTGCAAGTAATCACGCCACCCGTATTACCGCCCGTAGCCTGATTTGACGTATAGGCCGTCACCACATTGGTGCCCACGGTCACAAATGACTCGTTAGCCCGGGGCCGCCCAATCGAAGCGGTAGAGAGGGCGCTACTTGAGCCACCTGCCCCACCAGCGCCTGTGGCCGCAGCCACCTCAGCCCCACCAGCAATTGTCTCAGAATTCTCCGAAAGGATGAGGGTTGGAGAAGCAAGTAATTTCGTACTCGTCGAAACAATTTGCGCCCTCAAATAATCAATAAACTGCCCCTCGCTTGGCTGATTAATCTTAGGTTCGACACCAGTTGCCGGGTAACCATTGCCAAAAGATCCCAGGAATTTACCCGAATCATTAACAATATAATTATTGCCGAATTTAAACGCAAAGCTATTGGCAATAGAGGTGTCATTGTCGAGATTGACATCCAGAATTTTTACCGACAGCGCCACTTGACGTTGCCTGAGATCCAACTGCCGCAGGTAGTGCTCGGCCACCGCAATCAACGGGGCATCGCCAATCAAGGTGACCGTGCCCAGCCGGGGATCGGTGGTGGCCTGGAGGCCCAGCAAGGGACCCTGTTTGGCCCCGAAGGATTCCACTGTGGTCTGCTCCGTGGACTGGGTGGTTTGGGAACTCGGCGCCGAGGACACCGCCGCCGCCTGGGCCACCCCCTGGGTGACGGAGGTGGTGATGGTGTTGATCTTGGAGACCGTGGCCCCCAAATTGGCGAGGTAATCCGCCGCTGAATTCGGCGACACCTGATTGAGGCGATACACCTTCGAGAGCTGGGGAGCGAAGCTTCTGCCCGCAATGCTGGGGCCGGCCATGATCAGATTTCCATCCACCTTCCCCTGCAAGCCTGAAGCCAGCAACACGGAATTCAGGGCCCGGGCATAGGTTTCGTTCCGAAAGGAGATCGTGACCAGCCGACTGCTCGCCCCAGCACCGGCACCCCCTTGGACATTGGCCCCCACCGCCGCCGCGGCAGCACTCCCGTCGCTATCCACATACACAAAGCCATAGCCGCCGATCTGGGCCAACGCCATCAAGGCATCCTTGGCGGGGGCATTTTTCAGGGTCAAGGTGACCCTCGGACCCTTTACCTGCAGCAGCGACGGGTTGCGCAACAGCATCGAGCCCACGGCCATGTCCCCCAGGGGAGGCGCCACGGCCCGGGGCCTGAGGGCGGGCACCTCACTGGGGAGGGGAATGGTGCCGGGTTGGTTGAGATCAAGTCGGGCCGTCTGTTGCACCACCTGGGCAGGCGCTGCAAAGGTGAGGATCAAATTCTGGCCATCGGCACTCACCGTGGGCCGCCGCGACGGCATGCCATTGGCGGTAAGGATCTCGAGCTGGTAGGCGCTGCCTGAGCCCTGCAGGCTCACCAGTTGCAGCCCCAATTCCGGCATTGACAACCGCTGGGCGCCAAAGCGCAAAGCCCCGGGTTGGCTGGTGAGAATCTGCCCCTGCCAGCGGCTGCCATCGACGCTCTGGCGCAGCTGGGGGGCCGCTCCCGTGCCGCTAATTACCAACTCCACCCCATCCGGCAACCGCCGCACCGCCAATTGGACCAGGCCGGCGCTCGGGCCGGCCCCGGATGACCCCACTGCGCCAGGCACCGGCGGCGGGGTTTGCAGACGACCCTGGGCCAAGGCGGTGCCACCAGCCCCCCCAACCAGAGCAATGGTGGAAACCATGGCAACGGTGGAAACCGCGGCAGTAGCCGCAGCAGTAGTAGTAGCAACGACGAAGAGCCGATGGGACCAGCCTGAAACGCGTTGCACCACAAACCCACCTTGATGGCCGGATGGTATCGCTGCTAACCCGGAGCAGCCAGAGTGCTCTTGGGAGCTGTCGCTGGCCGCAGCGCCCGGCCATAGAGGGACACATTCAGCTTGAGCACCACCTTGGTGGGCCCGTTGGCCAAGGCGGGCGGCTTGCTCTGCGCCTGCTGGGGGGCTTGCGGGCCAGCGGGAGCCGCCGCAGGGGCTGGCGTTGCCTGGGCGCCATTTTTAAGGTCATCCAACACGAGTTGCAGGTCGCTCTGGACCACCAACAGGTTCAGCCGCTCCATCCGCCGTAAAAAGTCCAACACCTGGGGGAAGCTGCCCTTCGCAGCGAGCAACACGGTTTGCCGCTCGAGGCCTTCCACCGCCAGGGGGTCTGGCGGTGGTGGCGCGGGTTTCTCCTGGGCCCCAGCCCCAGCTTTGGGCGGGGGCTGGGGGGCGGCCCCCTGGGGTTCGTAAAGGTCCAGCTGCACGCCCGTCAGCCCTGCCACCCGATCCACCTGGGCCAACACGGTGGCCAGGTCGCCCGTGCCCCCAATGAGTTGCACCAGGAGCTCCTGCTGGTGCTCCGCCTTGGCCTGCTGCTCCAATTGCACCGCCAACTGGCGCCTGAGCAGGGGCACCTGGGCTTCGCTGACCCGCAAGGCCTCCAGCCGGGCTTGCCCCTCCTGCCATTGCTGCCACTGGGGGGCCACCAGGCCGCCCCCCACCAAGGCCGCCACCAGGGTGCCCACCGACAGGGGCAACCAAAATGCTGCCCGTTCCAGGGGAGTCATGGCAGCACCCCCGCCCGTTGGAGCAACAGCAGGCGCTGGGCCATGCCATCGGCCCCCAACGCCCGCAACTGCTCCCCATCCAACAGGGCTGGGCGGTCCGCAAACGTCGCCGTGAGCTCAAACACCACCGGTTGGCGCCCCCGCACCCCCGCGCCTGCTGCCGTTCCAGCGCCAGACGGGGCCTCATCCCGGTTCGCCTTGACCAACTGCACCCCTTGGGGCTGGAACAAGGGCGACGCCTGCAGAGCCAGCTGCAGGGCATTGATCCGGGCAAAGGCCTGGGGATCGGTGGCCCTGCCCTTGAGTTGGAGCAGGGCAGGCTCCACCTTCAGCTCCGTGAATTGCACCCCAGCCGGGGTGCGGCGGCGCAGATCCTCCAGTAGGGCCGAGCCCGATCGCACCGCCACCAAACCATCGGCCAAGGCCTGGTTGCCCCGCTGCAGCAGGCGCAGCCGCCGCCGCTCGCCTTGAAGCCTGGCCTGCAAGCCATCGGCCAGGGCCTGCACCGGCAGCAGGCGGTCAATCTCGGCCTGGTTGCCCACCTGTATCGCCACCAAACCGCCAGCCGCCAGCCCCATCGCCGCCACCAAGGCAGCGCCGATGGCCGCGCCCCGCCGCAGGGGTGGCTGCCAATCCGCGGCCCCTGCGGCCTGGCCCGCCTGGCCAAGCTGATCAGCCCTGGTTTCCTGGAGCAGATCCAGCCCGGGGGCGGCGGAATCCCAGCCAGGCAGCGGATCAGATGGCGGCACCCGATCGGTTAAGGAAACCCGCTCCAGGGGCCAGGGCTGCACCAGGTCCGCCAAGGGCTGCTCCCACAAGGGCTGCTCCCAAAGCTCAGAGCCACCCGATTCAGGCCGGCCGTACCAGAACCAGCGCTGGGCTGCAGGCGAGTCCTGCTGCCGGTGGAGCCCAGCCTGCTGGCGCCAAAACAACTGGCAACGGGTCAAGGCCTCGGCCCAGGCGGGATCGGGGCCGGCCCCAGGAGGGCAGGCGGGCAAGGGCCAATCCGCCACGGGAACCCCATCCACCACCAGCCACAGGCGGCTGCCCTCGACGCCAAGTTCAAGAAACCAATGCTCGGACCTGGGGTCGTCGCCCCACAGCGGCTGGAGGGCCCTCCACAGCTGCACCTGGGCCGGGATCAGGCGCTGCAAGCTCACCCCCGCCACCGCGAACACCTCCTGCCAGGCTTGAACCACGGGTTTGGGGGCCGCCACCAGCAAGGTGCGCGCCTGGGCCCCAGGGCCCGGCGGCAGGGGCTGCCAGCCCAAGTACGACTGCTCGAGCTTCAGGGATTCCCCCAGGTCAATCTGGAGCTGGCGCAGGGCCTGGAGGGGGTCGTCGGGTTGGTCATCAAAGGGCCAGGTCACAACGCGCCATTGGCAAACAGCCCCTGGCAAAACCGCCTCCACCTGGCAAGCGACCAGCCCCAGCTCCAGCAGCCAATCCCCGATGAAATCTCCCAAGGCGGCGCCGTTCTGGGGAATCCCTTGACGGCAAATCCCAACCGGCAAGGGCACCTCCACGGGAGGGGGCAGGGGGGTCTTGCCCCTAGTCAGCAGCTGGGCGCTGAGCCCATGGTCGTCAATCTGCAGGCGCAGCCTCTGGGGAAAGAGTTGGTGCCGCAGCTGGCGAAGCCGTTCCTGGATCAGGGCTGGAATCTCCCCCACTTGGATCGCGGACGTCATCGCAGGGGGGCCCACACGGCGACTCTCAATCCCGCCATGGCAATCCAGAGCCCACGGCCTCACCGATGTGGGCAAGCCCATGGCGATCCAGTTGGCGGCTGAAAGCTTCGAGGATCTGGGGCACTAAAACCGGGCCCTGGTAAATCCAACCGGTGTAGAGCTGCACCAAGGAAGCCCCCGCCGTGATCCGCTCCCAGGCGCTCTGGGACGAATCAATCCCGCCCACCCCGATCAAGGGCAGGGCGGGGCCAGCCGTGGCCCGCAAGCGGCGCAGCACTTCCAGGGCCCTGCCGCGCAGCGGAGCACCACTGAGGCCACCGGCCTCCGTGGCCAACGTGCCGCCCGTTTGAACAATGGGGCGGTTCTCCAAACCGAAGCGATTGATGCTGGTATTGACAGCAATCACCCCAGCAAGCCCCTCCTCGTAGGCCATCCGCGCGATCGCGTCAATGGCGTCATCTTCGAGATCGGGGGCGATCTTCACCAGCAGGGGAGGGCACGCCGTAAGCCGCCTGAGGCGCTCCACAAGCCGGCGCAGCAGCACCTCCTCCTGCAGGTCCCGCAGCCCGGGCGTGTTCGGCGAACTCACATTGATCACCGCGTAATCGGCCAAAGGGGCCAAGAGCTCAAGCGATGAGGCGTAGTCATCGGGGGCGAGATCCAGGCTAGTGATCTTGGATTTGCCGAGATTGATGCCAAGCACCGCCGGCCGCTGGCCCGGGGGCGCCAAGTGCTGGCGCTCCAAGGTGCGCTTGACCGCCTGGGCACCGGTGTTGTTAAAGCCCATCCGGTTGAGCGCTGCCCGCTCGGCCGCCAAGCGAAACAGCCGCGGCTTGGGATTGCCCACCTGGGCGTGCCAAGTGACCGTGCCCAGCTCGGCAAAGCCAAAACCAAAGCAATGCCAAATCCCAGCCGCCACGGCGTTCTTATCGAACCCAGCGGCCAGGCCCACCGGATTGCTGAACCGACAGCCAAACAGGGTTTGCTCCAGCCGGGGATCGGGCCGTTGCAACTCCGCGGCCAGGCCCGCCAGGGAACCGCTGACCAGGGGCCAGCTCCGCCGCAAGGAGGCCTGGCCCAAGGCCGTGAGGGTGAGCTGGCTGAGCTGCTCCGCATCGGCGCCCCCATCGGACGCCAAGAGGGGACCCACAAAACGCCCGTAGAGCATGCCGGTTGAACGCGCGCCGTTGGCCATCTCGCCGACCTACTCCCTTAGCCCCAATCCTCCCGCGGCACGGGCCAAACGCCAACGCCCCCCATCGGCGGGCTGCACCAACCAATCCCGCCAAGTCCAGGCCTCGGTTTTGCCCTCCAATTGCTTCAAGGGCATCTCCACCAGCTGGGCCAGTTCCACCAGACTCAGGCCATAGTCGCGCTCCGCTAGCCGATCAGCCAGCTCCAGGCGGGTGAGCAACTGCCGCAGGGAAGCCGGTGCCAAATCAGACCCGGGAGCTGGATCAGCAGGCGGAGCCGCATCAGCAGGGCGAGCGATAGAACCAACACCTCCTGCCGCCAGGGCAGGCTTATGACCCCTAGAGAAGGCCACCGCAATCACGTCACAACGGTCGTTATCGGGATCACCGCTATGGCCCTTCACATGGATGAGGGGCACGCCGCCCAATCGGGCTTGGTCGAGCAGCTCCCAGAGATCGCGGTTCAGCACCGGACTCCCAGAAGCGGTACGCCAGCCCTTGCGTTTCCAGCCCTGAATCCACTTGCTAAAGCCATCGATCAGATATTTGCTGTCGGTCCGAATCGCTAAATCGGGGTGGCGCGGCAGGGCCTTGAGGGCCTCCAATAGCGCTAGCGCCGCCGTGAGCTCCATGCGGTTGTTGGTGGTCGCTGGATCGGCCCCACCAAACTCCTGCACCGAACCATCTTCAAAACGCAGCAAGGCACCCCAGCCCCCTGGGCCCGGATTGCCACTGCAGGCCCCATCACAGGCCGCTGCCACAACCCTCACCGGCTCAGCGGCCACTGGACAACCCCCCAAGGTTCGTTAAATAACACTGCAAACCCCTAAGCCCAGCCGGGCCTGGAGCCGGAACCATGGCCGGAGCCACCGAACCCTGCGCCCCCCGAACTTACCGACTCGGCCCATGGCGAGTCGGTACCCACAGCGTCTTGGCCAGTCGAGTTGTCGCTGCCCTGACCATCGGGGTTGGCGCCCTGGTGCCCCTCGCCAAGGCCGCCAGCTGGGACCCCACGCCCCTGCCGCCACCTCCGGTGCAGCAAGTGCCCCAGCAAACCGGCCCCGAGCAAACCAGCCGCCTGCGACCGGGCGACGTTGTTGCTCTCCAGGTGATTCCCTACCGGGAGTGACAGTTGCAAGACAGGTCCCGCTCCCTGGTGAGCTTCTTACCCCACCCTTAAATTTCACCTGTGTGAGGAGTGCAGAACGACTTTCTGGGGTCGAAACGAGGACAGACTCCCGGAAACCGTTCTAACTCTCAAGCCCTGCCTTTGGCGGGGCTTTTTTATTTGCCAATAAAAAAGCCGGTCCCCGCGGGGACCGGCTGACTTGAAGGGGGGCGGCCAGGCCGAAGCCTGACCAGGGCCATCATTTGATGGAGACCTTGCCGCCCACTTCTTCCACGGCCTTCTTGATGGCTTCGGCATCGCCTTTGGGGATGCCTTCCTTGATGGGGGTGGGAGCAGCTTCCACAAGAGCTTTGGCTTCGCCCAGGCCGAGGCCAGTGGCCTCGCGGACAGCCTTCAGCACCTTGATCTTGGCCGTAGGGTCGAAGCCATCGAGGATGACATCGAATTCGGTCTTCTCTTCGACGGCTTCAGCGGCAGCCGCAGGGGCAGCCGCCATCATCACGCCAGCAGAAGCAGCAGCGGACACACCGAAGGCCTCTTCGATCTGCTTGACAAGCTCGGAAGCTTCAAGCAGGGAGAGAGTCTTCAATGACTCGAGAATTTGGTCGGTAGTAGCAGACATGGTTGGGAATCAGCAACAGATCTGTTGGGAGACAGTCGGATCGAGGGAGCTCGAAATCGCTTAAAGCGATCAGTTAGCACCGCCTTCGGCGTGCTGCTTGAGAGCCCTGGCAAGACCGGACGGAACCTCGTTGATGCCCACGGCCAGCTTGGTAGCCACGGCGTTGATCGCACCTGCGATCTGCGCCATGAGCACCTCCTTGGAGGGCAGATCCCCGATGGCCTTGATATCGGATTGGGACAGGAGTTGGCCTTCGAAAAGACCACCCTTGACTTCCGATTTCTTCGTGTCCTTCTGGAAGGACTGCACGGCTTTCACCGCACCACCGACATCGCCCTTAACAAGGACGAAAGCGTTGGTACCGGTGAGCAGGGAATCGAGATTCGCCCAGGCACTGTTGCCATCAATGGCACGGCGCATCAAGGTGTTTTTGGTCACCTTGCACACACCGTTACTGGCCTGCAGACGGGTCCGCAGATCAGTCATTTCCTTGATGGAAAGGCCCTTGAAATCAAGAACCAGTGCCATTTCGGCCTCGCCGAGAAGCCCTTTGAGCTCTTCGACGATCTGTTGCTTGTTCTCCAGCGTGCGGCCCATAGGTTTGGAACGGATCGGGGGAACAAGCCGGGAACGCGGCCCCAACAAACCCAGTCTTGGGGACAGCCCTGGGGGGACAGCCTTCGACCGTGCTTCGAGGCCGCTGCATGCTCCGCACCCGATCGGCCATCCGTTAGGGAAGTCCGAGGGAGCTAAAACCTGTCGCGTGGACCTCGGCAGGGCTTATGTACAAGGTGTTCCGGAAACCGGATCACCGAGACAACCTGCTGTCTTGGGTTGGGCGCGTGCCCTTCTGGGGTTAGCCAGTCGACCAAGTTACACCACTGTGGGAAACCGTTGTGTAGAGAACTTGAATCAGGAGTCCTGCTTGATGTCTTGCAGGGCAGAGAAATCAACCTGGACCGACGGACCCATGGTGGAGGTCACATACAGGCTCCTCCAGTAACGCCCTTTGGCACCACTGGGCTTGTTGCGGTCAATGGTTTCTTGCAGGGCCTTGAGGTTGTCCAGCAGCTTGGCTTCATCGAAGCTGGCTTTACCGAAACGCACGTGGACGATGCCGGTGCGATCGGCCCGGAATTCCAGTTTGCCGGCCTTGAATTCGTTGATGGCCCCAGCCAAGTCGGTGGTCACGGTGCCCGCCTTGGGGTTGGGCATCAAACCGCGGGGACCAAGCACCCGGCCCAACTTGGCCACCTTGGGCATCATGTCGGGGGTGGCGATCAGGAGATCGAATTCCATCTCACCCTTGGCGATCTGATCCACCAGGTCGTCGTCACCGGCGAGGTCGGCACCGGCCGCTTTTGCGGCGGCAACGGCTTCACCACGGGCGATCACAGCGATACGGATCGCCTGGCCTGTGCCGTGGGGAAGGGCCACGGTCGTGCGCAGTTGCTGGTCGGTGTACTTCGGATCAATGCCGAGACGCACGTGGGCCTCGATCGTTTCATCGAACTTGGCGTTGGCGTTGGCCTTGACCAACTCAATGGCCTCGGTAGGGGCGTAGACGCGGTCCTCGACCTTGGTGACCAGGGCAGAAAAACGCTTGGAAATTTTTGGCATGGTTAGGAATGGGGTGCGAGCGATCAGGGAAGGGCCGGTTCAGGGCCGCTGTGATCTCCCCCAGCGGGGTGGACAGGAAATGGACTCAATCGTTAACGGCGACACCCATGTTGCGGGCGGTGCCTTCGATGATGCGCATGGCCGAATCAATGCTTGAGCAGTTGAGATCGGGCAGCTTGGTCTTGGCGATCTCCTCGAGCTGGGCGCGGCTAATGGCGCCAACAGATCCCTTGGAAGAGGTGGCGGCACCCTTCTCGATACCGGCTGCTTTGGAAATCAGCACGGAAGCGGGAGGGGTTTTGGTGATGAAGGTAAAGCTGCGGTCTTCAAAGACCGAAATCTCTACCGGGATCACATAGCCAGCCTTGTCCTGCGTCCGAGCGTTGTACTCCTTGCAGAACGCCATGATGTTGACCCCGTGCTGACCGAGGGCAGGGCCCACGGGAGGTGCGGGGTTGGCTTTGCCGGCATTAAGGGCCAGCTTGATAACAGCAACGACTTTCTTGGCCATCGTCTCGGGCTACTGGGCGGGACTGCGGATCGTCCCTTGGGGAAGGAACGTTCGGGAAACGGCCGCCCTCCGCAGGGAGACGGCCGCTGAGCGAGGCCCTGGCCTAGCTCTGTTTGCTGATCTGGGAAAACTCCAATTCGACCGGGGTTTCCCGGCCAAAGATTGAAAGCAAGGCCTTGAGCTTGTTGCGCTCGCCGGACACTTCGATCACTTCGCCCTGGAAATCCTTAAAGGGTCCAGCGGTCACCATGATCTGGTCACCCTCGGCAAGGTCGACCTTAACGACAGCCTTCTTCTCGGCGGCCCGCTTGAAGATGCGGTCCACTTCCTGGCGGCTCAGGGGGCGGGGCTTGATATGGCCGCGGGCCTTGGCCGTGGCCCGACGCTCCTCAGCGCCCACAAAGTTGATGACGTTGGGGGTGCTGCGCACCGCCATCATCGTGTCCTCGTCGAGGACCATCCGCACCAGCACATAACCCGGAAAGACCTTCTCTTCCGTGGATTGGCGGGAGCCATCTTTTTTGAGTTTCACCCCAGGGGTCTGGGGGATCTCGATGTCCAAAATCTTGCTATCCACGCCCAGGGTCACGGCCCGCTGCTCCAAGGTGGCCTTCACCTTCTTCTCACAGCTGGACGCCACCTGCACGGCATACCAGCGGGCCACCTGGCGCTTCTCCCCTGCTTCGGCTGCGGCAGCTACCGGATCGGCCAAGGGGGCATCGCCATCCTCCAAAGGGGAATCCCCATCGGCGGCGGCTAGATCCAGCACTTCCGCAGAGTCCAGGGAAAGGTCGGTTGGGGTGTCGGACACGGGGCTCACAGAAGGGAAAGACTCAGCGGAACACCTGGGAGGCACCCCAGCGGTAGAAACGATCGACGGCGGCAATGGCCGCAGCCGAGAGGCTCACCATCAGGATTACAGCCACCGACTCACTGAAGAGTTGTTGGCGGCTGGGCCAAACCACTTTGCGCAATTCCGCCAGCGTGGCGGCCGCAAAGCCCAGCTGGGCTTGGGATTGGGGAGCTGGCTCGTCGGATGGGGACCCGTCGGATGGGCCTCCTGAAGGGAGATCGGTGTCCACTAGCGCTCGCGCACGGGGGCGTCCGCGCACCTGCAAACGAACACCCTACCGGACGTCGTTACCCGCTCAAAGAACGGGAACAAAGCGGAGCGGCTCGGCCAGCTCAACCCGCACGCCCTTGGCGCCACTGAAGTGCTCGGCCAGGAGCTCGGTGGCCAGGGGATTTTCAATTTGACGGCGCACCACCCGGCGCAGGGGCCGGGCCCCGTATTCCGGCTCGTACCCCTGTTCCACCAGGGACTGAACCACCGCCTCATCCACCTCAAGCACCAGGTGTTGCTCGGCCAAAAGCCCACTCAGCTCGGCCAATTGCAAGCGCACAATCCGCTGGAGATCCGCGAGCTCTAGGGGCCGGAAGCGAATCACCTCATCGATGCGGTTGAGGAATTCGGGTCTGAAGTGGGAGGCCAGGGCCCGGTCTATCGCCTGATCCAAGGCCTGATCCAAGGCCTGATCCAAGGCCTGGTCCAGAACCTTGTCGGCATCAACTGGGGGTGAATCTGGGCGTGAATCTTCAATGCCAGAGGCCCCATCCGGCGCCCCGTGGGCGGCCCGCGCCCTGTCGAGGATGGCGCGGCTGGCCAGGTTGCTGGTCATGATCACCACCGTGTGGCGGAAGTCCACGGTGCGGCCTTGGGAATCGGTGAGTCGGCCGTCATCGAGCACCTGCAGCAGCAGGTTGAACACCTCGGGGTGGGCCTTCTCCACCTCATCGAGCAACACCACGGCATAGGGCCGGCGCCGCACTGCCTCGGTGAGCTGGCCACCTTCCTCGTAGCCCACATAGCCGGGAGGTGCCCCCACCAACCGGGCCACGGCGTTGCGCTCCATGTACTCGCTCATGTCGAGACGCACCAGGGCGTCTTCCTCATCAAAGAGGGAGCCCGCCAAGGCCTTCGCCAACTCGGTTTTACCGACTCCGGTAGGACCCAAAAACAAGAAGGACCCCACGGGCCGGCGCGGCGACTGCATCCCCGCCCGGGCCCGCCGAATCGCCGCTGCCACGGCAGCCACCGCCTCCGGCTGGCCAATCACCCGCTCAGAGAGCCGGGCTTCGAGCTCCAACAGCTTTTGCCGCTCACCCGCCAACAGCCGCTGCACGGGGATGCCCGTCCAGCGGGCCACCACATCGGCGATATCGCCAGCTTCCACCTGCTCCCGCAGCAGGGATTCCCGGCTTTGCTCATCAGCGCGCAGCTCCGCTTCCAGGGCGTCGCGCCGCTCCTGCAGGCCATGCAATTGGTCGTATTGGAGTTGGGCCGCCTGCTCCAAATCGCCCTCCCGCTCCGCCTCCGCGATGGCATGGCGCAGGTCTTCGTCCTGTTGCAGCAAACTGCGCAACTCAGCCAAGCGGTCCCGCTCCACCTGCCAGCGGGCCTGCAACTGGTGCAAGGCGTCGGTGGCCTGACGGCGTTGCTCCTGGAGTTGCACCCGTTCGGCTTCAGGGGCCGCCTCCGCCGATAGCAGGGCCAATTCCACCCGGCGCAGATCGGCTTCTGCCGTTTCAATCCGCTGGGGCTTGGAGGTGGCCTCCATGCGCAGATTTGCCGCGGCCTGGTCCACCAGATCAATGGCGGAATCGGGCAGGCAGCGGTCGGTGATGTAGCGATCCGCCAGGCGAGCGGCCGCCACCAGGGCTTGGTCGGTAATCGCCACGCCGTGGTGCAACTCGTAGCGCTCCTTGAGGCCCCTCAGGATTTCGACACTGGTGTCGGGGCCCGGCTCCTTGATCAGCACCTGCTGGAAGCGGCGCTCCAGGGCGGGATCCTTTTCCACCGTGCGGCGGTAATCCTCAGGGGTCGTAGCCCCAATGCAGCGCAGATCGCCCCGGGCCAGGGCCGGCTTGAGCACGCTGCTGGCATCAGCTCCGGAGCGCTCGCTGTTCACCACGGTGTGGAGTTCATCGATAAACAGCACCACGCCGGTCTCGGCCTCCCGCACCTCCTGCAGCACCCCCCGCAGGCGCTCCTCGAATTGGCCTCGAAATTTTGCCCCTGCCACCAGGGCGCCCAGATCCAGGGCAACCAGCCGCAAACCCTTGAGGGAATCGGGCACTTCGCCGGCCACCATGCGCTGGGCCAACAACTCGGCCACGGCCGTTTTGCCCACGCCCGGCTCGCCGATCAGAACCGGATTGTTTTTGCTGCGGCGCGAGAGCACCTGAATTAGCAGGCGAATCTCCTGATCACGACCCACCACGGGATCGAGCTCCCCGGCCCTTGCAGCGGCGGTGAGATCGCGGCCGTAGGTGCTCAACGCACCGTCTTGATCGGGCTCGGATTCCAAACGGAACGCTTCCGCCTCCGGCTCCCTGGATGCCGCCCGAGAGGCTCCCAACGATGGCCCCCTGACAGCCCTTGGGCTGGGCGCTGCTGGGCTGGGGCTGGCCGCCGCCTCGATGGCAGGGGCCTCGGTTTGGGGTTTGGGCTGGGATTGGGATTGGGCTGGGCGGCGCACGGCTTGGAGCAACAACGCCTCGGTCAAGCCCTCCCCTTGCAACAGGGCTGCACCGATCCTGGGTTCATCGAGCAAAGCCACCAGCAGGTGGGGAATATCGAGCAACCGAGATCCCCAGGCTGCCCGGCGTCGATCCGCATCCTCCAGCAGATCCTCCAGGGCATCTCCGATGTAGAGGTCGCGACTGGTACTTGGGGGCTGCTCGACGCAGAAGGCCTCCAACCGATCCAGGAGGCGATCGGTATCGATGGGTAAGGACTGAACCCATGGGCAGAAGCGCCGATCCCCGAGGAACGTTTGCAACAGGTGCTCCACATCCATGGCCCCGTGCCGCCAGCGGCGGGCTGTGTCCTGGGAGGCCAACAGGAGCTCCCAGGCGTCCTCGCTGAAGTGCTCTGGGTTGCTGGTGAGGCTGGCTGAGGGGGTTGCCCGGGCTACTTGCTCAAAAACCATCGCTGTCCAACCTCAAGCGCGGGAAGCCAGTTGAATCAATTCCACCTTGTAGCCATCGGGATCCTCCACAAAGGCAATCACCGTGGTGCCGTGCTTCATCGCCCCAGGGGGACGCACCACCCGACCACCCTTGGCCGCCATGGCCTCGCAGGTCGCCTGGATGTTGTCGACACCAAGGGCAATGTGGCCATAGCCCGTGCCGATCTCGTAGCTGCTGGTGTCCCAGTTGTGGGTGAGCTCCAGCACGGCGGTGGTGCTTTCATCGCCGTAGCCCACAAAGGCCAAGGTGAACCGGCCCTCGGGATAGTCCTTACGGCGCAACAAGCGCATCCCCAACACCTCGGTATAGAAGGTGAGGGAGCGCTCCAGATTTCCCACCCGGAGCATGGTGTGCAGCAATCGCATGGGCCAGGGAGCGGGGCAAGATCGTGGCCCCATTCTGGTCAGCCAAGGCGCGAGCAGTGCCCGTTGGCACAACGAAGAGGGCAGGGGTGCCCCATAGGATCCCCGGCAAGACAACTAGACGGCGCACCTTCGTGTTCGACTCCCTCGACCTTGTAATTGACACCGTTGTGGCCAGGGAGGTCCTCGATTCCCGCGGAACCCCCACCGTTGAAGCCGAAGTGTTGCTCGAAGGTGGGGCCAGCGGACGGGCCATCGTGCCCAGCGGGGCCAGCACCGGCGCCCACGAAGCCCACGAACTTCGCGATGGCGGCAGCCGCTACTTCGGCAAGGGCGTCACCCAGGCCGTCAACAACATCGAAGAGCGGATAGCCCCAGCCCTTTGCGGCCTGAGCGCCCTCGACCAGGGAGCCGTGGACGGCGCCATGGCTGAGCTGGATGGCAGTGATAACAAGTCGAGCCTGGGGGCCAATGCGGTACTCGCCGTGAGCCTGGCCACCGCCCGGGCTGCCGCCAATGGCGTGGGCCTGCCCCTCTACCGCTACCTGGGTGGGCCCATGGCCAACCTGCTGCCGGTGCCCTTGATGAACGTCATCAATGGCGGCGCCCACGCCTCCAACAACATGGATTTCCAGGAATTCATGCTGGTGCCCCATGGAGCCAACAGCTTCCGGGAAGCCCTGCGCATGGGCGCCGAAGTGTTCCACACCCTCAAGGGCCTGCTCCACGACCAGGGCCTTTCCACCTCGGTTGGCGACGAAGGGGGCTTTGCCCCCGACCTGGCCAGCAACGCCGCCGCCGGTGACCTGCTGATCCAAGCCATCGAGAAAGCGGGCTACCGGGCGGGCGACCAGATCTCCCTGGCCCTCGATGTGGCCAGCACCGAGTTCTTCAAAGACGGCCGCTACAACTTTGGTGGGGGCAGTTACACCAGTGCCGAAATGGTGGACCAACTCGCCCAACTGGTGAGCCGCTTCCCGATCGTGTCGATCGAAGACGGCATCGCCGAAGACGACTGGGATGGCTGGGCCCTGCTCACCCAAAAACTGGGTGCAACCGTGCAGCTGGTGGGCGACGACCTATTCGTGACCAACACGGCCCGGCTGCAACGGGGCATTGACCTGGGCGTGGCCAACTCGATCCTGATCAAGGTGAACCAAATCGGATCGCTTACCGAAACCCTCCAGGCGATCGACCTGGCAGGCCGCGCCGGGTACACCAGCGTGATCAGCCACCGCTCCGGCGAAACCGAAGACACCACCATTGCCGATCTGGCCGTGGCGACCAGGGCTGGCCAAATCAAGACCGGCTCCCTGAGCCGCTCTGATCGGGTGGCGAAGTACAACCAACTGCTCCGCATCGAAGACGAGCTGGGTAGCCAGGCGATCTACGCGGGCGCCGAAGACCGGGGCCCGCGCGGTAAGGCCTAGGGCTTCTGGGCCCCTACTTGATCCAGCCGACCGTCACGCTTCAGCTTCGCCTGGAGTTTTAACCAGCTCAAACCCACCGGCAAGGTGGCCACCAGGGGAATCGCCACCAGGGCTGGCCTGCTGCTGGCCGCCAACAGGGCCGAGGCGATGGCGAGGGCACCCAAGAGCACCGATTGACCGGCACTTTGCTGGCTAATCGCCATCCTCCTCAGGAGGCGATCGGTTTCCCCGGCGCGGATCTGAACCTGCAAATCCCCCTGTTCAATGCGGGCCAGGCTTTCATCCAGCCGCTTGGGGATACCCAGGGCCCGGCTGCCCACTTCCGCAGCCTGGCGCGAGAGTTCGTTGAGCAGATCGTTGGCACCGCCACCACTGGATGTCATAAGAGGCAGCAGGTAAGGGCGAGCAATCGCCACCAAACTAAAGCCGGGATCCAAGGTGCGGCCGACCCCCTCAAAGGTGGAGAGGGCCCGCATCACAAAGATGAGTTCTGGTGGCAGGCGAAACGGCTGGCCGTAAACCAGGTCGTAGAGGTCGCCAGACAGCTTCTCGAGCACGTTGGAGGAGAACGGGGGCGTCAGCGCCTCATTGAGCATGACCCGCACCAAGCGCCGAACAGGCCCAAGCTCGACGCCTGGGGCGATCACCCCGGCGGCCTGCAACTCCTCCACCAAACCACTGGCATCGCGGGATGCGGCCGCCCGCACCATGGCCCCCAGGCGACCGCGCAGCCGGCTGGACAGCTGCCCCATCATCCCGAAGTCGTAGTAGATCAGGGCCCCATCAGCGGCCACGGCGAGATTGCCAGGATGGGGATCGGCATGGAAAAAACCAAACCGCACCAGCTGCTGGAGGTAGCTGGCCGCCCCCTTCTCGGCCACCAACGCTGGGTTAATGCCCGCTTCAATCAGGGCTGGGCGATCGGTGATCTTGATCCCCGGTAGGTAATCCAGGCAGAGCACCCGCCGGGAGCTCAATTCCCAGATCACCCCGGGTACCCGGATGCCGGGATCGTCCAAAAATTGCTGGCGAAAGCGGGCGGCATGTTCGGCTTCCAGCCTGAAATCGAGCTCCCGCAGGAGCACCCGGCGGCACTCCTGGGCAATGCCCACCCAATCCCGGCCCCTGCCCCAACGGGGATGGCGCTGCACCACAGCCGCGAGCTGCTGCAACACCTCCAAGTCAGAGCGAAACACCCTCTCCAGGCCAGGGCGTTGCACCTTGAGCACCACCTGCCTACCGCTCCGCAGGCTGGCGCGATGCACCTGGGCCAAGCTGGCGGCACCGAGGGGGATTTCCTCCAGGTCAACAATCTCAGCGCAGCGGTCACCCAGTTCCTGCTCGAGCAGCCCTTGCACCACGTCGAAACCGAAGGCGGGCACCTGGTCTTGCAAGCGCGCCAGCTCCTCCACCAATTCAGCCGGCAGCACATCGGGCCTGGCTGAAAGCAACTGGCCCAACTTGATAAAAGCGGAGCCCAAGGACAAAAATTGGCGCGTGATCCAGCGGGCCCGGCGGCTCCGCCGGCGGGCTTGCCGCTCTGGACTCACACCCCTGGGGTAGGTCCAAGCCTGGCCGTCCCACCAAAGGCCCACCACCAGTGCCGCCGCCACCCACCAAATGCGCAGGGGCCGCAGGACAGCCAAATGCCCCACCATCACGACGACTGGAGCAGAGAAGACGACTGGGAAGCCTGGGAAGCCTGATCTAAGCGGCTGACCAGGGAGGCCACCTGGGCCCTAAGCGCATCAATCTGAACTTGGGGATCAGCCGTGTTGGGGGCACCCTCTGGCGGTGACGGATGGGTCATCACCACATCGGCAACGCTGCCGTCGTCACCGTGCTCCAGGCGATCAGCTTCGAGCTCCACTTCCTCCCAAAAGAGCTGGATCTCCTGGACCAACTTTTCAGGCGCATCCTGGGCCAACAGCGAGAGCTGGGCGGCTGCATCCGCCAAACCACTGCCGACCCGAACACCGAGTCTCTGCAGGACAGCCTGAACAAGGATTTGGGGTGCAGGCATTAGGGC
>Ga0310081_100034_pt1 | contig 23220 bp, 24 predicted proteins | sample LakEriER3TotalB7_FD_194448 | JGI IMG/M metagenome (GOLD analysis project Ga0310081, IMG submission 194448) | Enriched freshwater cyanobacterial communities from Lake Erie, Ohio, United States - ER36.Total.B7 | ecosystem: Environmental > Aquatic > Freshwater > Lake | place: USA: Ohio | collected... | reverse complement strand
CCGCCATGGAGAATTAGCCTCCGTCGCCGCTGGCGCCGTCGATGATTCGTTGAAAAAGGTAACCCGTCCCGCGGGCGGTAAGGATAAGTTCTGGATTTGCAGGGTCATCTTCAAGCTTTGAGCGCAAGCGAGAAATATGAACATCCACCACCCTGGTATCCACGTGCCGTTCTGGGGTATAACCCCAAACCTCTTTCAGGATTTCACCGCGGCTGAAGGATTCTCCGGAGCGGCTCACCAATAGCTCTAAAAGGCTGAATTCCATGCCGGTGAGGCGGATTCGCTCGTCGTTGCGATAAACCTGCCTTTTATTTGTGTCTACTTTTATCTGCCCCACCTGGATCATCCCTGAATTGGGAAGGCCAGAGCCACCGTGGTTGTCTTTTGCCACCCGGCGCAACACGCAGCGAATTCGCGCTTCCAGCTCTTTAGGGCTGAATGGCTTCACCACGTAATCGTCGGCGCCAAGCTCCAAACCAGTAATGCGATCTGCCACATCGCCTAAGGCGGTGAGCATCACGATGGGCACATCTGAGTCCTTGCGTAGCTCCTGGCAAACGCCATAGCCATCAAGTTTTGGCATCATCACGTCTAGTACCACTAGATCGGCGGGCTGGCGGCGGAAGGCTTCTAGGGCTTCCTCGCCATCGGCGGCGGTTATCACCTGATAACCAATCATCGTGAGACGCGTTTCCAGAATGCGGCGGATACTGGCTTCGTCGTCTACAACCAGGATGATTTCTTTTCCGTTTGGCGGTGCAGCAGTAACTGCCATAGAGGCAAAATCAACAACGGAACAGTTGGACCACTCAACTGAGGTTTGGCTGCTTTTATGTAGAAAATCACATCAACCTTCATAAAACTTTGGCAAAAAGCAGCTCCAACTACGTATGCGAAAGCTGCGGTGCCCAATCACGACAGTTTTTTGGCCGTTGCTCCGCCTGCGGTAACTGGAACACGCTTGTGGAGCAGGTGGTGGTAGCGAGCGATAGCCGTAGGCGTCGTGCGGTGAGTGCTCCAGCTGAAAACCCCACACCAGCTGTGGCGCGCCGCTCAGAACCCATCTATGCGGTGGGGGATAGGCCGCTGCAAAGGCTTGGTAGCGGCTATGGCGAGCTGGATCGGGTGCTGGGGGGTGGCTTGGTGCCTGGCTCTTTGGTGCTGCTGGGGGGTGACCCAGGCATCGGTAAGAGCACCCTTTTGCTGCAGAGCGCACAAGCCATGGCTCTACGCCATTCGGTGCTCTACGTGAGCGCTGAAGAATCAGCCCAACAGGTGAAATTGCGCTGGCGCCGCTTGGTGGATCAACTCGGCTCTTGCGACCACCCAGCCACCAGCAACGGGGTTATTGAAAACAGCGCAAACCTCAATTTGCAGCTGCTGGCGGAAACAGACCTCGAACTAGTGCTGCAGGAGCTAGAGGCCCTAAGGCCTGCAGTGGCGGTAATAGACAGCATCCAAGCCCTCCACGACGCAGATCTCAGCAGTGCCCCTGGTTCTGTGGCCCAGGTGCGTGAATGCGCTGCCGCCTTAGCCCGGATTGCAAAACGCCAAGGCACAGCCCTACTGCTGGTGGGCCATGTCACAAAAGAAGGCGTATTGGCGGGGCCAAAGGTGTTGGAGCACTTGGTAGATGCGGTGCTCACCTTTGAGGGCGATCGCTTTGCCAGCCATCGCTTGCTGCGGGCTGTGAAGAATCGCTTTGGGGCCACCCATGAATTGGGGGTTTTTGAGATGCGCGGCCAGGGATTAGCTGAGGTAACGAATCCAAGCGAGTTGTTTCTTGGCAGTGATGAACCCAGCGCCGGCACCGCCACGATCGTTGCCTGTGAGGGAACCAGGCCCCTGGTAGTTGAGCTGCAAGCCCTCGTAAGCACCACCAGCTACGCCAGCCCCCGCCGCACTGCAACAGGCATTGGCACCAACCGTTTGCATCAAATTTTGGCAGTGCTGGAAAAGCATCTCGGGATCCCCCTTTCCCGGTTTGATTGTTATCTAGCTGTGGCTGGTGGTTTGGAGGTGGAGGAACCGGCCGCCGATCTTGGTGTAGCTGCGGCTGTGGTGGCTAGTTACAGGGATTTGATCATGCCGCCTGGCACGGTGCTGGTGGGCGAACTAGGCCTGGGGGGCCAGCTGAGGCCGGTAGCTCAGCTGGAATTGCGTTTACAAGAATCTGCCCGCCTCGGTTTCCGTCGGGCAGTGGTACCCAAAGGCAGTGGCCTTAGCCGGATAGCCGCTGGCTTGGATTTACAACTGCTTGAAGCCAGCACGATTGCGGAAGCTTTAGTGGCAGCGCTTGGTGCCAATCCAACCGATTAAAAGAAAACATCAGCATTGCCACGGCCAGTGGTTTTCAACCAGTTTTGGGCTTCGATGTAATTATTTGGAGCCAAACGAATTGCTTTTGTCCAGCAATCTGCAGCGATGTCAAAACATTGATCCGCCTCATCGGTTTTACCTTGCTCTTGGGCCAAGCTGCCGAGATGGTGATGAATAACTGCCATATTATTTAATACTTGGGGCATTTTTGCATTTAATGCAAGTGCCTGCTCGTAGTGCTCTAAAGCTTTTAGATGTTCACCATTACTAGCAAACACTAAAGCCATGTTGTAAATAATAAAAGCTCGATCATTTGGATCATCTTCCAGCCTTAGGGCCTCTTCGTAATTTTCTAGCGCTTCGGCATACTCCCCATCGCCTTGGGCGCTCATGCCGTCGCGGTAGTAAGCAAAAGCCTCCTTGGCCCGTTTGTTTGTGGGCAAGATTTTCAAGATCAAATCCGCCATCACCGTGAAGCTTTTATCGATGAAATTGTCGTTGCGTTGGCTGCGCGGCACAGTATTAGCTCAGTTGAACCCCAGTGTGGCCCTTGGGCTGGGCAGCTGACAGCTTCTCTACCTAACCTGGGGTATGACTTCTCAGGCCTTGCTGCTCGATATCGATGGCATGAAGTGCGGAGGCTGCGTAAGTGCCGTTGAAAAGCGCTTGTTAGCGCAACCAGGGGTGCTGGAAGCCAGCGTTAATTTATTGAGCCGCACAGCTTGGGTGGAGCTCGATGCCCCAGGCACGCCAGAAGATTTATTGCAAAGCCTTGCCGGGCTTGGTTTTCCAGGTCGCATTAGGCCCCAGCAAAGTGCTCTCGAGCAACTACGCGAAAGCAGAGCTCCCCTGGGTTGGTGGCAGCGCTGGCGCGAGCTTGTAATCGCTTTATCGCTATTGGTAATAAGCAGTGCCGCCCACCTCAGTGAAACGGGGCCGTTAGCCGATATGAGGCTGCATGGCTTAGTGGCAACTATTGCGCTAGCGGGGCCGGGTCGGATGATTTTGGTGCGGGGCTGGCAGGGTTTGCGCCGTGGCGTGCCTGCTATGGACAGCCTTGTGGGGCTGGGCGTTTTTAGTGCATACGTTGCCAGTTTGGTGGCATTGATCTGGCCAGCGGTGGGCTGGAGCTGTTTTTTTAATGAGCCCCTAATGCTGTTGGGGTTTGTGTTGTTGGGCCGTTTCCTTGAGGATCGAGCCCGGCGCCGCACCGGTGATGCGCTCGAATCTTTAGCAGAATTGCAGCCCGATAACGCTTTGCTGCTGCTTGGCGACAACCTCCCCCGTGCGGTGCGGGTGGGGGGTCTGCGGCCAGGAGATCGTTTACGCATCTTGCCGGGGGATCGCTTGCCGGTGGATGGGGTTGTGTTGCTGGGCTGCTCAAGTATTGATGAATCGGGCTTAACCGGTGAACCGATGCCGCGTTTGGTGCAACCCGGCGCTGAGTTGGCCGCAGGCGGCCTAAATCTGCAGGCGCCATTGGAATTAGAGGTGTTGCGTAGCGGTGCCGATTCCGCTTTAGCTCGTTTGATCCAATTGGTGCAACAGGCCCAAACCCGCAAGGCACCAATCCAAGCCTTAGCCGATCGCTGGGCGGGGCGCTTTACCTGGATAGTGCTTGCTCTTGCTGTAACTACATTTTTATTTTGGTGGCTGATTGGCACCGAGCTTTTTCCACAGGTTTTAGCTGGTATGAACCATGCCGCTGGCCATCACCGCAGCCTTGGGGCTGGTGCAAACACTCCGGTGGGCTTGGCATTGCAGCTTGCTATCGCTGTTTTGGTGGTGGCCTGCCCCTGTGCCTTAGGCCTTGCCACACCAGCGGCAATCAGTGTTGCCACCGGCCGCGCCGCTCGGATGGGGTTGCTATTTAGGGGGGGAGAGGTGTTGCAAATTGCAGCATCAGTGCGCACGGTGTTATTCGACAAAACCGGCACCCTCAGCCGCGGCAGGCCCTTAGTGGAAGCAAGTTTGCCTCTGGCTGATGGCTTGGAGGAGTTGCGCCTTTTGCAACTGGCAGCATCTTTGGAACAACACACTCGCCATCCTTTGGCTTGGGCCCTGTTGCAGGGGGCTGAAAGCAAAGGTTTGAAGCTGTTGCAGTGCACCGAAAGTTGCACGGTTGCAGGAGCAGGGGTATGCGGAGAACTAGAGGGGATGGAGCACACCTGCCGCTTAGGAAGGCTCGAGTGGCTTGAACAGCAAGGTGTGCGCCCGCAAACGGCCGCTGTGGAATGGCAAGCGCTTCAAGCTAAAGGGGGCGCCACGGTGCTTGCCTTAGCCCACGGCACTCAATTACTCGGCTTATTAGCGGTGCGTGATGCCTTGCGGCCAGATGCTTTAGCTGCATTGCAATGCCTTAAAGAGCGGGGTTATGGGCTTGGGGTATTAAGTGGCGATCGAGAGGGCCCGGTGCGTCAGTTGGCCTCTGATTTGAACCTGGAATTCCAGCAATTGGCTTGGGGCTTAAGCCCAGCCCAGAAATTGGCGAAATTGGAAATGGCTCAAAAACCGGTGGCGATGGTGGGGGATGGCTTGAACGATGCGCCAGCGCTTGCCGCGGCAAATTTAGGCATTGCAGTGGGTACTGGCACCCAGATCGCCCAAGACAGCGCTGATCTAGTGGTTTTAGGCGATCGCCTGATGGCAGTGCCCCAGGCCCTGGAGCTCGCTAAACGTTGCATGGCAAAGGTGCGCCAAAACCTGGCCTGGGCTTTTGGCTACAACCTGCTTGTGCTGCCTCTGGCCGCAGGTTTTCTGTTGCCGCGTTTTGGTTTGCTGCTTACGCCGCCGCTGGCGGCTTTGTTGATGGCGCTCAGTTCCCTCACTGTGGTGGCCAATGCCTTGATGCTGAAGCTGCCATGACAAAAAACTGCAGGGGAAAATTCCTCGTGCTTGAAGGCATTGATGGTTGCGGTAAGAGCACTCAGCTGCGCGCCTTAGCCGCCTGGCTGCCAACCAGTGGTTTATTGCCTGCTGGGGCCCGTTTGGTTACCAGCCGCGAGCCGGGGGGAACAGCCCTTGGGATGGCCTTGCGCGGGCTGTTGCTGCATCCCCCGGAGGGGCATATTCCCGAAAGCCGCGCCGAATTATTGCTTTACGCCGCTGATCGAGCTCAGCATGTGCAGCAATGCCTTGAACCCGCTTTAAGCGCTGGTAATTGGGTGCTATGTGATCGTTTTAGTGGTTCTACTGCTGCCTATCAGGGTTATGGCCGCGGCTTGGATTTGGCCTTAATCGATCAGTTGGAAGAATTGGCAACAGCTGGTTTGCGGCCGGATTTATGCATTTGGCTCGAGCTGGCGCCCCTTATAGCTGCAGCTCGCCGCGCTGGGGAAAGGGAAGATCGCATTGAAGCGGAGGGGTTGGCATTCCTTGAGCGGGTGCATGGGGGCTTCAGTGCACTGAGTGCTCGGCCTGGCTGGCAGAGCGTTAATGCCATTGGCAGCGAAGCAGAGGTGCAGGAGCGTTTGCAATCTCTGCTGAGGCAATCTTTTATTGCTAATGAGCAATTTCTAAAATCACAGCTCAAGCCGTGAAAAATGAGTTGTTTTCAGGAATTGTGGGTCATCAGCAAGCCCTGCAACTGCTTACAGCTACGCTAAATACAAATCGATTAGCACCGGCATACCTGTTTGCAGGGCCAGAAGGGGTGGGGCGCTCTTTAGTGGCGCTTCGTTTTATTGAAGGTATTTTCACTAAACAAATTGCTACTAAACAAGCTGGAGCTTTTGGCTTAAAAGCTGATTTAGGGCTGCGGCGACGTTTGGAATTAAGTAACCATCCAGATTTGCTGTTGGTGGAGCCCACCTACAGCGATAAGGGGGTATTAATTCCGGTTTCAAAAGCCAAGGCTGATGGCTTGCAAAAGAAAGCTTTACCTCAACTGCGGCTTGAGCAGATCCGTGAAGTGGCGCGCTTTTTGGCTCGCACACCACTGGATGCTCCCCGTTCAGTGGTGCTGCTGGAAGGGGCTGAACGTATGGCGGAAGCTGCTGCAAATGCACTGCTTAAAACTTTGGAAGACCCGGGGCAGGGCTTGCTGATTTTGTTAACAGCAGCGCCTGAAAAACTTCTCAGCACAATTTTGAGCCGCTGTATGCGCATTTCGTTTCGCCCTCTACCTCCCGCAGAACTTGCTCAAGTAATTGAAATTGAAGCTGACTCAACTGAATTATTGGCCTTAGCGGCTGGATCTCCAGGCGCCCTACTGGAATGGCGCAGCAGGTGGCAAGAGTTGCCAGATTTTTTAATTACAGCGCTGGCTGAGTTGCCGGCTAATCCCCTTGCTGCATTGCGGCTTGCTAGCGAAATTTGCGAGCAGCTTGATGTGGAACAACAGATCTGGCTGCTGGGCCTTTGGCAACGCAGGCTTTGGCAGCAAACAAGCGATCCAACCCCATTAAAAAGGCTTGAGCTTTTGCGGCGACATTTGCAGGGCAATGTGCAGCCCCGCTTGGCTTGGGAAGTGGCTTTACTGAATCTCTGCGCTTGAAGCGGCAATCTCTGCGCTTGAGGCACGAAATTCTGCCATTACGCTGCTGCAATCAGCTAACTGGTTGCCAGAGGGCAATTCCAGGCAATAACCGGCTCCATAAACGGTTTTGATAAACCTGGGTTTGCGGGGATCTGGTTCTAATTTGGTGCGCAGGTGTCTGATATGAACGCGAATGGTTTCGATGTCGTCGTCTGGTTCGTAGCCCCACACTTCTTTGAGAATTAAAGATGGTGCAACAGTTTGGCCGTGTCGTTGCAATAAGCAGTGCAGCAGTTCGAATTCAAGGTGGGTGAGGCGCACCGCCTGTTCAAACCAGATTGCTTCAAATCTTTCAGGCACAAGGGTGATCGGCCCGAAATTAAGAATTTCGTTGTGCTTACTTGATAACGGAGCACGATCGCTGCGGCGCAACAGGGCCTTGATACGAGCGAGGAACTCTTCTAGTTCAAAAGGTTTAGTTAAGTAATCATCGGCGCCAGAATTAAAGCCCGTTACTTTGTCTTTTATGCCGCCGAGGGCGGTGAGCATCAAAATGGGTATTTGAGCTGTGCGTTCATCGCGCCGTAGGCGTTGGCAAAGGGTAAGCCCATCAACTTTGGGCAGCATCAGATCAAGCACGATTAGATCTGGGCCGTATTGAAGGGCAAGAGCTTGCCCCTTAATGCCATCTTCTGCTTTTTGCACATCAAAACCGGAATGCTCAAGGCTGCCAGCCACAAGCTCGCGCATGTCTTGGTCGTCTTCTATTAAGAGGATGCAGGGCTTCATCAATGCAGCTTGGTGGGGGTGGAGCAGGGATTAGCCAGAACCGAGGAATACCTCCAAACGCTTCTGCATGCTTGTTTTCATACTATAGAGGATTAATAAAAAGAATCTGTGGAGCGATCTCCTCTAATTCGCTTAAACCATTTTTATATAATTTAACAAGCCTGTAGTGAAATTATACTTTATATTTTAATAAATTTATATCAATAAAATATTATTTATTAAAATCTTAGAAACTCCCCGGGCGGGATTCGAACCTGCGACCAATCGGTTAACAGCCGATCGCTCTACCACTGAGCTACCGAGGATTGCACCTCAAATGAGGTGAATTAGAACTTAACCGCCCGCCCGCCCTCTGGGCAACCCCTCAAGGGCGCTAGCCATAGAAGCCCCAGTAAGCCAGGGGCCTGCTTTGCCTTGCTCCAGCCTCAAGGCCCCATCGCAATGGTGCAGTTCCTCCAGTTTGTGGGTAACCCAAAGTGCTGTGAGCGGATTCGGTTTCGTTGCTGTTTGCTTGCAAAGTTGGCGGATTAAAGCCAGCACAGCCCCTTGATTTTCTGGATCAAGCAATGCGGTTGGTTCATCCAGCAACAGCAGCTCTGCTCCACTGATTAGAGCTGAGGCAATAGCGAGCCGTTGTTTCTGGCCACCGCTGAGGCTGTGGATCGGGCGATTAGCAAATCCCGCAAGCCCCACTTGATCAAGAGCAGCTTCGATTAGCTCTGCCTGCGGCGCTATCCCTGCTGGCAGGTGAAAGCAAAGTTCACTGCCGCAGCAGGGCAAAAGCAGTTGATGGTCTGGATTTTGAAAAACCAGCGCTGCAATTGCAGCCAGCCGGATATCGCCATCTTTTGGCTCAAGCAGGCCAGAGATCAAACGCAACAGAGTGCTTTTGCCGCTGCCGTTGCCGCCCACCAGCATCCAAAGCCCCGGCGTTGGGATTTGCAATGAGCAGTTGATTAGGGCAGTGCTGTTGTTAGGCCAGCGGTAGCTAACCCGATCCACCTCAAGGATTGCCTTCATTCAGCGCCGAGGCTGAAGCCAGGGCGCTTGCTACCGGCGCCGAGGGCACTTTTCTCGTATATCTGCACCGCCAGGATCTCGCTGCTTAAAAGTGTTACCAATTTTTCTTCTGCTTTTTCGCAACGCAGCTCCAACAACTGACGTTCGCCATGTTGCATTGCACTGCGAATTTCTTGATAGAGGCTTTGGGCTGCCTCTAATTCCTTGCGTTGCACCGAAACTGGCATTGGCGAAAGCTTGAGGCTTAGTTCGATAACAAACATGGAGAAATCACTACTGGCGGCACCCTAGGGAAGCAAGTGAGTAGGTAGATGTGCTGATCTTGGTGGGTTTTCCCCTCAAAGGCCCACTCCTATCGGTATGGTTCTTCATGTAACGCTTTGTGAACAAAAACTATGACGATCGCCCTAGGGCGCGTTAGCCAGCGCGGATGGTTCGACATCCTCGACGACTGGCTCAAGCGCGACCGCTTCGTATTTGTTGGTTGGTCTGGTTTGCTGCTTTTCCCTACTGCCTATTTGGCATTAGGTGGGTGGTTAACAGGTACCACTTTTGTGACCTCTTGGTATACCCACGGGATTGCTAGCAGCTATTTGGAAGGCTGCAATTTCCTTACAGCTGCGGTATCTACCCCAGCGGATTCCATGGGCCACAGCTTGCTGTTGCTCTGGGGCCCAGAAGCTCAAGGTGATTTTGTGCGTTGGTGTCAATTGGGAGGCCTATGGGCTTTCGTTGCACTGCATGGCGCCTTCTCCTTGATTGGCTTCATGTTGCGTCAATTTGAAATTGCCCGTTTAGTTGGCATTCGCCCTTACAACGCCATCGCCTTTTCAGGCCCGATCGCTGTATTTGTAAGTGTGTTTCTGATCTATCCATTAGGGCAGAGCAGTTGGTTTTTTGCGCCTTCTTTTGGAGTGGCTGCAATATTCCGTTTTCTGCTGTTTCTACAAGGTTTCCACAACTGGACGCTTAATCCTTTCCACATGATGGGAGTAGCGGGCATCCTTGGTGGAGCACTGTTATGCGCAATCCATGGCGCAACAGTAGAAAACACCTTGTTTGAAGATGGCGATGGTGCAAACACTTTCAAAGCGTTTGAACCAACCCAAGAAGAAGAAACCTATTCAATGGTGACGGCAAACCGTTTCTGGAGCCAGATCTTTGGTATTGCTTTTTCAAATAAGCGCTGGTTGCACTTCTTTATGTTGTTTGTGCCAGTGATGGGTTTATGGACCAGCAGTATTGGCATCATCGGCTTGGCATTAAATTTGCGGGCTTATGATTTTGTAAGCCAAGAGATCAGGGCTGCTGAAGACCCTGAATTTGAAACCTTCTACACAAAGAATATTCTTTTGAATGAAGGTTTAAGAGCCTGGATGGCCCCGGCCGACCAGCCCCATGAAAATTTCATCTTCCCAGAAGAGGTTCTGCCACGTGGAAACGCCCTTTGATTCTTCGCTGGTCTCCGGCGGTAATGACCAACCATCAACAGGCTATGCCTGGTGGTCTGGTAATGCCCGGCTGATCAATCTTTCTGGGCGCCTCCTTGGTGCCCACGTAGCCCACGCCGGTTTAATGGTGTTCTGGGCTGGCGCAATGATGCTTTTCGAGGTGAGTCATTTCACCTTCGATAAGCCAATGTATGAACAGGGTTTGATCCTCTTCCCCCATGTGGCAACCCTCGGTTATGGCGTGGGTCCTGGTGGTGAAGTAACCAATCTTTATCCCTTCTTTGTTGTTGGGGTATTGCATCTGATCAGCTCTGCAGTGCTCGGTTTGGGTGGTTTGTATCACGCCATTCGCGGCCCTGAAGTTTTAGAAAATTATTCCGCCTTCTTCTCTCAAGACTGGCGCGATAAGAACCAAATGACAAACATCATTGGTTATCACCTAATTCTTTTGGGAGTTGGTGCATTGCTATTGGTTTTCAAGGCGATGTTCTTTGGCGGCGTCTACGACACCTGGGCCCCAGGTGGTGGTGATGTGCGTCTAATTACAAATCCAACCCTTAGCCCTGGAGTGATCTTTGGCTACTTAACAAGAGCACCATTTGGCGGTGAAGGTTGGATCATCGGTGTGAATTCCATGGAAGACATCATCGGTGGCCACATTTGGATTGGTCTTATCTGCATCTTTGGTGGGATTTGGCATGTGATCACCAAGCCTTTCGGTTGGGTGCGTCGTGCCTTTATTTGGAATGGTGAGGCTTACCTGAGCTACAGCCTTGGCGCATTGAGCTTCATGAGCTTTATCGCTTCTGCTTACATCTGGTTCAACAACACCGCCTACCCATCTGAGTTCTACGGCCCCACCAACGCGGAATCTTCCCAAGCACAAAGCTTCACCTTCCTGGTGCGCGACCAACGCCTCGGCGCAAACATTGGCTCTGCCATGGGTCCCACTGGTTTGGGTAAGTATTTGATGCGCTCACCAACCGGAGAGATCATCTTTGGTGGCGAAACTATGCGTTTCTGGGATTTCCGTGGCCCTTGGCTCGAGCCCCTACGGGGCCCTAATGGCCTGAGCCTAGATAAGTTGCAAAATGATATTCAACCCTGGCAAGTACGCCGGGCAGCTGAATATATGACCCATGCTCCTAATGCGTCATTGAATTCAGTTGGCGGGATTATTACCGAACCAAACTCGGTGAATTTCGTTAACATCCGTCAGTGGCTTGCATCCGTACAATTCATACTGGCTTTCTTCTTCCTTGTTGGCCATCTTTGGCATGCTGGCCGCTCTAGAGCTGCAGCCGCTGGATTTGAGAAGGGAATTGATCGCAAGGCAGAGCCAACTCTGGCAATGCCTGATCTTGATTAATTTAGTAAATCTAAATTAATAATAATTAACCCCTGCTTTGCGGGGGTTTTTTATTAACTACTGATGGTGTGATTCCAAATTCAACCAGCTGCGAAGCAGCGGCAAACTAAGGCCAATCACATTACTAATACAGCCTTCTATACGTTCAATCATTAATCCACCGCGACCTTCCACAGCAAAACAGCCCGCGCATTGCAACGGTTCACCAGTTGCTACATAGGCAATAATTTCAGCCTCTGTTACTGCTGCAAATTGCACCTTAGTGCTAACAATTGCCCTATGTTCTCCGCCGCCATTCGGCAGCCAACAATGACCGGTATGCAGCATGCCCCAATTATTTGTCATACAACGCCAACGCTGAATGGCATCAGCTGCATCTTTTGGTTTACCAAATATCTCCCCTTTAAATTCAAACAGTGAATCACAGGCCAAAATACCAAGGCCAGGGAGATTTAGCGGTTTTTCATTTAGCAGTTTTTCATTTAACAGAATTTGTTGCACTGCTTTGGCTTTAGCTGCTGCGAGTTCTTGCACCAATTGCAGAGGGTTTGGATTTTGGATCGCATCTTCATCCACACCGCTTACTTGCACGCGATGCGGTATTGCAGCCTGCTCCAGCAGCCGACGGCGGGAGGGGGAAGCAGATGCGAGTAGCAGTTCCATCAACAGGATTGTTTAGGGTTGATTTATGCAAAGCAGTTCTAATTCCAGCTGTAGCTCCCATTCCTTAGCGCGTGCGGCAGAAGCATTGCGCTGCCTACCTTTACGGCGTTTTTTTTATGAACTCGCTGCGGCTGAACCGCTAAGCAGCCAGCAGGTGTGCGCAAATGCCAGCTGTTACCAAAATCCACTTACAACTGATGCCGCAGAAGATATCTTTTGCTGGCTAATTAAACTTGGCGTATTACGGCGAGAAGTGGATGGTCAGGGGCTTACCCATCGGGTGCGCTTAACCCCTATGGGTACCCAATTACTTAACCAGTGGCCAGCTGAAATTCCCTCAGCTCCAAAACTACGTCGCCTACGCCATTGGGTTAGGCGCCATTGGCCGCGGCTTTGAGCAGTTCAGCCTGTAGCATTAATGTGCTACTCCCATGGGCGCAATAACAATGGAAGTGACCCTGCGTAGATCTGGTGGATCTGTGAGCGCAACCATCCCAAGTGAAATGGCACGTAGATTTCATCTCGCTCCAGGAGATCGAATCGAAGCCATTGAAACCGAGCAAGGAATTTTACTCTCGCCTTTCAACCCAACCCTGCAAGAGGCACTGGCCCTCGCTTCAGAAGCGGCTCGCTCGTATCAACCAGCCCTCCGCCAATTAGCTCAATGAACCTGCCTTCAGAGCCCCGTTGGGTACCTGAAGCAGCTGTGATTGCAATTCATCATCAACAAATTCTGGAGCACGGGGGGCTGCAAGGAATGCGCTCAGATATAGCCTTGTGTTCAGCCCTAGTCCGCCCAAAGCAGCGTTGGAGTTTTGGAGAATTAGCTTCAATCCCCCTAATTGCAGCTGCCTATGCAGACGCGATTGTTGCGGGGCATCCATTTAGCGATGGCAACAAAAGAACCGGTTTTTTGGTTGCAGTTGTGTTTCTTGGACTCAACGGCTTTGCTTTTAAAGCTTCCAATGCAGCAGTAGTTCTAAAAATTCAGCAATTGGCTGGAGGATTGCTGGATTGGCCTGAATTAGAGGCCTGGTTTATTGCCAGCAGCGTTGCTAAGTAATGAAAACCGTTAATCAATTCGCCCCCTTGATGGTGCTTGGCACCAGTAGTGGGGCTGGAAAATCATTAATGACCACTGCCCTTTGCCGGCTCTTGCAGCGTGCTGGCGAACAGCCAGTGCCCTTTAAGGGGCAAAACATGAGCAATAACGCTTGGGTAGATCAAAGCGGAGGCGAGATGGCCTATTCCCAGGCATTGCAAGCCTGGGCCGCAGGTTTAGAGCCTCATCACAGCATGAATCCAGTGCTGCTAAAACCACAAGGCGATAGCACCAGTGAATTAATCCATATGGGGCAATCGGTGGGGCTAGCCCGCGCCGAGCACTATTACCGCGATTGGTTTAAACCGGGCTGGGCTGCAATTCGCAGCGGCCTTGGCCATCTGGAAACCGCATTTCCAAGCGGCAGGCTGGTGCTGGAGGGGGCTGGCAGCCCTGTAGAGGTAAACCTGCAATCCCGTGATCTAACAAATTTGCGCTTGGCCCAATTTCTACGGGCCCGCTGCATCCTGGTGGCAGATATTGAACGGGGTGGAGTATTTGCTCAGTTGGTTGGCACTTTGGGCTTATTGCGAACGGTGGAGCGGCCACTGATTCGGGGGCTACTGATCAACCGTTTTCGCGGCCGCCGCGAACTTTTTGATGAAGGCCGCCGCTGGCTTGAGCAAAACACCGGGATTCCGGTATTAGGGGTGATGCCTTGGCTTGATGAACTATTTCCACCGGAAGATTCACTTGATCTCCTAGAGCGAGGTAAACGCAAAGCAAGCGCCGAAATTGAAATTGTGGTGATTAAGTTGCCGTCGCTTAGTAATTTTTCTGATCTGGATCCTTTAGAAGCTGAACCAAGCGTGCAGCTGCGATGGCTTACGCCGGGTGAACCGTTAGGAAATCCAGCAGCTGTTATCTTGCCCGGCAGCAAACAAACTATGACTGATTTAAAGCAATTGCAAAAAAGTAATATTGCAGCTGAATTACGTAATTATGTAAATAATGGCGGCCATATATTTGGTATTTGTGGTGGTATGCAAATGCTGGGGAAGCGCTTGAATGATCCTGATGCTTTAGAAGGTAAAGATATTAATAATTCATCCCAGGGTGGCCTGGATTTACTACCGCTTAACACTGATTACGGCTGCATTAAAGCATTGCAACAACGTTGCAGTAATGCCCTATGGCCGAGGGGGGGAATACAGATTGAAGGTTTTGAACTTCATCGCGGCAGCAGCAGTTCTATTTGCACAGAAGCTGAGCCGATATTCCCGATAGCAAGCGATCCGGATTTGGGCTATTGGTTGCCCTATGGCAGCTTTGGCGGTGTGGTAGCAGGCACCTATTTGCATGGAATATTTGAAAATGGAATTTGGCGGCGTTGCTGGTTAAATCAACTACGCAAACGTAAAGGCTTGGCTTTATTAAGTGAACAACAAGCGCACCACCGCAAGCAACGAGACCTATTGCTTGATCGCCTTGCTGATGCCTTTGAAGCCCATGTAAATATTGAACCTTTACTTAGGCCTTAAATGACTGCTATTCCAAATAAAAAGATTGCAATCACAATCCGATGGCCCAACGGCTTGATAAGCCAAGCAAAGCCGGGAGACGATTGGTTGGTATTGGCAAGAGCAGCTAAAAACCCAATCCCCACAGGGTGTCTTGGCGGCAGCTGCGGGGCCTGTGAAATAGAAGTTAATGGAAAGGTGATCAGGGCTTGCATCAGCTCAGTTGACATTGATAGCAGCAACTGCCTGCAGGTAGAATTCGCTAATGATCCCCATTGGTAGATTTATAATTAGATACTTTAAATGCCAGTTTCCAATTGAATTAAGCCTCCCCCCAATAACACTTCCCCGGCGTAAAACACCGCCGCCTGGCCAGGGGTAATTGAAAATTGCTCCTCCTTAAATTGCAATTGGCAAGAGCTATCAGATAGCGGGGTGAGTATCGCTAATTCAGGCGCACTGCGATAACGCACTTGCACCTCAACTTCAAAAGCTTCTAATGGCGCAGCAATCGAAACCCAATTAAGCGCCGCCACCGTGCAAAAACTACGGCCCGCATCTTTACGGCATGCCACCACCACCTGATTCATCGCAGCATCAAGCCGCACTACATGCAACGGCTCGCTCCATGCCACCCCCAGGCCCTTGCGTTGGCCGATTGTGAAATGCTCAATGCCATCGTGTTTACCCACCACCGTGCCATCAGCTAGCACGATTTGACCCGGCCGCTCTGGCAAGTATGCATCAAGAAAAGCTTTCATCGAGCCGTGGTGATCAGCTAGGCATAAATCCTGGCTTTCAGCTTTTGTAGCAGTGCGTAAGCCCAAACGGCTGGCCTCCTGCCTTGTATCTATTTTGGTGAGTTCGCCAAGGGGAAAAACCAAACTTGAAAGGATTGCTTGCGGTAGATCGTATAAAAAATAACTTTGATCTTTATGGCTATCTAAGCCTCTAAGTAACTGGGTGCGGCCGTTGCTGCAATAACGCAATCGAGCGTAATGACCGGTGGCTAAGCGCTTAAGCCCCCGTTCTTTTTCAGCCCAAGCGAGCATCGGGCCAAATTTCACCGCACGATTACAACGGGAACAAGGCAATGGCGTAAGCCCTGCAACATAGTTTTCCAGTAAAAATTCAACTATTTCCTTTTTAAAAACTTCGCGCGAATCCACCACGTGATGGGGAACCGCAAGGGATTCGCAAAGGGCTGCAGCATCAACTAACCCCTCGGCGCAGCAGGCACCTTTACCACTCATCAGCCACAGGGTGAGGCCTTCCACCCGCCAGCCGGCCGCCTGCAACAGCGCAGCGGTGAGGGAACTATCAACACCACCTGAAAGGCCAACGGCAATCGCTTTTTCACCAGGAAAGCTACGCAAACGCTCAAGCGCTGCCTCCACAGCAGGCGATGGAGTTGCAAAAGGAGCAACAAAAGTGCTGGGTGATGAAGCTGTCATGCAGCTGAAAAGCCCATTTGTGTTGATTTTCCCTTGCAAATCTAAAAGGTTACTGAGAACACATCCCTAAACCCAAAAAGCGTAGGAGTCTTGCTGGCAATCAAGGAACTTCTCAATGACTGCCACTTCGCTCTCAGTTGCAGAGAGCAGCCGCAAAAGGGGCAACGACCCCATCAGCTGGTATCTGGCAAGCATCGGCAGAGTTCCTCTACTTACACCTGCAGAAGAAATCGAGTTGGGCAATCAGGTGCAAACCATGATGCTGCTGCTCGAAAAGGGAGAAGAAAACTTCACCATTCACGAAAAAAAGCTTGTGCGGGTGGGTCGCCGTTCAAAAGAACGGATGATGAAGGCAAACTTGCGTTTGGTGGTGAGTGTTGCCAAAAAATATCAAGGTAAAGGCATGGAGTTGCTGGATCTAATCCAGGAGGGTTCTTTAGGCCTTGAACGAGCGGTTGAGAAATTTGATCCCACCCGCGGCTACAAATTTTCCACCTATGCATTTTGGTGGATTCGCCAAAGCATGACTCGCGCCATCGCTTGTCAATCCCGCACCATCCGGCTGCCGGTGCATCTCAGCGAAAGACTTGCAATTGTGCGCAGAGTAACGATGGATCTAGCCCATAAATTAGGGGCAATGCCTAACCGCAGAGAGATTGCAGAAGAGATGCAGATTGAAGTGGAGGAGCTAGATGGCTTGCTGCGTCAATCACTTACCACCTCCAGCCTGGATGCCCCAATTAGCGGTGATGAAGGCCGTAGTTTTCTTGGCGATTTAATAGCCGATACCCGCCAAGAAGAACCCCTCGATGCGGTGGAAAGGCGCATGCATCACGAACAGTTGGGTCGCTGGCTCAACTACCTCACCGATCAGGAAAGGCAGGTATTGGAGTTGCGTTTTGGCCTATCCGGCGAACAACGGCACACCCTTGCTGAAATCGGCAGGCTGATGGAAGTATCTAGAGAAAGAGTGCGTCAGGTGGAATTAAAAGCATTGCGTAAACTTCGCAATCTCACCCGCAAAGTGCCATCTCAGCTTTAAATTAAATTAGGCTGATTAATACTTAATCTTCTGCCCAGATATAACGCGTTAGTTCACTTGGATCGGGCTCTGGAGCGGCTAGAGCAAATTCCACAGCATCTCTTACCTCGTTATCAATTTCTTGATCGATATCTGCTAAATCAGCGGCACTGGCTAGGCCTTGCTGCTGCATAAAGGCTGAAAATTGCTTAATCGGATCTCGATTAGTCCAAAACGCCTTTTCTTCTGGATCCCGCAATTCATCTGGATCCGCCAAGGAATGGCCGCGGAAACGATATGTGAGGCATTCCAACAAAGTGGGGCCCTCTCCAGCCCGGGCACGCTCAAGCGCTCTTTGCGTTGCAGCGCGCACAGCTAATACGTCCATACCATCCACCTCTTCTCCGGCCATGCCAAAGGCACTGGCTTTACGCCAAATCTCGGTATCACTAGTGGCACGATGATGGGCCATTCCGATTGCCCATTTGTTGTTTTCCACCACAAATAAGATCGGCAATTTCCACAAAGAAGCCATATTTAGGCATTCATAAAATTGACCGATATTGCAGGTGCCATCACCAAAAAAAGCAGCCGTAACAGCATTGCTAGTGCTATCACCCAAAGCATCACGCTTATACCTACTTGTGAAGGCAGCGCCAAGGGCTACCGGAATTCCTTCACCAATAAAGGCATAGCCACCAAGAAGGTGATGTTCCTTTGAAAAAAGGTGCATTGATCCACCTCTACCTTTGCTGCAACCGGTTTCTTTGCCAAATAATTCACTCATCACCTCCCGAGCAGGCACCCCTGCGCTGAGGGCATGAACGTGATCGCGATAGGTGCTACAAAACCAGTCGTGCTGGGTTTTCATCGCCTTAATTACGCCGGTTGCAATCGCTTCTTGGCCGTTATATAAGTGCACAAAACCAAACATCTTGCCGCGGTAGTACATTTCCGCGCATTTATCTTCAAATCTGCGGCCCAGCACCATATCGCGGTAGAGCATCAAACCATCTTCCCGCTTCAGCTCTGCACCGAGTTCTGCACCGAGTTCTGCACCGAGCGAGGTTGGGGTAGAGCCTGCGGCGGCAGCGGTTTCGCTGGTCATGGCACCCTGGCCCCATTAAAAAACAAACTTTACCGTTGAACCAACGTAAACTTCGAGCCTGTTAAAGCATCCAGCACTTGGAGCTACCCCTCGACCATTTTCGTTTGCTTGGAGTAAGCCCCGTAGTTGCCAGTGATGGCGTATTGCGCACCCTGCAACAACGCTTAGATCGCCCCCCCGGCCCAGGCTTTAGCCAAGAGGGCCTTACTGCTCGCGCTGAGTTATTGGAACTAAGTGCAAATCTTTTAGCTGATGAAGAACGGCGTCAAAACTACGAACGCTTAGTTACCGAACAAACAAATGAAAGCGCTGGCATTTTTCCAGCTCTTGATATTCCCTCCAATTTAGAGGTGGGCGGCTTAATTCTCTTAATGGAATCAGGCCAAGCAATTGAAGCTTTTGAAGGGGCCCGCAAGGCCCTGCAGCCGCCCCAGGCGCCAGCGCTCGGCAGCAGCAGGGAACTAGATCTCTCGCTACTTGCGGCCTTGGCTTGCCAGCAGGGGGGCAGTGAACGGAAACACGAACGCCATTACGAAACAGCAGCTCTGTTGCTGCAACAAGGAATCCAGTTACTGCAACGCATGGGGCAGCAACTTGAACGGCGTTTAGCGCTTGAAGCGGATCTTCAAGCCTTACTGCCTTATCGGGTGCTCGATTTATTGAGTAGACCCCTCACCGAAAGCCTCCAACGGGAGCTGGGTTTGCAGTTGTTGCAGGAATTGATCAATCGCCGCGGTGGGCTTGATGGTGAATTGGATCCCAGTTTTTCCCAGGAAGCTTTCCAGGCTTTTTTCCAACAAATACGTAATTTTCTAACTGTTCAAGAACAGATTGATTTGTTCTTGAAAATGGCTGAAGCCGGTTCCGTTACAGCTGATTTTCTTAGTGCCTATGCCCTCACCGCCTCTGGATTTGCGCAACGCAAACCAGAACGGATTGAAGCGGCTTTAGAACGATTAAAAACCCTCCATGAAGTGGGGGTGGAGCCGGAAATTGCCTGTTTGCAATTGCTTCTTGGTAATACAAAAGCAGCGGAATTGCATTTCCAACGCGGTAGCGACCCTGAATTGGAACATTGGGCTAAGGAACAGGGTGATGATCCATTAGCTGGTGTTTGCGCTTATTGCCGCGATTGGCTGGAGCGGCAGGTTTTGGCTTGCTACCGCGACCTAGAAGCAGATCCTGACCTTGAAGCATATTTCGCTGATCGCGATGTGCAGGCCTATGTGGAGCGCAGCGATCGCCGTCGCCTGCATGGCCTTGAACCGCAACATGAGCCCATCACTAATTTTGAATTCATACCAACCCCCAGTGCTGATGAACTGGAAGAACTCTTAGATGATCCCGCCGCTGAAATTAAACAATCACCCCAACTAAATCTTCAGGAACGTGTGCAGCAGGCCAAAACCTGGTGGGAAACTCGCCGCTGGAGCCGCAATCAACGCTGGTTAGCCATTGGGCTTGCCATGGTTGCCACAAGCGCAATCGGTTTAAACCTCGGACGCAAACAAGAGCAAGCTCCAGTTATTCCGCAAGAAGCTCTGCTGCTGCCACCGCCGCCGGTTGCTGTATTGCCTAGCGCAGAACAATTGCCAGCCCCGGAAAAATCACCAAACCCAGAACAAGCAACCCGTGAGGTGCTCGAGCAATGGCTAAAGGCAAAAGCTGATCTGCTAGCAGGTGGCAATGATCAAGCAACCTTAAGCAAACTAGCTTCCGCCAAACTCGTAAATAATGTTGTTGATAATCGTGCTGCCGATGCAAGCCAGGGCCTTAGCCAACGGGTAATCGCCAAAATTGAAAAATTCAATGTTGTAAGTAACAGCCCAATTCGCCTCGAAGCGCAAGTTGAGATTCTGTACTCAGAAGATTTGCTTGACGCAAGGGGCAAGGCTTTAAAACAAGATGCCGCCATTAGCTTAAATAACACCTACGTGTTTGTTCGCCCAGATCCGAAGCAGGCGTGGCAGCTGGCGGATTTTCGTTCTAGTAATTAAGGAGCTAATTGATGTTTGAAGAACTTTCCCAGCGCTTTGAAGATGCCGTTCGCGGTTTGCGCGGCCAAGGGGCCATCAGCGAAAACAACGTAGATGCCGCACTAAAAAGCGTTAGGCGTGCACTGATTGAAGCTGATGTGAGCCTGCAGGTGGTGCAGGATTTTGTTGCTGATGTGCGCAGCAAAGCCCTTGGCGCTGAGGTGGTGCGCGGTATCAGCCCCGACCAACAATTTATCAAGTTGGTGCACAACGAATTAGTAGAGGTGATGGGGGGTGCGAATGCCCCTCTGGCTCAAGCAGAAACAAAACCAACAGTTGTTTTAATGGCAGGCCTGCAGGGGGCAGGTAAAACAACAGCTTCAGCGAAATTGGGGCTACATCTAAAAGAACAGGGTCGTAAGGCATTACTGGTGGCGGCAGATGTGTATCGGCCAGCCGCTATCGAGCAGTTACAAACCTTGGGGCGGCAAATCGATGTGGAAGTATTCAGCCTTGGGGCTGATCAAAAACCAGAAGATATTGCTGCTGCAGGAGTGGCCTATGGCCGCGAGCAGGGTTTTGACACGGTTGTTGTAGATACCGCCGGCAGGCTCCAAATCGATACGGCGATGATGGCTGAAATGGTGCGTATCCGCAGTGCCGTAACACCGGATGAAGTGTTGCTGGTGGTGGATTCAATGATCGGCCAAGAGGCGGCTGAACTCACGCGCGCTTTCCATAACCAGGTGGGTCTTACTGGTGCTGTGCTCACAAAACTGGATGGCGATAGCCGCGGTGGCGCCGCTTTATCGATTCGCAAAGTAAGTGGTGCGCCGATCAAATTCATCGGCACCGGTGAAAAAGTAGAAGCTCTACAACCTTTCCATCCAGAGCGGATGGCTAGCCGCATCCTTGGCATGGGCGACGTTCTCACCTTGGTGGAAAGGGCGCAAAAGGAAGTGGAAATTGCCGATGTGGAAAAGATGCAGCGCAAGCTGCAAGAAGCCTCATTTGATTTTTCCGATTTCGTTCAACAAATGCGCTTAATCAAACGCATGGGCTCCCTAGGGGGGTTGATGAAAATGATTCCAGGCATGAACAAAATCGACGATGGCATGCTCAAGCAAGGGGAAGCCCAGCTCAAACGAATCGAAGCAATGATCGGCTCGATGACGCAACAAGAAAGAGAAAATCCCGATCTTTTAGCCTCTCAACCCTCGCGTCGCAAGCGCATCGCGGTGGGTAGCGGCCATAAACCCGCAGAGATGGATAAGGTGCTTGCCGATTTCCAAAAGATGAGGGGCTTCATGCAACAGATGAGCCGAGGCGGCGGAATGCCCGGAATGCCGGGAATGCCCTCTATGCCAGGCATGCCAAATATGCCCGGTATGCCAAATATGGGAGGGCAAAAAGCACCAGGGAAACCAGCAAAGGCCTATAAACCAGAGAAAAAACGCAAAGGCTTCGGCCAGCTCTAACCTCCACCAGTTATGATGGTTGATCCCTGTTTACGCCCACTTAGTCACGATGATCAAGCTCCGCCTGAAGCGTTTCGGTAAAAAGAGGGAAACGAGCTTCCGGATCGTGGCTTGCAATAGCACCAGCCGCCGAGACGGACGTCCGCTCGAGGAACTGGGTTTTTACAATCCCCGCACCAATGAAACCCGCCTTGATACAGAGGGCTTGCGTCGCCGCTTGGATCAAGGCGCGCAACCATCAGACACCGTAAGGGGACTGCTGGAAAAAGGCGGAATGATTACAAAAACTATTCGCGCTGCTGAAACCGTTGGTAAAGCAAAACAAGCTGCTGCCCGTGAAGCAGAGCTAAAGGCAGCAGCGAAAGCAGCAGCAGAAGCAAAAGCGGCTGAACTTGCCGCCGCAGAAGCCGCCAAAGCAGAAGCTACCGCTGCGGCTGCCGCAGAAACATCAGCAGAAGCTGCTCCAGAAGAAGCCTGACACCTCCTCCCATGGAAGGGCAGGAGCGCAAACGCTTCGCGATTGATCTACCAAATCAAGCAGCTGCTTTATCCCTTGCCGGCGAAGCGGAAGCAAATCTGCGTCGCATCAGCGAATTAACCGGTGCTCAATTGGTACTACGGGGTTTGCAGCTCCACATAGATGGCAGGGCCCAACAACTAGAGCAGGCAGCTGCAGTAGTTGAATTACTTAGGCCCCAATGGATTGAAGGTGAATTCATTAGCGCCGCTGATTTAAATACCAATCTTCAGGCTTTAGCAAGCGGTAGAGGAGCTGAACAACGCCAATTAAGCCAGCAGGTATTAGCCCGCAGCCAAAGTGGCAAATTACTTAGACCTCGCACTTTGCAACAACGCAATTATGTGGAGGCGATGCAAAACCATGAACTCACCTTGGCGCTTGGCCCTGCAGGCACTGGTAAAACTTTTTTAGCGGTAGTGCAGGCGGTGCGTTGCCTGCAGGAAAGAAGAGTAGAACGCATAGTGCTTACAAGGCCAGCTGTAGAAGCAGAAATAGATCCTCGCCTGCGACCTCTCTACGACGCATTTCATAGTTTGCTCAGCCCAGAACGCACCTCAGCATTAATAGATAAAGGAGTTATTGAGGTGGCGCCCTTGGCTTATATGCAAGGTCGCACCCTGGCTGATGCATTCATCATCCTTGATGAAGCGCAAAACACCACCTGCGCCCAGATGCAAATGCTGCTCACCCGCCTTGGTGAAAATTCACGCATGGTGGTGGCTGGTGATCCAAGCCAAGTAGATCTGCCCCATGGCCAAGCTAGTGGCCTTGTGGAAGCGGCAAAACTACTGGAAAACCAAGAAGGAATTGCAATTTGCACCCTTACTGCAGCAGATGTGGTGCGCCACCCTTTGGTGTTGGAAATAGTGGAGGCATACGCAAATACGCGGCGGTGATCCGCACACCAATAGGTGTCAAAAGCCCCTTAAGGCTGGCAGCATATAAAGGTAATTAATCAGGAAGTGCCATGCCGGCCAGCAGTAATTTCAGAGAAGCGATCCGGGATGCTCAAA
>Ga0310081_100031_pt1 | contig 23928 bp, 22 predicted proteins | sample LakEriER3TotalB7_FD_194448 | JGI IMG/M metagenome (GOLD analysis project Ga0310081, IMG submission 194448) | Enriched freshwater cyanobacterial communities from Lake Erie, Ohio, United States - ER36.Total.B7 | ecosystem: Environmental > Aquatic > Freshwater > Lake | place: USA: Ohio | collected... | reverse complement strand
GTTTGACCTACAGCACGGGTGCCAGTGATGGAGAAGACGGCATCACCGTTATCCACGAAGGCAACAGTGCCAGCAGCGGTAGTGACCGTTTCTGAGAAGTTTTGAGCGTCGGTGTAGGCGGTGATGAGCCGTAGCTGCTTGCCCTCATCAGCAGCAGCAATGGTGTAGGTAGCGCTGTTTGTGCCGACATTGGCCCAGGTGCTGCCATCAGAGGAGGACTGCCAGGTATAGGTGAATCCACCCGATCCATTGCCATCAGGGTCTGCGATGGAGGGAGCGGCGGTGAGTACTCGCCCTACGGCACGGGTGCCAGCGATGGAGAAGTACATTGGCACTTCAGCAATTGATACTTCTGCTGTATTGCCAATCTGGATTGTACGAGCACTATCAGAGAATAGCTTGATGTAAACGATTTCGGCTCCTTCTGGCGTCATATCATATGCAATAGTGTGCACAAATGAGAATGAGCCATCTGTTGCTACCGTCCCTGATCCTGTAAGAGCACCAGAAGAGAAATCAGCAGCAGCAATACCAGCGCCGCTTAGGGAGTAGTAGAGGCCGGTACCAGATGGAACATTTTTAGTTTTTACTGTCGTCGCGAGCAAGGAACCTTCGCTTACTGAGTCTTGTGTATTTACAATTTCGTATGAAATATTAACTGGATTATCAAAAACTGCTACTGCTGAGCTTTCACCTATCTTGTCCAGGAAAAGATTATCGGAATAGATAGCTAATCTTACGCTATCCGTATTATTGCCAATAGTATCAACAGGAATAGATATTTTGTGGTATAGGCGTATTGACATACCTGGCTTAAAGTTATAACCTCCTTCGTATAAATTTTCTAAATATTGAGACCCCTGTGCATTGGGAATGTTAGATAAGCCACCACTTGATGACTCAAATCTATAATAATATGTAGACCCTCTTTGGAAGCCTCCAAGCAACTTAATACCTGCTGCAAGCTCCTCACCCTCACGAACAGTTGGCGGAACCTCAATCTCTAAAATTTTTCCCGAGGTAGATGTATCATTAATGTAAATCGGGTCTGATTCCAAAAGTATGTTTTTAAATTGAGGATCAAGCGAAAAAATAATTTTATATCTTTCTGCATCTCTATACATCTGTCCATATGAAATTCCACCCCAACCATTTGTTTGAATGCTCTGTTGCTCAAACTTTTTATCAGCACTTATTCTCTGGTTTACTGCTATATCGTTATTTCCAGGATTGAGCTGTATGATGCCCGAGTTATCTATGAAATCATCATCATTTATTCCGGTCCCCAGTATCTCCCCCGGGACAGGGACATATTTCCAAAAAAGATTAGTATTATTTCCCAATACTCCTTTTATGCTTAATTTGATTTGCGCAATCCCGCCTTCGTCAGCTTCTGCGCTCTGACTCTGCAATGAGGCACTTAAATTGCTGGGTGTAACCGAGGTATCTAATATAGTAATATTCTTGGTAAACAATATCACTCCATTTTGACTACTTCGCCCTCTTACTGTTATGATTTCGGTGCCTTCTGTTGTGTTGTCGGCAATAATCGTAGACTGTAATGTTGCTGCACCAATGCTGCCTAAGCTTAATGCTTTCGGAAGGGCGGTAATGTCTTTGTCATGAGTTTGATCCACAAGTTCAAGGTATATATTCTCAATATAATTGCCGGAGTTGCTACTGGCTGCAATGCTTATGTCAACGGCATCACCTTCATTGTAAACTTCTCTATTTGTTTGTATCGTGTATTTTGTTGTATCTCCTTTATAGACAGCATTCATTCCATGTGAGTATCCATAGGCAGGTGCAACAGCATTTTCCCCTAGTGAATTTTGCACTCCATAGATCACTGCTCGATCGGTGCCTACGGTGCCACCATTTAGTGTATCTAAGCGTATATTATCGCCAATCCTGTTAATGCCAAGATTTTCTGCCTCTAATCCGCGTTTGAGCTGTAATACAAAGTTTTTACCATTTACTTCGAAAGAACTAATTTTATCAGAGGGACCATTGCCCCAGATCGTTTCTACTTCCCACTTCCCCGTAGGGTATATATTCCGATATACCTGTACATAGCCTAATGCTGGTGGGCCGGCAATGAATATGTCTTGATCAAACTTTAGCAATATTCTATTGCTTGAATCAAATGTAATTGCTAATAGCCTGGGTGCCGTCATTTGCCTTCTAAGTTTGGGTTAAATGTTTAGATACTTAATCTACAGATTCATATGATGCGCTGTTTCGCTACCCGTCCTGCCCATTTGAACTCCAAGCGGCAACAATATTGCCGCTCGCCAAAGTAGCAACATCTGTCCATACGTCTCCGGTGCGAAAATTTTGGGCATCAAACTTGCTGATTTTGGTCTGGGAGATGATTGGTAACGTAGCCATAAGAATCAACCAACTAACAGGAAAGGACTAAAAAATCAGGACCAGCAGGGCAAAGAAGAACTTTGCTCTACTGCATTACTGCTGAATTTACTCCACTTACAACCAGCCCCTGTAAGACCTCAAGTACCCAGCCAGTTGCCCCATACACAAGACTGCAACTAGGTCTCCTACGCCCAGACGCCCAAGTCCTCCAAGGAACCTGCCGCATACTGCTGCGATTTACCGCAAAGTCTTATGCCACCAAAGCCCATAAGACCCCAGCAGCACAAGACAAACTTCCTCCAACCTCCTCCCAAATCCCTCCAAGCCACCACCCAAGCCACTCCCAGTCCTTCCCCTCACCCTCCAACACCACCCTCACACCACTCTCAAACCGTCACTACCTCTGGTGGATGCTGCTTCAGCACTTGCTTGAGATACCTGCCCGTATGGCTGGTGGGATGCTCTGCCACCGTTTCAGGGGTGCCCACCACCACGATCTCGCCGCCCTTGTCGCCCCCATCAGGACCAAGATCAATGATCCAGTCGGCACAGCGGAGCTGAAACTAACTCATGAAAGAACTGGACTTGAATTAATACCAAATATGCCTAGATGAAGTTTGGCTTTAAAGCATCAATATTAATCCCGACAGAGCTAAAATCAGTTGCCTGCCCGAAATAGGGAGAGTTGGGACCAATAGCTTTGTTGGTAAGTGCAGCACCATCAAAGGCAGCACCAAACAAACGACGGATCACCATCAGCCCATCTCCCAGCGCCGTAGTCTTTCCGTCCTTATCAACATCCAGCATTCCACCATCAATACCCCCTTGAATGAAGTCATTGATTTCAGCAGTGGTTCGTGTTGCATTTGGTGATATTGCCTTGTTGGTAAGCGCATCACCAGCGAAAGCAGCACCAAATAACTTACGGATGACCATCAGACCATCACCTAACGCAGTGACCTTGCCATCACCATCGACATCAAGATTAAACTGCTGTGCCTTAAATAGCGTTGACCCAGTAATGAAATCATATCCTGATGCTGTTTCAGGAGCGGTATAGCGCACAGTCGTGCTGAGTGGTTGACCCGTTAACGCATCAGTTTTAGTCGCACTTGTGCTGAAAGAAACCATTGCCAGAGAAGCTGGTAGTGTCTTATTGGGGAATGAACTATCAAATGTCGCCCAAACTAGCCGAATGATCTTATCGGTTAACGGGTCATTGTCTAAATTGTTCGTATCAGCCAAGATCGTGGTTGAGGTTATCGCAGCAGGTAGCTGACCCGAAACACCATTGTTGGATCCAGAAGGTGTCAGAATTGAAGAGTTATAATGGAGATTGAGGGTCAGACCAGAGAGATTAGCATCACCACTACTTGTTGTATAAAGCAGGGGCGCAACAGCAGTACCAGCCGGCTTATAGGTGATTTCTGATTGTTGAGTATAGACCTGCTGGGTGGGCTTAGCTTGTGTTAGTGAGGTGTCATTCACCGTGACTGCCGAGTTAGTTGCTAATGCTGTTGTTGCACCAGCATCAGTAAATACCCTGAGAGTCAAGCTTTCAGTACCCTCTGTGGTCTTATCTGCAACCAGTGTTCTAGAGATCGAAAGTTGTCCGTTAGTGCCTACGACCTCTGTGCCTGAGGTGGTACCAGTTGAGAAATCCGCTGCGTTAGTGCCTGTTCCAGAAAACTGATAGTAAAGGCTGGTTCCTGATGCGACGTTGGTCGTGGTGAGGTTATAGGAAATACTGCTTCCCTCGTTTACGGACGTAGCAGAAGGGGTAAGGATATAAGTAGGAGTTGGAGTGTCATCATTACTAATCGTTCCAACCACTGCTGTTGTGGTTCCAATGGTGTAGCCGGTACCAGATGCAAGGGTGAGTGCAACAGTTTCATCTGTTTCGATGGTGGTATCAGCCGTTGGATCAATCGCTAGAGTTGCTGTAGCAGAGTTTGCGGCGAAGGTAATCGTTTTATCTGTTCCTGGTGTTGCACCGCTGTAGTCACCGGCAACTGCAGTACCAGTAATGCCGTAGTTAACGGTTAGGGCATTGGTGGTTGGACCAGTGCGGGTAAAGGTGTAGATCAGATTTGGAGCACTATCTTCTGCAACAGATGAAGGAGAGACGACAAGCATGATAGATCCAAGATTATTGTCCTCAGAAGAAGAGGCTGCATTTAAGGAAGCATAGATATTGAGAAAATTGCCAGAATCCACTAGTCCTTCGAGGCTTCGCATTTTATCAGCCTCTGCCATAAGTAGAGATTTAATTTGGTCTGGGGTGAGATTGGGATTCTTGCCAATTAGCAATGCTGCTGCCCCGGCTACAATTGGTGCTGCCATTGATGTACCTGCAATATAATCGTACTTTCCCCCAGGGATGGTACTCAGAATATCTTGGGTTGAAATTCCACTGTGATTTCCGCCGGGTGCCGCAATTGAAATTACGTTGCCATAATTAGAATACGAAGACTTTTGGCCTTTATTTGATATTGCGGCAACCGATAGCATTCCAGGTATCTCAGTACTAAAATCAGCTGGCAAACAAGAATAGATATCGTTGCTTAGCGAATTATTTCCAGCAGCTGCGACTATGGTCACCCCCTTATCGCTTGCATGCTTTAATGCATTGAAATATGCTGTGTACACTGATGGATTTTGTATTTTAAATTCATCGAACCCTCCTTCGAAAAAGAACTGCTGACCCAGCGATAAATTAATAACATCCGCTCCATTGTCTGCAGCATATCTAATCGCTTCGCATATGTCATCAAGACTTGCCCCCTTTGAATCATCTGGAAAGACCTTCAGATTCATTAGCTGAACATCCCAAGCGATTCCAGCAATGCCTAGCCCATTATTACCTTCTGCGCCTATAATACCGGCAACGTGAGTTCCATGTATATTTGATTGATTCCCTGGCCTGGGATCATTATCGTTTCCGACAAAATCCCAACCACCAATGTCGTCTACATAATTATTATGATCATCATCAATGCCATTTCCTGCAATTTCCTTCGCATTAATCCATATATTGGAATCAAGATCTGGATGAAAATAGTCTATTCCGGAATCAATGACTGCGATAATTACGTCCGGGGCGGCATGAGCAGAAAACCATGCTTCTGGCGCTTTTACATCCCAATTGTCCTCGCCATTGGCTTGGCCAGTGTTTAATAGATACCATTGATTTGCAAAGAGAGGATCATTGGGGAGTATTGTATTGGCAGTGAATGATTTAGTATCAATTTCAAGCCTGTAATCCGTACTGCTACTTTTGCTCTCATAGGGTCTCACAAAAGCCAGGTAATTACCGGGCATAAGGTATTTAAATACATTTTCTGGATCTAATTGCTGTTGCTCTGAACTGGATAGGAGCGTATTTGGATATCGATCGTTGTCTTTATAAAGATATAGATCTAGATCATCGCTAAACCCCCCAAGCGTTATATAGGTATAACACGGCTCCTCAATGGCAAATCTATAGCCAATTAACTTTGTAGCATCAACTTCCCCAGTGTAGGCGTAGATCTGATTATTATTTACCAAGCCGATTCCAATATCTTTTGTATCACCAGAGATCTTGAGATAAGAAGTGTCATTAATGGTGATTGACGCTGTGGTACCAATCTCTAGAGTGCGATTCACATCTGAGAAGAGCTTGACTAGAAGAGTTTCTGTGCCTTCAGAAGTCAGATCATTTGATAGCGTATGAGAAAAATTTAATTTACCATCAGTGCCAACAATGCCTGACCCTAATATTTCGCCAGAAGAGAAATCAGCCTGAGTAATGCCTGAACCGAAAAATGACCAATAGACAAGAGTGCCAACGCTTACATTTCTTGTGGTTACCGATGTTAAAAAACTAGCGCCTTCATTTACTGTTGCCTTAGATATTATTGCGTTGTAGTAGGGGAGAGTGCTGTCTATGTTTAAAGTAACATCCCCATCCGAGAATGCAATTTTCTCGATATTTGTTAATGTTAGGCTATAGTGAGTGTAGTTGGTACCGCCGTTGAAGTTGACGTAGGTAATGCCCGCAGAATCTGTGCTTACTTTTGCGGAGCCTTTTGTTGCATTGATAGAAAGTGTATCGGCGCCAAGTTTTCCATCAATTTTGTCAGAACCAGATTCATAGACAAGGATGTCATCACTTGTGGTTCCTGACCATGCGCTGGAGTAGTCAAATATTATCGATGAGCTGCTTGAGATGTTTAAAGTAACATCCCCATCTGAGAATGCAATTTTCTCGATATTTGTTAATGTTAGGCTATAGTGAGTGTAGTTGGTACCGCCGTTGAAGTTGACGTAGGTAATGCCCGCAGAATCTGTGCTTACTTTTGCGGAGCCTTTTGTTGCATTGATAGAAAGTGTATCGGCGCCAAGTTTTCCATCAATTTTGTCAGAACCAGATTCATAGACAAGGATGTCATCACTTGTGGTTCCTGACCATGCGCTGGAGTAGTCAAATATTATCGATGAGCTGCTTGAGATGTTTAAAGTAACATCCCCATCTGAGAATGCAATTTTCTCGATATTTGTTAATGTTAGGCTAGAGTTGTTATAGGAACCGCCGTTGAAGTTGACGTAGGTAATGCCCGCAGAATCTGTGCTTACTTTTGCGGAGCCTTTTGTTGCATTGATAGAAAGTGTATCGGCGCCAAGTTTTCCATCAATTTTGTCAGAACCAGATTCATAGACAAGGATGTCATCACTTGTGGTTCCTGACCAATAAGTACCTGAATCTTTAATTACCATAGATTACGGAGCCTGGTGTTTAAAAAAGATAGGGCAGGTTCTGGCGGTTCGCTTTTTATTCAACTTGTTTAATGAAGGCTTTGCCATGCTAGCCAAAGGATTGATACTCTGCAAAGCCAAGTTACTGCCTGAAAGTTAATTTCACAATAATTAATCTACTCGGAAACGAATAAAGGTCAGGAGCTGCAAGCAGTGCTCAGAACCAATCTACTCTATTGTATTTTGCTAAATCTACTCCACTCCCAGCAAGACCTAATAAGCACTGCTGCACCCAACAGTAGTCCAAAGCATAACATCTCATGATGTTTCCACTTCCCCCAAGCCCTTGAAGAAGCTGCCGCATACTGCTGCGATTTACCGCAAAGTCTTATGCCACCAAAGCCCATAAGACCCCAGCAGCACAAGACAAACTTCCTCCAACCTCCTCCCAAATCCCTCCAAGCCACCACCCAAGCCAAACCCAGCCCTCCCCTAACCCTCCTAGACCACCCTCAAACCGTCACTCAACCAGCCAAGACCTCTGGAGGATGCTGCTTCAGTACCTCCTTGAGGTATCTGCCCGTATGGCTGGTGGGATGCTCTGCCACCGTTTCAGGGGTGCCCACCACCACGATCTCTCCTCCCTTATCACCCCCATCGGGTCCTAGATCAATAATCCAGTCGGCGCAGCGGATCACATCGAGGTTGTGCTCGATCACCAGGATCGAGTTGCACTTATCCACCAGGCGCTGCATCACATCCATCAGCTTGTGGACATCAAAGAAGCTCAGGCCGGTGGTGAGACTACGCAGCCAGGAGTCAAAGCAACACGCTGTTCAGCGTCGTCAGCTTCGGGTGAACTGTCATGCGCCCATCTCAAGTAGTTGCGCACACAGGTTGCTGAGGCTTCTGCCTTCGGAGCCACTGCGCTGAACCAGGCGATCAAGCGTTGACCACGGCACGGTGATGGTCACCCGCTGTGGACGGCGCTTGGCAAGGTCAGCGGCGGTCGCAGACAAAGCAGCAGCCACGGGCACCTGACCCGCCTGGGAAGATGGTCGCATCGGTCAATCGCAAGTTGATCGGTCACGGGCTAGGCAGTTAGCGCTGCGCTGGCCCACCCAAAATTTACGGCATCTGCATCAGCAGAACCACAGGTTGCAGCAGATGTGCGGCATCAGCTTGCCAGGTGGTGCACGCCAACGGTGACAACGCCAAGGGGCGCCCCAGTAAGCCAGCATCGTGCGGACGGCCAGTACATCCATGCCCCAGTTCGCCGTGTTTTTCACTGACGGTGCCGGCTATGGCTTCGAAATGGTGCAGGCGATGGACGATGCCCACGCCCAGGACATCGCCCGAGCGCAGCACCCGGCGGGCAGGCTCTCAGCGGTACCGGCTGAGCTACTCGACGGGCAAGACCGCCACCAGCTGCTGATGGCATGGATTAGTGCGGGGGACTGAAGTATTTCGCGGGAGGCTCCGCAGAAATGCGCTAGTAATTGCGCTAATTACTCAGGTCAATACTCCAAAACCACTTCCACAGCTGCTTTTTGACAATTCAGCTCTCTGCCCACCTACCAGGAGATGCTGTTCATCAAGTAGGCGCCTCCCCGGGGACCTCAAGTAGCTCAGGCCGTTCCGCCCGAAATAGCCCCACATCCACGCCCAGGTGCTGGTCCGGTCGCCCCGTGATCAGCAGGGCGGTGCGCTGGCGGGTGGCGATCTGCCACATCCATTTGCTGAACAGGGCGATTCGGTTTTCGGTGTCGGGAATGAAAGCCAAATGGGCCAGGGCCCACACCAGCCAACCGGCCAGGCCTGTGAGGTGCACCCCCCACAGGTCAGCAACGGCATACCAAGGGCCAATCACCGCCATGGTGCCGAGGTCCTGCCAGCGGAAGGGAGCAATCGTTTGGCCCGTGAGCCTGGCCAGGATGTCGCGGGCAACCCAGCCACCTGCCTGCACCGCCGGTCCAGCCGTGCCCGGCAGCGGTTTGGCATCGGTGGTGTGGCTGTAGGAGCAGAGATCACCCACCGCCCGAATATCCGGATAGCCAGGGATCGAGAAATCGGGGCTCACCTCGAGCCGGCCGCCCCGGTCAACGGCACAGCCGGTGCGTTCGCTCAACAGACCTCCCAATCGCGATGCCCGCACCCCAGCGGTCCAGCAGATGGTGGCCGCCTCGAGCTGCTGGGTCCCGGCTGAACCGAGAAGGCAGACGCGCCCAGGGGCGATCGATTCCACCTTGTAGCCCAGCTGCAACTCCACCCCGGCCCCCTCCAGATGGCCAGCAGCGGCGGCAGAGAGCGGCGCGGCCATGGTGGGCAAGACCCGCTCCACCAGGTCGACCAAAACAACCCGACAATCGCTCTGACGGAGTTGCTTGAAATTGCGCTGGACGGCCCGGTGCATCAATTCGATCAGGGACCCGGCCAGCTCGCAACCGGCGGGGCCCGCACCCACCACCACCACGGTCTGCAGAAACTCCCGTTGCTTGGGATCGGTGGTCTGTTCGGCTTCCTCGAGGGCCATCAACAGCCGCCGCCGGATCTCATCGGCATGCTCGAGGATCTTCATCGGCGGGGCCAGGGCCCTCCATTCCTCCCGGCCGAAATAGGTGCTACCCGAGCCGGTGGCCAGGATCAGCTGGTCGTAGCCGTAGTGCTGGCCGTTGAACACCACCTGGCGAGCCTCTGGATCGATGTCGACCACCTCACCAAGCAGGATCTGGATATTGGGCGCATCGCCCACCATTTGGCGCAGGGGCGAAGCGATATCGGCCTCCGACACCAATCCTGATGCAACCTGATAGAGGAGGGGTTGGAACAGGTTGAAGTTGCGTTTATCGATCAGCGTGACGCGGACTGGCTGGCGCGCGAGGATATGGCAGATCTTTAGGCCCGCGAAACCACCTCCAACCACCACCACGTGGGGCCAGCTGCGCATCACCTGCTCAGGCGGATCGAGCTCAAGAAAAAAGCGTTCCATGGGCTGGCTACCCCAGCCGAAGGGTCAAATCTATGGGCTCAATCGATTGGGCTGTCCATTCAGATTGTTCCAGTCGTGGGTTGCACACAAAGAATCGGAAGCCCGGCCTTGGAAAGCCGGGGCTTGGTTTGGGCATCCGGTTCACACCAGCAGACCTCGATCCGTTGGAATAGGGTCACTGCTAAGCCCTCCATGCCTGATCAGCTCACCAAGCTGGCTTACCAAACGATGCAGCAGGGCAAAAGCCTGCTGGGGCTGGCCCATAAGGAAGTAAGTACCCGCCTGATGGGGGTCCTCTCCCCCGAGGGTATTCCGAAGACCGTGCCCGTTCCCCCCGAACTGATGGGCCGGCTGAAGACGGCAATGGATGCCCTGCAGGAACGGGACTGGCAGGAAGCGGAGCAGGGCCTCTATCCCAGTTCCCTGCTCTTTGACGCCCCCTGGCTCGACTGGGCTAGCCGCTATCCCATGGTTTGGCTTGACATGCCAAGCACCTGGAACCGGCGGCGAGAACGCAATGTGCGCGACCTGCCCGATGACGTGGACGCCGGGGACTATCCCGACTACTACCTTCAGAATTTCCACCACCAAACCGATGGCTACCTGAGTGACCACTCAGCCGCGCTCTACGACCTTCAGGTCGAAATCCTGTTCAACGGCACGGCAGATCCCATGCGGCGCCGGGTGATCGCCCCCCTGGTTCGGGGGTTGCGGGCCTTTGCTGATCGTCCTGCTGGCCAAATCAGGGTGTTGGATGTGGCCACCGGCACGGGCCGCACCCTCCGGCAAATCCGAGGGGCCCTGCCCAAAGCCCAACTGGTGGGCCTGGATCTCTCCAGTTCCTACCTGCGCCAAGCCAATAAATGGCTGGGCCAACTCCCTGGGGAGCTTCCCCAGCTGGTGCAAGGCAATGGCGAAACCATGCCCTTCGCCGAGGGCACCTTCCAGGGCGTGTCCTGCGTTTTCCTGATGCATGAGCTCCCAGGAGAAGCGCGTCAAAACGTGATCAATGACTGCTTCCGCATCCTGGAGGCCGGCGGGGTAATCACCCTTGCCGATTCCGTGCAACTGGCCGATTCACCCCAATTCAGCACGGTGATGGAAAACTTTCGCCGCGTGTTTCACGAGCCCTATTACCGCGATTACATCAGCGACGACATCGAAGCCAGGCTGAAGGCCGCCGGCTTTGAAGCCGTGGTGGCTGAATCCCACTTCATGACCCGGGTCTGGACCGCTCGAAAGCCCCAAAAGCCAGGGCAAAACGCCTCTTAGTGCTCCCCTCGTAATGCAAACCCCTAGTGGTGCAACCACCAGGCGATCAGAAATCCGCCAGTGCCCCAGCGCAGACCCTGCCAAAACAGTCGCTCAGCGTGATTGGTTGGGGCCAAGTCCTTGGGCAGGGGATCGAGCAACCGTTGGGTGAGGGCTCGGCGCTGACGCTGGCGCCTCTGGCTCACTCCCGTACTGCGGCTGGCCAGGGAACCCTGGGTGAGCAGTCCATCCAGCAGGTGGAGTAGCCGCACAGGTTGGCGGACAGGCTGGGCCATTGCCACTGAGATCTCGGTAGCGCCAGGATGGGACCAAAGCAGCATCGCCGTCTAGTGGGTACCAAGCGTGAGTGGCCTGATCAAAGCCAAGATCTGGCTGAGCAATTGCAGCGCTCCTTGGCGATTGGCGATCGCGATTGGCACGCCCTTAAAAGCCAACGGCCTCGGCGGGCCGCCGAACAACTGGCCGCAGCGCTGGTGCAACTCCTCAGCGGCGACGATCCCGGCCAATCCAGCCCAACGGAAGCAAGGCAACGGGCCATCGACTTGGCAGAGCACGGCCTGCTGTGGCTCAAAGCTGAACTCAACGATCCCGGCTGCCCTAGCCACGGCCGATAGCCACGGTTCCCATGCGCCGGCGTGTGATCGCCAATTGGACCCGATTCCCCCTGGGACTCCAGCGCACATCGTCAAAGCACTGGTGGATCAAAAACAATCCCCGCCCAGCGGTGGCGCCATGGTCCAAGGGCAGCTGGTCGGGGCGGCGCTGAAAAGCAAATCCGGCTCCTTCGTCTTGCACCTGCCAGATCAGCCAGAAGGCACTCTCAATTCTGCGCACCCTCAAACATTTGGAGGGGTCAGCGTTGTTGCCATGGCGCACGGCATTGACCAGGGCTTCATGGAGGCCCAATTTCAACTCCGCCTGGAGCTGCCGGCAGGCAACCGGTTCAAGAAGCAACTCCACCAAGGGAGCCAGCTGAAGGGTGGATGGCGTGATGAAGTCTGACCAGATCAGCGCCAACGACCCTTTGCTCCACAGGATGCCCTGACCCTACTGGTGGGCCGTCAGCTGGCGATGCGCTTCAGCAGGCCTCGGTGGTTCAAAAGGGCATCCATCAAGCGCACCCCCCGCAACTGGTTGACCAAAGGCATGTGACCTTCTGGTGCATCGATCGACCACTGAAAGCTGCCGGGATAGCGCGTCCACCGCCCGTCCAGCTTCCAACCCAATTTTTTCCACAACGCCTCCCAACGGCCATTGCAACTCCGCAGCAGCCTGGATTGCACCGAAAAACCAAACCGACCGCGGGAGAAACACACCCACAGGCGATCGAGGGTTTCTAGGTCGACGGCACCCATGCGGGGCACCTCGCTGTAGTACACGTAGCCCCGCTGGACGGCATCAGCCCCAGCCAATTGCCGCAGAATCGCACTGGTCTGACGGTCGGCTTCCTCCCAATCCTGCAGGATCAAAAGCTGTTGCAGGGGGGCGTAATCCACACCCTGGGAGCTGGTGGTGGCCAACCAGCCATCCGGGAAACGGGCTAAGAAGGCGTCCCGCTGGGGACCCCCATCGGCCACAAGCCATTGGATCAACAGACCCGCTGCCCAGTCATCGCCAGTGGCATCCAAACCATTGAGATGGTCCGTGATCAGTGGCTGAATCTCGGCCAGCCGCTGCTGGAGTTGGGGGATCAGGCTCCGCCTTTGACGCTCGGAAGCCGCCTGAAAACGCTTCAGCAGGGCTTCTGGGGTGGCAGGGGCGGTAACCGGAGGTCCGGAAAGCATGGAAGGACCGAGCGCGCGCAGGCCAGGCATGGCCCACTATGTCAGGAGAGCTCAAGGGATTGCGATGCAGGCCGAAGGCCCGCGCTTACCAATTGAAGACTTTCTTGAGCTGAACGCCCCGATTGTGGATGTGCGCAGTCCTGGGGAATACCGCCAGGGCCACATCCCTGGCGCCCACAATCTGCCCCTCTTTACCGACGCGGAACGGGCCGCCGTTGGCACCACCTACAGGCAGGAGGGGCGTCAGAGCGCGGTCCAGCTAGGCCTGGAGTTGGTGGGACCGAAACTGGCAACGATCGCCGCCGCACTCCAGGCCATCCCAGCCCCTGGCAAAACGGCCCTGGGCATCCATTGCTGGCGCGGTGGCATGCGCTCGGCCAGCGTGGCCTGGCTGGCGGGCACCCTGGAGCTGCCCGTGGTGCTGCTGGAGGGCGGCTACAAGCGCTTTCGCCACTGGGTTTTGGCCGAGATGGAGAAACCGTGGTCCCTGCTGGTGTTGGGGGGACGCACCGGAACCGGCAAGACGGATCTGCTGTTGGAACTGCACAGGCGGGGCGCCGCAGTAGTCGACCTCGAAGGGCTCGCCAATCACCGGGGCAGCAGTTTTGGCGGCCTGGGGCTGCCTCCCCAACCGAGCAATGAGCACTACGAAAACCTGCTGGCCTTGGCCCTTAGGCAATGCCCAAGCCCTGGCCCGATCTGGCTGGAAGCGGAAAGTGCCCAGGTGGGCAGGTGCCGCATCCCGGCTGGTCTCTGGGCCCAAATGGGCCTGGCCCCGGCCGTTGAAATCCAGCGGCCCATGGAGGAAAGGGTGGAGCGCCTGGTGGCCGTCTATGGCGCCCTGGGCCAGCAACCCCTGCGGGAAGCCACCGAGCGCATTGCCCGTCGCTTGGGTCCCCAACGCACCGCCCTGGCCCTTGGGGCGATCGACCAGGGCGATTGGGCCGAAGCCTGCCGGCAGATGCTCGACTACTACGACCGCTGCTACGACCACGATCTAGGCCGGCGAAGCCAGCCCCCGCGGCGCCAATTCGACCTCACAGGCCTCAACGAGGCGGAAGCAGCGGCCCTGCTTTTGAAGGAAGCCAGCGGGGAAGCCTGACAGCTTTAAGATCCCTTTTTCAACCGTTGCCATGGGCGCCGCAATTCAGTTCTTCCAAGGTGTGGATGAACCGGTTGTGCCTGACATCCGAATGACCCGTTCGCGGGACGGACGCACCGGCCAGGCAATCTTCGTTTTTGAGAAGCCCCAAGCCCTTGCCCCTGAAAGCATGGGCGATATCGGCGGCATGTACATGCTCGATGAGGAAGGGCAGATGGTGACCCGCGAGGTCAATGCCCGCTTTGTCAATGGCCAACCGGCGGCCCTGGAGGCCACCTACACCTGGAAAACCACCGCCGATTTTGAGCGGTTCATGCGCTTTGCCCAGCGTTACGCCGATAGCCACGATCTGGGCTTTGCGGGCAAAGAGGGCGACGACAACGTCGAGAACCAAGGAGACGAGTTCAGCGAGGCCTGATCCCTTGAAATTTGGCCACTGGTTGGGTTTGTTGGCTCTGCTGGGTGCGGCCGTCTTGCTGTGGAACCTGCGCCAGAACCTGATCCTCCTGTTCGCCGCCGTGGTGCTCGCCATGGCGCTGTGCACGGTGGTCGATTGGGTCCGCCAAAAACTGCGGTGTGCCAGGCCCCTCGCCTTTGCCCTCAGTTTTCTGTTGGTACTGGTGGTGTTGGGTGTGATCGCCACGGCGGTGATCCCTCCCTTTGTGGATGAATTCGGCCAGCTGATGGCCAAATTGCCCGATGCGGCAAGCACCTTGATCCAGCTGCTGCGGGGTGCCATGGCCAGTGCCAGCCAGATGCTCTACGGCCAGCACAACGCTGACCTCAACTGGCTGCGCGACAACCTCTCCCGCGGCACGGGCCTCACCCCAGGCCAGCCCACCAACCTCGGCAGCAGCGCCCTTGGCCTGTTGGGCCTGGCCAGTGGCTTGGGTACGGCACTCCTGCAAACCCTCTTTGTGGTAGCTGTGGCCCTGATGGTGGCCCTCCAGCCCACCGCCTATCGGGAGGTGACTGTCTTGTTGGTGCCGTCGTTTTACCGGAGGCGGTTTCGTCAAGTGCTGGTGTATTGCGGCAATGCCCTCAGTGCCTGGATGGTGGGTGTGCTGATTAGTTCGCTCTGCGTCGGCACCCTGGCCGCCATCGGGCTCAGTTTGCTCGGGGTCAAGTTGGTGGCCGCCAATGCCCTACTGGCAGGGCTGCTCAACATCATTCCCAACATCGGCCCCACCTTGAGCACGGTGTTTCCCATGTCCGTTGCCCTCCTCGATGCTCCCTGGAAGGCCCTGGCCGTTTTGGCGCTGTACGTGGCTGTACAAAACCTTGAGAGTTACGTGATCACCCCTTCGGTGATGCACCAGCAGCTGAAGCTCCTGCCTGGTTTGACCTTGGCGGCCCAGCTTCTGTTTACGGTCGTATTTGGCCCCCTTGGACTGCTGCTAGCCCTTCCCCTGGCCGTTTGTCTTCAGGTGATCGTGCGGGAAATCGTGATTCACGACATCCTGGATCCATGGAAAAAGAAGCGCCTCAGCGCCTGAATTGGCTATGAACTCGCGCACCCTCCTCGGGATCGTTGCGTTGGTTGTGCTGGGTCTTTTGGCCTGGGAACTGCGCTGGGTGCTGTTGGTTCTGTTTGGGGCCATCGTTTTGGCGGTGGCCCTTGATGTACCCATCAGCCTGTTGCGGCGCCTGCTCCCTCTCAACCGGGGCGCCTCCTTGGTGATTGTGGTGGTGAGCGTGGTTGTGGTGGGTGGGTTGCTATCCCAGCTGCTTCTGCCCGAATTGGTCGACCAAATCCATGAGCTCACCAACCTCATTCCGATCGTTTACCAACGGTTAATCGTGCTGGCAGGGCAGATACCGGGCCTGCCAAACCTGGAAAACCAATTGCTTCAGCCCGGCACCTTGGAACGGTTGCAACCGGTGGGGACCCAAATCCTTGGCCTGGCTGGAGGCGCCGCCAGCTCAACGGTCCAATTGGTGTTGATGGCCCTATTGGCCATTTTGCTCGCCCTCGATCCCAGGAGCCACCAAAAAATCCTGATCGCCATCACCCCAGAGCTCTGGCGCCATAAAACCCGGGAAGTGCTGGCCGAATGCCGCCAAGCCCTAGGGGGCTGGCTGGCGGGGATGACCCTCTCAGCGGTGAGTGTCTTCCTGCTCACCTGGGCGGGATTGGCGGCCTTGAAAGTTCCCCTGGCCCTCTTAAGCGGCCTGGTCTGCGGCATGTTGACCTTTGTGCCCACCATCGGTCCGTCGGCCGCAACCCTGTTGCCCTTGGCCCTGGCCTTGCTGGTCTCCCCCGCCACCGTGGTTCAGGTGTTGGTGCTGCGGCTGATCTTGCAGAACGTGGAGGCTTTTCTCATCACGCCGCTGCTATTGAGCAGGACCGTGAATTTGCTACCCACCATTTCGCTGATGGCCCAATTGTGTTTAGGCGCTCTCCTGGGTCTCCCTGGGGTGCTGCTGGCCCTCCCCCTGGTGGTTGTCCTCCAGGTGATCTGTGAGGAAGTGGTGGTCAAAGAAGTGATGGACCGCTGGGTGTAACGGGCAGCCCTTCCCCTCGTGATGGCAGCTCAGCGGTAGTGGCGCACCAGGGACGGCATCAACGCCAAGACAGCGACAGCCAAGGGGTGGGCCGCCAGGGCTGCACTGAAACTTGTGACCGTGAAATGGTCAGCGAGCAAGACAAGCTCCACCCGCAAATCCCCGAGGGCCAGAGCCCCAAGCAAGGCTGGAATGAGCAGGCGGCCTGGCAGGTTACGGCTGGTCAAATGGGGCCTCAACAGAGAAATTCAAGGACGCAACCTCAAGGGCACACGTTCAGGCTCGAAGCCTCAAACCTTTGACTTAGCGAGCACGGGGAGCAGCGTTGGTGCCACCCCAATGCTTGACCAGCTGCCCACGGCGATGCCAATGGTGAGGGCTACGGCAAACCAAAACAGACTCGCACCGCCAAAAAAGATCAGCCCAAGCAGGGGGAGCAGGGTGGTGAAGGAGGTGTAAAGGGAACGGGTCAAGGTGGCATCAACAGCCACATCGACTTGCTCGGTCAATGGCAAATCGGCGAGGGTTGTGCGCTGTTCCCGGATCCGGTCGAATACAACCACCGTATCGGTCACCGAATAGCCAGCGACGGTGATCAGGGACACGGCAAACAAAGAATCCACCTCCACCCCAGCAATCAGCCCCAGCCAGGCAAAGGCTCCGCAGGTGATCAACACGTCGTGGCCGAGGGCGAACAAGGCCAAAAAGGCAAAGACGCCGTCGTAGCGGAAGGTGATAAATGCAGCAATCCCAATAAAGCTGACCACCAACGACACAACACTGCCCTTGAGCAACTGTTGACCCAGGGTGGGGCCAATGGTGTCAACGGAGATGCTTTCGGGATTCAGGGGGCCCGCAATGGCCTGCATCTCCTGCACCAAGGCTGACGCCTGGCCTGGATTGAGGTCCTGAACCCGCAGCACCAGGGACTGGCCTTGATCCAGCACCTGAACCGATGCATTGCCAAGGTTGGGGGAGCTCTCGCCCGGTTCGGCCGGCAACGTCAAAGACGCGAGGGCCCGTTGGATCTCGGGGGCAGAGATGGCAGAACAGCCGCCCGCAGCACAACTGCGTTCCAGCTGGATCTGGGTGCCACCGGTGAAGTCGAGGCCGGGTTTGAGCGGAGCATGGATCCCAGGATTCAGCCAACTGGCCAGCAGGCCAATCACGCTCAAGACTGCCGCCAGACCTGAACCCAGCCAGGCGGTGCGGCGATGGCGGCTAATTCGGAAGCGGGGCTCGGGGACGTTCATCAGGAAGCTTTCGCGGGCAGTTGCGTCGCAGGGAGGAAATAGGTGGGCTGGCGCAGGGCCGCGTAGCTCATCAACACCCTCAGGATTGTGCGAGAGCAGGTGAGGGCTGTAAACAAACTCAGCAGCAGACCAATCGCCAGGGTCACGGCAAAGCCCTTAACCAAGCCCGTACCCAGGGCAAAGAGGGCGATACAGCTGATCAATCCGGTGACATGGCCATCAATGATCGAGGAGAAGGCCAAAGAGAAGCCCGTATCAATCGAGCGGATCAAGGTGTTGCCCGATCGCAACTCCTCCTTGACCCGTTCAAAGATCAGCACGTTGGCATCCACAGCCATGCCAATCGAGAGGATGAAACCGGCAATGCCCGGCAGGGTAAGGGTGACGGGAATCAGCGAATAGATCGCCAGGTTGAACAGGGAATAGAGGGCAAGCGCCAACACCGCCACAACCCCGGGCAGGCGGTAGACAACCACCATGAACACAGCCACCAAGACCAGGCCCGAAAGGGCCGCCACCAAGCTGCGGCGGACATTTTCCGTTCCCAAGGTGGCGCCGATGGTGCGCTGCTCAATCACCTTGACGGGCAGGGGCAAGGAGCCGCCCTTGAGTTGAACTTCTAAATCCCGCGACTCATCGGCCGTGAAATTGCCGGTGATGCTGGCCGCGCCACCCGTAATCCCAGCCGCCTGGAATTGGGGGCCCACGCTGGCTTCACTGATCGAGCGGCCGTCCAAAACAATGCCAAGCAACCGGCCCGTTCCGGCGATGTTTTGGGTGAGGGCTGCGAACTTCTCGCCGCCTTCTCGGTTAAACGACAGGGTCACATCCCAGCCACTGCCTGCCTGTTGTTGCTGGCGACCAGCACCGACCAAATCCTTACCCGTGAGCTCAGAGGGTTCAAAGAGCGCCACGATTTTTTGATTCACCGTGCTGAGGAGCAGCTCCAGGGATTCGGTTTGGCTGCTGCCAGGGGGAACCGCGATACCCAGGGCCTCAAGGGCTTTGGCGAGCTCTTCTGCCTTGATCTTGACCGGAGCGGAATCAGCGGCCCCAGGATCGGTGGACTCCTTGATTTCGGTTTGGACAAGGGCAGCGGTGGCCTGACGCTTGAGCTTGAGTAGCCCCTGCATTTCGCTATCGGTTCCAGGCTTTTGGGCCCGGAATTCCAGCAGGGCTGTCGTGCCCAAAACCTTGGCAGCACGGCTGGGATCCTGCTCGCCAGGCAACTGCAACACCAATTGGTCATTGCCAACGGTTTGCAGGGTGGCTTCCGAGACCCCCAGACCATTGATGCGCCGATCCAGCACTTCCTTGACGGCTTCAAGCTGTTCTTTCTCCACCTTTTTGATGGCCCCACTGGGCATCACCTGGAGGGTGAGCTGGCTGCCCCCTTGCAGATCCAACCCCAAAGGCGGGGGAACATTCAGAACCAGCGCTGCAGAGGCAATGGCGAGGGCGAGGATCAGGGCTAACCACCCCTGTTGACGGGCCATCTCAGATCTGACCTGCTTTGAGCTGGTGGGCTGCCGTGACGATCTGGTGGGGCTGAATGATCGTCAAATTTTCCAAGGAACCGTTGTAGGGGGTCGGGATGTCCTGGGAAGAAAGGCGGATGGGGCGGGCATCGAGGTCGTCGAAGCAATGCTCCGTAATCAGGGCAATCAACTCAGCCCCGATTCCTCCGGTCTTCATGCATTCCTCCACCACAATCACCTTGTGGGTTTTACGGATCGACTTAGCGATCGTGGCCATATCAAAAGGCTTGAGGCTGATCAAATCAATCAACTCCACATCCACTCCATCACTTTCGAGCTGCTCGACAGCCTTCAGGCAATGGTGACGCATGCGTGAGTAGGTGAGGATGGTCACATCCTTTCCCTCGCGCACAACTTCAGCTTGGTCAAGGGCACAGATGTAATCGCCCTCAGGAATGTCTTCGGAGAGGTTGTAAAGCAAGACGTGCTCAAAAAAGAGCACCGGGTTGTTATCCCGAATAGCCGCCTTCATCAGGCCTTTGGCATTGGTGGGGGTACTGACCGCCACGATTTTGATGCCTGGCACGGCGTGGAAATAGGCCTCAAGCCTCTGGCTGTGTTCTGCGCCCAGCTGGCGGCCAACCCCACCCGGGCCACGCACAACGGTGGGAATTGTGTAATTGCCCCCGCTGGTGTAGCGCAACATCCCCATGTTGTTGGAGATCTGGTTGAAGGCGAGCAGGAGAAAGCCCATGTTCATGCCCTCCACAATCGGCCTCAAGCCCGTCATGGCCGCACCCACAGCCATGCCCGTAAAAGCGTTCTCAGCGATGGGGGTGTCCAGCACCCGCAGCTCGCCGTATTTCTCGTAGAGGTCCTTGGTCACCTTGTAGGAACCGCCGTACTGGCCGACGTCCTCACCCATCACGCAAACGTGGGGATCGCGATCCATCTCTTCGTCGATGGCTTCGCGAAGGGCGTTAAACAGCAGCGTCTCTGCCACGTGTTGGCGTGCACCGTATGGGCGCCAACCTATCTCAGCCTCCGGCAGCGAAGGTCGATAGCAGCAGCACCGAGAGCAGCATCCCTGGCAGAAGCAGGGTCACCAGCAAGCCCAAGTCGTGGGGAGTCATGGGTCGAAATTAGGCCGCTTCCTTGGCGGCGTTGGGCAAAAGACTGCGGATAAACACCAAAAACAGCCCCAAGCCAATGAAGCCAAAACTGAACGTGGCCAGGAAAGACATGCCCACAACCAGGGTCTTCATGGCCGTGGCGATGCTTTGGGCGATGGCCGAGCTGTAATTGGGGGGATGCAGGGCGTAGTGGGTCACCACTTTTTGGCTCAAGCCCAAACAAAGCCAGCCCAACAGCACGGCCGTGAGGGAACCGGAAAGAAAGCTCAAGGGGCCCTTGCGGGGCTTGGGGGCCGCTTCAGGAGCCACCTGATTGGGCTCTGCCACCTGATCGGGCTCTGCAGCAGGTTGGGGCGTCGACTGATCCATTAATCCAGGCTGACACCTCTAGGGACAAAGCCACAGCTCCAGGCCTCAAACCCCCCAGCGATCAGTTGGGTTTCGAGCTGCTGCTGGGCAGCCTGGGCCCTGGGCAAGGAATCAAAGAGGGCAAAGGAACTGGGACCCGAGCCACTCATGGCCACAGCCAGGGGAGTGCTGGCCCCGTTCAGCTGGCGCAACAGGGCAAGGCCCTGCTGAACACTGACCACTTCAGGCTCAACCACCAGCTGCAGGTCGTTGCGCAAGGTGGGAACTGCAACGCCGCTGGCGAGCGCCTGGAGCAACGGGCCCGAGCGGAGAGCGTTGCGCCGCTGCTCGAAATCCTCCTCTTGATCCAGGTAGAAATCGCCCCGCATCGCCTTGCAGCGCCCGTAGGCCCAGGGGGTACTCACGTGGGAGCCGGGATGCTTGATCAACAGCACCGCTAAAGCTGGGCTTGCTGGCGGATCAACGGGCTCAAGCTGCTCTCCGCGGCCAAAACAAAGCTGGGTCCCCCCATCCAGGCAAAAGGGCATGTCGGAGCCAAGCTGCCCCGCCATCAGCCCCAGATCAGGGGCTGAAAATCCCAGGCCCCAGAGCGCATTTAGCCCTACCAGGGCTGCCGCTCCATTGCTGGAGCCCCCCGCCAGGCCCGCCCCAATGGGGATGCGCTTCTCCAGCTGGATATGGGCCCCCAGCTCGGGGAAGCCGGAACGGGAGCGCAACATCTCGGCCGCCTGGACAATCAAATTGCTGCCATCGGTGGGCAGGTCGGCCCGATTGGTGCTGAGGCGAATGGCGGCGTCGGCCGTGGTCTGCAACACCAAGGTGTCGGCCAGGTCGATGGTTTGCATCACCATCGCCAGTTCATGGAAACCGTCGGGGCGCATGCCCAGCACCTCGAGGTGCAAGTTGATTTTGGCGGGTGCCGATACCTTCAGTTCTGCCATCGCAACGCCGCTAGGACCTGGCCGGGGTTGGTTGATTCAAACCGGCCGCCAGGGCCACCCACTGCAACGGGGCAACCTCCTGGGGCCGCTGTTGCAGGGTGATGCCCACCTCGAGTGCCAGGGCCTCAAGGGCATCGGCCCCCAACAGGCCCGCCAGGCTGTTGCGCAGCATCTTGCGACGGGCCGCAAAACAACGCTTCAGCAGCTGTTCGACCCGGCGGGCCAGGGCCGGATCCAGCCGCTGCTCCACGGGGAAGGGTTCAATCGCAATCACTTCCGACATCACCTTGGGCGGCGGCTGAAAGCAGCGCGGCGGCACCGGACACACCGATTGGCAGTGCCCCAGGAGCTGCATGCGCACGCTCAGGGCTGAGTAGCTGCTGGTGCCCGGGAGGCAGCGGATCCGCTGGCCCACCTCCTGTTGCACCAACAACACCAGGCGCTGGTAGGGAGCGGCCACGGGCCGATCCAAACGCCCCACCAAGCGCTCCAGCAATGGACCCGTGATGTTGTAAGGGATATTGGCAACCACCTTGTTAGCCTCCGGCAACGCCACCGCCAAGGCATCCCCAGCGGTGAGCTGGAACCTCGGGTTATTGCCGAAGCGTTCCTGCAGTCCTAGCACCAGATCGCGATCGAGCTCCACCGCAGCCACCGACTCGGCCGGGGTGTCAAGGAGCCGTTCGGTCAGGGCCCCCCGGCCCGGCCCCACCTCCAGGATCCGATCGCCGGCGGTGACTTCGGCCGCTGCAACGATCCGATGGAGAATCCCCTGGTCCACCAACCAGTGTTGGCCGAAGCGCTTGCGGGCGCGGTGGGCAGCAAAGCTCATGGGCAGGCCAGGGATCCCTCCAGATTGCCTGTTAGCCCAATCGAGCTGTTATCCAACTTCGGTTGTTAGCCAAATCCGGCTGTTAGAGAAATCCAGCGCACCGGTTGAAGGGCAGGAGCCAGCGGTACCAGGGCAACCACAACCTGAAGTGAGCAGCCCTGCCATTGGGGGTGATCGGCCAACCAGCAGCGCCAGGCCTGCTCGAGCCGGTTGCGCTTGCGGCGGTGCACGGCGCCCACCCCCCAGCCATCGGGGCCGCAGCGGCGCCGGCCTTTGACTTCGACCAGCAACAGCCTGCCGGGTTTTTCGACAAGCACATCGATTTCGCCCCACCGGCAACGCCAATTGCGAACCACCAATTGCCAACCCTGCTGCTGCAGGAGACCCAGGGCCCGCTGCTCCGCCCAGGCTCCCTGCAGGGCCATGCTGCGGCGCTGGACAGTACGGCGCTGGGCTTTGGAATACACGCCAGGGGAGCCCATGGCAAAACGCGCAGGCCCTTCACCAGTGCCCCGGGTGTTCCATTCCTAGGCTTGCTCCAGCAAGAACCCAGCCATGCGAAACCAACCGAGGTCCCCACGGTTTGCTGTCCCCAGTTGGTGGCAGCGCCCGCTGCTGGTCTTGGCGGCCGTACTGGTCCTCTGGTGGTCACCCCAGCCAGCGGCTGCGGCGATGGATGTGGCCAAGCAAGTGCTCATCGGTGCCGACTTCAGTGGCCAGGAGCTGCGGGGGGCGACCTTCAATCTCACCAATCTGCGCGACGCCACCTTTGCCGGCTCCGATCTCCAGGGGGCAAGCCTGTTTGGCGCCAAATTGCAGGACGCCGACATGAGCAACACCAATCTGCGCGAAGCCACCCTGGATTCTGCGGTGTTTGAGGGCACCAACCTCACCAACGCCGTCATGGAAGACGCCTTTGCCTTCAACACCAAATTCAGAAACGTGGCCATCGAGGGCGCCGATTTCACCAACGTGCCGTTGCGGGCCGATGCCCTCAAAACCCTCTGCGCGACGGCCACTGGCACCAACCCCGTCACGGGGCGAGCCACCAGAGCCACCCTTGGTTGCAGCTGAGGGGGACCCACCATGAGCTTTGACGCCCGCAGTCTGGAGCGCCTCCAGGAGCTGGGTCGGACCCTGCCCCAACCCCTGGCCAGCCC
>Ga0310081_100027_pt1 | contig 26601 bp, 32 predicted proteins | sample LakEriER3TotalB7_FD_194448 | JGI IMG/M metagenome (GOLD analysis project Ga0310081, IMG submission 194448) | Enriched freshwater cyanobacterial communities from Lake Erie, Ohio, United States - ER36.Total.B7 | ecosystem: Environmental > Aquatic > Freshwater > Lake | place: USA: Ohio | collected... | reverse complement strand
GCCCGTTGTGGGCATCTGGTTCACCGCCCTTGGCGTGAGCACGATGGCCTTCAACCTGAACGGTTTCAACTTCAACCAGTCGATCCTCGACGGCCAAGGCCGCGTGCTGAACACCTGGGCTGATGTGTTGAACCGCGCTGGTCTGGGCATGGAAGTGATGCACGAGCGCAATGCTCACAACTTCCCCCTCGACCTGGCAGCTGCAGAAGCCACCCCAGTGGCTCTGACAGCACCTGCGATCGGCTGAGGCTAAGAGCCTTGCTGAGGCTAGATAAGCCTTGATGGAACCCCCCAGCCCCCTCCGCAAGAGGGGGCTTTTTTATGGGCTGGGTTGTTGTTGCACAAGAGAGCAACTGCCTCGGATGTGAAAATAGGAGGTCGGTCAGAGTGCTCGGTCATTGATACCTCCCCAAGGGACATCGCAGAAATCAGGGCATCCGCCAGTTCACAGTGGTGCGCCGGCGGGGCTAGAGCTCCCGGCACAGCGAGCAAATGGTGCCATCGCATGCACGGTCCGTACAAAATTCACGCCAATAAAAATGATCTTCAGGTGCAAGCGATTCCAAGCTGCCTTGGGGAACAAGGTCTTGAGACCAAGCTCCGTCTGCACAACTTTCTTGCCATTGCTGAGACCCCAATGCTGCGCCAATCGGTGGATCTTGGTTTTAATGGGAAGGCGGGTCGATGCAGTGGCGGACGGAGTGGCATTTGCCGGTGCCGCTCTGTGATCGCGACTTTCGCGTCTAATCTTGAAACCGCCCTGGCGGCGGTGGCTGTCGCTGAGGCAAGGCTGAAGGTTGGCTGTATGGCTAGCCTAGGTGACTAATATCTGCACTCAGGATTAATAAATTCCATTTAATTGGTCCTGAATCGTCTACCACTTGAGATCAATACTCACTATAAATGTCAACTGCGACCAATACATGCAGCTCAGGGCTTGCTGGCCTATGGGCTCCGAACGAGCATTGCCAAAATAATCGGGGCCTTCACGAAACCAGCGCATTCATTGGAGAAAGTGCATCAAAAAAACCCCTTCGGGCAGGCCTGAGGGGGTTTGTCTTACATCTTGACTGGACTGATGTTCAGAAGCAAAACGGCAGAAACTGAGTGCGGCAAGCGGCGTAGCCGTCCACCAGCGCTCCGAGCCCGATCTGATGGGCAATTCCTGAGCCCGTAAGTCCCTCGGTGATGATGCCGATGACGATTCCCAGCATTGCAGCCCTGCCATTGAACAGCTCAACGCGCTTGAGCTGTTCCAGATGAATCATCTGCTCAGCACGATGGTCAAACCACTTTTTGTCAGCTGGAGTATTTGTCATTGGCTTTTGACCAGAGTTGGGTGGGAAGAGTTCAGTTGGCCAGATCGGGCTTAAGCAGGGCACCAATCACCCAGGTACCGAATAAAGCGATGGTGATGGTTGCGATCATCAAACCCTCTTGGCCAGGTCCGTTGGACGGCTCAGCACGTAGATCGTCATTGCTGAGAGCACGGCGGTGATCAAGGCAACGACAGAAATTGCAGCGGTGTAGTCGGTTTCCATGGCTCTCAACCCAGACCAATTTGGGAAAGGATGCCCTGACCTGTCAGGAGTTCGGTGCCAAGACCGATCACGAAGCCGAGCATGGCCAGACGGCCATTCCAGGTTTCAGCAAAAGCGACAAACCCGAAGCGAGAAGCGGACTCAGCCATGACTGTGACGAAGTGTTAATGCCAATGTAACAGGTTGTGAACGTGGGACGCAAGGGGTGCCCCGCTGTCGCTCCCCCCGCTTCCAGCGACGCTTTCTGTCTGCTCCCGCTGACAGGAGCAGCAGCCGCCTACCGAATCCAGCAGGGTTGTTTCAGAGCGCATTGCCGCAACCCTTAGCGCCCGCTTTGACCTTCATGACATCTGATCATCCAGGCCTTGGGCAATTAGAGCTGGCAGCTGAGCTGGTTTCCGGAGAGCAGCAGTCCATGCACCAGGACCTTGACTACCGGCTTCTGGAATCCTCATACCGACAATCAGCTGAATACGCCGCGATGGTTGAGCGCTACCCGCTGCTGCGTAGCTGGATCACCGCTTGCGAGTCTTCTGAGTTGGTTGGCCATCCACCTTCAATGGGAGATGAAGAACAGGCGGCATAGGTTCACCGGAGCACTAAAGCAACAGCGAACCAAAGACTTAAGAATTGGAGTTGTGTGAGATCTGCCCGTGATCCAGGAGAAAGGGGGGTGATCATTACGAGGAGCCAACAAAATTTAAAGGCCCAGCGGGACGGCCGCCACCGGAGGCTCAACCCCTGTATCACAAAGGTATTAGCGGTTATCCCTTAGCTGAATCCTGAGATGCGAGGGGATCTGGAAGCCCCTCAGTGATCGCAAGGGCGCGTTTGTAAATGGCACTTGAGGTTGCGCCGGCAGCTTCCATGGCGATGCGCATGTTCTGCCAGTACTGCAGTGTGTTGTCTTGCGTCATAAGAGCTGCTGCGGTGTCAGGCGCAGACGGCCGCTACGCCGCGGCGCCGGCCCAGCGGTTCGATCCATTCGTTCAACACAATCTTGTGCCGGACAAGACCGCTTGGCAGTCGGCACCCAAGGTTGATCTGCCCCTCGTCGACCAAGCGCCCCAACCGAAGCGCCAGGGCTTCCTCGTGCCGGGCAAAGGCACCCTGCTGGGAGGCAACCCAGGAGATCTCTCGTTCCGTGATCACACCGCTGGAGAGGGACTCCAGAAAGACTTCACCGACAGTCATGGGAGGTATGTAACGACTTCGTTACATCTTGTCGTGCCCCGACTTGGTCCGCGACCGGAGGGGGCGATGGCCTGGACAGGGCACCCCGATCAATCAGCATCACGCCGCCAACCAGGGCCGCCACAAGCTGCTGACAATAAGGGGATCAGTTTTAGAGTGAATCCCCAGAGCCACGCTGCATTTTCTGCTGAACGTTCTTTGGTTTTGCTCAGCGGGCTACTGATTGATGGGCCAGGACTGGTGCACTGAGCTGCTGGTTTCCGTGGGGTGCTTTGGGAAATTCATAAACGAATGACCCTGGGCGCTCTCTTGAGCTGCGCTCACGCCATTCGCAACTGAGGCGCCTTATTGCGAGTAGCCTCCGTTGGGGAGCTTCGTCAAAACCTTGTTTCTCTGGTGGGCTGTGCCAGACGGATCGCGGGGTGTTTGCCGTCGCTGGCTGTGGACTGGGAGCTGTTGGCTAATTTTTGCCGCCATTTTTGCCGCCACCCCGGTTCTTTGCCCGCCGGGCCGCGGCCAAGATCTCAGTTCAGTACAGCGTTTAGAAGTTCCTCCTCGGCCTCCAGGTTGGAGGTGACGCTGCGCACGTCATCGAGGTCTTCGAGGGCATCGAGCATGCGCAGGCAGCTGCGTAGGGGCTCCAGCTCCAGGAGCTCGGTGCTGGTTTGGGGAATCCATCGCTGCTCCCAGCTTTCCACCGCCAGCCCGCAGCTCCGCAATCCGTCCTGCAGGGCTTCGAGGGCCGTAAAGCTAGAGCTCACCTCCCAGTCCCCGTCGGCTTGGGCCTCGTAGCCCAAGGCGCTGGGCCCCCCGCTGGCTTCCAGGCGAAGTAAGGCCTCGAGCAGGCTCTCTTCATCGAGCCCCGTGGCTGCGAGCCGCACCACGCCCCGGAGTTCAAACAGGTAACCCACGCAGCCCGTTTCCCCCAGGTTGCCCCCCTGTTTGTTGAAGGCCAGGCGCACCTCGGCGGCGGTGCGATGGCGGTTGTCGGTGAAGGCTTCCACCAGCACAGCCACCCCGCCCGGCCCATAGCCCTCGTAGCGCACCTGCTCAAATTGCTCGCCTTCGCCCGAGCCCTGGCCCGATCCCTTGAGGATGGCCCGTTCGATGTTGGCGTTGGGCACACCAGCAGCCTTGGCCTTCTCGATCGCCGTGCGCAGCTGGAAGTTGCCGGCCGGATCGCCCCCGGCGCGGGCCGCCACCATGATTTCCCGACCCAACCGGGTGAACACCGCACCGCGCTTGCCATCCACCACCGCCTTGGTGCGCTTGATTTGGCTCCATTTGCTATGGCCTGCCATTGCCCTTAACCGGCGGCGTCAAACACCAGCTTGGGCTGCAGCAGGCCGCCCTCCAGGGCGCGGGCCATGCCGGCCAGGCTGCCATCCGGTGCCAGCACCGCCACAGGTTGATCCGCCGGCAGCTGGTCGCCTAGGCCTGCATCAGCCTCGAAGGCCCGGCCACAGCGCCAGCCGGCGACCTGCCCATCCAGGAGCTGGTGCTGGGGTAGGTGGGCGAGGGCCTCGAGGGGGTTCACCAGCGGCGCCGGACCCTGCTCTTGCAGCTGCTCCAGGCTGAGGGCCTGCTCCAAACCAAAGCCCAGGGCCTCCGTGCGCCGCAGCTGGGCCAGGGCTCCGCTGCAGCCCAACAGCTCGCCCAGATCCCTGGCCAGGGATCGGATGTAGGTGCCGGCTGAGCAGCGCACCTGGAGCTGGATCTGGCCCGTGGCCTGGTCCCAATGGTCGAGCACGAGCGCTTCGATCCTTACGGGTCTGGGGGGTAGGTCGAGCTGTTCGCCCTGGCGCACGCGGGCATAGGCCCGCTGGCCATCCACGTGCACGGCGGACACCTGGGGAGGCCGTTGCTGGATCAAACCGCGGAAGCTCCCTAGGGCCGTCTCGATAGCCTGGCGCTCGAGCTGGGGCACCGGGGCCTGGCTGAGGATGGCGCCCTCCAGGTCGTCGGTGCTGGTACGTACGCCCAGCTGCACCACGCCGCAGTAGGCCTTATCGCCCTCCAGGTAGGGCAGCAGCCGGGTGGCGGGGCCTAGGGCCATGGGCAGCACGCCGGTGACGGCTGGATCGAGGGTGCCGCCATGGCCCACCCGCTTGAGCCCATAGGCCCGCCGCACGGCGCCCACGCAGCTGTGGGAGGTGATGCCAGCCGATTTGTCGATCACAAGAAAGCCGCAGAGCATGGGGTGGGGCGTGCTGGCCGCCGGGGGCGGGTTGAGCGTGGGGGGAGTGGTCCCATGGTCACCCTTCAAGGTGCTGACCTATAGGTTTCTATTAATTCATTGGGATTTGGTGTGGCAGTACCCGTTGGCGTAGCAGGACCAGCCTTGGATGTGGAGCACTTCCTCGCCGACGGCTTTGATCTGCGCCAGCAGTTGGCCCAGTTCCTGGGCCTCTCAGCTGAGCAGCTGGAGCAGAAGCTTCCCCAAAGCACCGAGGATCTGGCCGCCCTCCATCCCGGCGCCTTTGACCCCGATCAAGCGGGCAGCTTTTACGAGGAAACCGTCGGCACGGGCCACTTGCTGGAGCTGGCGGCCTGGCACTTGGGCAGCGCCGACTACATCGCCGACACCCTGCGCCTTCAGGCGAGCTTCGCCCGGGGCCAGGTGCTCGATTTTGGCGGGGGCATCGGCAGCCATGCCCTGGCGGCGGCGGCCCTGCCCCAGGTGGAGCGGGTGTGGTTTGTGGATCTCAATCCCCACAACCGGGCCTTTGTGGCGGCCCGGGCCCAAAGCCTGGGCCTCGAGGCCAAGGTGAATTGCCTGCGCGATCTCTGTGATCCAGCGCTGCCTGCCCAGTTCGACACGGTTGTCTGCCTGGATGTGCTGGAGCACCTGGCCGATCCAGCGGCCCAGCTGCTCACCTTTGCCGAGCGGATGTCGCCCTCGGCCACGGCCCTGCTGAATTGGTACTTCTTCAAGGGCTACGCCGGGGAATATCCCTTCCATTTCGATGATCCGGCGTTGGTAGAGACCTTCTTCCGGACCCTCCAAAGCCGATTCTTGGAGGTGTTTCACCCCTTGCTGATCACCACCCGCGCCTACCGGCTGATGGCCTAGCGGGGCACAAAAAAAGCCGGTACCCAGGGGCACCGGCTTCTGGTCGAAGAGCCTCTGGCTCAGCCGACGGCGATGTTGATGCGCTTGCGGCTGCGCAAGCCGCGCTTGATGGTGTCGAAGCTCACCACGCCATCGGTGAGGGCGAAGAGGGTGTCGTCGGAACCACGGCCCACGTTCACACCGGGGAGCACGGAGGTGCCGCGCTGACGGATCAGGATCGAGCCAGCAGTGACGGCCTCACCGCCGTAGCGCTTCACACCCAGGCGCTTGGAGTTTGAATCGCGGCCGTTACGGGTGGAGCCTGTGCCTTTCTTGTGGGCCATGGGGGGGGGAAATAAGGGGATGGGGGGTCTTGGTTTGGGAAGGGGCCTATCAGGCCAGGCTCTTGCCGCCTACGGAAATCGACTCCACCATCACGCGGGTCAGTTCCTGGCGGTGACCGTTCTTACGACGGGTTTTCTTCTTAGGGCGCATTTTATAGACAATCAGCTTGGGGCCGCGGCGATGGGCCATCACCTTCAACACGACGGTGGCACCCTCAACGAAGGGAAGGCCCAAGGTGGCTTCCTTGCCGTCATTGACCAGGAGCACGTTCTCCAAGGTCACGGTGCTGTCGACATCCGCGGAGATACGGTCGAGGTCGTAGTAGCGGTTGGGTTGAACCCAGAACTGCTGGCCGGAGGCCTCGACAATGGCGTAGGGACCCTTCTCTGTTGTTGCGGCCTGGCTCGTTGCAGCAGTTGTATCTGCTTTCGGGGTATCCGCTTTAGGGGTATCGGATTTCGCAGTATCAGTGGCTTTGCTCATGGCGACAGGGGCATGGTCAGGCTGACGGGGGCCTTCCCCTCGTCATTCGGCCTGACGCATGCAAGTTGGAATACAAACAACAATCTTCCAACTTCAGGCTTCCTTTCGTCAATATGGTCGCAAACAGTTGTCGGCCGTTCCGCGCTACGAGCCCTCCATGGCTGAGCCATCCCTCACGATTGCTTCCCTGATCCGGGATCCCTCGATTGGGCAGGTCTGCTCCCGCTGGTTGCAGGGTGGACGTTGCCAAATGGTGTGGGTTGATCCCTCCTGCAACCCCGTCGCGGAGCTGGATCGGCGCCGGGAGGAGTTCGATGCCCTGTTGCTTGAGCAGGGGGCCGTGGGCCCCAGCGTTTACCAATCCTTGAGCGACCTGGGCTTGGTGTTGCCGGCCGTGGTGATTGGGGCCGGCACGGGGGAGGTCGAATTCCATGACGCCGAGGTGCATTTGCCCTCCAATCAGCTGGAGCAGCTGAGTTACAGCCTGGATGCGGCGGTTTCCCGCTTCCTGCGCCGGGGGGGCCTCGGTGCAGGCGACGCCAGCGCTGACCAGCTGGCGCCCGGGGGCGAAACCCCGGATCGCTGGAAGTTGGCCAACCGGTTGCAGGGCCGGCTTGGTTTGCTGGGCGTCTTCTACAAACGCGATCCCTCCCGCTTCCTGCGCAACCTGAGCGCGGGGGACCGGGACGCGTTGCTTCAGTCCCTTGAGCGCACCTACCGCGATCTGCTGCTCAGCTATTTCCGCGATCCATCGGCGGCCAACCAGGCCCTCGAAAGTTTTGTGAATACAGCGTTCTTCAGTGATTTACCGATCACCAAAGCTGTAGAGATTCACATGAATTTGATTGATGGGTTCGCCACGCAGCTCAAGCTGGAGGGAAATCAGAACGACTTCCTGCAGGACTACCGGCTTGCTCTCCTTGATGTGATGGCCCACCTCTGTGAGATGTATCGCCGTTCGGTGCCTCTTGATGGATCGGCAGCTTCCTAATCCGCGCCTACACCACCTTTTGGCTGCCTCCGCCGCCTCGCTTCCATGACTCCCCGTAAGACCTACATCCTCAAGCTCTACGTGGCTGGCAACACGCCCAACTCGATGCGGGCCCTCAAGACCCTTCGCAACATCCTCGAGACCGAGTTTCTGGGGGTCTATGCGTTGAAGGTGATTGACGTGCTCAAAAACCCCCAGCTCGCCGAGGAGGACAAGATCCTGGCCACCCCCACCCTCGCCAAAATCTTGCCGCCACCGGTGCGCCGGATCATTGGTGATCTGTCGGACCGGGAACGGGTGCTGATCGGCTTGGACCTGCTCTACGACGAGCTGACCGAGGAAGACCTGGCTGATGGGCAAGACCTGGGTGATGGGGACGACCAGTAGGGCTGCTGTGCCCAGGTCTTCATTTCCACGCGTCGTGATGGCGAGCCCCACCTTCACTCCCTAGCTTCTCCCTACGTCTGTTCGCCCCATGCAGGATTCAAGCTCCACCGGTTCTCCCTTGATGCAGGTGCAGAAGCTCCCAACCGGGATTGAGGGCTTCGATGACGTATGCCACGGCGGGTTGCCCATTGGCCGCTCAACCCTGATTAGCGGCACCTCGGGCACGGGCAAGACGGTGTTCTCGCTGAACTTCCTCTACAACGGCATTCGCGAATACAACGAGCCGGGCATCTTTGTCACCTTTGAGGAGTCGCCCCTCGACATCCTGCGCAACGCCGCCAGCTTCGGCTGGAACCTCCAAGAGTTGGTGGAGCAGGACAAGCTCTTCATCCTCGATGCCTCTCCGGATCCGGAAGGTCAGGACGTGGCCGGAAGTTTTGATCTGTCGGGCTTGATCGAGCGCATCAACTATGCGATCCACAAGTTCAAGGCCAAGCGGGTGGCGATTGATTCGATCACGGCGGTGTTCCAGCAGTACGACGCGGTCTCGGTGGTGCGTCGCGAGATCTTCCGGCTGATTGCCCGCCTGAAGGAAGTGGGGGTTACCACGGTGATGACCACCGAGCGCATTGATGAATACGGCCCGATTGCCCGCTACGGCGTTGAGGAGTTTGTCTCCGACAACGTGGTGATTCTGCGCAACGTGCTGGAGGGTGAGCGGCGCCGCCGCACCGCTGAAATCCTCAAGCTGCGCGGCACTACCCACATGAAGGGGGAGTTCCCCTTCACCATGGGCAGCGATGGCATCAGCGTGTTCCCGTTGGGGGCCATGCGCCTGACCCAGCGCTCGTCCAACGTGCGCATCTCATCCGGCGTGCCCAGGCTCGACGAGATGTGTGGCGGTGGGTTCTTTAAGGATTCGATCATCCTGGCCACCGGGGCCACCGGCACGGGCAAAACCCTGCTCGTCTCCAAGTTTGTGGAAGACGCCTGCCGCAGCAACGAACGGGCGATTCTGTTTGCCTATGAGGAATCCCGCGCCCAGCTGCTGCGCAATGCCACCAGCTGGGGCATGGATTTTGAACAAATGGAGCAGGACGGCCTGCTCAAGATCATCTGCGCCTACCCCGAGTCCACGGGCCTGGAGGATCACCTCCAGATCATCAAGACGGAGATCAGCCAATTCAAGCCATCGCGGATGGCGATTGACTCGCTCTCAGCCCTGGCCCGGGGGGTTAGTCACAACGCCTTCCGCCAGTTTGTGATTGGGGTGACCGGCTACGCCAAGCAAGAGGAGATCGCCGGCTTCTTCACGAACACCTCGGAGGAGTTCATGGGGAGCCACTCGATCACCGACTCCCACATCTCCACCATCACCGACACGATCCTGTTGCTGCAATACGTGGAGATCCGGGGTGAGATGGCCCGGGCCCTGAACGTGTTCAAGATGCGGGGCTCCTGGCATGACAAGGGCATTCGGGAGTTTGTGATTACCAGCAATGGACCCGAGATCAAGGATTCGTTCTCGAATTTCGAGCGGATCATCTCCGGCGTTCCCCATCGCATCACCACCGACGAGCGCAGCGAGCTTTCGCGCATCGTGCGCGGCGTGGCCGACGACTAGGCGGTAAGCCTGGTCAGGCTTCAACGGCGTTGGCTTCCAGCTCGTAGCGGCGGCGGCCAGCCAGCAGCTCGAGTTCGTCGGCATCGGAGTCTTCCAGGGGCAGGTCAAACCAGAACACCGTGCCGACTCCCAGGGCGCTCGTCATGCGCACCTGGCTGCCGTGCTTGTCGAGGATGCCACGCACAATCGAGAGGCCCAGGCCCGTGCCGGCCTCGGTATGCACAGCGTTTTCCACCCGATAGAAGCGGTCAAAGATGCGGCTCTGGTCGACCTCTGAAATGCCACAGCCGCTGTCGGCAATCTCAATCCTGAGCCTGGGCAGGGGCGATGTGAGGGCACAGCTGGGGTTGGGATTGCTGTCGTCCGGGATCAGCGGGCAGAGGTCGGGCCAGGGATAGGCCCGGACCATCAGTTGGCCGCCTTTGGGGGTGAACTTGAGGGCATTTCCCACCAAGTTGTCGAACACCTGCAGCAGCAAATCCCAGTTGCCAAGGGCCCTCGGCAGCTGGGGATCGGCGTCGAAGTGCAAGCTCACCCCCTTGTCATCGGCATTGAGGCGATAGGTGCGCAGGGTTTGCTCGATCGCCGTAGGCAGCTCGATCGGTTCAAAGGCCCAAACCCGTTCGCTCTCTAGACGGGAGAGGTCGAGCACGTCGTTGACGAGCCGGGTGAGCCGATCGGTTTCGTCATTGGCGATGCCCAGAAATTCCTTTTTCTCCTCCTCCGTCAGTTGGTCGCCGAGATCGTGGAGCGTCTCCACGTAGCTCTTGATGTTGAACAGGGGCGTGCGCAATTCATGGGACACGTTGCTGATGAACCGGCTCTGGGCAGCATTGAGCTCCACCTCTCGGGTGAGGTCCTGGATGGTCATGGCGATGCCCTTGAGGCTTTCCCCAGAGGCATCCCGCACCGACTGCAACACAATCCGCAGCGTGCGAGAGGGTTCGCCGAACCGGCAGCGCACATCCGCCGAATCCTTGGTCCCATCCACCAGGCTTTCGAGGGCCGCCTGCAGCTCGAGGGCGAGGGGTTCGGGTAATTCCCCAATGAGTTCGCTGCCCTCCAGGTTGCGCCCTTCCCAGCGGAACAGGCGCCGGGCCGTGGGATTCACCAGCACGATCGAGCCGTCCGCATCGAGGAGCACCGCCCCGTCGGCCATGGTGGCGATCAGGGTTTGCTGCTTCACCTGGGCAGCCGTCAGCTCCTCGATGTTGGCGGCTTTGTAGACCTCCAGTTGGGAGGCCATGGTGTTGAAGCCCCCCAGCAACTCCCCCAGCTCCCCGCCCACCGGCAGGGACAGGCGGGTTTCGAAGTTGCCGCTGGCAATCGAGCGCACGCCCTGCAGGAGCTCCTTGACCGGCCGGGTAATGGTGAGGGCGTTAAACACCGCCCCCAGGATCACCAACACCCAGATGGAGACGAACACGGCCACGGTCACTTCCCTGGTGAGGGCAGCGCTGGTGAGCAGGGTTTCGTTGGGGTTGATGCCCAGGGCGAGCACACCGAAATAGTGGCCGTCACTCACCATCGGCAAAAACACATCGGTCACCCGGCCATCCGGGCTGAGGTGTTGGCGGATGAGGGGGGTGTCGGGGCGCTTTTGGAGATCGGCCGGCAGTTCCAGCCGCCGACTCAGGAGCAACTCGCTGCTGCCGGCATTGCCGCCGATGGGAATGCCCAGGTAGATGATCCCCTCGGGATCGGCGAAAAAGATGTAGCGAAGGCTCCGGCTTGAGCGCCAAAAGCGGTCGGCCACGGCGGCTAACTCCCGGTCGTTGCCCTCCGCCACCAAGGGGGTGACATTGGCGGACAGCAGCAGGCCGAGGTCGCGGGCGTAGCGGGTGTCGCTGAGCTGGGCATCCCGTTGGATGCCATTGAGGGCCAAAAAGGTGATGCCTGTCATCAGCAGGCTCACCACCATCGTGGCCACCACCAGCAGCTTGGTTTGGAGGCTGAATTCAGCCCACCACAGCCCAAGCCGCTTTTGCCAGGTGGAGTCTGGGCCGGTGTTGGCTGCTGTCATCGCTGGCGTACCTGGTGGCCGATGTCGCGCCGGTAGGTGATGCCTGCGTAGGTCACAGCCGAAAGGCCGGCGTAGGCCTGCTCAAAGGCGTTATCAAAGGTCTCGGCCTGGGCAACCACCGCCAACACCCGCCCGCCGCTGGTGCGGCAGAGCCCGTCAGGGCCCCGTTGGGTGCCGGCGTGGAACAGCTGCAGCCGATCGCTGGCGCTCAAGCTGCCCTCGATCACATCCCCTTGCCGCACGGTGCCCGGGTAGCCGTGGGCGGCGGCGATCACGCAGGCGCTGCAGGTGGGTGCAATCGTGAGGGCTGGAGCGGTGGCCAGGCTGCCGGTGGCGCAGGCCAGGAGCACCTGGGCCAACTCTGGGCCCAGAAGCGGCATCAGGGTTTCGCACTCCGGGTCGCCAAACCGGCAGTTGAATTCGATCACCCTGGGGCCGGTGCTGGTGAGCATCAGGCCGGCGTAGATCACCCCGCGGTAGTCGATCCCCCGCTGACGCAGGCCGTTCAGGATCGGTTCCAGCACCAACTGCCGCACGTTCTCTAGGGCGGCGGCATCGAGCAAGGGGGCTGGGGCGTAGGCCCCCATGCCACCGGTGTTGGGGCCGGTGTCGCCCTCGCCAATGCGTTTGTGGTCTTGGGCCGGCGGCAGCAGCACCATGGTTTGGCCATCGGTGAGGGCAAACACCGACACCTCTGGTCCTGTCATCCGTTCTTCCAGTACCAGCGAGGCTCCTGCCGCGCCGAAACGACCGCTGAAAATCTCTTCGATGGCCGCTTGGGTTTCGGCGATGGTCTCGGCCACGGTCACGCCTTTGCCGGCGGCGAGCCCATCGGCTTTCACCACCAGGGGTTGTTGTTGCTGCTCCACCACCGCCAGGGCTTCGGCCCTGCTGGTGGCGTACCAGTAGCCGGCGGTGGGCACGGCCGCCTCCACCATCAGGGCCTTGGCCCATTGTTTGCTGGCTTCCAGCTGGGCCCCATCGGCACCGGGGCCAAAAACAGGAAAGCCGGCGCCCCGCAGCCCATCGGCCAAGCCGGCAGCCAGGGGGGCCTCTGGGCCCACGACCGCGAGCTCAATGCCCCGTTCTTGGCAGGCCGCCAGCAGGCCGGCCTGGTCCCCTTCGGCGATGGCCAGTTGCTGGATTCCCTTGAGCTCCAGGGTGCCGCCATTGCCTGGTGCCACCCAAACCGACTCCACCCCCGGGCAGCGGCCCAGGGCCCAGGCCAGGGCGTTTTCTCGGCCACCCCCGCCAACCACCAGGATGCGCGCTGGAGTTGGGGCGTGGGCTGAAGCCATTGTTTTTGGGGTTGGGGGGTTCGGGGATGGATGGGAGGCCGCAGCTCCCTTAGGTTGAGCGCCGCAGAGCGGGCCGCAGTGCCCACCTTCTTTACATGCCGGCAGGGCTTTCCCCATTCTCAGTGCTTGGCAAGGGGGGGGCTTGCTTGGCCGGGCTGCTCAGCTTTGGCTTTGTGCTTGTGTCCAGAGCTGAGGCCGCGCCAGCAAAGGCCGAGCCTTCCCAGTCAGCGGTACAGAGCGTTCAGGGTGTTCTGAAGACAGCCACCCTCGACCAGCTGGCCCAGGCCTGCCAGGCGGCCATTGCCCAGGGCAATGCCAGTTCAGTGACCTTGCTGCAGCAGCGCCTGTTGGCACTCAAGCCCGCCCCCCAGCCCTTGGCCGTGGTGCTGGCCAATGCCGATGGGCTGTTGAGCTGTCAGGCCCCTGATCTGGCCCTGCAGGTGTTGGCCCGCTACTCGCCCGCTCCCGGTCCCGATCGGACCCTGTGGTTGGCCATGCAGTGGCGGGCGGCCTCGGCTGGGCTGGACCACCAACTCGCGGCCGATGCGCTTCTGCAGTTGGCTGGGGGCCAGCCAGGAGCTTTGGAGGCCCGGTTGTTACCGGTGCAAGAGAAGGAGGACGGCACGGTGTTGAGCCGATCCGCCTTGGACCTGTTGGCGGGGCATTTGGAAAGCCTGGGCCTCAACCGGGAGGCGGCAGAGGTGTTGCTGGCCGGCCGCCCAGGCGGTGCCCCCCTCGCCGAACGCTACGGCCGGGCCGTGGCCCTACTCGATGCCTTGCCGATCGCCCAGCGCCAGCGCCTCCTCGAGCTGGCCCTAGACCAGGCCGCGGCAGCAGGCTCCTGGGGCCTGGTGGCAGAGCTGCTCGATCAGCAGCTGGCCCTTGACGCTGGCCCCGGTGTGGCAGCCACAAAAGCCATGCAGCGTCGCTTCCGGCTCAGTGGCCGGATTGATGATGCCTACGGTGAGTGGTTGGCCCGCCATCGCGACCAATTAGCCCAGGATCCAGCCAGCCAGCAGCGCCGTTCTGCGTTGGAGCGTCAACTCCGATCCCCCCGCGCAGCGGGCGGCCATGCCGCCTCCCCCCAGCCCCTGACCAATCCCGTGAGCCATCCATGAGCGCCTATTCCCTTGGGGCTTTGCTGTACGAAGGCAAGGCCAAGCGCGTGTACGCCACCAACCAGGCCGATCTGGTGGCGGTGGAATACAAGGACGACGCCACGGCTTTCAACGCCCTCAAGAAAGCCCAGTTGGCGGGCAAGGGAGAGCTGAATTGCCGCATCTCCGCCCTTCTGTTTGAACACCTGGCAGCCCGGGGTGTGCCGACCCATTACCTGGGGGTGGATGGGGCCACCTGGATGTTGGTCAAGCCGGTGAAGGTGATTCCGATCGAGGTCGTGATCCGCAATGTCGCCGCCGGTTCCCTCTGCAAGCAGATGCCGATCGAGCAGGGCACGGTGCTCGAGCCGCCCCTATTGGACCTCTATTACAAGGACGATGCCTACGGGGATCCCCTCCTGACCGAAGCCCGCCTCGAGCGACTGGCCTTGGTCACCCCCGAGCAGCGTCAGGCGATCGAGGCCCTGGCCCGCCAGGTGAATCGGGAGCTGGGCAGCCTGTTTCTGGGTGTTGGGCTGCAACTGGTGGATTTCAAGATTGAGCTGGGCTTCACCGCCGCGGGCGAGTTGGTGGTGGCCGATGAGATCAGCCCTGATACCTGCAGGCTTTGGGATGTCTCCGTGAGCGATGTCCAGCAACGGATCCTCGACAAGGACCGTTTCCGTCAGGATTTGGGGGGTGTTGTGGAGGCCTACGGGGAGGTCTTCAAACGGGTCCAAGGGGTCTGTCCGGAACCCCGGGTCTACGGGTAGGGTCACCACATTTGCGGCACGTCCGCCCCGTAACGGTTCCCATGGCTGGATCACTGGGTTTTAAGGCTGCAGCGTTGCCCCTGCTGGGTGCAGCACTGCTGGCCGGTGGCCCGGCGTTAGCCCAGGGGGCCCCCGGCTCCAAGCTAAAACCGGTTGCTAGCCCGATCCCCGCATCGGTGGCCAAACCGCAAGAGGCACCTAGCGAGAAGCCAGCAGCTTCATCTTCAGAGAAGAAGGTGTTGATTTCCGAGGTGGTGATCCAGGGCCTGGAGGGCCATCCCGAGCGGGAGCGCCTTGAGTTGGCGGCCTATGCCGCCATGGCCACGACCCCCGGTACCCGGGTCACCCGCAGTGAGCTGCAAACCGATCTCTCGGCGATCTATGCCAGCGGATGGTTTTCCGATGTGCGCATCCAGCCCGTGGATGGCCCCCTAGGGGTGCGGGTGGTGGTCACGGTGGTGGCCAATCCGGTGCTCAAAAACGTCAGCGTCGATCTCGGCAAAGCCAAATTGCCGCCCAAGGTGATCAAAGACACCTTTGCTCCCGATTACGGCAAGACCCTCAACCTCAACACCCTGCAGCTGCGCATGCAGGAACTGCAGAAGTGGTATGCCGATCAGGGCTATTCCCTTGCCAGGGTGACAGGGCCCAGTCGGGTCAGCCCGAATGGGGATGTGCAACTTCAGGTGCGGGAAGGCACGGTGGAGGGCGTGGAGGTGCAGTTCATCACCAAAGATGGCTCCACCACCAACGACAAAGGGCAGCCAATCAAGGGCAAAACCAAGCCCTATGTGGTGACCCGTGAGATTTCCCTCAAGCCCGGCGCAGTCTTTAACCGCCGTACCCTTGAATCAGATATCAAGCGTCTTTACGACACTGGCCTCTTCAGTGACGTCAAGGTGACCCTCAAGCCCGTGGCAAGCGAGCCGGGTCGGGTGGTTGTGGTTCTGGGCATTGTGGAGCAATCCACCGGATCCATCTCAGGCGGTTTGGGCTATAGCCAAAGCCAGGGTGTGTTTGGCCAGGTTCAGCTTCAGGATTCAAACCTGACCGGCCGGGCTTGGAATCTCTCCACCAATATTTCCTATGGTCAATATGGAGGTTTGGGGGATATCACTTTTGTGAACCCTTGGATCAAAGGGAATAAATACCGCACGTCTATGCGGACTCGGATTTTCTTTAGCCGGGAGGTTCCCCAGATTTTCCAAAGCCAAGACAATGGCTATTTTGTTACTGATAATACTGGTAACCAGGTTTCGGTTCAACGTGTAGGGGCAAGTCTTCAATTTGTGCGGCCTCTGAATGGCGGTGATCCTTTCAAGAAGGCTCCTTGGAATGTAATTTTGGCCTTCCAGGGTCAAACAGTTACCCCGATGGATTATTCGGGCACCATTGCGTCGACGGCTACTGCAAACGGAACGACGATTTGCCTTGCTTACAACTGCGCTACGGAAAACCAGCTCTTGAGTTTCCGCTTGGGATCCACCTTTAGCAGTCTCAATGATCCGCGCAATCCCACCAAGGGCAACTTCTTTACCGTCAGTTCCGAGCAGTTCATGTCGGTTGGAGAAAACTCTCCCACCTTCAACCGCTTGCGCACCAGCTTCACCCACTACATCCCAGTCAAGTGGATCAAACTATTTAAGGGTTGTCGCCCCAAAGCAGGTGAAACCCCCGATTGCAAACAGGCCCTCGCTTTCCAGGCCTCTGCTGGAACCATGGTGGGGGATGTGCCTCCCTATGAGGCGTTCTGCGTGGGCGGCGGCAACTCCGTGCGGGGCTATTACGACTGTGATCTGGGGGTGGGTAAGAGCATGGCCGAAGCCACAATTGAATACCGCTTCCCCCTGTTCAAAATCATCAGTGGTGAATTCTTTGTTGATGCCGGCACCACCTTTGGATCCCAGCCAAATATCCCTGGCAACCCTGGTGGTGTGCTTGGTAAGCCCGGCGATGGCTTCTCATTTGGTACGGGTTTGATCGTCAACACACCCGTGGGCCCGCTGCGCCTAGAAGTCGCCACCCAAGACTTCACTAGCAATTACCGCTTCAATTTGGGTGTGGGCTGGAAGTTCTAGTGACCGTTTGGCCTTCGGATTACAGCCAGGCTTGGACCCTGAAGCACCCGGTTGAGCGCCGTGGGGTTGCGTTGCACAGCGGAGCATCCACATCGGTGAGGCTCCAGGCCGCGTCAAAGCCCGGCTACTGGGTCGGGTGGCTCGATCAGCCCAGCCTGCCTTTGGTGCAATTGCATCCAGACCAGGTGTCAGATACCCAGCTGTGCACGGCCCTGCGGCTGGATGCCCAGCGGCTGGCCACGGTGGAGCACCTGTTGGCTGCCTTGGCGGGCACGGGGGTGACCCAGGCCGAGATTCTCGTGGATGGGGAGGAAATTCCTTTGCTGGATGGCTCTGCCCAGACCTGGGTTGAGGCCATTGGCGAGGCGGAATTGGCTCCGCTGCAGACCGCTCCCTCACCCCTCACCCTGGATGCGCCCCTCACCCTTCAGCAGGGATCCAGTTTTGCCACGGTCTTGCCGGCCGATGGCTTGCGGGTGGGGGCCGCGATTGAATTTGCAGACCGGGCCATTGGGCGCCAGCTTTATTCCCTGGAGCTCACCCCCCAAAGCTTTGTGGAGGAGATTGCCCCAGCCCGCACCTTTGGCCTGCGTTCCCAGGTGGATCAGTTGCGCGCAGCTGGCTTGATCCAAGGGGGCTGTTTGGACAATGCCCTGGTCTGTGATGGCGATCAATGGCTCAATCCACCCCTGCGATTTAGCGATGAACCGGTGCGCCATAAAATCCTGGACTTGATCGGCGACTTGGCGCTCGTGGGCTTGCCCCGGGCCCATGTGTTTGCCTATCGCGGCTCCCATGGGCTTCACACCTCATTGGCTGCTGTTCTGGCTGGGTTGTCCAGCTCCACCCCCGGTTGAACCCTTGATTGAGCCCCGACTTGAGTCCCAGCCAGTGGTGCTGTCCTCTGAGCAAATTCAGGGGCTCCTCCCCCATCGCTACCCCTTCGCCCTGGTCGATCGGGTGATCGAACACGAGCCAGGGAAGCGGGCCGTGGCGATCAAGAACGTCACCTTTAATGAGCCCCAGTTTCAAGGTCATTTCCCGGGACGCCCTCTGATGCCTGGGGTCTTGATTGTGGAAGCGATGGCCCAGGTGGGTGGCTTGATCGTGACCCAGATGCCTGATTTGCCCAAGGGCTTGTTTGTCTTCGCAGGCATTGATGGCGTGCGCTTTCGGCGCCCTGTGGTGCCCGGGGATCAATTGGTGATCACCTGTGAATTGCTCAGCCTCAAGCGCCAGCGTTTTGGCAAGATCAAGGCGGAAGCGACGGTGGATGGTCTCCTGGCTTGCTCCGGGGAATTGATGTTTTCGCTGGTGGACTGAGGAACATGGAGCCAGTGATCACCACCGCCCAAACAGCCACCGCAATCCACCCCACGGCGTTGGTGGATCCCAAGGCCGAGTTAGGCCCCGGGGTCCAGGTGGGTCCCTATGCGGTCATCGGCCCCCAGGTGGAAATTGGTGCCGCCAGCAAGATCGGTCCCCATGTGGTGCTCGATGGCCGGGTGCGCATGGGGGCCCGCAACCATATTTTCCCTGGAGCCTGCATTGGCCTTGAGCCCCAGGATCTCAAATATGCCGGCGATCCCACCGCGGTGGTTTTGGGAGATGACAACACCATCCGGGAGTGCGTCACGATCAACCGGGCTACCACCGATGAGCAGGAAACCCGGCTGGGGAGTGGCAATTTGTTGATGGCCTACAGCCATCTCGGTCATAACTGTGAACTGGGTGATCGGATCGTGATCGCCAATGGTGTGGCGGTGGCCGGTCACGTGGTGGTGGGCGATCGGGCCGTGATTGGAGGCGTGCTCGGTATCCATCAGTTTGTGCACATCGGCACGATGGCGATGGTGGGTGGTATGAGCCGCATTGAGCGCGATGTGCCTCCGTTCACGATGGTGGAGGGGCACCCATCACGGGTTCGGGCCCTCAACAAAATTGGTCTGAAGCGCAGTGGCCTGCTCGAGGCTGAGGCTGGTCAACAGTTCGCCGAACTCAAGCGGGTTTGGAGGTTGCTCTACCGCGAAGGGCTGCCCTTGGCCCAGGCGTTGGCTGCGCTCAGGAGCCAGCCCTTGGCTGGACCTGCGGCGGAATTGGTGGGTTTTCTTGAGGCTTCTGTAGGCCCCAGCCGGCGGGGACCCATCCCCGGAGTCCGTTGATGCTGCGTCTGTTGGTCAGCACGGGCGAGGTCTCTGGGGACCTCCAGGGTTCCCTTTTGGTCAAGGCACTCCACGCGGAGGCCCAGCGCCGTGGCTTGGACTTGGAGGTGGTGGCCCTTGGTGGCGAGCGGATGGAGCGGGCAGGGGCTGTTCTGTTGGCCAACACCACCCGGATGGGGGCCATTGGCCTGCTCGAGGCCATCCCTTTTGTGCTGCCCACCCTGCGGTTGCAACGCCGGCTCAAGCGTTGGTTTAGGGGGGAGCCGCCGGATGGAGTGGTGTTGATCGATTACATGGGCCCAAACGTGAGCTTGGGGTTGCGCCTCAAGCGCAAGTTCCCCCAGGTGCCTGTCACCTATTACATCGCTCCCCAGGAGTGGGCCTTCAAATTCGGCATCAATGGCCGCACCAACCTGATCAGCTTCACGAACCAGATCCTGGCGATCTTCCAGCAGGAGGCCCGCTTTTATCGGTGCCGCGGTGCCAACGTCACCTACGTGGGCCATCCCCTGCTCGACACCATTGGCGAGGTGCCCAGCCGGCCGGCTGCCCGCCAGCTCCTGGGGTTGAAGCAGGACGCCCCGGTGCTCCTGCTGATGCCGGCCTCGCGCCGGCAGGAGCTGCGCTTCATGCTGCCCCACATCGTGAAAGCCGCTGCCCAGTTGCAACAGCTTGACCCCTCCCTGCAAGTGGTAGTGCCGGCAGGGCTTCCGGGGTTTGAGACCCAGCTTTCGCTGCAACTCACCCAGGCTGGGGTGCGCGCCACCATCATCCCGGCCGCCGATTCCGATCGCCTCAAGGCGGCGCTGTGCGCCGCTGCTGATGTGGCGATTGCGAAATCCGGAACGGTGAACCTGGAGTTGGCCCTGCGCGGGGTGCCCCAGGTGGTGGTTTACCGGGTGAGTCGGGCGACGGCCTTTGTGGCTCGCCACATCCTGCGTTTCAGTGTTCCCCACATCTCACCGGTGAATCTGGTGTTGGGTGAGCGCCTGGTGCCCGAGCTGCTCCAGGAAGACCTCCGGGCCAAAACGATCGTGGCGGAGGCCCTGCCCTTGCTCGATCCAGCGGGCCCTGGGCGCCTTGGGATGCTTGCTGGTTACGACCGACTGCGCCTGGAGTTGGGCGAACCCGGAGTCACCCAGAGGGCGGCCTGCGCCATCCTGAACCAGGTACTTGCTGGCAAGGCTTGAACAATCGGGCTTGGTTGGGGGCGTTGCAAGCGTTTGGGCTGTGGTCCAGCGCTGTAGCCGCAGGAATTCTTTTGGTTGGGGCGGCTGGCCTGGTAGGCGGGGCTCCGGTGTGGGCTGCCCCGGCAAAGGGCCCGCTGCAGGAAGCCGTGCTGGCCGGGGGATGTTTCTGGTGTCTTGAGCACGACCTCGAAACGCTCCCAGGGGTGGTTGAGGCCGTCAGTGGCTACAGCGGCGGCCACCTGGATAACCCCACCTACGGCCAGGTTTCGACAGAACAAACCGGCCACCAGGAAGCCGTGCTGGTGCGGTTTGATCCCAAGCGGATCAGCTTCCCCACCCTGTTGCGCAGCTATTGGCGCAACGTGGACCCCCTTGATGGCGGCGGCCAGTTTTGCGATCGCGGCGATTCCTACCGGCCCGTGATCTTCACCAGTTCCAAGGTGCAGCAAGCCCAGGCGGAGGCCAGCCTCAAGGCCGCCGCCGCCGAATTGCATCGCCCAACCTCCGCCATTCGGGTGCAGATCAAGCCCCTGCAGCGCTTCTGGCCCGGCGAGGGCTATCACCAGCATTACGCTGTGCGCAATAGCGTCAAATACAACTACTACCGCTGGGCCTGCGGTCGGGATCGCCGCTTGGATGCCATTTGGGGCAAGCGAGCCCGTTCCGGCGCGGCCTGGTCTGGGAATGCTCCCCAGGTAGCCGGCTCAAAACCGAGCTCAAAACCGAATCAAAATCCGAACCAAAAACCGAGGAAAAGCTGAAGGCGGTTTGGGCTTGAAAATCGCCGAACCCCTGCCGGGCAAAGCTTTTTGACCAGACAGGGCCCCTTTGTGAGTCTCTACCATTTTCTTATCAAAGTGCTTTGCTCTGTATGTATCTGCTGACCATCCGAGACGGTCTGCAGACCCGCCACGTCGGGCCTTACCAGAGTCCGAAGCAGGCTTCCGATGATTTGGATCGCCTGTTGCCGCTCTGCGCCGAACGAGCCCGCTGGCAGATTTACGCCCTCGAGGCGCCAGAGCAAGGGCGACGCAGCCTGGTGGGCCAGGGCGTCAAGGCAGCTGCTTGATTAACTGGCCGCTTGATTGAGTGGCTTCTTGATTAGTGGTGGCTTGTTGGGTCGTTGCTGGGTTGACCCTTGCGCGGATAGCCGCGCAGCAAGCCGCTCTCGATCATGAGGCCCACGCCAGCATTGATCAGGATGAGGCCAAGGGTTCCATACCAAAACCAAGGCCCAGGGCTGGTGAGGGTGTCCACCTTGCCGGAGGCTGCGAGGGCTTGAATCCCCTTGCGGATCACCGCTTCACCAAACAGGCACAGGCCAGCGGGGAGGAGCAGAACGCCCAGTTGGGCTTTGACGTACCAGCGGATTTTTTGAACAGCCATAAAAGCAATAGTGGTCGTTAAACAACACGGTGCTTGATGAGCAACCTAGGTGGCTGTGGCAGCCCCTTGTTCAAGCCACTGGACCAGGGTGCGCACCCCAAATCCGGTGGCTCCAGCTGGATCGAGGCCCCGTTCTTTGTCGCTCCAGACCGTGCCGGCAATGTCGAGATGGGCCCAGGCCAGGTTGGGGCTGACGAAGTCTTGGAGGAACAGGGCGGCGGTGATGGAGCCCCCGGGCCTGGGTCCGGTGTTTTTCATGTCGGCTACGGGGCTTTTGAGACCCTGCTTGTAGGAGGGCCGAAGCGGCATGCGCCACAGCGCTTCGCCGCCAGCCTCACCGGCGTTGACGAGGGCCTGGGCCAGGCCATCACTGCTGGACCACAGCCCGGCGATTTCCTCGCCCAAGGCAATCAGGCAGGCTCCGGTGAGGGTGGCCAAATCCACCACCACATCAGGTTCGAGCTTGCAGGCGTACACCAGGGCATCCGCCAGGGTGAGGCGCCCTTCGGCATCGGTGTTGTTGATCTCGATGGTTTTGCCATTGGAGGCTGTGACGATGTCGCCGGGGTGCACGGCACCGCCGCTGATCATGTTTTCGCAGGAGGCCACGATGAAGTGCACCTCCACGCCGGCTGGCTGGAGTTGGGCGATGCTGCGGGCCGCTCCCAGTACGGCGGCGCTGCCGCCCATGTCGTACTTCATCATTTCGATCTGGGAGCCAGCCGTTTTGAGGTTGTAGCCACCGGAATCGAAGGTCAATCCTTTGCCCACCAGGGCCACCTTGCGCTGGGCCGGGCCGCTGGGGCGATAGGTGAGGTGGATGAATTTGGGGGGCAGGTCCGAGCCTTGGGCGACGCCCAGGAAGGCCCCCATGCCCAGGGCTTCACAATCGCTGCGCTCCAACACCTTCAGCTCCAGTCCATAGGTCTGGGCGATCTGGGCGGCCGTGTCGGCCAGGTGCTGGGGGGTGGCCACGTTGGGAGGGGCGGCCACCAGTTGGCGGGCCAGCTCCACCCCGGCACAGGTTGCATCCACCGCGGCGAAACAGGCCTGTTGAGCGCTATCCATACCAATCAGGCTCACCTGGTTGGGCAAGGTTTTGGGCTCGGCTTTGCTTTTAAAGCGCTGGTCTTGAAACAGGCTCAGGCGCACGGCTTCGGCCATGGCGCGGGCCGCGGCTACAGGCTCCAGGCCCTCGGTGGGTAGGCAAAGGCCGAGATCCTGGGCGCCTGCCGCGCAAGCGGCGCGGGCACCAGCAGCGCAGCCCATCCTGAGCCCGGCCAGATCAAACTCTTTTGTCTCGCCCAGACCCACCAGGATCAGGGTTTGGGGGGAGGCTCCCAGGCGCTCCAGGCTGACGCTTTCGCCCGGTTTGGTCTTGAATTGGCGCTGCTCGAGCCGCTGCAGCAGTTCGCTGCCAAACAGGTTGGTCAAAACCTGGCGCCGAGGGTCTTCCGGGTTGGAGTCGTTGTTGGCAAAGAGGCCCACCACCAAGGTGTCGCCGGCCCAGGCGCCGAGGGCGCTGGCCAGGTCTTGGGGGATGCAACGAAACTCCATGGACCACGGCCGGCTTAGGGCGCGATCGTAGCCAGGGCCTACTCCAGCCCAGCGGTGAAGGGCGTGGCCCAGCGTGCCCGGGTTTCTTTGTTGAAGGGCGGCAACCAGCGCTGGATCAGGGCCTGCTCGAGGGCGCGCCTGGCTTTGACCTGGGCGGGCACATCCAGCCAAAACCGAATGCTCAGTTGCAGGCTGAGATTGGCCTTGAGCAGGGCTTCGCTGTAGGCCGCGAGGTAGCTCTTGCAATCGTGCTCCCCTTTCCAGCGCTGGTCGGCCCGGCCGGTTTCGCCCACGTAAAGGAGCAGGGGGCTGGAGGCGGTGCTGGGCTGATCCACCACGAAGTACAGGGCCGCCCCTTGCTGGGGGGCCTGGGGCCAGCGCCAAAAGGACAGGGCTTGGGGCCTGAGATCCAACGGATTGAACTGGGCTGCGGCGTCTTCAGGATCATCCAAACCGGCATTGGCCTGGGCTTGGGCAAACAAAAGACCTTGCTCGGCGGGCCCCCGCTGGCCGTCGAAGAGGGGGTGTTGGTGCTGGGCCAGGCGCCGTTGCCAGTCCTCGAGCTGGTGCTTGAGCAGCGGCAAGGGATCGGGCCCGGCGGCAGGGCCCTGGGGCTGGTCGCCTCCACTCTGGTGGTCCCCAATCAGGTGGCTCCCAATCCGTTGATCCCGAAACAGATCTCCCTGCCGTGCCATCAGGGGTGGCGTGGCTTTTTAGGGGACAGGGGCAGGGCGGGGCCTGCTTGGGCAGCCCCGAAACGCACCTTGCCAATCCAGCGTTCCACCAGGTCGGAGGGCAACTGAAGCCGCTCCTGCAGATCGGCGAGATCCCGAAACGGTTCCCGCGCCCGTTCCCGCACCAGCTTTTGGCAGCGTTCGCTGGAGAGGCCCAGGCCGCCCAGCTCCCGGGCCGTTGCCAGGTTGAGATCGAGGCGGGCGCCTTGGGCCCCGGTGCCCGGGGGCTCGCTATACCAGCGAAAATCCAGCAGGGGCAGCCAGGCCGCCACCTGGTTGGCCGTGAGGTCGAGGGCCTGGCCCAGGTCTTCCGCTCCACTGAGTTGAACGCCGCCCCGCTGGAGCCGCAGCAGCAGGTTCACCTGGTCGGGCGTGATCCCGGGAAGCCTGAGCCAATCCGCGGCGGTGGCCCTGTTCACATCGAGGCGCCAGCCGAGGGCGGCCGCATGCCGCACCTCCACCGCTGAGTTCAGCCGCAGGGCCGGGTTCTGCTGGAGCTTGAGGGAGAGCAGATCCCGTTCAATTGCGCTTTCGCCCTCATTCGTGCTGGGCGGTTGGGGTGGTGGGGCCGGGATTAGGCCAGTCGCCACGAGCAGGTGGCGGGCCAATGGATCCAGCCAGTGGCGTTGGGCCATGGAGGTGGGGCGCCGCCGGACGAGCTGCACAGGTGTTAGTCCTGAAACTAGCGAGGGACTTCGGTGGAAGGCCAGTCGATCAGTCCCCAGCGCAGTCCCAGCACGGCGGCATGGGTGCGGTCGTTGGCTTGCAACTTGCGCATCCCATGGCTGAGGTGGGTTTTCACCGTGTCGGCCGACACAAAGCGGTGCTCTCCGATTTGGATGTTGCCCTTGCCCTGGGCAACGAGGGCCAGCACCTCCAGTTCCCTTGGGCTCAAGGGTTCGAGGGGGGCTCCCCCCTCATGGCCGCGGCGGAAGAGTTCCTGCAGGCTTTTGTCGATGTAAATGCCGCCACCACTCACCGCTTGAAGGGCGGCGACACCGGCCCCAAGCCCCATCCGGGATTCCACAAGCAGACCGTCGCAGCAGGCGTCAATCGCCGCTTTGATTTGGCGATGGCGCTGCTCTTGGGTGATCAGGAGCAGGGTATGGATCTGGGGCCAGCGGGCTTTGATCTGCTGGACCAAGGCGACCCCATGGCCCCGTTCCAGCTGGTCGCTGAGCAGCACCATCGTGGGCTGGTGTTGCTCCACCAGGGCCAGGCCTTCGTCTTCGGTGGTGGCTGCCCCCAAAATGTGGTCTGGGTTTTCTATCCAACCGAGAAAGGCCGCCAACAGAGCCCTGCTGCCCAGGCACACCACGATGCGGGCGTCCTGGAGCATGAGGTTGCTCAGGTCGGTGTTGCGCCGAACTTGATCCAGGAATGGCGTGAAGTCCAGGGGCTGGGAGGGCTGGCTGGCGAGATCCATTTTGGCGTGTCCCAGCCTGGAGGCATGCGTAGATCCCTACTGTTCAGAGCTGGCGCCCCCTGCTCACAGTTGGGCGATCACCCGCCTGGCACGGACCGACGACAAGGCAGTGCCATCACTGCCGTTGGATTTGGCGGGAGAAATCCTGACCTTCCTGGAGGTCGGTATTGCGGATTTGTTGGCGGTTGTTGATAATTGACAAGCAATCAACAATTGCCAAGAGATACCTTGAAGCCCCCTTCTTCCCCCTATCGCTATTTTCAAAACAGATGGGAAATCCTCTTTTTTGTTTTAGTTTTTATTCTTTTGAGTTTCCAGGTTTTTTTCTTTTATTCTGATATCCAGTCTTTCTCTGGTCTTCACGGTTTAATTTCTTTCTTCGTGGGATTTGAGTCCTTTGTGGCGACAAGGCTGGCTTATGTTTCGCTGCCATTGATCCTCTTCCCGCTTGCCTATCTCTTCTGCCGCTCGAAGAGACCGGCTTGGGCGCGGCAGTATTTAGATTTCTTAGGGGTCTATGTCATCTTTCGATTGCTCGTCCAGTTGGTTGGACTAAATATTCTTGTCTTCGACTCCGTGACCTCACGGTTTCTTCTGATATCGCAAGTTCTATTCTTCTTGCCTTATTCGCTCTTGATTTGGGGTTGGGTCTATTGGCGACTAGATTCATTTGCCAGGGCAAGCAATCGCCCCCTATTTCATCTTGATTGCGAAGGTGTCGCGCCGCCACGCCCCATAGACTATTTTGTTGCTTCGTTTTCTTCGGTTTTTTCCGCTACGATCAACGCCATAAAGGGGAATTCAGCGCGAGCAAGAATACTCATTCTTTTTCACGGATTTTTGATTTATGATGTCATGGGACTGACTCTTTCCAGGGCGGTTGCTCTCGTGCAAGCTAAGTAAAGCTTGGCGCTTTAATCAATTTCAGTGATGCCAGCAGGTCATCCAAGCCGCCCAGGTCTTCAGCCATTTCGCTGTAAAAGCAGTGTTCCGCCCGTTATGCGAATGGGGCATAAGACTTCCCCTCCTTTGACGGGAATCCCCACTGCCATCAGACCACCGCTGGTGTGGTGCTGTTGCTCCTACTGGTTTTCAGGGCATTTCTGCCTTGGGTGCTGCTGGCAGTGGTTGGGTGGTGGATTTGGAGAGCGGTCAGGAAGTAGTCCGCTGCTGATCCTTGGTCCCTATCCGCCCTAATCCCTGCCTGAAGCGCTCCACCTGAGATGGGATAGCAAGTGGGTGCTTTCGGAACAGGGATGT
>Ga0310081_100021_pt1 | contig 29307 bp, 7 predicted proteins | sample LakEriER3TotalB7_FD_194448 | JGI IMG/M metagenome (GOLD analysis project Ga0310081, IMG submission 194448) | Enriched freshwater cyanobacterial communities from Lake Erie, Ohio, United States - ER36.Total.B7 | ecosystem: Environmental > Aquatic > Freshwater > Lake | place: USA: Ohio | collected... | reverse complement strand
AGCTACCTGACGGGTGTCAGCGGTTACGACACAACCAAGTACAGCTACTTCCTGATCGCCGATCAGATCCACAAAGCAGTCGCCACTCCCACCAGCCAGGTGGAGATGGGCGAGCTGAGCGTGATGGTGACAGCAAAGGCTTCACCTGCCGGTACAGCCACCTGGGCTGACGCTATCGGCGTGGCCAGCCCCGAGTTGCTCGACAACAGACTCACCTTGGTGAATGGCGTCTATGCCGCCTCCAGCGCCGATCGCCTGTCAGCCGCTGGCATCAAGCTCGTCAACAAGGTGGAGCTGTTCAACCTGCCTTCGGTGGGCGGCAGCCTCGCCTACGACAAGCCCGAAGGCCTAACCCTGCGCGACGACGGCTCAATCGTCATCAACTACGACAACGACTTCGGCACTGAGGGCGCCAATGGCAATGCCTTCACCGTGGTGAACTTCAGCAACCCGGCACTGGATACAGAGAATGCTGCTACTTCTGGCGTGACTGGTTATGTGGCTGGCTATCAACCCGCAACAAACCACGATGTTTATGGTTTGGTGATGCCTGACGGTCTGGCAACCATTACCTACAACAGCGAAACATTTATTTTGGCTGCCGGTGAAGGTGATGATCGTAACGACTTTCTCGCTCCCGATGAAACGTCAATTGTTTCCACCCTGCTGACGGCTGCCGCTTCAGCTACTGCTGCCCAGAAAGCCGGACTGTTGGCCACCAATGCTCAGAGGCTCAATATCTTCACCAACACCGGTGATCTCGATGGTGACGGCATCGTGGATCAGGCCTACGCCCTCGGTTCCCGTTCACTGCGGATATTCGATTCAAAGGGCAATGTGGTGTTCGACTCCGGCGCCGCGCTCGAGGAGTTGGCCAACAGCAAAGGCATCTACCCGATCAACAGCCGTGAAGATGACAAGGGTGTGGAGCCGGAGATGGTGGAGGTGTTCAACTTCAACGGCCGCACCTACGCCTTTGTGGGTCTGGAGCGCACCACAACCAGCATGGCGGCCATCTTTGATGTGTCCAACCCCTATGCCCCAGTAGCCGTTGAACCGGTCATCTTCCCTGGCGCTCAGCGGGTGGAGGGCATCACCTTCCTCACCACAGCGAACGAGTTTCCTCGTTTGATTGCTACAAGTGAAGGAAACGATACAGTCTCAGTCTCAAGCATCACGACACCGGGACCTGTCATCAGGAAGATCGGTGAAGTAACAGCTCTCATTCCTGAGGCCAGCACAGCTAATGATCTCAGTGAAAGACTGGATGGCCAAAGCGGTGACACAGATTTTCCATACGCCAGCTTTAAGGCCTTGGCAACCGTTGGTGAAGTGGATCCTGTTACCAATAAGGCCCTAACTGGTTATCCAGATGGCAATGCAGCCTGGCTGAAGGACAATGACACGATCCGAGTTGCATACCAATCGGAATCATATGCGACCATGTCAAATGAGACCTATGGCTGGGAGATGGAAAGTGGTGTTAAGTTCACCGGTTCGCACATTCATTATATCGACTATGATCGTTCGAAGTTTGCCAGCTTCCTTGACAATGACGAGTCCGCCAGCATGATGTTTGAGGGCTCTGGGCATCTGTTTGACAAGGTTTATAATGTGTTTGGCAAGGAAGTTGACAACAAAACCACTTCATCTATAGATCTGGCTGGTAAATGGGGCAACCAAACCAAGCCTGATGGCACGTTGATTGAATTTACACCCACTAGAGCCCTGACAGAAGGCGATTTCTTCTTCCATTCCTTCTGCGGTTCCTGGTACGAGCAGGCCAACAAGTACGGAACCGGGATCGGTATGGCAGATGACGTCTGGTTTATGGCAGAAGAGTGGAATATCGGTGAACGGATGTTTGCCGATCCTGATGGAGCAGGGCCCCTAAAGGGTTTTGATGTGGCCAACACCACCATGGGCCTCGCCTCCATGGTTGTCGACATCAAGAATGAAGTTGCCTACACAGTGCCTGCCCTTGGGCAAAGCGGCTATGAAAAGCTCATGCCAATGAATTCAGGCCATAAAGATTACGTAGTGGTTGTGGCCTCAGGTTACAATCATGATATTAATCCCGCCCCCATGAAAGTTTATGTGGGTCGCAAGGGCCTTGATGCAAGTGGTAATGTTGTTGACCAAGCGAGCGTTAATTTCAGCGAACGAGATAAGTTCCTGGCTCGTAATGGCCTCCTTTACGGTCAGCTCTATGGCATGGCTGCAAATGCATCTACCTATTCTCAATTGGGCATCACCAGTGTCAATGCTGACTCGCAGATGCTGGATAGCTACCTCACCAATGCTGGAGCTCCATCTAATTTTTCAGCTCGCTATTACCCCACTGATTTCCGCTGGAATGGCTTCGACACTCCAGAGGCAGTTATTGATACGGAAGTGCTGCGGTGGGCGCAGGATGGTGATAATGTAAACAACGTCGCCGAGCCCAACAAACAGCCTGTTGGTTATACCTATTTTAATAGCAATACCAAGGTTGAGCATCCAGCCGTTGACCCAGATCCCACCAAGTTTCGTTATGTTCAGAACCACACAAACGCTGGCGCGCTGCTAGGTGTTGAATTCACCAATATGATTGGTGATTTAACTCAAAATGATTTAGATAACAACAAGTTACCAGATTTTCTGTCTGCAGATGTCACTCGCATTCTTGCCGGCGTCAATGGTGCATTAACGGTTGATGTGGCAGATAAGGGTGTCGGTCATTACAACGCAACTGGTAACCCCTCGGGGGCGACCGCAGCTCAGCATATTGAAGCCAAGAAATATCAGATGGTTGCTCCGGATGGTTTGCTCTGGGCCAGGTCATCTGATGCCAACGTTTTGATCGTTGATGAGGATTCCGGTAATGATTATGGTGAACGCAAATTCGCACTCTTAATTGACGAAACAACGTTGGATGTTGAGCCCAGCGCGACCGGTTATTTCCTGGCACAGGCAGGCGGAAACAAGAATCCACGCGCCCTCGCCGGCGCTTCTGCCTACGGTGGCACCTATGAAGTGTCAACGGGTTCAGAATTCTCTGGTAGCTGGAATGTAACAGCACTGGTTGCCAAGAAAGAGGATGGCACTTTTTATACCCAATCTGAATTGACCGGTGGTGCGGTCCAGGCAATTGAGCAAAGTCTGCCGCTTGCAGAACACACTTTTATCGGCGTTGTGCAGCAGCCTGGTGAGTCTGCTGGTGCTGTAGAGTCAACTAAATCTGATTATGGTGGTCAGCTATTCATGTTCAACATGGATCTGCCGATACCGCCCCGTTACACCCTGCAGTTGTTGCACATCGCCGATGGTGAGGCAGGATTGTTGGCCTCGCAGACTGCCCCCTATCTGGCAGGCCTGGTTGACGGCTATGACAACACCTATGCCAACACCCTTATCCTGGCCGGGGGCGACAACTTCATCCCCAGTCCTTTCCTCAACGGCGGCACAGACTTCAGTGTGCGCGATGAGCTCAATGCCGTAACCGGCTCCACCATCAGCTACGCCGCCGGCACTAACCATCCGATCGGCGCGGTGGACATCGCCATCCACAACCTGCTCGGTGTGGAGGCCTCCACCATCGGCAACCACGAATTTGACCTGGGTTCGCGGGTGTTCCGGGACACCTTCACGCCAGCCTCCGGCTGGGTGGGTGCCCAATTCCCTTATCTGTCGGCAAACCTTGACTTCAGTGGCGATGCTGATCTGAGTAGCCGTTTCACCAATACCGCCGCCACGGCAGGCCTCGAGGAAGCTGCTTCCCAGAAGGGCAAGATCGTGCCCTCGGCCGTGGTCACCAAGAACGGCGAGAAGATCGGTCTGGTGGGTGCTACCACCCAGGTCATCGAGCAGATCAGCTCCACCGGTGGGGTGGAAGTGAAGGGCTTTACCGGCGACGGCTCAGAGCGCGATGACATGGCCCTGCTGGCCAGCCAGCTGCAGCCAGTGATCGATGACCTCATCTCCCAGGGGGTGAACAAGGTGATCCTGATGTCCCACCTGCAGCAGATCGGCAATGAGAAAGCCCTGGCGCCGCTGCTGCGCGGGGTGGACATCATCCTGGCGGCCGGCTCCAACACCCGCCTGGGCGACGGCAATGATCAGGCCGTGGCCTTCCCGGGCCATGGCCCCGACTTCGCCGATACCTATCCCCTGCTTACCCAGGGCAAAGATGGCAATGCCACACTGATTGTCAACACCGACAATGAGTACACCTACCTGGGCCGCCTGGTAGTCGACTTTGATGCCCAGGGTCACATCATTCCATCCAGCGTGGATCCACTAGTGAGTGGTGCCTATGCCGCCACCGCCGCCAACGTGGCCAAGGCCTGGAATGTCACCGAGGCCCAACTGCCCACAACCGCCTTCGCCGAAGGTACCAAAGCCGAGAACGTCCAGGACCTCACCGACGCTGTGCAATCGGTGATCAATGTCAAAGATGGCCAGGTCTGGGGCTTCAGCTCGGTCTATCTCGAGGGCGAGCGTGCCCTGGTGCGCGGCCAGGAAACGAACCTCGGAAACCTGACGGCCGACGCCAACCTGGCCTACGCCCGCAAGATCGATCCCACCGTCGTGTTGTCGCTCAAGAACGGCGGCGGCATTCGCTCCCAGATTGGTTCGATCGATGTGGTCACTGGCGCCAAGGAGGCCACCGAAGCCAACGCCTCGGCCGGCAAGCCCGAGGGCGGCGTTTCCACCCTCGACATCGAAAACTCCCTGCGCTTCAACAACACCCTTTCCCTTGTGACCGTGTCGGTCACCAAGCTCAAGGAGCTGCTGGAGCACGGCATCGCCCTCGGTGCCGGCCAGGGCCGGTTCCCCCAGGTGAGCGGTGTCCAGTTCAGCTACGACCTAAGCAAAGCCGCCGGAAGCCGCATCCTCAACCTCGTTATCCAGGACAGCAAGGGCAATGATCTGGATGTGTTGGTGCGCGATGGAATCCCCGTGGGTGATCAGGCCCGCAGTTTCCGGATGGTGACGCTCAACTTCTTGGCTGCTGGCGGCGATGGCTACCCCTTCCCCACCGATGCTGTCCAGAACGTCGCGGGTCCATCCAACCGGGTGGATCTGTTCAAGGCCGATGCTGCCTTGACTGGTGCTGCCCGCTTCGCCGGCGATGGCACGGAGCAGGACGCCCTGGCCGAGTACCTGAAGGCCAATTACGGCACTGCCTCCCTTGCCTACAACCGGGCCGATACCCCCGCATCCCAGGATCTGCGCTTGCTGAACCTGGCTCTGCGCAGTAATCCTGCGATCTCATTGGAACAGGTCACGCTGGACGCATCGCTTGCACCGTCCTTGGTATTCAATCCAGGTCGTCCGGTCAAGTTTGATGCCTCCGGTTTCGGCCTGGGCAGTGCCTACGCCGTGTTGGACTCCCGCTCCAACGGTTCAATCCTTGAGCAGTTGTCCTCAGGTATCGATCTCAACCTCAGCACCACTGACCGCGTGAGTGTGTTGAGGCCGGCCGGTGGCCTAACCATTGACGCTGGTGCTAATGGCTTGCTGGACCTCAGCCCCTCCTCCGACACCATCACCAACCTGGGTGGGCAAGGGAACACCGTGACAGGCGGCATTGGCCCGGATGTTTTTGAGATCAATGAGCAGGAGCCTGCGGTTTCAGGGATCCGGAACGATGTGATTCGCGATTTCCAGGTGGGTCTGGATCAATTGGTGGTGAACACGGCCAGCGGTCAGAAGGTGTTTGACCGGAACACCGAGGTGAGCGAACTACGCGGTAATCCCCAGCTCGCTGGCGTCAGCCTCCAGCTCACCCCTTATCTGCGTGCCTCGGCCAGCCGCCTGCATGCGATCAGCGGCCAGACCAGTCTGTTGGGGGCGGGCCTGCGCCTGGCCCAAACCGATGCTTCCATTCGCCAGGCCGAGATCGACGTGAAGGGCGGTAGCACCCTCCAGCTCGATCTCACCCAGGTGCCTGCCGGCATGCAAGCCCAGATCCTCTCCGGTGGGGCACGCATCGTTATCACGGCTTCCACGACTGGTGCCGCCCTCGATCCCTCCAAACTGCAGGCAGCCCTCGGCGCGATTCGTTTCCAGGGCAGCAGCAACGGCAGCGTCGAAGTGCGTGCCATCGATGCCGCCGGTCTGGTGGCCACCACAACGGAGCGGCCCTTCACCCTGGTGGCCCCCACGGCCGTCTCCACCCTGCGTCCTTCTGTGGTCCGTCTTGATGCCGCGGGCGGCGACCTGGCGCTGCAAGGCGTCCAGCTCAAGCCCCTGCAGGTCCAGGGCGGCGCTGGCGAAGACGCGGTGCGTTTGAGCAGTTCTGTTGAAGGTACCCAGAGCGCCTACGGATTTGCCGGTGCGGACGTGCTGTCGGCTCCGAAGGGAGGTCGCCTGGTTGGCGGCGGCGACGCTGATGTGCTGATCGGTTCATCGACAGCCCTGGCGAATCTCAGTGGTGGAGCCGGCAACGACACCTTGGTCGGTGGTGTCAACAACGTGCTGGTTGGCGGTAGCGGCGATGATCTTCTGGTGGCTCTAGGCGGTGGCAACGTGCTGCAGGGCGGAGCGGGAGCCGACCGCTTTGTGTTGGCCGATGGCGCCTGGCGCGGTGTTGGTGGCGCCAATGTGGTGACCGACTTCCAACCTGGTGTTGACAAGTTGGTGTTCGGCGGCGGTGCCCTGGGCAGCAATCAGCCTGTGTTCACCAACGTGGCAGGCGGCACGAAGGTGGAGTTGGGAACAGCCCACCTGGCCACCTTGGTTGGGGTGAGCAGCAGCCAGCTCAATTCGAGCCTCGATGTCATTGGCCAGAGCGGGAGCCTCGTGTCGCCTTTGGCGAACCGCTACTCCGATGTGGCCGTGCTGCAGCTGGCGGTCAACAGCCTGGTTTGAGCGGCGTTTTCGTCGGATCCATTCACCTCCTCACCGATCTCGCAACTTGAACCATGGCCATTGCATTCACCGGCAGTTACAGCCAGAACTTCGATGGCCTGGCTGCGACAGGCAGTTCCAATGCCTGGAGCAACGACGTGACCCTGCCGGGCTGGCATCTGCTCCGCCAGCCCGCCACCGCCCCGGTCGCGATCACGACCTACAACGCTGATACCGGTTCATCCAACTCAGGCTCCTTCATTAGTTATGGAGCTAGCGCCAGTTCTGACCGTGCCCTTGGAGGCGTCGCTTCAGGAGGTGCTTATTTTTCGGGTCCCAGTCCAGCACCAAGCGTTGCTTCTGGCTCTGTAGCCGGTTGGTTCGCCCTCGCCCTCACCAACACCACCGGTGCGGCTGTAACTGGCATCAATGTTGCCTTCAATGGTGAGCAGTGGCGCAATGGCGGCAACACCTCTGCCCAGCCGATGGTGCTGGAATACGGGTACGGCGCCAGCTTCGAGCAGGTGCCCACCTGGACGGCCCCCGGCGGCAGCTTCAACTGGTCGTCCCCGGTCGTTTCACCCCCTCCTACACCCCCTGCTACTACGCCTTCGTCAGCAGCTGTGGATGGCAACACGGCAGGCCGGGTAACCAACCTTGGCGGCAGCCTCGACCTTTCGGCGAGTCCTTGGGCGGCAGGCTCCAACCTTTGGCTCCGCTGGATCGAGACCAACGACTCTGGCAACGACCACGGCCTGGCGATCGATGATCTGACGATCACGGTCGGCCAGCCCACCGCCCAGCCCCCCACCCAGCCCGAAGTGGCCATCCAGGCCAGTGACGCCCTGGCCAGTGAATTTGGAGATCAAGCAACTCTCCGCATCAGCCGCACGGGGAGCACCGCTGCAGAGCTGCAGGTGCCAATCACACTTGCAACTGGCGCTGCCTATGCGGTGGCAGCAGACTTCAGCCCCACGTTGCCGAGCGTGGTCACGATTCCTGCCGGCGCCAGCAGTGTGGAATTGTCCATTGCTGTTGCTGACGACACCCTCGACGAGGGGCGTGAGACCCTCCGGGTTCAGCTGGGGGCACCCAACGGCTACCTGGTTTCGGCAACGGCAGGCCGGGCTGATGTCGTGATCGACGACAACGATCGCGTGTCCTTGATTTCGGCGGTTCAGGGCAGTGGCAGCGCCAGCCCCCTGCTGAACCAACCCGTAACGCTACGGGCTGTGGTGGTCGGTGATTTTCAGCTCAGTGGTGAGCTGGGTGGTTTCTACCTGCAGGAGGAGACTGCCAATTGGGATAACAGCGCCCTCACCTCAGAGGGTCTGTATGTGACCTATCCCCTTTCTGGTGGCAACGCCAATGTTTCCCTCGGCGACCGCGTGCTCTTGAACGGCACCGTTGGCGAGCGTTTCGGCCAGACGGCGATCACCACCGTTACGGCCCTGACCGTGGAGGCCCAGGGCCGTTTGGCTGACACCCGACGGGTCGACATCCCCGATCTGCTGGCCCAGCGCAGCACCTCTGCAGACCTCGAGCCCTACGAGGGCATGTGGGTGCGCTTCCCGGAAACCCTCGCGGTGAATGGTCTCTACGGCCAGTTCCGTTATGGCGAACTGGAGCTGAGTGCCGGCGGTCTGCCTATCCAGCCCACCAACGTGATGGAGCCTGGCCCGGCCGCCTACGCCGCAGAGCAGGCCACGGCCCTGAGGGAGCTAGTGCTCGACGATGGCAGCAACAGCAGCTACCGCCCTGCGAGTGCAGCCACGCCAGCGGCACCCGTGCGCGACCAGCTGCTGCGCCGGGGCGACACAATCACCGCCGCCGAAGGTGTGCTCGCCTACGACTTCAGCAAGTACCGGCTGCATCCCACGGCGCCCCTGACCGTCGGCATCGACAACCCCCGCCCCGCTGCGCCGGCCCCCGCCCCGGCTGGTCAGCTCCGGCTGGCCAGCTTCAACGTGCTCAACACCTTCACCAGCCTCAATGCCGGGGGCCTACTGACCGACACCGGCCTGGCCCCTCGCGGCGCGAACACTTCCGAGGAACTCGAGCGCCAACTCAGCAAGCTCAGCGCCGCCCTGGTGGGTCTGCAGGCCGATGTGATCGGCCTGATGGAACTCGAGAACGACGCCGACGATGCCACCCTGGCCCTGATCACCCAGCGGCTCAACGCTGCTTTGCCCGTTGGCTCGGGCCGCGCTTACAGCTTTGTGCCCACGGCTCTGATCGGCACGGATGCCATCAAGGTGGGTCTTCTCTACAACAACCAGGCCGTGGCCCCCAGTGGCGCCGTCCAGGTGCTGGGGACGGCTGCCTTTGTGGATCCCCTCTCCACGGGCACCCCTAAGAACCGTCCAGCCCTGGCCCAGGCCTTCCGGGAACTGGCCAGCGGTGAACTCGTGAATGTGGTGGTCAACCACCTCAAGTCGAAGGGAGCTGATGGGGCCACGGGCCTAGACCTCGATCAACGGGATGGTCAGTCTGGCTTCAATGCCACCCGCACTGCGGCAGCGGGCAAATTGCTGGAGTGGATTGCCACCAATCCCACCGGCAATACCGACCGCGATTGGGTGATCCTCGGCGATCTCAACGCCTACGCAGAAGAGGATCCGATCCAGCGGCTTGAGCAGGCGGGTTACCGCAACGTGCTGCCCAGTTTCAGCGCCCAGCCGCCCAGCAGCTACGCCTACTACAACCCGGTAGATATGAGCGGAGCGTTGGATCACATGCTGATCTCGCCCTCCCTGGTGTCCCAGGTAACGGCTGCCCAGGACTGGGCCATCAACGCCGCCGAGGGTGCCTTCCGCGATTACAACCGCGACACCAACAGCAACGGCAGTGCCTCCGCTCGGGATTTCTACCTTGCCGATCCCTATCGCACGTCCGATCACGATCCCCTGCTGCTCGACCTGGATCTGGGGCGAGCAACCCCTAGCGGCCTCTCCTTCAGCCACGGTGTCGCCTCTGGCGATCCCTATGCCGATTCGGTGATCCTCTGGACCCGGATCACGCCATCCGCAGGATTCAGCGGACTGATTGATGTGGCCTGGGAAGCGTCGCGCAGCCCAGGATTTGAGCCTGGCTCATTCGTCGATAGCGGCAGCTTTAGCACCAGCGCAGCCCGCGACTGGACCGTGAAGGTTGAAGCCGATGGCCTTAACGCTGACACCTCCTATTACTACCGCTTCCGCGTCGGTGACCTGGTCTCGACGGTGGGTGAAACCAAGACCCTGCCGGTGGAAGACGATCTGGTGCGGTTGGCAGTGTTCTCTTGTGCCAACTACACCGCTGCAGAGCAGTTCACGGCCTACGGCAAGGCCGCCGCTATTGATGCCGTTAACCCCTATGACGCTCTGGTCTTCTTGGGTGATTACATCTACGAATATGGGCCTGGTGGCTATGGAGCGGCTGAGGGTGCGGCGGGCACAAGAGGCTTCCTGCCGAATCGAGAGATCGTCAGCCTTGACGACTACCGCCAGCGCTATGCCCAGTACCACACCGATCTGAACCTGCAGGACCTGCGGGCCACCGCACCACTGATCGCCATCTGGGACGACCACGAAACCGCTAACGACAGCTGGGCCGGTGGCGCTGAAAACCACCAGGGCGCTACGGAAGGCGATTGGATCGAGCGGCGCGATGCCGCCCTCAAGGCTTTTCACGAGTGGCTGCCGATTCGCGAACCCGGTCAGCGCCAGGCCAGCGATGGCGCTAACGCGCTCTCGCCCCTCACCCAGGGCTACCGCTCCTTCAACTTCGGCGATGTGCTGGCCCTGCATGTGCTCGAAACCCGCCTTACGGCAAGGGATCAGCAACTGGACTATCCCGATGCGGCAACGGTGCAGGCCCGCATCGGCGCGATCCTGTCCGATCCGGCACTTGTTGCCAGCTACGCCGGAAAGGCCGGGATCACGCCACCCTCCAGCGCCGCCGGATTCCCGGCCTTCGGGGCAGCGCTGGCTCCCCTGGTTACCCAGGAATTGGTTTTTGCCACCGTGCAGCAGGCCTGGGGTGACCCCAGCCGCGACCTGATCGGCGATAACCAGCTGGCCTGGCTGCAGCAGCAGATGGCTACGTCCTCAGCCTCCTGGCAGGTGCTCGGCCAGCAAGTTCTGATGCAGTCGATGGCCGTGCCGGCGGAACTCCTGCTCGATGCAGGCAACACGGCTCTCCTCGACAAGTACGCAGCACCGCTGCAGAAACTCGCCACAGGCACCCCGTTCTCCAGCCTCCCGGCCGCCGAGCAGGCCCTGTTCTCCGAAGCCGGCAAGATTCCCTACAACCTCGACGCGTGGGATGGCTACGGCGTGGAGCGTGAAACCATCCTGCAGACGGCCCTTGCCTTGGGCAAGCGCCTGCTGAGCCTCGCCGGCGATACCCACAACGCCTGGGCCGGGGTGCTCGACACCATGAGCTCCGGCAGCAAACCCGCCGGCACCGTGGCCGGCCTGGAATTCGCTACCCCCGGGGTTACGTCACCAGGTCTGGAAAAGTATCTGCCCGGAGCCGATCTCTACATCCGCTCGAAATACCCCGCCGTGGATGGCCTCGATGGGGTGTTCATGGGCTATGTGAACGGGCTCAAGTATGCCGATCTCAACCGCCGCGGTTTCCTGGATCTCACCCTCACCGCCGATGAAGCGATCGGGAGCTTCCAATTCCTGGATGGGTTCAACCCCCTTACCAAACTGCCCCAGTGGTCCAGTGAGACCGTGGTTGCCGACGCGGCCTCTACGCTCAGCATCAGCATTGTTCAGGACAACAAGCTGGCCGCAACCCAGCCCTCCACCGCGGTGTTCAATCCGGGCCGCCGGATCAAGCTCGATGCCTCTGGCTTCGAGCTCGGCAGCACCCAGGCGGTTCTCGATTCCCGCTCCAACGGTTCGATTCTCGAGCAGCTGCCCGCCGGTCTCGGCCTCAACCTCAACACCAGCGAGCGGGTGCTGGTGCTTAGGCCGGCCGGTGGTCTGAGCATCGAGGCCGGTGGTAATGGCTTGCTGGAACTCAGCTCTTCCCCCGACACCATCACCAATCTGGGTGGGCGCTCCAACACCATTAGCGGTGGCATCGGTGCTGATGTCTTCGTGATCAACAGAACCCAGCCAGCCCAGGTCGGCAGCCAGCCCGATCTCATCCGCGATTTCCAGGTGGGTCTGGATCAGCTGCTCGTGAACAACGGCAGCGTCCAGGTGGCGTTTGATCGCAACACCGAGGTGAGCGACCTGCGCAGCAATCCTCTTCTTGCCGGTGTCAGCCTCAGGCTCACCCCGGACCTGCGCGCATCCAACAGCCGCCTGCATGCGATCAGCGGCCAGACCAGTCTGTTGGGTGCGGGCCTGCGCCTGGCCCAAACCGATGCACCCATCCGCCAGGCCGAGATCGACGTGAAGGGCGGAAGCACCCTCCAGCTCGATCCCACCCAGGTGCCTGTCGGCATGCAAGCCCAGATCCTCTCCGGTGGGGCACGCATCGTTATCACGGCTTCCACGACTGGTGCCGCCCTCGATCCTGCCAAGCTGCAGGCAGCCCTCGGCGCGATTCGTTTCCAGGGCAGCAGCAACGGCAGCGTCGAAGTGCGTGCCATCGATGCCGCCGGTCTGGTGGCCACCACAACGGAGCGGCCCTTCACCCTGGTGGCCCCCACGGCCGTCTCCACCCTGCGTCCTTCTGTGGTCCGTCTTGATGCCGCGGGCGGCGACCTGGCGCTGCAAGGCGTCCAGCTCAAGCCCCTGCAGGTCCAGGGCGGCGCTGGCGAAGACGCGGTGCGTTTGAGCAGTTCTGTTGAAGGTACCCAGAGCGCCTACGGATTTGCCGGTGCGGACGTGCTGTCGGCTCCGAAGGGAGGTCGCCTGGTTGGCGGCGGCGACGCTGATGTGCTGATCGGTTCATCGACAGCCCTGGCGAATCTCAGTGGTGGAGCCGGCAACGACACCTTGGTCGGTGGTGTCAACAACGTGCTGGTTGGCGGTAGCGGCGATGATCTTCTGGTGGCTCTAGGCGGTGGCAACGTGCTGCAGGGCGGAGCGGGAGCCGACCGCTTTGTGTTGGCCGATGGCGCCTGGCGCGGTGTTGGTGGCGCCAATGTGGTGACCGACTTCCAACCTGGTGTTGACAAGTTGGTGTTCGGCGGCGGTGCCCTGGGCAGCAATCAGCCTGTGTTCACCAACGTGGCAGGCGGCACGAAGGTGGAGTTGGGAACAGCCCACCTGGCCACCTTGGTTGGGGTGAGCAGCAGCCAGCTCAATTCGAGCCTCGATGTCATTGGCCAGAGCGGGAGCCTCGTGTCGCCTTTGGCGAACCGCTTCTCCGATGTGGCCGTGCTGTGGGGTGGGATTACCCAGTTGGGTTGATCTTTGATTCGGTTGGTCGCTGAGCTCCTAAAATTCCCCCACCACGGAGTGGGGTCGATCTTTTGCTTTTTGCTGGGTCCCCACGTCGTTTTGCTTGAGACCCCTCTTTGGTCCGGTTGACCGCCTCTTTCCATGGCTGACATCACTACCGGACCTGTCCTCCGCCAAAAAACCTTTTTGTGGTCGGGTGTAACTCCGACCTACATTTCCCAGCTCAGCAGTGTCCAGCAGGGATTTGCGCTTGGCACGACCGATGGACTCCAAGTCACATCCGCCCTGCTGTTGGCATTGCCTGATTGGTCGTCCCAGGCCTTACCCAACCCCTGGTTGCTGAGCGAGGCCTTGTTTCCAGGTCTGGCTGTGGCCATGGGCGAGCCAGGCGCAGCCATCGATTTGGCTGGCACAGCCTTGCGTATTGATCGAGGCATCAATGGGGCGGTGGTGGCGCTGCAAGCCCAATCCGCCAACAATCCGTTGGCTGAGCACCAGGCCCTACTGCTGGGCCTCTCCGCACTGGATACCAGTCCCCAGATCAACTGGAGTTCCCTGCTGCCCTTAGAGGACATCATCCAGCTGCTGCCTTGGGACAGCTCGCCCTCGGCAGGGCTGGTGACAGTGGGTACCAGCCTGGCTGGCCAGGGGCCAATCACCACTGCCTACACCCTTGGCGCAGGCAGTGCCCCATCCCTCTCCAGCCAGTGGCGCTCGTACAACGCAGGCCCAACTGACATCAACGCCCAGGCAACGGATGCGGCTGTGCTGACCCCTGCGACGGCCGGTACCACCCCAAGGCTGGTCCAGGTGGCCACGGTGCAGGCCACCACCACCACCGGCTTGGTGCCCAATGGTGGCCAGGATGTGTTGATCACAGCCCTGGCGGCCGATGGCAGCCGCATCTGGGAAAAGCTGTTTGGCAATGCCTCTGCTGAGCAGGAGCCCCGTCTGGCCATTGGCTCTGACGGCAGCATCGTGGTGGGGGCCAGCTTGCGCGGCTCCTTTGGCCTCAATCCTGCTGCCGGAGCGCAAGATATCGGCCTGGCTAGCTACAACGGCGACGGCAGCTTGCGCTGGCAGAAGCTCCTCGGTGACAGCGGCGATCAGCTGCTCACAGATATCAGTATTGCCACTGATGGCACCGTGATGGTGCTGGGTCTCACCACGGGTTCGGTTAGCGGCCTCTACGGCCAGTCCCTGAAGGGGGATGGTACTGATTACGACAGTTTCCTCACGGCCTATTCCCCCCAGGGTGATCGCCTCTGGACCTATCAGTTCGGTTCTGCTGGCGAAGATCTGGCCCTTGCCATGGCCTGGATGCCCCGGGCCGATGGCAGCGCCAGTCCGGTCGACACCCTTGTGGTCGTAGGCAGTCAGGCCTTACCCACTGCTCCCGATCAGCCCCGTGCCTGGGTTGAGCTTCTCGAGGTGCAACCCACCAGCAAGGTGGCCCCAGCCCTGCTACCACCCCGTCCTCCCACGATCAATTGGAGCAACGCTGACCTTGATCCGACCCTCAACTTGCCCCTGGCTGTCTTGAGCGGATCCGCAGCGACTGTTTCCAAGCTGCAACTTCAAGGCCTGAGTGAACCGGGCAGCACGGTTTTGGTGCGCACGTCCTTGGGCAGCGGTGTGACCACCACTGCTGCGGATCAGATCAGCGGCAGCTGGAGTCTTTTGCTTGAGCTTCCTCAGCTTGCGGCGGCCCAGCTGGGGCAGGGGTTTGTCGTTGTGGAGGCTCGCAATCCGCAGGGGCTTGTTTCCGATGCCACCGCCAACCCAGTGCTGTTTACAGGCACAGGCCTGCCTGGGGAGTTGCCCCAGGTGCTTCCCATCGATCCCGATGGTGCAAGCGGAGTGCTTCCCCCAGCCCTGCTGCAGCGGCAGATCACCCGCCTTGGCTCAGGACCGCTCACCAGCGCCGGTGAGCGTCTGTTGGTGGATTACAGCGGTACCCTGACCAATGGAACGCCGTTCGATAGCTCGCTTAACCCAGGGCGCAGGCCCTTTGATCTCACGCTCGGTGCCGGCCGGGTGATCACCGGCTGGGATCTGGGGCTCCAGGGCCTGCCCATGGGTTCCCAGGTGCGGTTGGTGATTCCCCCTTCCCTGGCCTACGGGGATCGGGCCACGGGGACAATCCCAGCCGCCTCCACCTTGGTCTTTGATGTCGACCTGCGGGCCGATCTCAGCGTTCCGGAGGCGTTTCTGCGGGATGTGGTGTGGCCCAGCCTTTACGGTTCCAGTTACGACCAGACCAACAGCGCTCTGTTGCGCAGCAATGGCCAGGATCTGATCGGTCTCGCCCTGAGCTATGGCCCCGGCGATGGCAGCTCCAGCAATGATCTGCTGAGGATTCAGAGCGTTCAAGGCTTCCCCGCCGCTTACCCGCTGTTGGCCATGGGCGGCGTCGGCAACGACCAGCTCATCGGCCTCGGTCAACCCCTTCTGGCCTTTGGCGAACTTGGCAGCGACCAACTGAGCTCCGGTGATTCCCCCTATGCCTACCTCGATGGGGGTGATGGTGATGACCGTTTCGAGTCGACGGCTCTGATCACCTGGGCGCGTGGTGGCAGCGGCACAGACAGCGTGACCCTGCCCTCCGGCGACTGGCGCCAATTGGATAGCGGAACCGTCGCTGGTGAGCCATGGCGGGAGCTTGGCCGCTTTGATGCCAGCGGCAGCCTGGTTCAGCTGCTTGATCTGCAGTCGGTTGAGCAACTCCAACGCAGCCGTTGGAGCGCCACCGCCAGTTCCACCGCCACCGACGAACTGGGTTCGGTGCTGCCGATGGCTGATGGGGGCAGCGTGGTCGGAGGCATCCGCAACGCCCAGGCCTTGGTGCAACGGCGCGGTGCTGCTGGGGAGGTGATCTGGCAGCAGGAGCTGGGCGGCAATGGCAGTGACCAGGCCTCCGCCCTGCTTGACCTGGGTAGCACCGTGGTGGTGGTGGGTTCCAGTGCCAGTGCTGCAGCTAGTGCTGCAACCGGTGGTTTTGCCCCAGGCAGCAGCAATCCCACGCTCCAAGGTCTGGCGGCGGGTGAGACCCGTGGCTGGATGGCGTTCCTTGACAGTGCCACAGGAGCTGTTCAGCAACAATTTCTGCTCGATGGCCCTGGCGCTGCAACCATCAGCGCCTCGCTCCGCCTTGCGGATGGTTCCCTGCTCTTGGCCGGAACCGCATCCGACAGAGACCTCGCAACCCGACCCCCTGGTGAAAAAGCTCGCCTGCGTCTGTTTGATCCAGCTGGAACCCCATTGGCCAGCCTTGATTTGGCTCCAGGTGCCAATGAGGATCCCTTCTGGCTGAAGCTGAGTTCAGATCTCAGTCAAGCCTGGTTGAGCACAGCCCCACTGGCAAATGCCCAACGCATTGAAGATCTGGCCCAGGCCCCTGATCGCGACATCTGGGTCTTGGGGGAATCCAGTGGCACCAAAAACGGATCTGTTGAACCAAGCGACCTGATGCTCTGGCGGCTTGATGCCGACAGTCTCAGCGTGAAGTCGAGCCAGCGCTTCGGCAGTCCTACGGCAGACACCGCCCGTGATCTGCAATTGATTGGCAGCGATCTTTGGCTGGTTGGATCCGCAGGGGCTCCCCTGGATCACTGGCTGAGCAGCGGTGCCGACCCAGCCGCCACCACCAGTTTGGATCTGGCAGGCGTTAGCCGCACGGGCAGCAGCGCCGGTAGCGATGACGCCGTAATGGCTCGCATCAACACCGCCACTGGCCTACCGCTGAGCTGGCAAGTTCTGCCAGGCAGCGCCCTGTTCGAACAGGCGGTGGCTGTCATGCCTTGGTCCACCGCTGGCCCTGGTGCCGTTTCGGACTCGCTGCTTGTGGTCGTCAATGGCGAAGCCAATGGCGCCTCCTATAGCGGCGGCTACGACCAGAAGATCCTGCAGCTGAATCTCCAAGGCACCTTGCAATCTTCTCAGTCGCTCGCGAGCACGGCTAGCGACCTGGTGGTGGATGCGGCAGCGGCAGGCTCCCAGCTGTTGCTTGCCGGCCGAGCGATCGGCAGCGTCGATGGCCAGACCACCCAGTCCATCGATGGGTATGTGCGGGCGTTGAGGCCGTTTGACGCCCCAGCGGGTTCGGCTGTCACGGTGGTAGAGCTGCAGTTGGCTGCCAGCTCCCTTGCCGCCCTCGATGGGGCCACCAATGGTTTGGTGGATGCCAGTGCGGTGACAACGCTGACGGGCAGTGCATTTGATGTGGCCACGGTTTATGGCGCCGCGACAGCAGGTCAGATCACGGGGCTGGGCAATGAAGCGGTGACGCTGGGCGGAAGCAGCAGTGTTGCTGATGCGAACACGGTGTCAGGCGCGACCAGTGGAGTGGTGACAGCGACAATCACAGAAGGTGGTCTTGCGACGCTGTCGACGTTGCGTGCTGGCGAGGAGAATGCGTACACCATCAGCCTGACTGACACCAGCGTTGATGCGGCTGCACTGACGACGGTGAATGGCAAGAGCTCAGTAGCCATTAATGCGACGAGCGTGACAACGCTGACGGGCAGTGCATTTGATGTGGCCACGGTTTATGGCGCCGCGACAGCAGGTCAGATCACGGGGCTGGGCAATGAAGCGGTAATGCTGGGCGGCACTGGTGGATTGGCTGCTGACCTGAAGGCGATCAATACGGCGACGAGCGGCCTGATCAATGCGACGAGCGTTGAGACGATTACGGGCAATGCCGCTGATGTGAAGGCGGTGTACGCGGCACCTGCGGTTGAGATCACGGGGCTGGGCAATGAAGCGGTGATCGTTACCGACGCCACGGTGTCCGCCTCGGATCTCTTGCTGCTGGATGAGAGAACCAGCGGTGGGATCTCGGCGGCGGGGGTGACAGCGCTGACGGGCACTGCTCTTGAACGGAACCGTGTGTTCCATTCCGCTGGGATCTCTATCGGCCTGAGGGATGACCAAACCCCTGCCCTGGCCCAGCTGGTTGGTCTGCCCGCCGATGGCACCTATGGCCCCGGTCGGTCGATGACCTTTCAGCTGGCTTTTGATGAACCTCTGAAGGTCTCAGGCGTTCCGGTCTTGCCGCTGTCGAATGGGTTGAAAGCGAGTTACGATCCTGGGCGTTCCACCCCTGGCCAGGGCCTCCTCGCCTTCAGCTACACACCCCAAAACGGCGACCAGTCCACCGACCTGTTGATCGCGGCTGGTGCGTCGTTGGCCTTGCCGTTAGGGGCCGCAATCACCGATCAGGCAGGCAATGCTGCTCCTTTGTTGGTTCCTGGCTTTGATGCTTCCGTGGCCGTGGATGCGGTGGCACCGCAACTGCAACAGCTCACTGCGCCAGGGGGAACGTACGGGCCCAATCGAACCCTGCGCCTGAGCCTGCAATTCAATGAGCCGGTGGGTTGGCAGGCAGATAGCCTTGGTTCAGTTCCGGTGCTCCAGCTCTCCCAGGGGCTCAACGCCGCTTGGGTCGCTCCCGCCAATGCAACCCCACAGGCCAGTAGCACCCAGAGTTTTGACCTGCTCACCGGCAATAGCCCCCCGGATGTGGCGCTGTTGCAGGTGCTCGGGCTGGCTGGACAGGGCCATTTCATGGATGGGTTGGGCAATCCGTTGGTCACTCCCCAGGCCAGTGGCTGGGCCTTGCCCCAGGCCATTCGGATCACTCCCGTAGCCAGCTGGACCCTGGATGTGGATGGTGATGGCAAGGTGACCGCCCTCGGCGATGGCTTGATGGTGATCCGCAAGTTGTTTGGCCCCACTTTCTCGGGGGATGCCCTAACGGCCAAGGCGATCTCATCAAAAGCCACCCGCAGCACTGCCGACATCCACGCCTACATCCAGGAGGGGTTCGATCAGGGGCTGTTGGATATTGATCGAGACGGTCGTACAACAGCTCTTGGGGACGGTCTGATGCTGATCCGTCAGCTGTTTGGCAGCAGCTTCAGCGGTGATGCCTTGATCAACAAGGCCATTAGCGCCAGCTCAACCCTGATTCCCCAGGGCCAGACCCTTGGCAGCCTGGATCCAACAGGCCGAATGGCCTTGGCAGATCAGGTGCGCGGGGTGATCTCCGAGCTGATGCCCGCTAGTTCCTCGACGATCTGATCAGGTCTGCCCATGTGGGTAGTGGTGGGCCATAGCAGCGATTTTGCCCCAGGTTGGGAGGGGTTTTGAGGCGAAATCCGCTAACATGGGTCGAAGTGCGCTAACGAGATTCCCGCAATGCCAACGGCTGCTCAGTTGCTTCAAGCTACCTATCCCCAGCAGCTGCTTGAAATCAAGCCTGTCTCCACCTCTGGCGGTATCACCACCTTCCAGGTGATTTATGGCGGCACACCACTGCCAGCTGTTAACGAAACCAGTGGCATCTCATTCCAGGTTAAACCGTTAATTGCGGGGCTTCAGCCGGTCTTAACCAACACCTCGGCCTACTCGGGACTGTATCCTCTTGGATTGCCCACAATCAGCAAATTATCAGACAATAAGTATCAAATTAGTGCTTCGGCGGCAAGTTTTACGGGCGTTTTCCCTAGCCTGACCTCCTTGCCTGCCCCAATTCTGGAGTTTTCTCTACCCTCTTCCTCGGTTCCGATTGATTTGGACGTCCTTGAGGGGGATGTTGGGTATGCACAGGCTGTTGAATATTCTGATTCTTCCGCGTACCCTTCCTATGTAGATGTAACCGCTGCAGGGGCCACTTTCGTTAATTCGATTGGGGGCACGTCTGACACTGTCGACTATGTCTCGTTCACTGTTTCCAGCGGTCAGGTTTTTGATGCGCTTTGGCTTCAGGATTATTCTGGTGGGGCTATTGGTGGCACCTATGCACTCTTCACTGGCAGTTCCTTTGATGCAGCCTTAAATACTGAAGCTCAGCTTCTTGCCAGCCCAAGCGTTTTGGCTTACGGCAAAATCGGCACATCTGTAGACCCAGGAGTCGTCGGCATTGGCGAGAATGCACTTGTCGATGGCCTTAAGTCTAGCGTCCCCATCACAGGCTTGGCGCCGGGTGAATACACCCTCAAAATCGAGAATGCTGGTGCAGCATCTGCCTACCAGCTTGCTCTTCAGAAGCTAATAGCTATCTCTGGGGTGCCAGAAACGTTCCAGGGGAACGAGGATCAGCCCCTGGCACCTGTCCTCTTGCCTGCAAAAACAGACTTGAACGTTGCATTGACATGGAATGCAATTGGATTGCCCCAAGGTTTATCTCTGACGACGACAGGTGGCCAAGCCTCAATTTCTGGCCAACTTGGTGAGAATTTCAATGGCTCATACCCGTTTACTCTGAAGGCCACGACTAACGATGGCACCGGTAATACAAGGTCCTATACCCGCTCTATCGTGGTCGCGGCGTTGAATGACGTACCAACCCTTGGTGTGGTGGTTGCGGGAACGATTGGCGAGGATGGGCAGGCCGGGACGACGACCGATGGAGGGCTGACCGGTAGCTTGGTGGGTGGTGATGTGGACGTTGAGACGCTCACCTACGGCATCAGTGGAGGTACGTTTGCTGGAGGTGTGTCAACGAAGGTTGGTAGTTACGGCACGCTGACGGTTAATAACAGTACTGGTGCGTATAGCTACGCAAAAAATGCCGGTGCGATTGAAGCGCTTGATGCGACAGAGCAAGCCACGGATACGTTTGATTTCTCGGTGAGCGATGGTGATGGAGCTGTGGTCACCCGTGGTTACACGGTGACGGTGAGCGGAGCGGATGATGCGCCGACGCTGGGTCCTGTGGTTGTGGGAACGATCGCGGAGGTTGGGCAGGCCGGGACAACGACGGATGGAGGGCTGACCGGCAGCTTGGTGGGTGGTGATGTGGACGTTGAGACGCTCACCTATGGCATCAGTGGCGGTACGGTTGCTGGAGGTGTGTCAACGAAGGTTGGTGTTTACGGTACGTTGACGGTTGATAGCAGTACTCGTGCGTATAGCTACGCAAAGAATGCCGGTGCGATTGAGGCGTTGGATGCGACAGAGCAAGGAACGGATACGTTTGATTTCTCGGTGAGCGATGGTGATGGAGCTGTGGTCACCCGTGGTTACACGGTGACGGTGAGTGGAGCGGATGATGCACCAATACTGACGACGGTTGCGACGATTGCAGGAGGAGTGGAGGATGTCTTCAAGGAGATCAGCTATGCGGATCTAGCGGGAGCAGCAAATGAAGTAGATGTCGATAGCAGTAATTTGAGTTTCCGTGTGCAGGGAGTGAGCAGCGGAACGCTGCAGAAGTGGGATGCGGCAGCGAATGGTGGAGTTGGCGCCTGGTCGGCTGTTGTTGCTGGGACCACGCTGATTTCCAGTGGAGAGAAGGTGCAGTGGAAGGGTGCAGGGGATGCGAATGGGGAGCTGAATGCGTTTACGGTGCGTGCGTGGGATGGAGTTGCGGCATCCGCTGCTGATGTGCAGGTCAAGGTGAATACGGCGGCGGTGAATGATGCACCCCGGCTGTCACCTCCGCAGTCTTTTTCAATTCTTGAGAATAAACCCTTCTCCACATCCTTCTCAGTCTTTAATCCTGATGATTCAGAGCCAGTTTTCTTCGCCTTGGAGGGCAAGGATGCAAATGCGTTCTCAATCAATCAAGCTGGCGAGCTATCACTTAGGAGGAACGCTGATTTTGAAACGCAAGCTAGCTATGATGTAACGATCAGGGCAACCGATCAAAATCCAGCAGCATTGTCGTCGACTACATCTTTATCCCTTGCAGTGCGCGATCAACCCGACCAATCATTAATCATTACGCCAGCTTCCCTGGCCTTTATTCCAACAATCGATACCAGTATCACTCTTAATGCTGTTTACAGTCAAGATTTACCTCTTGAAGGTAGCAATCCTCCTGGCAGTTTCTCTGCGACGGTTGCTTACGACGGAGCCTCTCTTGATTTCGTCCCCACTGCTTTAACTCAGCCTGGAGTCACGATCACCAACAGTGATCAAGGGGAAACCGGTCCAAGCTCTTTGACTCTCTCTTCAGCTAATCCGGCGCAGCAAGCAACTTTTAAGCTGGATTTTAATGTAACCCCTCTTGCTCTGGGTCCATTTAATTTCAGCTGGAATCTAGTTGGCTCTTCCGAATATGAAAAGCAAACCAATTCGCCTGTATTGATTTCTCCAGATGCCAATGCTTTCATTAGACAGGGAGCCTTGGATCTGTCTCCTTTCGGCAGTCCCCTGCGTATCGACACCCAGGGCCAAAAAGTGCTGCTGTTGGACCGCCCTACTGTTGCACTGCCATTCACCACACCATTTACCTCGTTGCTAGCCACTGCGCAAGCGGATGAGCTGATCATTTCTGACTCCCTCGTTTTCAATGCCGGAGCAGGCGATGACAGTATCGATCTCAAGCCACTTTCCCTCCTCAATGGCAACTTTGATGTTGAAGGTCGGCTAGGTGCCGGACGGGATTCATTGCTGCTACCTGGTTCGGCACCCAGAAATCCCGGTTCAAGAATTCAGGTCAATGACTTTGAGCTTGGCTTTGACAAACTTCAATTGACCAATGGCCAGGTCGTCAGTCGCCGAAGTGAAGTTCTCGCCTTGGCTGCAGATAGCATGGGTGCTCTCAATCAGTCCTCAGTTCAGTTGCGCTTTGCAGCGATTGCATCAGACCTCGATCCTGGCCTTAAAGCACTCATCAGTGGTCAGGGTTCGGTTATCCCATCGTCCATAGCGTTGGATCCTGGTAGCCAGGGTAAGTCCCTTAAGGTCACACTTGGCTCTGCTGCAGGTCAGTCAGGAAATGGGTCAGGTTTTGCTATGGCTGGGCAGACTCCTCCCTCTGGCTATCCCTGGACCCTGTCGGCCGACAAACGGACAGCAACGCTTTCGCTTCCACAAACTTTCTCCGTCAGTTCAGATATTCCCCTCCTGCGTGCTGCCGTCGCCAGCTTGACTGCAACTTCGTCTGCTTTGGCTGAAGGGTCCCTGCGGGTTGAATGGCTGGATTCAGCCAATGCAGTGCTGGCTTCGACCACGTCTGCCTTGCAGATCACGCCGCTGTCACCATCGAGTGCCCAATCTGTCATCGATTTTGCAGGAACATCGCCTGTAAAGCTTGAGATTCAAGCCCTTCCCGCCTCCTCCCCAGTGCCCCTCCAGATCAAGGGGTCAAGTGGTGGTGATTCAATCACCCTTCTGTCCAGTTCCCTCGATCAGCGCACAGACAAGGCCTTCGGTGGTTTTGGAGATGACCTTCTGATCGCCGGTGACGGCGATCGCTTGGTTGGTGGTGTTGGCAACGACACCATGATTGCTCGTCTTGGCTTTGGTTCTACCCAGCTCACCGGTAACTCCGGGAATGACCTGTTGATCGGTGGCCAAAACGATGCTTTGGTTGCTGGTGCAGGTGATGACATCCTTGTGGTTCGTGGATTGGGCAACAGGCTTTCTGGTGGTGTCGGTTCGGATATCTTTGTTCTTGCTGATGCTGAATTTGGGAAGTTTAGTGCTGCAATTGCTCCTAACCGCATCCTTGATTTCAGCAGCGACGACAAGATCGCCTTCAACGTACCCGGTTTGCAACGTTCTGATATCAGCTTGGTTGAAGCTGCTGGTGGGGTCAAGGTCCAATTGAATACTTCTTGGGCAGACCGTTTGGGGGCATCAGATCTTGCCATTATTCAGGGGGCCAAGCTTGCCACAATCAATTCGTCTCAGCTACTGTTTAATGCTGTAGAAACCAGGATTGATTCAACGATTCTTTCAAGGGTAGATGTGGCGGATCAGTCTTCCTGATTTTCTGGTTGATTATTTTCGTTATTGATTAATCTATTTTCTTTCTCCCCTACCATGGCTGACCTCCAACCCCAGGCGGACCAACAGGCCTCATCAAACGCCCCTTTTGATGCCTTGAATGATGACAGTATTGTTAAGCTGAATGAGAGCGAATACCGCTATGGCGATCTCAGTGATCAGGCCAAGCAATTGATTGCAGCTCTTCAGGCTTCCGAGCAGCAGGTTCAGAACGTGCGCAACCAACTTGGTCTCATGGATGTGGGGCGTCGTGCCTTGGCGGCACAATTGCGCGTGGCTATTGAAAATCCCGAGGCGCTGGTTCAGCAAGAATAGAAAAGAAATTTGAACTCACGCTTGTTTGAAGTCTTTCGGAAATACGGTGTTTCTGATTAGGCTTCTTGTGTGTGTTGCATATTGTCTGGTGAGAGTTCAGCTTTTGCGCTCGTCTTGATTGGGAAAACTTTTCTGAGATAGCCGAACCTTTGCCTTGGTGGGGATTGTGATTAATTCTTAGATAATGGGTTGAAGTTGTGCTTTCCTTTCTAATTCGTTTTTTCTAGATTTTTTGTGTGGATTCTTAGTTGTTCCTGCAGTTTTGTGGCATCAAACAACACGGGAAGCAGGTGAATGCTGCGCTGTTCACGGAAATAAAACAGCACGGGCACTGCAGGCCAAAACAGTTTCCAACCCAGCCAGTCGGCGTAGGGAAAGCGCCTCAGCAGGCTGGTTTGGCGCCAAACCAGCAAGGCATCGGGGGCGAATTCCAGGCGCAAAAGGGCTGTTTGCAGAAGTAAAAATAGTCCGAGAACAACCACGACCCCGGCCAGCCAAAGGGCTCCGCCCCACAGGGGCAGGAGGGCAAGGCAGCCCAGCCCCAGCACCACCACACCGATGGGCATGCCATAGCGCGGGGCAAGAACGACGCCCTGGCTGCCCGGCTGGCTCAGGGGATCATCCATGGGGCGACCTTCCATTAGGCAAACAGCAACTTGGTGAGTAGGGCATCGACCAGGGCAACGGTGACCAAAATCATGACCACCGCCCCGGTGGTAGTGGTGCCCACTTCCTTCGGTCCTCCCTTGGTGGTGAGCCCCCAGCCGCAGGCAATCACCGCAATCAGGAGCCCAAAGACCACAGCCTTGAGCAACATCGAAGGCAGGTCGTCAGGCTCCATCCAGGTGCGTACCGAGTTCCAGAACACGGATGGCGGGATGTTGTAAAGCAAGGTGCTGCTCACCTGGCCCGACCAAATCCCAACCCAGAAAAACAGCAGGCACTGCACAGGGGCCATCACCACCATGGCCAACACCCTTGGCACCACCAGAAACTGCACCGGGTCGGTGCGCAGCATGGTGATGGCATCGATCTGTTCGGTCACCTTCATGGTGCCCAGTTCGGCCGCGTAGGCCGTGGCCACCTTGCCGGTGAGCAGGGTTGCGGTGAGCAGGGGGGCAATCTCCCTGGAAAGGCCAAGGGCAAGTAGGCCCCCCACGGTGGAGCCCGCCCCTTGCTTGGTGAGTTCCGCAGCCACTTGGATGTTGAACACGGTGCCGGCGGCGAGCGCGGTAATGAACACAATCAGGAAGCTGCCGGGGCCGGCTTCCTGCAATTGCAGGGTGAGGTCGTTGAAGTTGATCTGACCTTTGGCCATGGCACTCATGGCCTGGCCGCCGATCAGCAAGCTGGCTCCCAGGCGCCGTAGCCAGCGGGGGGCTTGGATCCGTCGTGTTGATCGGGAAAAACCACTCATGACAAAACTTGGCTCATGAAAGGTGGTGGCTTACGAAAGGTGGGGGCTGAGATGCAGGCCTTTCTCGGGCCAGCGTCGCATCACCACCAGCCCCAGTACGACCAGGATGGCGGGGATCAAGCCCATGCACAAGCGAATGGCGATCAGGGCGCTGTCGGGTTGCTCCATGGCTTTGGCCGCCACATAACCGCTGAAGCTCATCAGGTTGCCAAAGAAAAACAGGGCCAGGCTGATACAGATTTTTTGGGCGAGCACCATCCAGGCGCTGTACTGGCCAGCGGGCTTTTCCGAATCGGCATCGATCGCATCGGGCAGTAGGGCCCAGGGAATCAGGTAGGCGGTGGAGGCACCGGTACCCGCCACCACAATGGTGAGCACCAAGAGGGTCAGCCGTACGGCATTGCTGGCCGATCCCGTGGGGGCGATCGCCGCATCAAGAGGTGGGATGAGCATGGCCATGGTGCAGGCCAAAATCCAAAGCCCTGCGCCCCATTGCAGGGCCCTGATGCGGCCATGGCTCTGGGCCACCCCGTTCCACACCCAAAGACCGCCCAAGGTGCTGACCAGGAAGGGCAGCAGGATCCAATTGCTCCAGCCCTCTGGGAGGTGCATCACCACGGGCAGGTAGATCAGTGCCGCGGTTTGCATGATCTGCAGGGCGCACCAGAGCAGGAGATAGAGCCCTAAAACCATCATGAAACGACGGTTTTGGCGCACCCGCTTGAGCAGTCGCCTGGTGGTGCCGGCCTGGCTGACCGGCTTTTGGCAGTTGCGGGCCGAGGGGGCGAGGCCCAAGCCGCAGAGCAGGCTGGCGCTGGCCACCACCACGCCAGAAAGGATTCCCATCTGCCCATAGGTGGCCGGGTTGTCGTGGTTGCCCAGCAGCAGGGCTCCAATCACAATCCCCAGCAGGCTGGCCAGGATCGAACCGGTGAACCGCACCGTGTTGAGACCGGTCCGCAGCCCCTCGTCGGTGGTGAGCTCGGCGGCGAGGGCGGCATAGGGAAGGTTGACGCAGGTGTAGAGGGTGTTGGCGACGATCGAAATGGCCACAAACACCGCAAACTTCACCCATACGGGGCCGGGCGGCAGCCACCACATCGCTGCCATGGCGGCGCCCAAGGGAATGGCGCAGACCAGGATCCAGGGGATCCGCGGGCCCCATCGGGTGGTGGTTTTGTCGCTGAGCCAGCCGATCAGGGGGTCGTTGAGGGCATCCCACAGGCGGGCGATCATCAGCACCAGGCCCGCCATCCACGGCGGCAGGCCGGCGGCGGCGGTATAGAAGATGAACAGATAGAAGCCGATCAGCGATGCGGCCATGCCGGTACCGGCATCACCGAGGCCATAGGACCAGAGCAGGCGCTGGCGGCGAAAACCCCGCAGGTCGGCGGCATCGGTGATGGCCAAGGGGGGCTAACTCCTGGATTTGGGTAAAGCGGAGGCCATAATGCTGCAGCTCGCGTCGAGGATCTCGCTGCGAGGGGCTTGCAGGCCATACCTTCGTTGGTACGTTTGCACTGCTGCGGGCGTAGTTTAGTGGTAAAACCTCAGCCTTCCAAGCTGATGATGCGGGTTCGATTCCCGCCGCCCGCTTTTTGAGTTGCCCCTTCCAGGAGCGGTCTGGCCACCAACAGCATCAGGCTGCGGCTTTCCAGCGGTGCGCTGGGCGGGTGCCAGGGTTCGGGTTCGGCCGGTAGGTCTTCGCCGGCGGGCAGGCCGGTGTCGATGGCTCGCAGCCACCCGGACGGGCAGGTCGGCAGGTCGAAGTGGATGGCCTTCCCGTAGGCATTCATCCCGCACCAAAGAAGCGGGCCCTGGCTGCGGTGGTTCAGGGTCCAGGCCAGGGTGTGGGACCAGCTGGCCCAGTCGGGTTTGTTGAGCTCCACGCCATGCCATTGGCGCCAAAAGTCTGGCTGTTCAGCGCCCTGGCTGGCTCCCTGTTCGGGATGGGCGAGCTCCGGGTTGAGCAGTCCGGCCAGGTGGCTGCGCAACGTGATCAGGCGCTGGAGGAAGGTGCGCAGGGCGGCGTCGTCCTGGTCGGCTTGCCAGTGCATCCAACCCAAGGGGTTGTTCTGGCACCAAGAGTTGTTGTTGCCTCCTTGGCTGCGTCGCACCTCATCGCCCATTAGCAGCATGGGCACGCCAGGGGCGAGCAGCAAGCTGCTCAGCAGATTGCGTTGCTGGCGGTTGCGCAGGGTGGTGATAGCCGGATCACTGCTGGGTCCCTCCACGCCCCAATGGCCGCTGTTGTTGTGGTTGTCACCGTCGCGGTTGTCCTCCCCGTTGGCGAGATTGTGTTTGCGGCTGAAGCTCACCAAGTCCGCCAGGGTGAAGCCGTCGTGGGCGGTGAGGAAGGTGATGCACTGGCCGGGCCGGGCCGGTGATTTTGTGTAGAGGTCGGGGCTGCCCGCCAGCCGTTGTCCCATCGCCCAGCAGGTCTTGTCGTCGCCATTCCAGAAGCGGCGCACGTCGTCTCGGAAGCGGCCGTTCCAGGTGGCCACGCGGCGGGCAGGAAAGTCGGCCAATTTGTAGAGGCCGCCGCAGTCCCAGGGCTCACTGATCAATTTCAGGTCGACCAACTCAGGATCGGCCTCCATCTCTTCAAACAGCGGGGGGTGATCGAGGGGAGCCAGTTCTTCACCGCGGCTCAGGGCGATGCCCAGGTCGAAGCGGAAGCCATCAATTCCCAGCTCCGTGGCCCAGCAGCGCAGGGATTCGAGGATGAGCCGCCGCACCAGGGGGCGATTGGCGGCAATGGTGTTGCCGCACCCACTCACATCCTGGTAGTCGCCCTTGGCGTTCTGCTGGTAGTAAAGGGGGTCGCAGAAGCCCCGCCAGCTCAGGGTGGGGCCGGCTTGATTGCCCTCGGTGGTGTGGTTGTAAACCACGTCCAGGATCACCTCGATCCCCGCCTGGTGACAGGCGGCTACCAGGTCGCGCACCTGTTGGCGCGCCGTCAGGGGGTCGTCTCCGACGAGGTAGCCGGGGTGGGGAGCCATCCAGCTCAGGGGGCTGTAGCCCCAGTAGTTCTGCCGCCCAGGTGGGGCATCGGGGGGGCAGAAGGCCATCACTGGCAGGAGCTCCACGGTGGTGATCCCCAGCTCCTGGAGATAGGGAATCGTGTCGATGAGTCCGAGGAGCGTCCCTTGCCGTTCCGGCGGCACCGGGGAGCCCTCCCCCTGGCTGAAGCCGGCGACGTGCAACTCATAAATCAGGGTTTTTTGCCAGCTGTGGCGAGGTCGGGGGGCACGGGTGAAATCAAAAGGGTCCCGATCCGTGACCACGCCCTTGAGGCAGGAGCCCGTGTTTGGGGCTGCTCCCACGGCCGCCCCCCTCTGGTAGCCCTGCCAGCCAGCAATGGCCCGGGCGCAGGGGTCGAGCAGCACTTTGGAGGGGTTGAATCCATGGCCTCCGGGCTGCAGGGGGCCAAAGACCCGATAGCCGTAGCAGCAGCCAAGGCCCACGCCCTCCACTTCCACGTGCCAGTGGTCGGCAGTGCGGTGGTGCAGGTCGAGCTCCACCACCCGCTGGGGTTCCACGGCCTCGCCGTGACCAAACAACAGGAGTTCCACCCGGGTGGCCAGGGGGGCAACGACCGAGAAATTCACCCCCCGCTGGGTGGGGGTGGCCCCCAGGGGCCACCCC